>Ga0316579_10000777_pt1 | contig 10920 bp, 6 predicted proteins | sample J5NA_2_FD_203074 | JGI IMG/M metagenome (GOLD analysis project Ga0316579, IMG submission 203074) | Rhizosphere microbial communities from salt marsh grasses in Alabama, United States - J5-7_160517rDrA | ecosystem: Host-associated > Plants > Roots > Rhizosphere | place: USA: Alabama | collected...
GGACGAGTACGACCTGCGCGAACTCACCCTCAATTCGCTGCGCGACCAGATCGGCATCGTGCTGCAAGAGACGACCCTGTTCGCCGCCTCCATCCGCGAGAATATCGCCTTTGGCCGTCCCGACTGCAGTGAGGACGAGGTCGTCGCCGCTGCCAAGGCGGCCCAGGCCCACCAGTTCATTACCGAGATGCCCGACGGCTACGATACCCTCGTCGGCGAGCGCGGGGCTACCCTGTCGGGCGGGCAGAAGCAGCGCGTTGCCATCGCTCGCGCCCTGCTGAAGGACCCACGCGTACTGATCCTCGACGATGCCACGTCAAGCGTCGACACCGAGACCGAGCGCCTGATCCAGCTCGCCTTGGAAGAACTGATGCGCGGGCGCACCTCGTTTGTCATCGCCCAACGGTTGAGCACCGTGCGCACTGCTGACCTGATCCTGGTGTTGGAAAAAGGGCGCATCGCTGCCCGGGGCACCCACGAGGAGCTGCTACGCACCTCGGGCCTCTATGCCGAGATCTATAACCGGCAGCTTCGCCCGCAGGCGGCGGCTGCCATCGTCACGCCCAAGCCCGATGCGGACGCCTGGGAGGATGCGCCATGAGCTTTTCCATCGGTGGCGGCGGATTCCGCATGGGACCGCGCGGCGCGATCCACAACTTTGGCGACGTGGAAGAGGGCCGCGCCTTCGACCGGCGCATCGTCGTACGCCTGCTCCAGTTTTTGTGGCCCCATTGGAAGCGCATGGCCGTCGCCTTTGTGATGATGCTGATCGCCTCGGCGCTGACGCTGGCAGCGCCCTACCTGGTCAAGGTCGCCATCGACCAGCCGATTGCCCAGGGCGACGCCACCGGGCTGGCGCGCATCGCCCTGCTCATCGCTGCGACCTTTGCCGGTTTATACGTCACCACTTCTGTGCAGCAGTATTTGCTCTCATGGGTGGGGCAGCGGGTGCTGGCTACCTTTCGCGAGCAGCTCTTCCGCCATCTCCAGGAGATGGCGCTGGGCTACCATGACACGCACATCATCGGCGTGACCCTATCGCGCGTCATCAACGACGTCGCCGTGATCAACGAGCTGCTCTCGCAGGGCCTGGTTACCCTGGTTGGCGACACCCTCATGCTGGGTGGCATCGTGATCGTCATGCTGGGCATGAGTCCCCGGCTGGCGCTGGTCACCTTTAGCGTGCTGCCGCTGATGTTGCTGGCGACCGTCCTCTTTACCCGGCGAGCCAAGGTCGCTTTCCGCCAGACCCGGGCCCGGATCGCGGCTGTGGTCGGAGACCTGGCTGAGGACCTGTCGGGCATGCGCGTCATCCAGGCCTTTGCCCAGGAGGACACCTCGCGCGAGCGGTTCGACGAGGTGAACCGCGCCAACCGCGACGCCAACATTGCCGCCATGTCGCTGTCTTTCGTCTTTCTGCCCAGCGTCGAGTTCATGGGGATGCTGGCCACCGGCATCGTGCTCTGGTTTGGCGGGCGCGCCGTGGCAGCCAACGAGCTGACCTTGGGCGTGGTCGTCGCCTTCTTGGCCTACGTCAGCCGCTTCTTCGAGCCGATCCAGGAGCTGAGCCGCCTGTATACCACCATGCAGGCCGCTATGGCGGGCGGCGAGCGGGTCCTGGCCCTGCTCGACACCGAACCAGAGGTGCGCGACGCGCCCAATGCCGCCGACATGCCGCCCATCGCCGGCACCGTCGAGCTGCGCGACGTCTCGTTCTCCTATCGCGGCGACACCCGCGTCCTGCACCAAGTGAACCTGCACGTAGCCTCCGGACAGACCATCGCCCTGGTGGGTCCGACCGGCGCGGGCAAGACCTCCATCGCCAACCTGATCGCCCGCTTCTACGACGTGACCGAGGGCGCCGTCGAGATCGACGGCATCGACGTCCGCGATGTCACCCAGCGCTCGCTGCGGGCACAGATGGGCCTGGTGCCCCAGGACCCCTTTCTCTTTTCGGGCACCGTCGCCGACAATATCAGCTTCGGGCGTCCCGTTGCCGGCGAGGCCGAGGTAGAGCAGGCGGCCCGTCTAGCCAATGCCCACGAGTTCATCCTGGCCCTGCCCGACGGCTATGACACTGAGATCCTGGAGGGGGGCGTCAACCTGTCGGTGGGCCAGCGCCAGTTGATCTGCATCGCCCGCGCCGTGCTGGCCGACCCGCGCATCCTGATCCTCGACGAGGCCACTGCCAGCGTCGACACCATCACCGAGATGCTGATCCAGGACGCGCTGGAGCGGCTGCTGGCGGGCCGGACCGCCATCGTCATTGCTCACCGGCTGAGCACCATCCGGCACGCCGACATGATCTGCGTCGTCGAGGCAGGCCGCATCGTCGAGCGGGGCCGCCACGACGAGCTGCTGGCTCGCGGCGGCCTCTACCGCGAGCTGTACGACCGCCAGTTTGTCGATCTGTAGGGAAATGCCAGACATCCGAGGCTGTGCGAACGGGAGTTCGCCTGAGACCTCGGATGCCTATGGAGAGATCGGATCTGCCTATTCCACCGGCTCGATCGACTGGATGCCGCCCAGCTTGTTCAGCTGCAAGATCCAGCGGCTGCCGATGGGGTATTGCCGCCACCGGTTCACATCCGTAAAGGCGCGGGTGTAGGTCTTGTCCTCGGTGGCAAACACAACCCTGTACGTCTCCTCTCGGCCCCCTTCGCGCCGATCGGCCCCCACGCCGACCTCGGGCCAGGCGGGATCGAAATCTGACCCGCTCAGCACCAGCGTGTCGACCACCACCCACTCCCGTGCCGTGTACTGGCACCAATCATCGTATACCTGGTACTCGCAATCTTGCACCACCTCGCCCATGCCGGTGCCGGTGTCCACTGTGTAGGGCGTGCCGCACACCTCGACGGAGCGGGGGGCGGGGTCGGGCTGCGTGTGGTGGACCTTCTCGGTGCAGGCGCCAACGGGCGCGCCCGCCGGTATATCGTCTTGCCAGGTTTCCCGTGTAACATCTTGCAGCCCCTGGACCACGATCGAGCGTTCCCACGAAACCGACTGCACCGTGCCGGTGATCTCTTTCGAAGGCAACATCGACAGAACGATCACCACGCAAAAGGCAATCAGAATCAGAGCGACGATGCCGATGCCGACGATGGCCATCGGGCTGACCTTGCCCTTGGGCTGGGCCGCGGCTCGCCCGGTTCGCGCCGACGGTTGCCGGGAGGAAGCCGGTTTCATTGCCCCGCCGCACTGCGAGCACTTGAGCGCCGTCGCCGGATTCGACGCGCCGCAATGGGGGCAGGTCGCCTCTTCGACCGGTTCTGTGCGGTGCGCGCCCACCACGCGACCGCTCTCCCGCACCGTGCCTCCGGTCAGGTCGCCGCCGCACTGCACACACTTTTCTGCGGTGGTCAGATTGCGCGTGCCGCAGTAGGGGCAGTGGATGTCGGCACCGGCCTTGGCCCGCGCGATCTTGGCTTCGTCGGTGATCAGCGTCTCCTGGGCGGCCTGGTGGAACTCGACATCCTCTGGCTGGGCGGCCCCGCAGCTCGTGCACTTTTTGTCGGTGCCTTTGTTGCGCGAATCGCACTGCGGGCACACCCACTCTAATTCAACATACCCCAGCGATTTCTTGACCATTCTGGCTCTCCTATGGTGCGGTGTGCGCTCAGCTCGTTCGGCGTCGTGGTGCGGTTCAGGCCGCGGATGCAGCCGCAGGGGTGAGGGTGGGTGCCTGACGCTCGAGGATTATAGCATAGCTGCACCCATGCCGCAAACTGCGGCCCGGGGGCTGAAGAGGTGATGCGCCCTCTAGAGGCAGATCCCTGCGCCTGCCCTCACCCTTGCCAGACCAGCCAACCCGTTACTTGACCAATCCCGCCCAATGGGGTATACTACCCACCAGACAATAGCCGGCACCAAAATGGTCCCAACGTAGCGGCACTCATCCGAACCGATCTTGTACTGGCTGCCGAGGACAGCCTGGCACGTGCCAGGTACTCGCCTACAGCTCGACTGGTTGCTTCCGACTGCCTAACCGATGCCGATATCGAGGGACCTGCCGTCCCCCGCAAGACCGCTCCCGTCGAACCGTGTCCTGCCCGATCTCCGGGCAGTGGGTGCTTTGCTTTCTTCTATTTTCCCCCTCATGACCATGCAAGAAACGACCCAACTCACAACATCGAAAGGAGCTTCACCATGCACAAGCAGCACACACGTCCGACCGCCCGCGTTCTGTCTGTCATCTTCGTCCTGGCCCTTCTGGCCCTGTCGACGAGTCTCGCCAGCGCCCAGCCGCGCACCGTCACCACGTCTGTCACCGAACTGGCCAAGCTCACTGCCTCGGACGGGGCCACTGGTGATGAGTTCGGCTATTCGGTGTCGATGAGTGGAGACACAGTGGTCGTTGGTGCATACACGGACGAAGACAACGGCGACCGGTGCGGTTCAGTCTACGTCTTCGAGCGGGATGCCGGAGGCTCAGGCAACTGGGAACAGGCGGCCAAGCTAACAGCTTCCGACGCGGCCGAGGACGCGTTCTTCGGTTGGTCAGTGTCGATCAGCGGCGACACCGTGGTCGTCGGGGCCCACGGCGCTGACGGCAAGGGGGCGGCCTATGTTTTCGAGCGGGACTGCGGAGGCGTGGGCAATTGGGGCCAGACCGCCAAGCTCAGCGCCTCCGACGGCGCAGCGGGGAGTGGCTTCGGCGCTGCCGTGTCCATCGTCGGCGACACCGTGGTTGTGGGCGCTCCCGGCGATGATAACAGCGGGTCTAACTTTGGCTCGGCCTACGTCTTCGAGCGGGATGCCGGAGGCGCAGGCACCTGGGGCGAGGTGGCAAAGCTCGCCGCCTCCGATGGCATCGAGAACGACTATCTCGGCCGGGCGGTGTCGGTCGACGGCGACGTCGCGCTGGTCGGCGCTTGGGGAGCCGATCACATAGGTCGGGCTTTCCTGTATGAGCGGGACGCGGGAGGCGCGGACAGGTGGGGCCAGGTAGCCAAGCTCACTGCCTCGGATGGGGGTACGTGGGATCTTTTTGGCAGTTCCGTGTCGATCAGCAGCGACACCGCGGTGGTTGGTGCCTATGGCGACGATGACAGTGGCGACATGTCCGGTACGGCCTACCTGTTTGAGAAGCCGGGGTCTGGCTGGACCAATATGAACGAAACCGCCAAGCTCACCGCCACCGACAGTGCTGACAGCAGCAACTTTGGATACTCAGTGTCGGTCAGCGGTGCCGTCGTGGTCGTCGGTTCCCACGGGGATGGTGACAATGGCACGTTCTCCGGTTCAGCCTACCTATTCAAGAAACCGGCGGCTGGCTGGGACGATATGACCGAGACGGCCAAGTTCACCGCTTCTGATTGTGCTGAACAGGACTACTTCGCCTGGTCGGTGGCAACTAGCGGCGCCCACATAGTCGCAGGCGCCCGCCAAGATGATGACAACGGAGAAGGCTCCGGTTCGGCCTATCTGTTCACTCATTTCACCCCGGCCGCCTGGGTGTATCTGCCGGTCGTCCTGCGCAGCGCGCCGTAGAAGAACCCGGACCGATCTCCGGATTGGTCCGGGCTGCCTTTCCCGCTCCGCCAGGTGCTAGGCGCACGGCCTGCGCCCCTACAAACATCCCGGCCTTGATGTAGGGGCAGGTCCCTGTGCCTGCCGGCCGTTAACCTCGGTTCGACGGCGAGCTGTACACCACAGCGCGCAGCAACCAAGACAGGTCCGATCTCAAGGATCGAACCAGTCTGATGACTCTGTCTTCCTCTTGCGCATCGGCCCAAGGCGTGGTATACTTTTCCTACACAAGGAGAACCAGGTGTCCCGGCGTCCACCCATCCTCATCGCCACCGGCTCCGGCGCGACGCGCCGCACCTGCGCGGAGGAGACACTCCATGCCATTGCAGACTGGGCAGATACTGGAGCAACGCTATCGCATTGAGACCCTGCTGGGCCAGGGCGGCATGGGCGCGGTCTACCGCGCCATCGACCTCAAGTTCAACACCCCCGTCGCCATCAAAGAAAACCTGACCATCACCCCCGACGCCCAGCGCCAGTTCACCCGCGAGGCCGGGCTGCTGCACCAGTTGCGCCACCCAAACCTGCCCCGCGTCACCGACCACTTTTCTATTCCGGGCCGGGGACAGTACCTGGTCATGGACCACATCGACGGTGATGACCTGAAGCGCTTGCTGGCCCGCCAGGGACCGCTCCCCGAGCCCCGGGCGCTGGCCTGGATCGGCCAGGTGCTCGACGCCCTGGAGTACCTTCACAGCCGCCAGGTGATCCACCGCGACGTCAAGCCGGCCAACGTCAAGATCACGCCCCAGGGCCAGATCTTTCTGGTCGACTTTGGCCTGGCAAAGGTCTACGATCCCGGGCAGGAGACCACCATCGGCGCGCGCGGGGCCACGCCGGGCTACGCGCCGCCCGAGCAGTACGGTCAGGGGCGCACCGATGCCCGCTCTGACATCTACTCGACGGGTGCCACGCTCTACTCGCTGCTGAGTGGGCAGGTGCCGCCCGACGCGCTAGACATGGTCATCCGGCGGGGCAATCTGCCCTCGCTGGAGCAGCTTGCGCCGGGCGTGTCACCGCAGGTCGAGGCCGCCGTCGTGCGCGCGATGCAGACCGTGCCCGAAGACCGCTTCCAGACAGCGCGCGAGTTCCGCCAGGCCCTGCACGAGCCGGCCACGCGCATGGTCCAGCGTCGCGACGCCGAGCCGGAGCGCGAGGAACGGGCCCCGGCCCCAGCCGCGCCGGCTGATACCAATCAGCGGATCGCCGCCCTGCTCGACCAGGCGCGGGTCGCGCTGGACCGGCAGGACTGGACCGCGGCAGAGGACCGCTGCCAGGTCGCCCTGGCCCTCGATTCGCAGCACGCTGCCACGCGCCAGCTGTTGCATGAGGTCCGCACGGGGCGGCAGCTCGACAGCCAGTATGCCCGAGCCCGCGCAGCCATGAAGGGCGGCGATTGGGAGACCGCCGCCCAGGTCCTCGAACAGGTCACCGTCCTCGACGCGCACTATCGTGACGCCCAGGCCCTGCTGAAGAAGGCCCAGTCCGAGCGCGAGCGGCGCCTGCGACGCCCAAGGCCTGGCTTGCCCCCGTTTGGGCAGCGGGTTGCGGCGGCGCTTTCCGGGCTGCGTCAGCGGGTTGCGTTGGCGCTGTCGGGGTTGCGCCAGCGGCTGTCGTCGCCCTCGCCCCGGGTGCTGCTGATCGGCATCTTGGCTGTGGTGGCGCTGCTCATCATCGTGCCTTCCGTCCTGCTGCTCACCGGCGATGGTGGAGAACCTGCCACGACGGCAGTCCCGGCCTCGTCGATGGGGGAGGGCGGAATCTTGTTTACCTCTACCCGCGACGGCAAGCGCGAGATCTATCGCCTGCGCGGCGGGCAGACCGAGCGGCTGACTCGGACGCCCGGCAGGGGTGAGAGCTGGGGGCCTGTCTGGACCGAGACCGGCATCCTGTTCACCTCCAACCGCGATGGCAAGACCGAGCTCTATCGCCTGCGCGATGGACAGGAGGAGCGGGTGACCCACACACCCGATGGCGGCGACAGCTGGGGCGCGGTGCAGACGGACACCGGCATCCTGTTCACCTCCACCCGCGACGGTAAGCGCGACATCTATCGACTTAGCGGCGGGCAGACCGAGCGGGTGACCCACACGCCCGGAGAAGGAGAAAGCTGGGGTCCGGCGCAGACCGAGACCGGCATCCTGTTCACCTCCACTCGCGACGGCATGCGCGAGATCTACCGCCTGCGCGAGGGACAGGCCGAGCGGGTGACAAACACCGCCAATGGCGAGAGCTGGGGCGCCGTGCAGACCGACACCGGCATGCTGTTCACCTCCAACCGCGACGGCAAGGTAGAGCTCTATCGCCTGTCCGGTGGGCAGGCGGAGCGGGTCACCCACACTCCGGGAGCCGGCGAAAGCTGGGGACCCGTCTGGACCGAAACTGGCATCCTGTTTACTTCCAACCGCGACGGCAAGCGCGAGATCTACCGCCTGTCCGGCGGGCAGTCCGAGCGTGTGACCCACACCGAGGGCCGCGCCGAAAGCTGGCTCTTTGACGCGGAGGAGTGAGCGCCCTGGCGGGGCTGTTGTGCTATTTCCAGGCAGGCCCCCGTAGGCGACTCCCGACCGACATGCATCCGCTGTTCAGAGCCTCATCCCTTTGCTCATCGCTCCAAGGCGTGGTATACTGCGCGCAGAGACACAGGCACTCCCGGCAGCCACCCACACCGACGGCCCGGGTAAACGCACTTGGATTGGAGCGCAGGTGCGACGCACCACTTTGTCGACGCAGGCACTGAAACTGAAAGAAACCGCCGATTTGTGCAATACCCTCGCCGCCGAGAGAGAGGTGCGTGACACCTCCTGCAGGCCAGGAGTGTTCACCCGAAGGGAGGAGGGTTCGATGGCGAAACGATTTCTGACGGTATTCGGCCTGGTGCTGCTGTTCATGGCGGTCCTGGCCCTGATTCTGTTCGTGGCGATCCTACTCGCAGGCGACAACATGACCGCCATGCTGATCATCATCGTGGCGGCCCTCGTGATCAGCATCGGCGGGTTCGTGCCCTACCTGAACTGGGCCACCAAGCGCGCATTTACCTTCGAGGGCGAGGGCGAGCCAGTCGCCCTGGACGCCCTGCGCGCCGAGATCCAGGCCATCAACGGTTTCGACGCGCCGGTGATGGTGGAGGAGCGCAAGCGCAAGCTGGTGGCGACTTGGAAGTATGTGGATGCCCGCTGGCTGGATCTGTTCGCCAAGGCGGGCCTCACCAAGACCTACGAGCTGCATATGGAGTTCGACGAGGCGCGGCACGCCGTCGCCATGGTCGACCGGACCAAGGAGGCGTCGTGGCGCGCGGGCGTGGGCGGCGGATCGATGAGCACGAGCGCCTCGCAGGGGGTGGTGATGGCTTACGAGGTGGGCAAGCAGTGGGGCATCAGGGAGAATTTCGAGTTGGGCACGGTGTACGATTACAAGTTCGTGCCCTCTGAGATCAAGCTGCCGATCCTCAACACCATCCTGCGCCGCGGCTGGGACGTGCGCTACGGGCTGTGGTAGCCGGGCATGCGCGAGTGGCTCGGAGGAGAGAATGGTCGATCTGCTATCCGTTGAAGCGGCGGAATACGAGGACCGCACCTTCGACGGCCTCGACTTGAGCGGCGAGGAGGTCCGAGACAAGGAATTCGCGGGCTGCACCTTCACCGGGTGCTCCTTCCTCGAGACCAGGTTCGCGGCCTGCCGGTTCGTGGATTGCACGTTCGCGCGCTGCGACCTGAGCCTCTGTCGGGTGGATGATTGCTCGTTTACTAGCGTCAAGTTCGTTGACTCGCGCCTGCTCGGCGTCGACTGGACTGAGGCGTCGTGGCCCGCGCTGGGCCTATTCGAACGGATCGGCTTCGAGCGATGCGCCATCAGCCATTCGACCTTTGACGGCCTGGGGCTGCGCCGGATCCAGATTGCCGGCTGTGTGGCCCACAACGTCGATTTCACCCAGGCCGATCTGACCGAGGCCAACTGCACGGGAACTGACTTTCGGGAGAGCCGCTTCTTGCACACCAACCTGACCGAGGCCGATTTCGCCAGTGCGACCAACTATGCCATCGCGCCTCACCTCAACGTGCTGCACAAGACACGGTTCTCGCTGCCCGAGGCGATGGCGCTGTTGCGTGGATTGGACATCATTTTGACGGAATAGGATCCACTGGGCAGGCACGGGGGCCTGTCCCTACCAACTGATGGGGGGATAGTGACCGACAACCAATCGCTGATCGGCGAGCTGCTGGAGCAGTATGGGAGCTGGTTCCAGGACGAGGGAGGGCTGGGTACGGGCCGCATGACGGCGGACCTGCACCCCTACGAGCGCCTCTTCTCGCCCATCCGGGTCAACGGCACCTGGATCAAGAACCGGATCGTCATGGGCCCGATGGGCAACGTGTCGATGGCCGACGAGACGGGGCGGCCAGGCGCCAAGATGATCGAGTACTTTGTTGAGCGGGCACGGGGCGGCGCGGGCCTGATCACCTCCGGCCTGGTGCCGGTCTCGTTCAAAGTTGACCCTACCTTCCTGGAGCCGGGCGGCCTGGTCTACCTGCCGCGCATCGACGGCTCGCGCTCGGTGCTGGCGGGCTGGCGCGACCTGGCGCAGCGGATTCAGGCGCATGGCGCCCGGTTCTTCATCCAGCTCTCACCGGGGGCGGGCCGCGTAGGCTCGCCCGAGTGCGTGGTCAAGCGCGGGCGGTTGCCGGTCTCTGCCTCGTGCAATCCCAACTTTTACATGCCTGCGGTGCCCTGCCGGCCCCTGCGCAACGGCGAGGTCCAGCGGCTGATCCGGGCCACTGGCCAGGCGGCGACGGATGCCAAGGCCTGCCTCGCCGACGGCGTCTACCTGCACGGGCACGAAGGCTACCTGCTGGAGCAGTTTGCCAACCGCGCCTTCAACCGGCGCAAATGGGGGCGCTTTCGCAACCCGGAGGCGCTGGGCTTGGCCTTGGTCCGCGAGATCCGGCGGCGCTGTGGCGACCGCTTTCCGATCATGTACCGCATCGACCTGTCGCTGGCGCTGCGCGAGACCTACGGCGACCGGATGGATGAGGTGCGGACGCTGCGCCGCTTCCGCAACGAGCGCACCGTCGACGAGACGCTGGTAGCCATGCGCCGCCTGGTCGAGGCGGGCGTGGATCTGTTCGACGTGGATATGGGCTGCTACGATAACTGGTGGCTGCCCCATCCGCCGGGGCCGATGCCGCCGGGCACCTTCCTGGCGCTGGCGCGGCTGGTGAAGGCGCATTTTGCCGAACACGGCATCCGCTCGAACCGGGGGCTGGAGGTGCCGGTGGTAGCCGTGGGCAAGCTGGGCTATCCCGACCTGGCCGAGCGGGCGCTGCGCGACGGGATGTGCGACATGATCATGCTCGCTCGTCCCCTGCTGGCCGATCCCGATTGGCCGCA
>Ga0316579_10000778_pt1 | contig 10920 bp, 13 predicted proteins | sample J5NA_2_FD_203074 | JGI IMG/M metagenome (GOLD analysis project Ga0316579, IMG submission 203074) | Rhizosphere microbial communities from salt marsh grasses in Alabama, United States - J5-7_160517rDrA | ecosystem: Host-associated > Plants > Roots > Rhizosphere | place: USA: Alabama | collected...
CGCACGATGGCCGCTTCCGCCTTGCCGAGCTTGCGCGGCGGCTCCGGCAGCCGCACCTTGCCGCCGGCGAGGCCCGGGCGCTCCGCGGCAAAGGAGACTTCCAGCTCGGGCTTGCGCGCGAGCGCGCGCAGGCAGCCGCCGACCGCCCGCTTGAACGGTTCGGTCGGACCTTCCTTCGTCGTCGGCTTGGCTTTGATGTTGGACGCCATGTTCTTTTAACCCCGCCCCCGCGGGGTCGACATCATGAGAGCGCCACGTTCACGGCAGATTCCGGCAGCTCCTGCCCAAAACAGCGCTGATAGAACTCGGCGACGATCGGCCGCTCCAGTTCGTCGCACTTGTTGAGGAAGGTGAGCCGGAAGGCGAAGCCGACATCGTTGAAGATTTCGGCATTCTCCGCCCAGGTAATCACCGTGCGCGGGCTCATCACCGTCGAGAGGTCGCCGTTCATGAAGGCGTTGCGCGACAGATCGGCGACCCGCACCATCTTGTTGATGATGTCGCGGCCCTGTTCGTTCTGATAGTGCTTGGCCTTCGCCAGCACGATCTCCACTTCATTGTCGTGCGGCAGATAGTTGAGCGTGGCGACGATCGACCAGCGGTCCATCTGGCCCTGGTTGATCTGCTGGGTGCCGTGATAGAGGCCCGAGGTGTCGCCCAAGCCCACGGTGTTGGCCGTGGCGAACAGACGAAAGGCCGGATGCGGCTTGATCACCTTGCTCTGGTCGAGCAGCGTGAGGCGGCCGGACGCTTCCAGCACGCGCTGGATCACGAACATCACGTCGGGACGGCCGGCATCATATTCGTCAAAGCAGAGCGCGATATTGTTCTGCAGCGCCCAGGGCAGGATGCCCTCGCGAAATTCAGTGACCTGCTGGCCCTCCTTGATAACGATGGCATCCTTGCCGATCAGGTCGATGCGGCTGATGTGGCTGTCGAGATTGACGCGCACGCAGGGCCAGTTCAGCCGCGCCGCGACCTGCTCGATGTGGGTCGACTTGCCGGTGCCGTGATAGCCCGTGATCATCACGCGCCGGTTCTTGGAAAACCCTGCCAGGATGGCGAGCGTGGTCGGCCGGTCGAAGCGGTAATCCGGATCGACGTCGGGCACGTGCTCGTCGGGCTGCGAATAAGCCGGAACTTCCATATCGCTGTCGATGCCGAACACCTGCCGGATCGAAACTTTCATGTCCGGCATGGGGGCGGTTTCTTGAACTGCGGCAGTCATTGGTCCTCCGTGGCTTCAGAACGCCCGAAGCCCTGAAAAATGCGGTCCGACGCTTAACGGTCCGGCTGATGGCGCCAACTTAGCAGAGGCGAAAGGGCCGAAAAACCCGTGGGTCTCGAATGGCCCCATTAATGTTTTCAATAAGATAGGCATGGCGAGGCCGGCGCGAAAGACAGGGCTGGGCTGCAGGCGCGATTATTTTGGCCCCGCCGAGCTCAGCCGAACCCGACCGACTTCAGGTAGTTGTAGGCCTGGATGACTTCGATCAGCTTGTGCTCGGTCGAGCGGTCGCCGCCATTGGCATCCGGATGATGGCGCTTGACCAGTTCCTTGAAGCGCGTCTTGACCTGATGGGTGGTCGCGCCGACGTCGAGGCCGAGCGTGTCGAGCGCCTTGCGCTCGGCATTGCGCACCGTACGGGTCTCGGCCCGCTCCCGCTGCTCGGCGCGCGCGCCTTCGCCGAAAAAACCGAAGGGGTCGGCGGAGCCGCCGAAGGACTGAGAATCCGGGCGCACGGGTCCTTTGCCGGTGCCCATCTTCCAGGTCGGACGGTGCCCCGTAAGGGCGTCCTTCTGATAGGCCATTACGGCCGCGTCGCTCATGCCCTTGAAGTAGTTGTACGACTGATTGTACTGGCGCACGTGGTCGAGACAGAAGCGCCAGTGATCGTTCTCGCGGCCGCGGCCCTTGGGCGCGCGATGGGTCGCCTTCTCCTTGCAGCCCGCCCATTGGCATTCGGGACCGTCGGTCTTGCGCCGGCGATCCTTGTCCGGTTTGACGCGGACGCTGTCAAAAAGAGGCGAGTCGAATTTCATGACCGGTTATTATGCGCTTTGGCCGATGACGCCTTCAAGACTTGACTTCTTCGCAGGCTTGCGCGGGGCGCGCGCGCCGCGAAGCAGCCATTGACCCGTTCGTTCCCGATCCTTAAGTCGGGACCATGCAAACGGCCGATATCATCACCAAGAAGTTGACCGAGGCTTACAGCCCGCAAAGCCTCAAAGTGCTGGACGAATCCCACCAGCACGAAGGCCATGCCGGGCACCGGCCGGGTGGGCAAACTCACTTCCGCGTTTATATCGTGTCGGAGGCATTCAAAGGGAAGACCCGGCTGGAACGCCATCGCATGATCAACGGCACTCTGTCGGGCGAACTGGCCGGCGGCGTGCACGCACTCGCCATCCATGCCGCGGCGCCGGGAGAAGGCGGGACTTAGGCGACTACCTCCCGCCGCGTGAACCACAGCAAAGCGGCAGTGAGAGGGCCGCTGACGAACAGCCCCCAGTCCTGTGGCACATCGAGCAAGAAAGCGGCGCTGCCGCCGATCAGCGACCACAACACCGGCACGATCACGAGCGGCCACGGCAGGTTTCGTGCGAACAGAAACAGGCCGAAGGTGAAGATCGTCATCGGACAGGGGGCGATGCCGAACAGAGGCATCGCCGGATAGCGTGGCCGGCGGCATAGCCGAGCGCAGGATACAGCACCGTCGCATAGACGATGAGCGCGAGACCGATCGCCCCGGTCCTGCCGCGCGGCGCACCGAACGTCATCGCGTTGCGCACGAGTCCGAACCAGACGAGCGACGCCGCTTCGATGACGAACAGAGCGCCGAACAGCCAGCCCGTGTTGCTTATGCCGGTGAAGAACAGCCAGTGATAGGCAACGCCGGTCCACAGCCAGAACAGCGCCAGCACCCCGGCCACGGTGCGTCCCCCGCCGCGCCACGCGACAATCAGCGCGATCGCGCCCAGCAGATAAGCGGCGATCGGCGCCGGCCCGATGGCCTCATTGTAACGGACGAAGACGGCGTAGAACTCGGTGACGGTGAACGGGAGCACGCGCGCCGGCCCGGCGATCAGTGCGCCGCCACCTTGCGCGGCAGCGGCTGGATGCGCAGCGCGGTGATGCGGTTGCGCGCCTTGCGCAGCACCCGGAAGCGGAAGCCGTGGAAAGTGAAGCTCTGCCCGACCTCCGGAATCGAGCGCGCCTCGTGGATCACGAGGCCCGCGATGGTGGTCGCCTCCTCGTCCGGCAGGTTCCAGTCCATGACGCGGTTCAAGTCGCGGATCGGCACCGCGCCGTCCACAGTGACCGAGCCGTCGGGCTGGCGCCGCACGCCCGGCATGGTGACGTCGTGCTCGTCGGTGATGTCGCCGACGATCTCCTCCAGAATGTCCTCGAGCGTGACCAGGCCTTCCACCTCGCCGTATTCGTCCACTACCAGCGCGAACGGCGTCTTGCGGCGGCGGAAGGCCTTGAGCTGCTCCGACACCGGCCGCGTGTCGGGCACGAACCAGGGCGGCGTCAGCAGCGCCCGGATGTCGACCTTGGCGGCGTCGCCGTCGACCGCGTGCAGCGCGCGCAGCAAGTCCTTGACGTGCAGCACGCCGACGATGTTTTCGGGGTTGCCGCGCCACAGCGGCAGCCGCGTCACCGGCGAAGCGATCACGGCATTCACCAGCTCCTCAGCCGGCTCGTCCACGTCCAGACTGATCATGTTGGTGCGGTGGACCATGACGTCGGACAACGCCAGTTCACGCAGGTCGAGCACGCCGCCGAACATGTCGCGGTCGAGCTTCTCCACGCCGCCCTCCTGGTGAAACAGATCGACGGCGCCGCGCAATTCCTCGCGCGCCGACAGCACCTGCTGGTCCTCGCCGACATGCATGCCGACGTGCCGCAGGATCCAGCGCACCAGCGCCTCGATGCCCATCAGCACCGGGCCGAGCAGCATGACGATCCAGCGCATCGGCCGCGCCACCAGAAGCGCGATGCGGTCGGGCGCGTTGAAGGCCGCCGTCTTCGGCAGCACCTCGGAGAAGATCACGATGACGGCGGTCATCACGATGGTGGCGTAAACCACGCCGGCCTTGCCGAACCACACCAGCAGGATGCCGGTGGCGAGCGCGGAGGCCGCGATGTTGACGGCGTTATTGCCGAGCAGCAACGCGCCGATCAGGCGCTCGCGGCTCGCCAGCAGGCGATTGACGATGGCCGCGCCCTTGTTGCCCTGCTTTTCCAGCCGCGCCATGCTGGCGCGCGAGGACGCCGTGAGCGCGGTCTCGCTGCCGGCGAAGAACGCCGACAGCAGCAGGCAGACGAGCACGGTGACGAGAGCCAGCCAGTCGTTCGTAGTCATCGTTGAGCGAGTTTATCGGCCAGGAATGCGCGCACCTCGCCGGGGTCGACGTCGTTCGCAATAAAAGCCTGGCCGATGCCGCGCACCAGGATGAAGGTGAGCGTGCCGCGTTTGACTTTCTTGTCCTGGGCAATCAGGTCCATCAATTCGTCGGGGCCCGGCGCGCCGCCGGGAATATCGGTCATTTGGGTGGGCAGACCGGCCGCCGCAAGATGGGCGCGGACGCGCTCGGCATCGGCGGCGGCCGTCAGGCCCTTGCGCGCCGAGAACTCGAACGCCAGCGCCATGCCGAGCGCCACCGCCTCGCCGTGCAGCAGGCGATCGGAGAAGCCGGCGCCGGCCTCCAGCGCGTGGCCAAAGGTGTGGCCGAGATTGAGCAGCGCGCGTTCGCCGGTCTCGCGCTCGTCGCGCGCGACGATGGCCGCCTTGGCGCGGCAGCACACCGCGATGGCGTGCTCGCGTGCCGGCCCGCCGGAGAAAACGTCCTGCCAGTTCGCCTCCAGCCACGAGAAGAAGGCGGCGTCGCCCAGGAGCCCGTATTTGGCGACTTCAGCATAGCCGGCGGCGAACTGGCGCCTGGGTAGCGTGTCGAGCAGCGCGGTGTCGGCGAGCACCATGACCGGCTGGTGGAAGGCGCCGATCAGGTTCTTGCCGTGGCGCGAATTGATGCCGGTCTTGCCGCCCACCGAACTGTCCACCTGCGCCAGCAGCGTCGTCGGCACCTGCACGAAATCGACGCCGCGCCGCACGCTCGCCGCCGCAAAGCCCGCGAGATCGCCGATCACGCCGCCGCCGAGCGCGATCACCAGATCGCCGCGCTCGATGCGTGCGGCGATGATCGCCTCGCACACGCGCTCGAAACCGGTATAGCTTTTCGAGCCCTCGCCTTCCGGAACCACGATACTCGAAGCCTCGACGGCGGCGGACTTGAGCGCGGCCTCGCAGGCGGGAAGATGATGGCGTGCGACCGTCTCGTCGGTGACAACCGCGACGCGGGCGCCCGGCCGCAGCGCCCTGATACGGTCGCCGAGGCTCGCGAGCAGACCGCGCCCGATCACGATGCCATAGCTGCGCTCAGCCAGCGCGACCTGCACCACGATGGATTCGCCCTGACGCAGCGGCGCGGTCATGGCTTTTGCTCCGGCGCCGGCGTCACGCCGACATGCGGCGGCAGCGCGGCGATAATCTCGTCGACGATGATATCGTGCGGCTCGTCGCGCGACTGCACGACGATATCGGACTGCGCATAGACCGGCTCGCGCACCGGCAGCAGGTCCTTGATCCTCTCGGCCAGCGGCCGGTCGTTGCGCCGCTTGGTGCGCTTGAGCAGCACGTCGAAATCGGCCTTGAGCCACACCGAAACGCCCTTGATGCGGATGAGGTCGCGCGTGCGCTGATCCATGATCGCGCCGCCGCCGGTGGCGAGCACCTGCGGGCCGCTGTCGAGCAGGCGGGCGATCACGCGCGCTTCGCCGGCGCGGAAATAGGGCTCGCCGTGCTTCGCGAAAATCTCTGGTATGGTCATGCCGGCGGCGCTTTCGATTTCGCTGTCGGCGTCGACGAAGGGAATGCCGAGGCGCGTCGCCAGCCGGCGGCCGATCGACGACTTGCCGGCGCCCATCATGCCGACCAGCACGACGGAGCGGCGCCCAAGCGCGCCTGTGATCGCGGCTTCCATGCCGTTTTCGGCGGGTTTTTGAATGACCGTGTGGGCCATGCTAAGGTGTCCAAATCAGCGCCACGGTTCCATAGTCCGGCAAGCGAGACAACCGCATGGGCGGTGTCTTATCACGGGTTTTGCGAATCGTGGTCTTCGTCTTGAAATGGGTCTCGCCACGCGAGGCCGGAGGAATGTTGCCGGGTCCTAGATAATGCCGAGCCTGTTCAGGTTTCTCGTCATCCTCGGCGTGATCGGCGGGCTGGCTTATGTCGGCGTGTTCGCGCTTGCCAATTTCGTCAAGCCGGCACCGCGCGAGATCAGCGTGACGGTTCCGTCCAACAAATTCGTCAAGACGCCTTAGACGCGCATGAACGCGATGGCCCGCCGGGCGCAGGTTTCCGACGAGACATTGATCGAGCTGTTCCTCGACATGCAGGCGGCCGAGCGCGGCGCCGGCGCGAACACGCTCGCCGCCTATCGCAACGACCTCGCCGACCTGTCGGCCCATCTGCGCGCCGCGGGTCGCTCCGTCGCGCAGGCCTCCACCGACGATCTGCGCACCTTTCTCAAGAGCGTCTCCGAGCGCGGCTTTAAGGCCTCGTCGCTGGCGCGACGCTTGTCGGCGGTACGCCAGCTCTATCGCTTTCTCTACGCGGAAGGAAAACGCGGCGACGATCCGGCCGCCGTGCTGGAAGGACCCAAGCGCGGGCGCAGCCTGCCGAAAGTGCTGAGCGTCGCCGAGGTCGACACGCTGCTGGGCGCGGCGCGCCAGCAGGCCGACGACGCCGAGCAGCCGCCGGCGCAGCGCCTGCGCGCCGCACGCCTGCTGTGCCTGTTGGAAGTCGTCTACGCCACCGGCCTGCGCGTCTCCGAGCTGGTGGCGCTGCCGGCCGCCGCCGCGCGCCGCGACCAGAAGATGCTGGTGGTGCGCGGCAAAGGCAGCAAGGAGCGGCTGGTGCCGCTCAACAACGCGGCCAAGCGCGCCATGGCGGAATACCTCAAGCTGCGCGAGTCCGGTGAAAAGAAATCTCCCTCGAAATGGCTGTTCCCCTCTTTCGGCGAACAGGGCCACCTCACCCGCCAGCACTTCGCGCGCGAATTGAAGGCGCTGGGCGCCGCCTGCGGGATCGCGCCGGAGCGGCTTTCGCCGCACGTCCTGCGCCATGCCTTCGCCAGCCACCTCCTGCATAACGGCGCCGACCTGCGCGTGGTGCAGACCCTGCTCGGCCACGCCGATATTTCGACGACCCAGATCTATACCCATGTGCTCGAGGAGCGGCTGAAGTCCCTGGTGCGCGACCTGCATCCGCTGGCGGACGACTAGCCGAAATATCCTTAAAATTAACGCAGACGCGCTTGCTTGACTTACAGGCCCCGCCCGGGGTCACTTCCGCCCGGATCTTACCTATATTGGACCCATGCTCGCTGGAAGCGTCCGCAGCTATCTCGACTTCGAAAAGCCCGTGGCCGAACTGGAGGCCAAGGTCGAGGAATTGCGCGCCATGGGCGAGAGCGACGACGCGGTCGCCGTCGGCGAGGAGATCGGCCGGCTCGAGGCGAAGGCGGCGGAGGCGCTGAAAGAGCTCTATGCCGACCTCACCCCCTGGCAGAAGACGCAGGTCGCGCGCCACCCGCAGCGGCCGCATTGCCTCGATTACATCGGCGGCCTGATCACCGATTTCGTGCCGCTCGCCGGCGACCGCAGCTTCGGCGACGACGCGGCCATCGTCGGCGGCTTCGGCCGTTTCCGCGGCGAGAGTGTCTGCGTGCTCGGCCACGAGAAGGGCTCCGACACCGAGAGCCGGCTCAAGCACAATTTCGGCATGGCGCGGCCGGAGGGCTACCGCAAGGCGGTGCGGCTCATGGACATGGCCGACCGCTTCGGCATTCCGCTCATCGGCCTGGTCGACACCGCCGGCGCCTATCCCGGCATCGGCGCGGAAGAGCGCGGCCAGGCCGAGGCCATCGCGCGTTCGACCGAGGCCTGTCTCAACCTGGGCGTGCCCAATGTGGCGGTGATCCTGGGCGAAGGCGGCTCCGGCGGCGCCATCGCGCTGGCCACCGCCAGCCGGGTGCTGATGCTGGAGCACGCCATTTACAGCGTGATCTCGCCGGAAGGCGCCGCCTCCATCCTGTGGCGCGACACCGCCAAGGCGCAGGAGGCCGCCACCAGCATGAAGATCACCGCCCAGGACATGGTCCGCTTCGGCGTGATCGACAGCGTGGTGCTGGAGCCGACCGGCGGCGCCCACCGCGACCCGGCCGCCGCCATCGCGGCCACCGGCGAGGCCATCGCGCTGGCGCTGGCCGAGTTGCGCGGGCTCGACGGGGCTGCGGCGCGCAAGCAGCGGCGCGACAAGTTCCTGGCCATGGGGCGCGCCGTCGGCTGATGGGGTCTGGCATTTACTGCCGATTTACCATAGACTTAGCGGTAACAGGCGGCGGCGGGCTTTGCCTTGCAGACGCCACATCTTATGGCTAACGATTATTGAATTGAGGGCCAGCCTCTCCGGGGAGTCCCGCGTTTGACCAGACTTGTCCTACGCGCGCTGCTAGCGTCAGCGACCGTAGCCGCCGGCATTGCGCTTGCCGGCTGCAACGGCGACGGCATTACTCCTACCGGCCGCGCCCAGGCCCCGCTGTCCCCACAGACCCTGGCGCTCATCAAATCGAAGGACATGGACAAGAATTCTCCGATTCTTGTCCGCGTGTTCAAGCAAGAGTCGGAGCTGGAGGTCTGGAAGGTCAACCACGACGGCCGCTACGCGCTGCTCAAGACCTATCCGATCTGCCGCTGGTCGGGCGATCTCGGCCCCAAGAAAAAGCAAGGCGACCGCCAGGCGCCCGAGGGCTTCTACACGATTACGCCCGGGCAGATGAATCCGAACTCCAATTACTACCTCGCCTTCAATACCGGCTACCCGAACGCCTATGACCGTTCCCACGGCTACACCGGTTCGGAACTGATGGTGCATGGCGACTGCTCGTCGCGCGGCTGCTACGCCATGACGGACAAGCAGATCCTGGAGATCTACGCGCTGGCGCGCGAATCCTTCTTCGGCGGCCAAAGGGAATTCCAGTTCCAGGCCTTTCCGTTCCGCATGACCGCGCTGAACATGGCCAAGCATCGCAACAATCCGAACTTCAAGTTCTGGAAGATGCTGAAGGAAGGCTACGACCACTTCGAGGCCACGCGCGAGGAGCCGAAGGTCGCCGTCTGCGACAGGCGCTATGTGTTCGACGCCGTGTCGCGCAGCGGCGACAGCCCGTTGCACTCCAACCCGCGCGGCCAGTGCCCGGCCTATAAGGTCAACCCGCAGATCGCCTCGGCTGTCCTCAACTATCGGCGCGACCAGCAGGTCAAAATGGCGCGTTACATCGCGAACGATGTGTCGCCGGCGCCGCCTCATGTCGGCGACGGCGGCAGCAATCCGGTTTTCGCGCGCAATTTCCTCTCCACGCCCGCCGACAACAACGGCCGCACCTACAAGCTGGCCTCGGCCGTGCCGGGCGCGCTGCCGCGCGTTCCCAACCCGCCGGGCACGACCATTCCGAAAGTCGGCGCGGCCCTGAAAAACGAAACCAAGGCGGCGAAACCGACCGCCGCACCGGAGCAGCCGGCAGAGCAGGTCGCCATGACCAGCGTGCCGATGCCGACGCCGGCACCGCAGGCCAAGGATGGCGCCGCGCCGCAGCGAACGACGATCGCAAGCCTCATCGGCAACTTCTTCAAGCGCCCGCAGGCGACGGCGGACTCGACGGGATCCACCGAAGGCAGCGCTGCAAGCCAGAGCGCGCCGGCCGCATCGAGTGGCGGCAATACCGAGATGGCCGCCAAGCCCAAGCGCAAGGCTCCCGCGCGCACGGCGCCGGCCCAGGTAGTGCGCACGGCATCGCCGATCAAGCTCCATCCCGCGCGGCCCAGGCCCGCGCCGGCGAAGCCGGTGGCCGTGGCGCAACGCGAACCGACGCCGCCGCCCGCTCACAAGCCGCAACCGCAGCCGGTTCGGCAGGCGGCCAAGCCTGAAAAGCCGGCGAAGCGCGTCGCCGCGACCGCGCGACCGCAGCCCGAGGAACCGCCGGTCCTGCGCACCGCCTTTACGGCGGCGCCGCCGGCGAGCGGCAATGGCCTGTTGGCGGGCGCGCAGCCGGTGATGCCGGCGGGCGTCTTCACCAACCGCTGACCGAACACCCGCGAATCACGTAGCGTCCGCCGGCCTCGTCCGCCGCCGGCCCATCGCATGGATTGCTACGTCTACGTCCTCGGCACCCGCGCCAAGAACCGCTGCCTCACTTACGTGGGCTGGACCAACGACGTCGCGCGTCGTCTCAAGCTGCACAATACCGGCAGGGGCGCGCGCACCACGCGCGGGCGAAAATGGGTGCTGCTGCATTCGGAACGCTTCGCCACAAGGAGCGCGGCCATGAGCCGCGAGTGGCATCTCAAGCGCGACCGCAAGTTCCGCAAGAAGCTGGCGCAGGCCTTGCGGCATCCATGAGCCGCTCTCGGCCGGCGCCGGCGGCCTGCTTGCGCGTCAGGCGTAACGGCCGTGGCAGTGCTTGAATTTCTTGCCAGAGCCGCAGGGGCACGGCTCGTTGCGGCCGACCTTGCCCCATGAAGCGGGGTCGTTGGGATTGCGCTCGGCCTGCCCGCCATTGCCGTTGCCGACGAGCGCGGCGGCGAGCGCCGCCGGCGCGGGGGCGAGCGCCATCTCGTCCTCGCCGGTGAGCGGATCGACCTTGTGCGGTTCCATGTAGGGAAGCTGCTGCTCGGCCGACTCCGGTTCCTGCTGTACGATCTCCACGCGCATGAGCTGGGCGGTAACAGCCTCGCGCAGGCGCGCAACCAGGCCCTCGAACAGCGCAAAAGCCTCGGCTTTGTATTCGTTG
>Ga0316579_10000780_pt1 | contig 10914 bp, 10 predicted proteins | sample J5NA_2_FD_203074 | JGI IMG/M metagenome (GOLD analysis project Ga0316579, IMG submission 203074) | Rhizosphere microbial communities from salt marsh grasses in Alabama, United States - J5-7_160517rDrA | ecosystem: Host-associated > Plants > Roots > Rhizosphere | place: USA: Alabama | collected...
GGGGTGGCCGAGGTGAAGATGCGGACACCTGCGGGGCAATCGCTGCGCTATGCGATCGAGGTGCCGGCGCCGTTGGCCAAATACATCGCGGCAAAGGGCTCAGTCTGTATTGATGGTGTGAGTCTTACGGTCAACACGGTGCAAGGCCAAGGCTTCGAGATGAATATCGTTCCGTATACTTTGCAGGAAACGACTTTAGGCTCCTTTGAAGTAGGCAGGCGGGTCAACGTCGAAGTTGACCTGATGGCGCGCTATGTGGAACGGTTGTTGGCGAAGGATTCATCGGCGCAAGGCGAAGGTCTGGGTCGCGATTTATTGGCGCAATACGGGTTTATACATGAATAAACGTGTCCTCACAGTTTTCAAGTTACAATTCATCCGCTATAGGCCGATGCGGCGTAGTGCCGTCTGTCGCTCCTGAGGCCTGGAGACTTCTGGGATATGTCTTTTTCACCCGTTTCCGAAATTATAGAAGACATCCGCAGTGGGCGGATGGTGATCATCGTCGACGATGAAGATCGTGAAAATGAAGGCGATCTGGTGATGGCGGCTTCTTGTGTCCGTCCGGAGGATATCAACTTCATGGCCCGTTATGGGCGCGGCTTGATATGCCTGACCTTGACGCAGGAACGCTGCGAGCGTCTGCGCCTGCCCTTGATGGTGGCCGGGGTCCGCAGCAACCATGCCACCAACTTTACCGTTTCCATTGAGGCGGCGCGGGGTGTGACCACCGGTATTTCCGCCGCGGATCGCGCCACGACAATCCGCGCTGCAGTGGCCGCCGACGCCGGTCCGGACGACATCGCGCAACCCGGGCATATTTTCCCGCTGATGGCCCAAGCAGGCGGGGTCTTGACCCGTGCCGGACACACCGAGGCGGGATGTGATCTGGCCCGGTTTGCGGGATTGGAGCCCGCGGCGGTGATCGTGGAGATCCTTAATGAAGACGGCAGTATGGCGCGCCGTCCGGAGCTGGAGGGTTTTGCCGAGGTCCACGGTCTCAAGATCGGCACCATCGCCGATCTGATTCACTATCGCATGCAACACGAGAAGACCATCGAGCTGCTGGACGAGAGTAACCTGGCCACGGACTACGGCGTCTTTCGTCTGTCTGCCTATCGGGACAAGGTGGGTGGAGAAATTCATCTGGCACTGGTCAAGGGTGAAATTCACGGCGATGTACCGGTGCTGGTACGCGTGCATATGTTGGATACCTTGGGCGATTTGTTCGGTGCCGCCCGCGACGATGTGAGTTTGTCGATGCGCGAGGCGCTGCAACGCATCGCCGCCGAGGACAGAGGGGTGCTGGTGGTGTTGCGCAAACCTAATGAGGCGCAGGAACTGGTCGATCACCTGCGCGCCTATCGCATGCAGGAGCAGGGAGCCCAGCTTCCTAAACTGCCTATGCAGGAGGAATTGCGCACATTCGGCGTGGGGGCGCAGATCCTGGCGGATATCGGCGTGGCCAAGATGCGTGTTTTGGGAACCCCCAAGCGCATGCATGGCATATCCGGTTTCGGCCTGGAAGTGGTGGAATACGTCGGCGCCGAATAGAATAGGCATAATTGACACAACGCCGATGTGGCGGCGAGAAAGAGACGGTTATGAGCAGTGTTAACACCATCAACGGGGACTTTGTCGCACAGGGGGCGCGTTTCGCCATTGTCGCGGGGAGGTTCAACAGCTACATTGTCGACCATTTGCTGGCCGGGGCAATCGATACCCTGGTGCGGCATGGCGTCGAGGCGAAGAGCATCGATGTCGTCCATGCCCCGGGGGCCTTTGAGATCCCCTTGGCCGCGCAGCGTGTGGCCGCTACCAAGCAATATGACGGGATAATCGCCCTGGGCTGTGTGATTCGCGGCGCCACTCCCCATTTCGATTACGTGGCGGGCGAATGCGCCAAAGGCATCGCGGCGGTGTCACTGAAATTCGATGTGCCTATCGCTTTTGGAGTCTTGACCGTGGATACCATTGAGCAGGCGGTGGAACGGGCCGGCACCAAGGCGGGAAACAAAGGTGCCGAGGCGGCGTTGTCCTCATTGGAAATGGTGAGTCTGTTAAAGCGGCTCGGTTGATATTTATGTGTTCATCATCATGATGGCGCTTCACAGGCAGAGCAAATTTGTCGAAAAAAACTTCAATCAGCCAGGCACGCAGTAAGGCCAGGCGCTGTGCCTTGCAGGCTGTTTATCAATGGCAGGTGGGTGGCGCGGAGATTGGCGAGATCGAGGCCCAGTTCTTAGCTGAACAGGATCTTGGCCAAGCCGACGTGGCTTATTTCAGCGAGTTGCTGCGCTCGGTCCCCGCGCATGTGGCGGACCTGGATGCACATCTGACACCTTTCTTGGATCGCCCCATCGTCGAATTGGATCCGGTGGAATTGGCGATCCTGCGCATCGGTGTCTGCGAGTTGGCCTATCAGCCGCAGATCCCCTTCCGGGTCATCATCAACGAGGCGGTGGAACTGGCTAAGGTCTTTGGCGCCGAGCAAAGCCACCGTTATATCAATGGCGTGATGGATAAGGTGGCACGGGAGTTGCGTCGTGCCGAGCTTAAGATGAACACACGTTGAGCGCGGGCTGCGCCCGCCCGGTGACGGGTTCCACCGGGGATCGGTGTGAACATGGCTATGTCGGAATTCGATATCATCCGTCGTAATTTCGCCGGTCGCGGGGTCGATCGCGGCGATGTCGTGCTAGGCATCGGCGATGACGGCGCCGTTGTGCGTGTGCCCTCCAATTGTGACTTGGTGACAGTGGTGGATACCCTGGTGGCTGGCGTGCATTTTCCTCACGAGACCCGTCCCGAAGACGTCGGACATAAGGCCTTGGCGGTGAATCTCAGCGATGTGGCGGCCATGGGTGCGGTGCCGGCCTGGGCCACCTTGGCCTTGACTCTGCCACACGCCGATGAGGCATGGCTGAGTGCCTTCGCCCGCGGTTTCTTCGGCTTGGCGCAACAGTACGAAGTGCAACTCATCGGCGGTGATACCACCCATGGGCCATTGACCGTCACAGTACAGATACAGGGGTGGGTGCGTACCGGGCAAGCGGTGCGGCGCTCGGGGGCGCGTCCGGGCGATATCATCTATGTCACTGGCTCGGTAGGGGATGCCGGTTTGGCTTTGCGCGCCTGGCAACAACAACAGGATTTAACCGCAGTTGACGGAGAATACCTATTTTCCCGCTTGCATCGCCCCATCCCGCGCTGTAAGGAAGGTGAGGTGCTCAGCGATGTAGTGACTGCCATGGTCGATGTCTCCGATGGCTTGGCGGCGGACCTCGGCCATATTCTTGATGCCAGCGGCGTGGGAGCGACCTTGAATCTAGAAAGCATTCCACTTTCCCCGTCGTTTTTCGCGGTGACCGGTTCAGGTGAATATTATTTGAACGAGGCCGAACGCTTGCGTCTGGCCCTCAGTGCCGGTGATGACTATGAGCTGTGCTTCACGGCCCCGACAGTGGAGGGCCGGCGGGTGGAGAAACTATTCTCGGACTTTTCGTGCGGCTGCCACGCCATTGGTATTATTGAAGCAGCTCAGGGTTTGCGGCTGAGGCAGGCGGACGGAACGCTGCTGTCATTGGAACATAGCGGCTATGAACATTTTTCTCAAGAACCGGATGCCTGATGTCTACTAGCTCGCCACCCATCCCGGCTGCGGCGTGGCGCGACCCCCTCTGCGTTATCGCACTAGGTTTCGGAGCCGGCGCTCTTCCCAATGCGCCGGGAACCTGGGGAACGCTGATGGCCTTGCCGTTTTATTTGCTGCTCACGCGACTTCCTGTGCCGGCATATCTGGCGTTGACGATCGTGCTGTTCGCCGTCGGCATATGGATATGCGGCAAAGCGGGGCGGGTTTTGGGGGTACATGATCACGGCGCCATAGTCTGGGATGAGATGGTGGGCTTTTGGGTTACCATGGTAGCGGCACCGTCCGGATGGTTGTGGATAGTGGCGGGCTTTGTATTGTTTCGTCTCTTCGATATTTGGAAGCCGTGGCCGATTTACTGGTTGGATCGCCGGGTTTCCGGAGGATTCGGGGTGATGGTGGACGATGTGCTCGCCGGGATATATGCGGCGTTATGTTTGCACTTAGGCGGCGTTGTATTGGCCGCCTGATTGCTTTGATTGGATGTCGCGCTTGGGAGTGAGCAGTCGATTTTTATCCCGGGCTTCTTAAGGGCTTAAAGGACAAGGTCCCGCTATCAGGCGTTGCTGCGCTTTAACGGCCACTGGGTTTGCTGTAGCCACTGGGTAATAATATTGGCGGTGATAGGGCGGCTTATGTAATATCCCTGGGCCATATCGCAGCCCAGTTCGATCAATAGTTTCAAGACTTCTTCGCTTTCTACACCTTCTGCCACTACCTGTCTTCCCATGTTGTGTGCCAGGTCGATGGTGGAACGGACGATCACCAGATCTTCATTGTTCTCCATCATATCGATGACGAAGGATTTGTCGATCTTGATTTCATCGACCGGCAATTGTTTGAGGTATATCAGCGAGGAGTAACCGGTACCGAAATCATCGATGGAAAGACCTATGCCCATCGTGCTCAATTGGGTAAGGGTATTCATGGCGCGCAGAGGATTGGCCATAATCGCGCTCTCGGTGATCTCGAATTCCAACAGTTCCGGCGGCACGTCCCATTGTCGCATGGCGGATTCGACTTTGTTGGTAAGTTGCTCATCTTGCAGGTGGTGAGCGGAGAGGTTGATGGCCATTTTCAGGTTCAAGTCGTTTTTCTTCCAGACCGATGCCTGATGCAATGCCTCATCGAGGACGAAGAAGGTCAAAGGCCGTATCAGCCCCGTGTGTTCCGCCAAGGGGATAAATTCGTCGGGAGACAACAGGCCGCGTTGCGGATGATTCCAGCGTACCAATGCCTCGACACCCGTGATCTGACCTTCCTTGAGATTGATCTTGGGTTGGTAGAACAGCACCAATTGTTTATGTTCAATGGCATGGCGTAATTCTCCCACCATGGCCAAGCGGCTGACGCTGTGTTGATCTTCCAGATGGTCGTAGAGCGCATAACCCGATGTCGAACGCTTGGCTACGTACATGGCCACATCGGCATGACGCATCATGGTCGAACCGTCATTACCGTGATCCGGGTAGAGTGCGATGCCGACACTGATTCCGACGTGGAAGCTGTGATCCTCTAGGACGATGGGTTTTTCCATAGTGGCGACTAGCTTGCGGGCCGTCATTACGGCATCGTCGGTGGATTCGATGTAGGGGAGCAGGACGGCAAATTCATCGCCGCCCAGGCGCGCGATGGTATCTGATCCACGCAGTGCCGTACGCATGCGCGCCGATACCTCTTGCAATACCAGGTCTCCATAATGATGGCCGAGGGTGTCGTTGATTTCCTTAAATCTATCCAGGTCGGTGATCAACAGTGCCAGTTGATGATGTTCGCGCTGTGCCGTAAGAAGAGCTTGATGCATGCGATCCTGTAACAGCAAGCGATTAGGAAGCTCGGTTAATGCATCATGCAGCGCTTGATGTTCTAGTTCCTGATTGAGAGATGCTAATTCCTTGGTGCGTTTAATGACGCGCCTTTCCAGGTCATCATGTAATGCCTTGAGTTCCTCTTCCGAGCGTTTGCGTTCCGTAATATCACGTACGATAGCAATAAAGAGGCGTCCTTCACTGCGCGTTAATTCGCTGATGGCGATTTCTATGGGGAAGGCAATGCCATCCTTGCGGCGCCCCATGGTTTCATGGGTCTTGATGCTGGTGACGGAAGTCTTGCCTAATGATGAGCCGATCTGATCGTCGGCATTTCTTGGGAATATTTTTGTATCATTCAACAGATTGTCGAGGTTAATGTTGCTGATATCCGATTGCTCGTAGCCAAATATTTGCAGGGCGGCGGGGTTCATGGACTCAATGGTGCCGCTATCGTCGATGGTGATAATGCCGTCTACAACATTGTTCATGATGGCGCTGATACGTCCCTCGCGCGCGATGATGGCTTGACTGCGGTCGACCAATTCATGGCGCATGCTCTCCAAATCGTCTGCCAGGCCTGAAATTTCGTAAATGCTGGATTTTACATACAATTGTTCTGTTGCTTCGCCCTTGGCGATTTTCTGCGCCGTGTCTCTGAGTTTGCGCAAAGGGCGGGTCAACTGTGGTATGAGGAAAGCCACAGGCAACAGGGAAAGGGTGATGTAACTTACGGCGAGTATTTCTACCCTATGGTAGGCTTTTTGTATCTGTTCTTGTGTCGGTGCTTCATCGAAGCCCATCTGTACAGTGGCCGACTTGCCATCGGCGGTGCCGATAGGCAGCGAAATGTAATAGACGGAGTCGCCATGTTCCCCGAATCGGAAATCTTCTTGAAAGGTGGCGGGCGGTATGGGTTTATCCAGTACCGTCGAATTGACTAACATGCCGTCCTCGGTCAGCAATTGCGCAACCAGTACGCCGCCCGAAAGTGCGGCATCATTGAGATGATGCAGGAAGCCGCTCTCGGTTTGTTCTTCCGATAGTTGTTCGGCGACCACGGCTGCATCATGGCGTACATATTCGATGAATTGTTGCTTATAGCCGGCTTCGATTACAAACACCACGCCGAATAGAAAGGGTATCAACAGCGCATGGATAAGAATGACGCCAATGGTGATACGCCCGGCAAAGCTGTGTAGCAATATTTTTATTCTGTTGTGCCGTGCCATATTTCCCCGATGATAGTAAGGTCAGATCTGTTTTTGACATCGTTCTCCCATAACACGCTGACAGTGCCTGGCCTCTGCTTCAAGGCGTTTAACAATGATCGCGTGTTATTGAATATCTGAAGGCGTCGACCGCCGAGTTGGATTACGTTGGATAAAAGATGCCGATCGTAGGATATGGATGACATGTAGACGATCTTTTGCAGAAAGATCTCATACAGGAAAGGGTCGCTATGATTAATAGCGGCCTCCAGCGAGTGCCCCCCTTTCTTTATGGGTAAACCGAGAAATAATTTATGAATTTCACTCGTCGTGAGCGCCGTTATGCCAGTGGTCGAGTCCGTTACCAGGACAAGATGGCGGTTGTTCTCGTTGGCCGCCAGGGTAGGCGTACCAAGCAGCAGCATTAGAAGTATAGCTATGGCGTGCCGGGACTTCATGGGATGGCAGCACTCCATTGCACTTCAGCGGCTAAAAAGCGTTGTCCGTATTGCCGCAGTTTGGCCAGTTCAAACTTGATGACTTGGCTATTCTCCATTTGATAGCGTGTGCCGACCAAGGCGCGTTCGCTGATAAATGAAGGGATCTGCTGTACATAAAGATCGTTGTTGGCCCCGGAATTTGCCTCCGCCCGTCCATACAGGGTCCACGTTGCATTGAGGTTGTATTCAGGTTGAATATAGGCATATATGAATGATGATCGCTTATGGGCGCCACCCACCAAGTCCATATCATCCACGACATAAAAGGCTGATGCTCGCCATATCATGGCGGAGCCGGTGTTGTAGTTTGTATAGGCGCCTAATACCGTCTGTTTGATTTTCAGAATGTTGCTGGCCTGTGCCGGAATGATAGTGTGTCCTAAAAATAACCCGCTATCTTTGAAGCTGTCGCCCGCACTCTGGTCGGAGACTATGGCCGTAAGCGACAAATTATTCGAATCCTTATTTGGTTTGAGGAGATCATATGGGATCAGATGCTGCTGTTTCAGTGTGGGGCCCAAGCCGAAAGTGACTCTGTAATTCATACTATGTCCGCCAATGCTCTTGTTATCTTCCATCGACAAGCCGGTAATGTGGGCGGGCAGTACGCCGCCGTCATCTTCGAATTCAATAATGCCGGGTCGATGAATAGTGGTTTGCAGATAGGTTTCGCGATGGAAGAGGCGGTTCCATTGATCCAAATCCGAATGGTTACGCCCCAACCAGAATTGGCGGCCGTTCGGACCAATCCTTCCAACAATCAGGCGTTCCAAATCTCGTTCATCGCTGCTGACGAGAAATTCGCTCAATAGCCGCCAATCGTTATATTTCGCGGTGTAAAAGAAGTCCACCTTAGGATCGGATCCATGTTGTGGCGCAGGAGGGACATCTCTATCGTAGTAATGAATGGTTACTTCGGGGAATGGAATGAACTCGCTTTCATAGCTCGAAGCGGCCATTGCAGAATATGGCGCAATCATCAGCATTGTGGCGATGCACAGTCGTACCAAGTCTGATTGTGAGAGGGCGTGATATCGATGAAATAATTTCATGCGCAATTCTTTATTGGTGACTTAAGACTGACTATTGCCCGTGTCGCCAAGGATTTATTTTCTCCATGACCCATAGTCGCTGAGTCGTTGCCCAAATTGTGAGGCAGGGTTGATCTCAGCCAAATCCACCCACCTCACGTGTTCGAGTGATCACGCAGCCCTAAATATCGGTAGGATCCGGATTGATCCCTGTGTTCCCTGCACTGGGAAGCGTAGCGGCGGTTATTGGAAAAACTTGAATAGAAAAGGCAGCTTAAGTATGGATAAATGCTGATTTATTTAAGCTGAAGGTAATGATGAAGGCTCGGTTTTATCGCGGCAAATAAGAGCATAAGCCGAATGATTGTGAATGGATTCGAAATTTTCCGATTCTATGCTGTAGGTGCGTATCCGCTCATCGTCGTTCAAGCGTGCGGCGATATCTCGGACCAGGTCCTCGACGAATTTGGGGTTATCATAGGCACGTTCGGTGATGAATTTTTCATCCGGACGCTTGATCAGGCCATAAATTTGGCAAGAGGCCTCATTTTCCACAATTTTTATAAGGTCTTCTATCCATATGTCGCCATCAATCGATGCGCTGAGCGTGATGTGGGAGCGCTGATTATGGGCGCCATAGTCTGATATCTGTTTCGAGCATGGGCAAAGGCTGGTGATCGGGACCATAATCCTGACGGTAATCGCAACGGAATTTCCCCGCTTTTCCCCCAAAAGGGTGACATCATAATCCAATAAGCTGCTTACCTTGGAGATCGGCGCCTCTTTGGTGACGAAGTAGGGAAATTGCACCTCAAAATAAGCATTATCGCTGTCCAGGGTGGTGCTAATTGTGGTCAGCAAACTTGTGAGGGTGGTCAAGGACAGCGCTTCCTCATGGCTGTTGAGAATCTCGACAAAACGCGACATATGGGTGCCGCGTCTATCATGTGGAAGATCCACATATAAGCTGAAATTACCCACAGTGTGCTGCGCGTGGTCATCGCGACTCTGGATGGTCACGGGATGGCGAATATCCTTGATACCGACCTTATCGATAGCCAGGCGGCGTGTATCGTGGCTGCTCTGGACGTCGCCTATGGAAGCGGTGACTGGCGTCATCATGATCACTCCTCCGTGTAACGGACACAGGCCCGCTCGGTTTCCCACAGGGTGACAGCGCCCACTTTAGTGCGCGGTCCGTTCAGGATGTCGGACAATTGCTGGTAAATATAGGCCGCGATATTTTCGGCCGTAGGATTGATGGTATCAAAGGGTTTGATCTCATTGAGGTGGCGATGGTCCAAGCGGTTCAGAACCTCCTTGGTATGGATCCTGATCACCTTGAAATCGATGCCCATACCCGCCTGGTCCAGGGCCGTTGCGATAAGCTCCACTTCCACCTTCCAGTTGTGGCCGTGCAATTGGCTGCATTCCCCCGCATAGTCGCGCAGGGCATGAGCGGCGGCGAAGTCGGTAACGACCTTGAGTGTGTAATTGGAAGCCATGGCAATCGCCAATTATAAACTAAATCAGTAGGAGTTTATCTGCGCAGCAGTTTTCTGCGGGGAGATCTGGCGGGCATGGCTGGTGATCCGGCGCAGGATACCCTCTGCCGTCAGCCCGCATTCCGCCAGTAATTCCCCGCGGCTGCCTTGTTCCACAAAATGGTCAGGCAGGCCTATGTGGATGATGGATGGGGATAAATTATGGGCGGCGAGGCATTCGCCTACGGCGCTACCCGCGCCGCCCATCACGACGTTCTCTTCCACCGTTACCAACAGGGCATGATCGCCTGCGAGGCGGGTCACTAACTCTGCATCCAACGGTTTCACAAAGCGCATATTGATCACGGTGGCCCCCAGACGTTCTCCCGCCTCCAGGGCCGGTTGAACCATGCTGCCGAAGGCCAAGATGGCTACCGTATGACCCTCACGCAGGACATCCGCCTTGCCGACCGGGATGGTAGAGAGGGATTTTTGCACGGGCACCCCGGGGCCGGTGCCGCGCGGATAGCGCACCGCCGTCGGTTGGTTCAAGGCAAAGGCGGTGGACAGCATCTGTCGGCATTCGTTTTCATCGGCGGGGGCCATCACGACCAGATTGGGGATGCAACGCAGGAAACTGAAATCAAAGCTGCCGGCGTGGGTGGGTCCGTCGGGGCCCACCAGACCTGCGCGGTCGATTGCAAACATCACCGGTAGATTCTGGATAGCCACATCGTGGATCAATTGGTCGTAGCCGCGCTGCAAAAACGTGGAATAGATGGCCACTACCGGTTTCAAGCCGTCGCAGGCCATACCCGCCGCCAGGGTGACGGCATGTTGTTCGGCGATACCCACATCGAAATAGCGATCGGGGTAGCGTTCCGAATAGGCCACCAGCCCGGAGCCTTCGCGCATGGCCGGGGTGATGGCGATAAGGCGGTCATCGTGGTCGGCCATGTCGCACAACCATTGGCCGAACACCTCGGTGTAAGTAGGGAGGGTGGTCTTGCCCGCGGGCATGGTGCCGGTGCGATGGTCGAAGGCGGAGACGCCGTGATACCCGCAGGGGTTATCCTCGGCGGGTTGGTAGCCCTTACCCTTTTTGGTGACGATGTGCAGGAATTGCGGTCCTTTCAAGGCGCGCAGATTACGCAGGGTCTTTACCAGGGTCGGCAGATCATGGCCGTCGATGGGGCCGATATAGTTGAAACCCAGTTCCTCGAACAGT
>Ga0316579_10000782_pt1 | contig 10911 bp, 10 predicted proteins | sample J5NA_2_FD_203074 | JGI IMG/M metagenome (GOLD analysis project Ga0316579, IMG submission 203074) | Rhizosphere microbial communities from salt marsh grasses in Alabama, United States - J5-7_160517rDrA | ecosystem: Host-associated > Plants > Roots > Rhizosphere | place: USA: Alabama | collected...
GAAGTGGATTTCACCGCCCACCAGCTTGGCCGCCTGGTTTTCCTCCATGTATTCCGGCAGCAAATGGCGGCGGTTGGAGGTGGCATAGACCAGCACATTGGCAGGCGGGATCTCCACGGATCCTTCCAATACGCTCTTTAAGGCCTTGTAGCTCGGCTCGCCGGCCTCGAAGGACAGATCATCGCAGAATACCAGGAAGCGTTGGGTGAGATCGCGGATGTCATCGACGATCTCCGGCAGATTGATCAGGTCATCCTTATCCGCCTGGATCAGGCGCAGTCCGCGCTGCTGATAGCCGTTGAGCAGTGCCTTGATCAGGGAAGACTTTCCGGTGCCGCGTGCGCCCCACAGCAGGGCGTTATTGGCGGGGAGGCCGTCGAGAAAACGCTCGGTGTTGCGTTGCAGCTGTTCCTTCTGCCGGTCTATGCCCAGCAGGTCATCGAGGCGTATCGGATCTATATGGTGTACCGGTCGCAGGTATTCCTTGCGCGGTCGCCATACCGCAGCCTTGATGGTGTTCCAATCTATGTTCATGCCTTGCCTATATTGATATTGTGCGGTACCAGCTGACCGCGTTGTTGTTGCGGCCGGGCGCGCGTTGCCCGGGACCACGCCATGGCGGCCACGGACTGTAGTCTCGTCCAACAGTCGCAGGTCGGCATAGTGTATGCTATTGAATCCCGTGTGGTGAATGAATGTGGTCGCACCTTGCTTCCAACGAGTCGTGAGTGCTTTTCTCCTACATTATGCCGATTTCAAGTATGATTGCAGCCTTGGGAGTGGGGGAGTTCCAACGGTGGTAAGGCTTATACCGGCATGAAGATTCTAGTCAGTAACGATGACGGTTATCGCGCGCCAGGCGTGGCGGCACTGGCCCGGGCCATGGCGCAATTGGGGGAGGTGACGGTTGTCGCCCCCGAGCGCAACCGCAGCGGTGCCAGCAATTCCCTGACCCTCGAACATCCGCTGCGAGTGCAGCTGGGTGATAACGGTTATTCCTATGTCGACGGCACGCCCACCGATTGCGTGCATCTGGCGATTACCGGCCTGCTCGAGCAGGAGCCGGACCTGGTGGTGTCCGGGATTAATGCCGGTGCCAACCTTGGTGATGACGTGCTGTATTCGGGAACGGTAGCGGCGGCCATAGAAGGACGCTTTCTCGGTCTACCGGCGGTTGCCGTTTCCCTCCTGGGCGCGGAGCCTCAGCATTATGCGACCGCCGCCGAGGTCGCGAAGCGCGTGGTGACGCGTTTGCAGTCGCAGCCTTTGCCCGCGGATACTATTTTAAACGTCAATGTCCCCGACCTGCCCTGGGAGGACTTGGCCGGCTTCGAGGCGACCCGCCTCGGCCACCGCCACAAGGCGGAGCCGGTGATCAAATCCCGGGATCCCCGCGGTCGGGCGATCTATTGGGTTGGTGCGGCGGGGCCGGAGGAAGATGCCGGATCGGGTACCGATTTTTACGCGGTGGGTCGCGGTTACGTTTCCATCACTCCCTTGCAGGTGGACCTGACCCGCTACAGCGCATTGGAGACGGTGGCGAGTTGGGTGGAGGGGCTGGGCGCTTGAGCGGCACTAAATATCGCGGTATCGGCATGACCTCGCAGCGGACGCGGGATCGGCTCATTGAACGTCTTAAGGAAGAGGGAATCGTCAACGCAACGGTGCTGGAAGTCATACGCAGTACCCCCCGCCATATATTCGTGGACGAGGCCCTGGCCAGCCGGGCCTATGATGACACCGCCCTACCCATCGGTCACGGTCAGACCATTTCCCAGCCCTATGTGGTGGCTCGCATGACCGAGGCCTTGTTGCGGGACGGCCCCCTCAATAAGGTACTGGAGATCGGTACCGGTTCGGGTTATCAGGCGGCGGTCCTTGCCCAGGTGGCCAAGGAGGTGTTCAGCGTGGAACGCATCGCGGTACTCATGACCATGGCGCGGCAGCGCTTTCAAGAACTGCGCCTGCGCAATATCCGCCTCAAACACGCCGACGGCATGATCGGTTGGCCGGAACAGGCCCCGTTTGATGGCATCCTGGCCACGGCCGCCCCCGAAGGGGTCCCGCCGGCCCTGCTGGCGCAGTTGGCGATGGGGGGGCGCTTGGTGATCCCGGTCGGGGATGCAAATACCCAGACCCTGGTATTGGTTACACGCACTGCGGAAGGATACCGGGACGAAGTCCTGGACAAGGTGTCGTTTGTTCCCATGCGCGCCGGTACCCAGTGAAGATATTCTCCGCCCTTTATGTGCGGGTCATGCGCTGGGCTGCCCATCGCCATGCCCCCTGGTTCCTGGCGGCGCTCAGTTTCGCCGAGGCGTCTTTTTTTCCCATACCGCCAGATGCGATGCTGGCACCCATGGCCCTCGCCAAGCCCAAGGCGGCATGGGGCTATGCGAGCTTGGCCCTGGCCGCCTCGGTGTGCGGCGGGATGCTCGGCTATACCATCGGTGTGTTCGCCTTTGAAGCGGTGGCGCCGTGGTTGCATAGCGCCGGCTATTGGCCTGGTTATCTGCGCGCGGAGCAATGGTTTAGAGAGTGGGGGGTATGGGCGATCGTGGTGGCGGCGTTCTCGCCGATTCCCTATAAGCTGTTTACTATCGCCGCCGGCGCCGTCGCCATGCCGTTTTTACCCTTTGTCCTGGCCTCTGCCGTCGGACGCGGTTCGCGGTTTTTTTTGGTGGCGGGTTTGATGCGTTGGGGCGGGGAGGGCATGCAGCGTATCCTGCACGCGTACATCGATAGATTGGGCTGGGTCATGGTGTTCGCTGTGCTGATCATCTATTTTTCCTTGTAACGAGGAGTATCCCAAGGTTAGCGGTAGAGTGGGTTTACGAAAAAAAATAGCGTGGTTACCGCTGCTGATCATGATGGCGGTGACAGCTGGCTGTGGCGGTTTTGTTTATCATCGTGTCCAGCCTGGAGATACCCTGTATTCCATCAGCTGGCGCTATGGTCTGGATTACCGCGAAGTTGCGGAATGGAACCATATCCGGTCGCCGTATACCATCTACAACGGTCAGCTGTTGCGGGTGACGCCGCCCGCCGGCAGCCGTCGTGAACGGGAAAGCGCCTCGGCAGCACCGGCACCCCATGCGGCTCCCGTCATCCAGGGGTCGTCCGCGCCCCTAATTCGTCCTCCACCCACGGTCTCCGCCACCACACCCATAAGATGGCAGTGGCCGGTTCGGGGCCGGCTAATTCAGACCTTTTCCAAAACCGGACACAATCGTAAGGGTATTGATATAGGAGGAAAATCGGGTCAGCCGATACGGGCGGCGGCGGCCGGCAGTGTGGTGTATGCGGGGAGTGGGCTGTTGAACTATGGCAAGCTCATTATTCTCAAGCATGACGATAACTATTTGAGTGCCTATGCCTATAATCGCGCCTTACTCGTCAAGGAGGGCGATACTGTGGTGGCCGGCCAGCATATCGCCGACATGGGCAACAAGGCTAGCGGTGATGCCATGCTCCATTTTGAGATCCGCTATGATGGCCGGCCCATCAATCCTTTGAAATTCCTGCCTCTTGCGCGTCAATAATCCAACATTAAATACCCTCACGAATGCACTTAGTATTTTGCTCTTGATACTTTCGAGCAATAGGCTCAATCTGATATCTGTTGTGACAGCTACTGATAATTACGCTCGGAAGGGAGTTCTCTATGGACGAATTCGAAGAGCAGTTACCGTCGGAGGACGGATCGGTATCAAACATTCTTGAACGGTGGTGGGCGATGGAGGCGGCGGATCGCACCGGCGACGAGGAAGCATCGCAGCAAGTTAAGTTACAGACCCCGGCGACAGACCCGACGCGCATGTATCTCAGTGAGATCGGCTACAGTCCCTTGCTCAGCGCCGAGGAAGAGGTCTACTATTCGCGGCTCGCGCAACGCGGTGACGAAGCAGGGCGCCGACGCATGATAGAAAGCAACCTGCGCCTGGTAGTGAAGATCGCCCGTAACTATCTTAATCGCGGCCTGGCCTTTCTCGATCTGATCGAAGAGGGAAATCTTGGCCTTATCCACGCCGTAAAAAAATTCGATCCGGAACGAGGATTCCGGTTTTCCACCTATGCAACATGGTGGATACGCCAGACCATCGAGCGTGCCTTGATGAATCAAACACGTACCGTGCGCCTGCCGATTCATATCATCAAACAGATCAACTCCTATGTTCGCACCTCGCGCACTTTGGCGCAGCGGCTCGATCATGAGCCCAGTTTGGAAGAGGTGGCGCGCGTGCTGCACAAATCCGCTACGGAAGTCGAGCACATGATGGCCCTCTACGAACGCGAGATATCCATCGATTCCGCCGGCGTACAAGATCGTACGCTGTTGGATACTCTGCCTGATGAATCTTGGTCTGATCCCAGCGAAATCCTACAGGATGCCGAAGTGTCCACCAATATCGATGCCTGGTTGCAGGAGCTGAATGATAAACAGCGCGAGGTCGTCGAATACCGTTTTGGACTGCACGGCCGTGAAGCCGCCACCTTGGAAGAAGTGGGCGACCGCATTGGGGTTACTCGCGAGAGGGTGCGGCAAATCCAACTGGAAGCATTGCAACGCCTGCGGCAAATCATGGAACGTTCCGGCACTTCGGCGGATACTGTTTTCGGCTGAGGGTGTGGCCGTGCCGGCGAATACCAGCGCGTCAGATGTGCCGGTCCGCTTAAGATTCCTTGCCTACAGTTTAATTATGGCCGCGCCTTGGCTATGATGCTTGGCGTCTTGAACTTTATATACATATGCATGCTCTTATGGATACATTATCCCGTTCCGGAATTATGTCAGGGGATGGGATCCAAACCCAGTCTCACTGCCTTGCGTGGGTAGTCCCACTGTGCGTTAGGTGGAGGTCGGTTACATGCCGCGGATCTTAGTGTTATTGCTTGTGTTGGGCTTGAGCGCCTGCGCCACAGTTCCTCAGGAGCTGCGGGTCACTGAAACCTTGGCCGCTACCACGCCGCAACAGGCGCAATCGGGAAAGCACGACGGTGAACGGGTACGCTGGGGAGGGGTCATTATCCAGACCACGACCCAGACCAACCAGACCTGTTTCGAAATCATGGGCCTGTCATTGGACAGCAGAGCCGAGCCGCTGGCGAACGATCAATCCTTAGGGCGGTTTATCGCCTGCGCCAAAGGCTTTTATGAGCCGGCCTTGTACGCCGCCGGACGTGAGGTCACCTTCATCGGTCGCATCGACGGTACCGAGCAACGAAAAGTCGGCGAGTATAATTACCAATTTCCGCGCTTGGTCGTGGAAGCGGTGCATCTCTGGCCGAAGCGCAGCAATATCGTATATGTGCCCTATTACGATCCGTTTTGGGATCCGTTCTGGCCATACTATTATTATCCCTATCATCGCCACCGGTGAAGACTATGCTTGTCCGTCCTATTGCAATCGCAGGTATGCTGGTGTTGTTGAATGCATGCGCTGTCACGCCGCCCTTTTCCGATGACTTGCTGCATGATGTGAATCGTTCCATGCAGCCGGAACAGGCAGTGAAAGACAATGCGCAGGATGTGCAGGTGATGTGGGGCGGCGTCATAGTCAAGGCCACTAATACCGCGGATCACACCGACTTCGCCGTGTTGTTCTATCCGTTGGACAGTTCGCAGCGGCCCGATCGGCAGCAGCCGGCCAAGAGTCGTTTCATTGTCCGCTACCATGGTTATCTGGAGACCATGGTCTACGCGCCGGGCAGGGAGATCACGGTGCTCGGTAAGCTCCAGGGCGTTGAGGAGGGCAAGATCGGCAATTCCCCGTACCGCTTCCCGGTGATACAGGCGGAGCGGATCCATTTATGGCCGGTGGGTGATGACTCTCGGGTACGCTTCGGCGTGGGTGTGGGTATCGGTGTGCACATGTAATGAGCTGATGGTGCGCCAGGCCCAACTGCCGGCCGCGGGAGCGATGCCGTGCCCTTGAAGACGGCGGCGGGCGTACCCTTGCCGCTGGGGGCGCAACAACGGGATGGGGGTGTCAACTTCGCCGTGTTCAGCCGGCATGCCACCGCCGTCAGTCTATTGTTATTCGATCATCCCGACGATGCGCTGCCTAGTACCAGCGTGGCGCTGGATCTACGGCGCCATCGCAGCGGCGATATCTGGCATGTATGGGTAGGTGGCCTAGGTACCGGTTGCCTGTACGCATGGCGGGTGGACGGACCAGATGCGCCGCAGCAGGGTGACCGCTTCAATCCGCGCCTGGCCTTGCTAGATCCCTATGCCACCGCCCTGGTGGGTACCGAACGCTGGGATTTTGCCCTGGCACATAGCGACCAGCCCGAGCCGCCGGCGGTACAGGCCAAATGCCTGCTGCCCGACGATAGCTTCGATTGGCAGGACGTTCAGCCGCCGCGCCATCCCTGGTCCGCCACCGTCATCTATGAAACCCATGTGCGCGGCTTAAGCATGCATCCCACCGCAGCAGTGAGCCATCACGGTACCTATCTGGGTGTGGTGGACATGATTCCGTATTTCCAGAAACTGGGGACCACCGCCGTCGAACTGCTGCCGGTGCAGGAATTTCATGAATATGATGTAGCGCAAACTAACCCCCTGAGCGGCGAGCGCCTGAGCAACTATTGGGGTTATAACACCGTGGCGTTTTTCGCACCTAAGGAGGCCTATTCCAGTCGCAGTGACGTAGGTTGCCAGATAGCCGAATTCAAGACCATGGTGCGGGAACTGCATCGTGCCGGCATCGAGCTAATTCTCGACATCGTGTTCAATCATACCGCCGAAGGTGATCAGCGCGGTCCGACGCTCAACTTTCGCGGCTTGGACAACCGTATCTACTATCTCCTGGAGAACGATCGGCGTTATTACAAGAATTTTTCCGGAACCGGCAATACCCTGAATTGCAACCACCCGGTGGTGCGTGACTATATTCTCGATTGTCTGCGTCACTGGGTGGTGGAGATGCATGTGGACGGTTTCCGTTTCGATCTGGCCGCGATCATGGAAAGGGATGAGGACGGCAATATCCTGCCTAACCCACCCTTGCTGGAACGTATTGCCGAAGATCCGATTTTACGCGATGTAAAGCTGATCGCCGAGGCCTGGGATGCCGCAGGCGTCTATCAGGTGGGCAGCTTTCCGGGACGGCGCTGGTCGGAGTGGAACGGCCGCTATCGTGATGAGGTGCGCCGCTTCTGGCGCGGTGATGTGGGTATGACCGGCCTGTTGGCCAGTCGCTTATGCGGCAGCGCCGATCTCTATCAACAGTCCGACAAGGAACCGCTCAACAGTATCAACTATCTCACCTGTCACGACGGTTTTACCCTAAATGACGTGGTGAGCTACGCCGCCAAACACAACGCGGCCAACGGGCATGACAACCAGGACGGCAGCGATGAAAACTACAGTGCCAATTACGGCGTGGAAGGCCTCAGCGACGATCCCGCGATAGAGCGACTGCGCAAGCGCCAGATCAAAAACATGCTTGCCACCTTGATGCTGTCGCGGGGCGTGCCCATGCTGCTCGGCGGTGATGAATTCCGCCGCAGCCAATCGGGTAACAATAACGCCTACTGTCAGGACAACGAGATTTCCTGGTATGACTGGCGGTTGCTGAAGAGGGAAAGTGAAATTTATGAATTCACGTGCGCCGTGATCGGTCTGCGGCGGCGCTTTCCGTTTCTTGCGGAGGAGCGGTTCTATACGGCGGCAGATGTGAGCTGGTTCGGCCTCGACGGTGCACCGCCTGATTGGACGGCGCCCGGGCGGAGCCTAGGCTGCCACCTGCATCCTCAGGGGTATACAGATGAACTGTGCCTGTTGTTCAATGCCGAACAATATGAGGTGCTATTTTCTCTGCCCCAGGCGCGCTGCGGTAGGGAATGGCAGCGGGAGTGTGATAGCAGTGACGACCGGGAGAACAGCGGAGGTGATGCCGCTGGCTACCACCTGCAATCGAGCAGCCTGGTTATATTTTCCGTGTAAAGACGTCGTGCTGCGACTCGTCATGTCATACGCAAGGCTTTATGCTGGGGGCATGATGACTCCTTCGCCGACCGGGTTATGGAAACTGAGACAGTCATACTTCTGATGTTCGTGATCGCCTCCGCGGTGGCAATAGGTGCCCGGCGCCTCCACATTCCCTATACAGTGGCGCTGGTTCCCGTCGGTCTCGGTTTGAGCGCCCTGCAAGTCTTGCATCCGCCGCAGCTCACGCGCGACATGCTGTTCCTAGTGTTTCTACCCGGCCTGATATTCGAGGCCGCCTTCCGTATCGACTTCGAGGATTTGTGGCGGGATAGGGTGGCGGTGATTGCGCTGGCGATTCCTGGCGTCATGTTGTCAATCGTGCTTACCGCGAGCTTGCTGGTGTTCGCGGGTAAGGAGATTCACTACCTGGCGAATATCGGTTGGGCGTTGGCGCTGGTGTTCGGTGCCGCGGTTGCCGCCACCGATCCCATCGCGGTGGTGGCGCTGTTCACCGAGTTGGGTGCGCCGCGCCGCCTGACCCTGCTCATCGAAGGTGAGAGCCTGCTCAACGACGGTACCTCCATCGTATTTTTCTCGCTGATCCTGTCGCTGGTGATGGGCGCGGCCTCATCGCCGGGCGACTTGCTGGTCGATTTCGGCCGTGTGGTCGGCGGCGGCCTGATCGTTGGGATCCTTGTCGGATTATTGGCCGCCGTGGTGCTCAGGCAGATCGACGATGCCATGGTTGAGCTGATGTTGCTGATAGTCACCGCCTACGGTTCCTTTCTGGTCGCCCAGCAACTGGGCGTTTCAGGAGTGATCAGTACGGTGGCGGCAGGTCTGATCTGCGGCAATTACGGCGCGCGCACCGCCATGTCCCCCTCGACGCGGCTTGCGGTCCTGACCTTTTGGGACTATCTCGGTTTTGTCCTGAACTCTCTGGTATTCCTTCTGATGGGCTTCGAGATCCGTATCGACACCTTGTTGAGCGCGTGGCCGATAATCGTCGTCGCCTATGTGGCTGTCACCGTGGCGCGCAGCGTCGTCATATTCGGCACCTCCGGTCTGCTGCAGCTCCGACATGCGCGCATTCCGCAGCCTTGGAACTGGATTCTCGTGTGGGGCGGATTGCGCGGCGCGCTGTCCATGGTCCTGGCATTGAGCATGCCGCCGCAATTACCCTTGCGTGACTTGATTGTGAATATGGTGTTCGGCGTGGTCTTGCTCTCTATCCTGGTACAGGGCTTGAGTATGACTTTGCTGGCGCGCAGGTTGGGTGTCATCGGCGGGCGCGAGGCCATGACGATGTATGAAGCGGCGCGCGTCCGGCGGCAGCTGGTGAGGGAGGCGCTTGCCGAGATCGGACGTTTGCGGGACGGTCATTATGTCGAGCCACAAGTGCTCGATAAGGTGGAGGCGGAGTATCGGCAACGCGCTGCGGCGGCCGAGGTGCAACTGGACAGGGTCGAACTCGATAAAGGCCGTTTGTTGAATGAGGAGCTTGCCGAAGTCCGGCGGCGTTTGCTGCTGCTTGAGCGCAGGCAGGCGACGGAAGCCCGCCAGCGCGGCGTGATAGGTGATGCCGCCTTTAATCAAGTGATCGCCGATATCGATGCCCGTCTGCTGGAACGCGATGGGGGCGTGGTTAGGCGCAACGACAATAATCCGCAAGAAGATTGAACTCCAGCTTCTGCCGGGCCTCTCATGCTTAAGGATGTGCCGATCGCCTAGCACCGGCCTGGCGCCGGGAACAATGCACTTTTCGATAGTGGACTGGAGCCTGAGGCGAGCATGGATGAATCGGTTTTAAAGATCTACCTGATACGCCATGGCGACACGGCATGGTCGGAAACGCACCGCCACACCGGACTGACCGATCTACCCCTTGCTCGTCATGGTGAGCACCAGGCACGATTGCTGGGCAAGCGTCTGGAGGGGCTGAACTTCATACGGATCTTCACCAGTCCGCTGCAGAGAGCGCGTGCAACCAGCGAGCTGGCCGGTTTCGCAGAGGCGGTCGAATCCGACCCGGATCTAGTGGAATGGAACTACGGCGATTACGAAGGTCTCACTACCGTGGAAATTCACCAGCGACGACCTGGGTGGGACCTGTTTCGCGATGGCGTCCCCAATGGCGAATCGCCGCGGGATGTGGCCGCTCGCGCCGATCGCTTCATTGCGAAGACCATGAGTCTGCAGGGTGATGTGGCGGTGTTTTCCAGCGCTCACATCATGCGCATGATAGCGGCGCGCTGGCTGGCCCAGCCGCCGGATGCCGCTCGTTTCTTTCTAAGCTCCACCGCCAGTGTCAGTATCCTGGGTTATGAACATAGTCGCGATGAAGCCGTGATACGGCTCTGGAACGATGTGGGTGAAATCCGTTAAGTTCTAATTGATTATTGATGTGCCCGGCAATGCCTGTGCAGTCATGATGTGTACGCCAGGCTGGTTGGTAGACAGGGCTTCCATCACTATCCATCCTCAGCGTCGGGTTGCGTCCACGCTGAGACCCGATTCCACAGGATTTCGCGCAACTGCCTGGAACCGTTGCTAAGCATGATGGTCATAATCCGTGTCATCCCTGCACAGCCGAGGGGTGTTATCAAACGTGGCGGTCGCGCTCGTCCTCCGTCACTCGCCGAAAAATATCCGCATCGTCGAAGGAACAACAGCATGAAACTGAAACGCCGTGGCATCATCGGGATAATTATCTTTATTGCATATACAACCATGTCGGTTGCTCAGGGTGCGGCGACCTGGATGGAGGGGCCAAACCTTCCGAGTCTGGCGCCCATGTTGCAAAAGGTGCTGCCGGCGGTGGTGAACGTTTCAACTAAATCGCTGGTGTCGGTCCAACAGAATCCATTATTCAAAGATCCCTTCTTCCGCCAATTTTTCAATGTTCCCAACCGTCCCCAGCAACAAGAGCGGCAAAGCCTGGGTTCCGGGGTGATAGTGGATGCGAACAAGGG
>Ga0316579_10000783_pt1 | contig 10910 bp, 9 predicted proteins | sample J5NA_2_FD_203074 | JGI IMG/M metagenome (GOLD analysis project Ga0316579, IMG submission 203074) | Rhizosphere microbial communities from salt marsh grasses in Alabama, United States - J5-7_160517rDrA | ecosystem: Host-associated > Plants > Roots > Rhizosphere | place: USA: Alabama | collected...
TCGGCGTCGGCCCGGCCTTCGGCAAGGCCCCGCATCTGGTGGGGGAAAAGCTGCTTCGGCACTTCGACATCGCCCCTGGCGGCATCGAGGCGCACGCCTTCACCTACCTGAATTTCGCCGACGCGGCGGAGCAGTTCGGCGCCGTTGGCGGTTTTGCGCACCTGAAGACCCTGGTGGACCGTATCCGCGCCGAGCGCGGCGATGGCAACACCCTGTTCATGGACGGCGGGGACACCTGGCAGGGGTCCGGTACCGCTTACTTGAGCCGCGGCATGGACATGGTCGGCGCCTGCAACCTGCTCGGCGTGGACGTGATGACAGGCCACTGGGAGTTCACCTACCTGGATGAGGAGGTCATCAAGAACGTCCGCGCTTTCAAGGGCGACTTCGTGGCGCAGAACGTCAAGGTCCGCGAGGAGGCGCTATTCGACTACAGGTTCGCCGACTTCGGCGGCTTCGACGAGGATGCCGGGCTCGCCTTCAAGCCCTACACCATCAAGGAAGTCGGTGGAGCACGGGTTGCCGTCATCGGGCAGGCCTTCCCCTACACGCCCATCGCCAACCCGCAGCGCTTCATCCCAGACTGGACCTTCGGCATCCAGGACAGCCGTATGCAGGAGTTCGTGGACAAGGTGCGTGCAGAGCAGGAGCCGGACCTGGTGGTGGTGATCTCCCATAATGGGATGGACGTCGATCTCAAGATGGCCAGCAAGGTGACCGGTATCGACGTCATCTTCGGCGGCCACACCCACGACGGCATGCCGGCGCCGTCCATCGTCGAGAATGCCTCTGGCAAGACGCTCGTCACCAACGCCGGCTCCAACGGCAAGTTCCTCGGTGTCATGGATCTGGACGTGAAGGATGGCAAGCTGCGCGACTATCGCTACCGGCTGCTGCCGGTTTTCTCGAACCTGCTGCCCGCGAACGCTGAGATGGCCAAGTACATCCAGGAGGTCCGTGCGCCCCACTTGGACAAGCTCACCGAGGAGCTCGCTATCGCGGAAGAGCTGCTCTACCGCCGCGGCAACTTCAACGGCACCTTCGACCAGGTCATCTGTGATGCCCTGCGCAAGGTGAACGACGCCCAGATCAGCCTCTCACCCGGCTTCCGCTGGGGCACCACGGTGCTGCCGGGGCAGAAGATCACCATGGACAACGTCATGGACCAGACCTGCATCACCTACCCGGAAACCTACCGCCGCGAGATGACCGGGGCCGACATCAAGGCGATCTTGGAGGACGTCTGCGACAACCTGTTCAACCCCGATCCGTACGTGCAGCAGGGCGGCGATATGGTGCGCGTTGGCGGGCTGGACTACGTCTGCGACCCGGCCGCCGGCATGGGCGAGCGCATCACGGATATGCAGCTCGACGACGGCACCAAGATCGAGGCCGACAAGACTTACGTCGTCGCCGGCTGGGCCACCGTCGGTAGCCAATCCCCGGGTGAGCCCATCTGGGAGACTGTCGCCACCTACTTGCGCGATGTGAAGACCGTCAAGCTGGAGAAGCTCAACACGCCGAAGCTGAAGAACGTTGACGGCAATCCGGGCATTGCCGACTACGCGGGCGCGATCCTGAGCTAGCCCGACGCGTGGGGCACCGGGCCGGTTCCGGTCCCTGGTGCCCGCGCGGGCGATGCCGGCTCGCGATGCTCTGGGGCGGCGATGGCCGACCACCGCAGCCTCCCCCCGCTACGCATTGCTCCCCGGCCGTCGCGGCGGCTCTTGCTGGCGGTCGTACTGACGCACGCGGCCGCGCTCGCGGTGCTGTTTCCGCTGCCGGCGCCTGGCGTGGGCGCGCGTGTTGCCCTCGCCGGGCTGATTCTGGCAAGCCTGGGCTATGTGATTTGGGCGCAGGTGCTGCGCCGGGCGCCGTGGTCCGTCGTGGCGGTCGACTGGAACGAGCGCGGCTGGCAAGCGACCTTTGCGGATGGAAGCAAGCGTGCGGTCCAGCTCGCGCCTTCGACCATCGTCGGCGTAGGACTCGTGATTCTGCACCTGCGCGCCGGCGGTCTGCGGCGACCGGCGCTGCTGTTGGCTGCGGACGCCGTCCCCGCCGAGCAGCTGCGTCGGTTGCGGGTTCTGCTGCGGCTGGGCCTTGCGCGTCAGGCCGATGATCAAACGGCGACCGGCCCGTCCCGCGCAGCAGCGCGAAAATCCGGCGACCAATCGCCCTAGATCCGCTCCGTGGCCGATGGTCAGAGGTTGTGAAGGATTCGCTGGCCTTAGCGAGGGCGTCCCCGGTCGGTCGGCGGATTTCTTCACAAGCGCTCAGTCCAGTGCTGCGAGCCGCTTGCGCACGAACTCGGGCTGCGCCAGGGCGGCGGCGTGGATGTCTGCGTTGTAGTAGTGGGTGTCGAGCAGGTCTTCCGCGTCGATGCGGCGGAAGGCGGGGATCTCGGGATCGGTACAGGCCATGGTGGCGCTCCACCAGCCGGACGGGTAGATGGTCTGCGGGAAGAATAGTGTCTGCGTGGCGCCGAAGCCGGCACGCTTCAGATCCTCGTGCATCGCGGCAATGATGTCGAGGTGGTAGAGCGGTGATTCACTCTGCTGCACGAGGAGGCCGCCGTTGGTGAGCGCGCGGCGGCAGTCGCGGTAGAAGTCGGCGGTGAAGAGCCCCTGGGCAGGCCCCACAGGGTCGGTACTGTCGATGATGATGGCGTCCAGACTGGCAGCGGGCGCGTCCGCCATCCAGCGGATGCCGTCGGCGAAGAGCAGGTTTGCCCGGGGATCGTCGTTGTCGGCGGTCAGCTCCGGGAAGAACTGCTCGGCGACGCGGGTGACGCGCTCGTCAATGTCGATCTGCGTCACCTGTGTGACGCCGTCGTGCTTCAAGACCTCGCGCAGGGTGCCGCAATCCCCCCCGCCGATGATGCATATGCGCTTCGGATCCGGGTGGGTGAGCAGTATCGGGTGGGCGAGCATCTCGTGGTAGAGGAAGTTCTCGCGGCTCGACAGCATGGTGAAGCCGTCGATGACCATGAGATTGCCGAACTCCTCGGTCTCGTAGACCTCGATGGTCTGGTAGGCGCTGCGCTCCTCGTGGAGCTTGCGCTGATAGCGCAGCGAGAATGCGCTGCCGGCCACGTCATGGACCTCGGTAAACCAGTGTTTGTCGTCGAGGGGCGGCATGGCGTGGCCTAGTGCGGTGGACGGTATTGACGGAAGGGATCGGGAGGCGCTCAGCGCGGATAGCGGTCGTCGAGGTTCGCCGGGCAAAGCACCTCGCGCATGATACCGATCAGCTCCAGGAGTTGGTGGTTACGGATGCGATAGAAGATTCGGTTGGCCTCCTTGCGGGCAACGACGATGTTCTTGTTGCGCAGCTGCTCCAAGTGTTGGGAGATGTTGCTCTGCGAGGTACCGGTGCGCTCGACGATCTCGCCCACCGACAGCTCCCGGTCACCAAGGGAGCAGAGGATCTTCCAGCGCAATGGGTGCGCCATCGCCTTGAGCGCCATCGCGGTCAGCGCCGTGTCTTCCTGGGTCGACGAGTCGTTGTCAGGCAGAGGCTCGTTCTCCTCCGCGGGATTTTGCTCGCTCATGCTTGCAGCCATCGCTTGAGTTTGGTGAAACCCGCCGAGGGTGCGGTGGGGATGCTGATTTCGGCTCTTCGTCGTCATTCGAGTGTCTGCCGATCGTCACACGGCCTCGCGCGTGTGCGACTCCCTCGCACGATAGGCGGCTTCGTCATCGACACGGACATAGCCACTCATGTCCTTGGCGATGCAGATGATCTGGCTGATCCTTCCGTCCGCATCCTTGACCGCGGTGCGTGAGAACAGGATCGGCACCCGGGTGCCGTCCTTGGCGATGAAGCGCGCCTCGATCTTCGCGAGCGCGCCGGTGCGGATCAGTGCCTCCAGCCAGGTGCCCATGAAGGCGCCGGCCTCCTCGTCGCCTTCTTCTTCAAAGACGTCGCCGATGGACAGTCCAACCAGGTCCGCCTCGGCGTAATCCAGCATGGCGCAGGCGGCCGGGTTGGCGGTCTGTATGACGCCGTCGGGGCTGAGCACGAGCAGCGCCTCGCCCATGTAGCTGAGGATATTTGCGAGGTACTGCCGCGCCTGCTCCAGCGCCGCGGTGCGTTCGGCGACCTTCTCTTCCAGCGCGATGTTGAGCGCCCTTTCCTTGCCGATCAGGCGGAAATAGGTGCTGATCTTGTTGATGAGAAGGTTGTCGTCGATGGGCTTCAGCAGGTAGTCCACGGCGCCCACCGCGAAGCCGCGCTGCTGGAACTCCTCGGACTTGAAGGCGGCAGTGAGGAAGATGATCGGTATGTCGCGGGTGCGCTTGCGCAGCTTCAGCAGCGATGCCGTCTGGAAACCGTCCATCTCCGGCATCTGCACGTCGAGGATGATCAAGTCGATGTCGCTATGCTCGAGCGTAACATCGATAGCCTCGCGCCCGGACGACGCCTCCAGCACAGTGGCGTCCAGGTGCTTCTCGATGAGCGTGCGCAACGTGTACAGGTTGTGCGCATGATCGTCGACGATCAGGATCTTGTAACCGGAGGCTTGTGTCATACCCACCGTCATGAGATCTCCGGTGCCGCCACCTCGCTGGCCTGTCTGGCGGTGTCGGAGAGTGCGTTGTCCAGTAGCCTTGTCAGTGCGGCCCGGTCCAGGGGCTTGGCTAGAAAGCCCGCGGCGCCCGCGGCGCGGCAGCGCCCGAGGTCGACCTCCGCGAGATTCCCGATCACATAGATCGGCGGGCCAGCGGCAGCAGCCACATCGTGAATACGCTTGATCGTAGCACAGGTTTCTGCAACGGACGCTTGCGCAGACATGAGCAGCAGGGCGCAGTCGCGCTCCTCCTGCAGGGTCTCCAGCGCCTCGTCGGCGTCGGCGGCGGTCTGCACCCGCACGCCCAGGGACTCCAGCTCCGAGGTTGCCGTCACCAAGCAATGCACATCGCGCTCCACCAGTAGCACCCAGCGGTTGCCGGCAAGTGGCCGCGCCCTCGCTGGCTCCAGCGGCGGCGCGACTGGCTGGGGCACGTCGCCGTGCGAGGGCTCGCGGGGCTCATGGCCAGACTCTGCGGCACGCGGAGCGCGATGCCCTCGCTGGGGCGGTGTGCTCTGCTCTTGCAGGATCTCGACCGCCGCAAGTGCGTTCGGATCGAGCGCGGTGGGAAGCAAGAGCGTGAAGCGCGAGCCCTCGCCCAGGGTGCTCTGCACCTGGATTTCGCCACCCAGCAGGTGCGCTAGCTCGCGGCTGATGGAAAGTCCTAGCCCAGTGCCGCCATAGCGCCGACGAGTGGAGCCATCGGCCTGCTGGAATGCCTCGAAGATGATCTCCTCCTTGCCGGGCGGGATGCCGATACCAGTGTCGGCGATGGCGATGGCAAGCGGCCGGTCTTCGGTGCCTGCACCGACGGTGATGGTGACCGTGCCGGCGTCGGTGAACTTGGCCGCATTGGACAGGAAGTTCTTCAGAATCTGCCGCAGCTTGCCGCGATCGGTGTAGATGCGCTCCGGCGCGTCCGGGGCGATGTCTAAATGAAGCGCGAGGCCCTTCTGGGTCATCGGCGGGCGCATGAGCTCGGCCAGCTCGGCGAGCATTGGCGCGATCTCCACCCACTCCAAGCTTACGGTCACCGGGCCCGCCTCGATGCGGGAGATATCGAGGATATTGTCGATCATGGTGCGAAGGTCGCGCCCGGCTTCGTGGATGACCTGGGCCTGGCGACGTTGCTCGTTGTCGAGGTCGGACTCTTGCGCGGCGAGCATCTTCGACAACAGCAGGATCGAGTTCAGCGGCGTGCGCAGCTCGTGGCTGACGTTGGCGAGGAACTCCGACTTGTAGCGGTTGGACTGCTCAAGCTCGCGGGTGTGCTGGCGCTCGGTCGCGATGTGCTCGGCGTGATGTTGCGCCAGGGCGTTCAGCTGACGGCCGAGCTCGCGCACCTCGTGCGGCCCCTTCCAGTCGAACCACTGCGGCTCGCGGTCGCGGAGTATGGACTCGATGCCGCTGGCGAGCTCCTTGCCGAAGCGCTCGGCTCGGTTGGCGAGCCAATGTGCCATCAGCAGCACCACCAGCACCAATACCAGGATGATGGACAGCACGCGCGCCATCAGTGCATTCCGAAACTGCTCGATGGGGGAAGGATCAACGGGGCGGCCCACCCACAGCGGCACGCCATTCTCGGTGAGGAACATGGGCACCCAGAGCAGTGGCGGACCATGCGGGTTGCGCCACAGGGCCAGCTTGCCGTCGGCGAAGATCTGCGCCAGCCCGGGAAAGTCCTCGAACGCTTTCGCCGCGTCGCCGAGCGGCTCGCCGGCGCGCAGATAGCCACCGTCGTTGGTGACCCAGAGGGTGTCGCGGTAGTACTGCGCGAGTCCGCCTACGTCGATGGTCATCAGCAGCAGCCCGGTCGGTAGCCCGATGTCGCCGCCGCGCTCGCCAATCGGGCTCGCCAACTGCAATGTCAGGAGCTGGCGTGGGTCCTCGCTACCGGAATAGGGGTTGATGCGGATGCGGCTGACGATGACCTCGCCCGGATTCAGCTTGATGGCGGCATTGACGAAACCGCGGCTCGGCGGCTCCGGCGGCAGCGGCGCCGGCCGCCACTCCGATGTTTGCGCGTCACGACTGAGCCAAAAGCGTTCGTTGCCGGCGGCGTCAACGAACAGGATCTGGATGACGTCCAGCTGGTCCGGCAGCATCTGGTTGATCCAGCTCGTGTAGCGAGCGCGCGCTCGGTCCACCTGGTCCTCGCTGCCGGTCTGGCCCAGGATGACGCCGGGCTCCGGCAGCTTCGCCAGTAGGCGGATCATCTCGTCTCGGCTCGCGAGGTGCTGGTCGAGGTCGCGGAAGTCCGCCCGCAGGTTCTGCAGATAGGCCTTCTGGTAGAACATGGCCGTACGGTCCAGTACCAGCGGCAGGTTGATCAGCACGGCGATGATCAACGGTGCCAGACCGAACAGCAGCAACAGCAGCAGGATGTAGAAGCGGAGCTTCACGCTGGGCCTCACAACACGCCTAACGCGATTAGGAGAGCGGCCCATCCGTTCTCTGGGACAGCAGCGCCGGTTCCGCCGGCGCCGGCTTTAGAGCGCTTGCACCAGTTCCAGCACCTGGGTGGCGTGGCCCTTTGGCTTGATGTCATAGAGCGCGTGGCGAACGATGCCGTCTCGGTCGATGATGAAGGTGGAGCGCACGATGCCCATTTTCCGGACACCGTTCTTCTCCTTCTCGCGCCAGACACCGTAGGCCTCGCACACGTCGCCGTCCGTATCGGCGAGCAGGGTCACGCTGAGCCCGTATTTGTCGCGAAAGGCGCCATGGCTGGCGCAGGTATCGCGGCTGATGCCGACGATGTCCGCTCCGGCCGCTTGGAAGTCGCCGTGTAGGTCGGTGAACTCCAGCGCCTCCATGGTGCACCCCGGTGTGTCGTCCTTGGGATAGAAGCAGAGCACGAGATTGCGTGCTGTCCACAGGCGGGTAATGTCGACGCGCTCCATGTCCGCGTCGGGCAGCGAAAAGGGCGGTGCCTGGTCACCGGGTTGCAGCATGATCTCCCCCTGGTCAGTAGTTTCCACGGTGTCCCGTCATATCGGCGCCACCGCAGCAGCGGCTGTTTGAACGTCCGCTGGTCTAGTTTCCGGCGAAATGTAGGCAGGCGCTGGGCGGGCGTCAACCGCAAATGCGCCGCGTCTTTTGGGCGACGTGCCGGGCGGGCTCGGCGCGCCCTCGCGGACCACGACGGCCGATCTCAGGAATCGGCTATGTCGGGTCGACGTCTGCCGTTGCGCGGGGCACTCGGACCGTCGGTGGTGGGGGATAGCGCTGTGCTTGGCGGGAGCGGACGCGCTGTGTGCTGCCGGGCGTTGTCCGTCTGCGCTCTCGGCTCGGGGCGGTCGGTGTCGACCGCTTCTACCGACGGCAGTCGCACGCTGGCGACGGTGCCGCCGCCGACTCGGTCGCTGAGGTGAATCTCCATGTCGTTGGCGACCGCGAGCTGCCGTGCGACGGCCAGCCCCAGGCCGGAGCCGCCGGTGCGGCGGTTGCGCGAGCGCTCCAGCCGATAGAATGGACGGAACACCGCCTCGCGCTCCGCCTCGGGGATGCCGGGGCCACGGTCGAGCACAAAGATCACTGCGGCGCGATGATTGCAGTCGAGACGCACCTCCACGGGGGCTTGGCTGTAGCGCAGCGCGTTCTCGATCAGATTGCCGAGGATGCGTCGCAGCGCTAGCGCGTTGACAGCTTGGAGACAGGGCGCCCCCTGCTGCCAGATGATGCGCGGTCGCCCCCCTACCACCTCGCCGATGAGCCGTGCTATGTCCAGGTGGTCGCGCTCGCCGGCGCCGAGCGTGCTGCCGAGCTCCACGGCCTGGCCGATTTGGGCGTTCATCTCCTCGAGATCACGTTCCATGCGCGCCTTGAGCGCCGGATCGGTCTGGGGCGGCAGCATTTCCAGCGCCAGTCGCAGCCTTGTGAGCGGGGTGCGCAGATCGTGTGAGATGCCCGCGAGCAGCACAGTGCGGTCCGCAAGCAACTCGCGCACCTGCTGGCTGGTCTCGTTGAATTGCCGAGCCAGGTTCGCGAGCTCCCGCGGGCCGCTTTCCGGCAGTGGCTCCGGAGAGCGGCCCTTGGCCACCTCCTCGGCGGCGTAGGCAAGGCGGGTCAGCGGCGAGGTGACCCGCCGCGCCAGCACCGAGGCCGTCACCACAAGCAGTAGGAGTGCCAGCGTGGCGATGATGAAGATGCCCTCCATCGGCTTGGTATTGATGCGATCACGCGGAAAACCGGCCCAGACGTGGCCGCGTGGCGTTTCGAGGTCCACCCAAAACCAGCGTTTGCCATCGATGACGTTGCTTTGCATCGGCACCTCAGTGCCCGAGCGCCGGCTGAGCGCCTGGCTCAGTCGCAGCACATAAGGGAAGAAGAAGTAGCGCAGGTTGGTGGGGGCATCGTCCTCGGTGCGCAGCCAGAGCTGGTAGTCGTTCAGTAGCTTGTCGCGGTAGTCCGCCTGCATGTCCTCGGGCAACTGCACCAGGGTGCGGGCGGAGAGCTCCATGAAGGCCGCCAGATCGGCCGTGGAGCGTTGCACCACCGGGAAGAGCGCGTAGTAGACGACGGTAAAGAAGGTGATGAAGGCGAAACTGCCGAAGGTGAGTACCAGCGTCAGCAGGACGCGGGCGAACAGCGATGAGGGCAGCAGCGAGCGCAAGGGCTCAAGCCTCGGCTTGGGGGGTGAACATATAGCCGCGACCCCAGACGGTGCGGATGTAGCGCGGCTGCTTCTTGTTGGGCTCGATCTTCGCCCGCAGGCGAGCCACCTGGACGTCGATGCTGCGGTCGAAAGGGTTGCGCTCGTATCCCTTGAGCAGGTCCAGGAGCCGGTCGCGATGCAGCATCTGGTTCGGATGCTCGACGAAGATGCGTAACAGGTCGAACTCGCTGCCGGTGAGGGTCACGGCCTCACCGTCGCGGGTCAGCTGCCGGGCGTTGACGTCGAGCCGGTAGGGGCCGAAGACGGCTAAGTCCGTGTCCTCGGGCTGTGCCGTGGGCGCACGCCGGCGCAGCACCGCGCGGATGCGGGCAAGGAGCTCCCGCGGGTTGAACGGCTTGGCGAGGTAGTCGTCGGCGCCTACCTCCAGTCCGACGATGCGGTCGATGTCCTCGCCGCGGGCGGAGAGCATGATGATGGGGATGTCGGTCTTCGTGCGCAGTCGACGTGCCAGCGTCAGGCCGTCGTCACCGGGCAGCATCAGGTCGAGGATCAGCAGGTCTGCCTGGTGCTGCTCCAGCCACGCGAACATCGCCGCGCCGTCCTCGGCCCCGCTGACGTCGAACCCCTCTTTGTCGAGGTAGTTCGTCAGCAGCTCGCGGAGCGATGCATCGTCGTCTACGACCAGGACACGGGTTGGGCTGTCGTTGGGGGCAGACATGGTTTCAGTTCGTCGGTGGTGCCGATTCAGCGGGCAGACGGCCCAGTATTGTGACGCGGTTCCGAGGCCCAGTGCGAATCGGGGCAGCCGGCGGCCGCAGTCGTAACAAGTTGTCACAATATCAGTATATGACGAAATACCTTGGTACCGCCCCGCGCCGATAATCGGTGGCAACCCTGCTGCGGTTGGGGCGTCGCGGTCACGTTCAGGTTCCGCGGGAGCGGGGAAGGCGCAGACGCAGAGGTTGGACCCACACGGAGACCCGGTCGGAAGACAGGACGTCCAAGCTAGGCCGGGCCAGAATCAGAGCCGAGACTAGAGCAGTTTCGGTGAACGGAGGCAGTACCATGAGTTTCGACGCATTGACCATCAGTGGCGTTCTAGCAGCGCTGGTTAGCGCTGGCGTGATCGTCGGCATCGTTCGCAACAACGACCGCCGGCGTGATAAGGCGGATTCCAGCGACGCCGTGAGCTTGGCCGGGCGACCCTCCAAGGGCGAGCACCTAGGCGCCTGACGATGCGGATAGCGCTGGAGCCTCGCGCACACTGGTGATTGAGTGCGCCGGCTAAGCGGCCGACCGGGGCAGTCGACGTGGCGCCGGCCGCTTCCCGCGGTGCGTCGCCGGTTCTCCCGCTTTTCTAGATCGCACGTCCCCCGACGATTTCTGGGCAGCAAGCCAGTTGACCGCCCGGCAGTACACACCCTGCCGAGGCGGTCTCTTTTTGGGGGGGTTGCCGCTGGCGCGGCATGCACGTGTCGCCAGATTGGTGCCCTGCCGCGCCGCCGGGGGGTGCGGCGCATGGCGACAGGTCGGTCTCGGACCGCTTAGCCGCGCTCGGTGGGAAGCGCTTCCGAAAGGATGTCGAAGACCACTTCCAGGGTCTCCCGCACCTCTCGCGTGATGGCCATGGTATCGATGTCCAGCGTGTCGTCGTCGCTGGCCAGATCCAGGCCGCCCTGCAGGGTATCCGGTGCCAGACCCAGATGGCCCAGGTCGGTCTCG
>Ga0316579_10000784_pt1 | contig 10910 bp, 7 predicted proteins | sample J5NA_2_FD_203074 | JGI IMG/M metagenome (GOLD analysis project Ga0316579, IMG submission 203074) | Rhizosphere microbial communities from salt marsh grasses in Alabama, United States - J5-7_160517rDrA | ecosystem: Host-associated > Plants > Roots > Rhizosphere | place: USA: Alabama | collected...
AACGGTACTGCATTGTATGAAGCCGAAGCCGCCCTGTTCATTGCCCAGGCCTACGGTATCCACCTCGGCTTCGGCCAGCAGGTGATCATATTCGTCACCGCCACTCTGGCAGCCATCGGCGCCGCCGGCATCCCCGAGGCCGGCTTGGTCACCATGGTCATTGTCCTGAGCGCCGTGGGTCTGCCCCTGGAAGGCGTGAGCCTGCTACTGGCCGTGGATTGGTTCCTGGACCGGTTCCGCACTACCCTGAATGTCTTCGGTGATGCCGTAGGCGCCGCGGTGGTACACCGCTTTTTACCGGCATTACGCCTATAATAAACTGCTAATATGCGAACTCCGTCACAAAAACCCCACCCATATCCTTTATACTGATTCAACTAAGATAATTATGGCCTTATAGACGCACTCACCATTAACCGTTCTCCAAGCTATACCCCCCTAGCAAAGGAGTCTTTCATGCAAGTCAACTCAGCTACTTCCCCTATCGACCTGGTCGCCAGCAGTCGCAGTAAGCTTCAGCAGGAACAACACGAAGTTCATCAGTCCGGACGCGATGCCGCCCCCGACAATGACAGCGATAATCAAAGCGCCCAGGCTGCCAAACCCACCGTCAACACTTCGGGACAAACCATCGGCACAATCATCAATACCAAAGCTTGAATGTCATCAACCGCAATGCCATTCAAGAGACCATTCCGCAGCACATGTTATTAAGGGCATAGATCAGCCTGCTGCATCTAAGCGATACCAGTTGTTCCCATGACCAGGGAGCGCGAATCAGGCATACAGCATAAATAACGGACGCATCCGCACGGATGGCGGGCTGTAATCGTTCAGCCCTGATGAAATAACGTCGAGACGTCCCCACGCAACTCTATACAGCGACTGCCGGAGCGGGGTTACGCGGTTATTGTTAGGTGTTCTATAAAACCGGCTACAGTTTATCCGGATAGCTCTCTATCTTCATTTGTGACCTTAACGCATCCACATAAGCCTTAAAGACATCTAGGCCGTGGTCGCGCTCCAGGGAGGTCTTTAATGATTCCACCGTCTTCTTGTCGGCACTGGCCGGATCTCCGTCTTTAACGGCATAGAGCCCATATATCGCGAAATCTCCCGATGACAATGCCTGCCCATCAAAAACGGGTTTGCTATCGGCCGCTGGAATCAGGTGGAATGCGGCATCTCTGATTTGCGGATTCACCTTGGCGTCTTCCCGGCCGATGTAGCCCGGCCGTTCCCATTTCACTTTAAATTGCGCCGCCACCGCAGCTGCGTCTTCGCCTTTCTTGATGCGGCTTACAAACTCGTCACCGAGCTCTTTGGCCTTGGATTTTGCGGCCTCTACGCGTAGCAGCTGGCGGATTTCATCACGGACATCATTAAGCGGGCGCAGCGCAGCTGGCTTGTGCTCCTTCAAATGGACCACCACCACATGATCCTGGGTCAACTCAATGGCTTCACTATTCTTGCCGTCCTGCAGGACATCGTCTGAAAATGCCGCCTTTCTGACTTTGGGATTGGAGGCAATCCCTACTCCACCGTCACGACTGAAGAAACCGGTGGACTGGATGGGTATGTGCAGTTCTTGCGAGGCTTCGGTCAAATTGTCGGGATGCTCGAATGTTACATTGGACAGGGTCTCGGCCTCTGAATAGAACTTATCTTCGGCTTTCTGTCGCTTGAGATCGTGCTCCAACTGGGCCCGTACCTGTTCAAAGGGTTTGCGTTCGCCGCCTCGGACACCTTCAAGCTTGATGAGATGGAAACCGAAGGTAGTACGCACCGGGTCGCTGACTTCACCGACCTTTAAGGCAAAGGCCGCCTTCTCAAATGCCTTATCCATTACACCACGACCGAAGAAGCCCAGATCCCCGCCTTCCTTCGCTGAGCCGGGGTCTTGAGAATATTTCTTTGCCAATTCGGCAAAAGACTCGCCTTTGCGAATGCGGGCCAATATATCCTCGGCCTTTTTCTCAGCGGTCTCCACTTTCTCTGGCGAGGCATCGCTGGGCACTTGGATCAGGATATGGCGTGCGTGCCGCTCTTCCGGAGTCGTAAAGTCGGCCGCATGCTCTTGGTAGCGTTCGCGTACAGCATCTTCCGTAACCTGGATGTCTTTAGCCAGGCCATCCACCGATAAATCAAGATAGTTGACACTGACTTGTTCGGGGGTACGGAAACGATCGGGATTATCCTGGTAGAATTTATCGACGGCTTCGTCATCCACGGTAGCATTACCGATATAGGACGACACCGGCAGTAGCGCATAGCCAATATCCCTTTGCTGCAACTTGATACGCAGCAGGGTATCCAGTTCCGACTTAGTCACGAAGGCACTGCCACTGACGCCTTGGTTCAACTGTTGGATGACCAGGTCATTACTGACCATTTTTTCGAAGACACCTACCGACAGGCCTTGGGACCGCAGCAGACGCTGGTACATTTTTGGATCAAATTGACCCTTGGTCTGCAGGTTGGGGATCGCACGAATCTCGGTACCTACACGCACGGCGCTCATTCGCAAACCGGCATCGTGAGCGCCCTGCACCAGCACTTCACGATTGATCAAATTCTCCAGTACTTGTTTCTTGAGCTGCTTATTATCAATGACGGATGGATTGAAATCCTTACCCATCATCGCCTTGATGCGCTCTCTCTGCTGCTGATATGCCCGCTGAAACTCAGCGTCGGAAATCTTCTTGCCATTGACCACGGCGACATTCACCTCGGCATCCGTGGTCTGATACTGGTGAATTCCCCACAATGCAAATGGAATGGTAATGAATAGGGCTAATACCCAAGCAAACCAGCCTTGGGCACGTTCGCGGATGAACTCAAGCATGACCGGTTAAGCTCTCCCTCATTGTGAGTCAATATCGGGAAGATACTGACGATCAAACCTTACAGGATTGTAATTGGGCATAAATAGTCAAGATTAAAAAAGGCGCCCCTCCATTAAAGAAGCGCGCCCTTATTTTTATGGCGGAGTGGACGGGACTCGAACCCGCGACCCCCGGCGTGACAGGCCGGTATTCTAACCAACTGAACTACCACTCCCGGACACTTGGTGGGTGCTGAGGGGATCGAACCCCCGACATTCGCCTTGTAAGGGCGACGCTCTCCCAGCTGAGCTAAGCACCCAAGCAAGGGCGCTATTGTACGGCGTCCTTAAGGGCTTTTCCAGCCTTGAATGTGGGGATTTTTGCGGCCTTAATGGCGATGGCCTCTCCGGTTTGCGGATTACGGCCGGTCCGGGCAGCGCGTTCTTTGACGCTAAAAGTGCCGAACCCTACCAAGGTCACCTGATCGCTTTTCTGGAGCGCACCGGTTATGGATTCCACCATGGCATCAACCGCGCGGGTCGCCGCCACTTTTGAAATATCCGCCGAAGCTGCAACGACGTCGATTAATTCGGATTTATTCACTACTCATCTCCCCTTTATTGATTTAGTGACGCCATTCCCGCGATCACCAGTCGAAATTCTGAACCAAATACGTGCAACCAACCCAAGGTCTCTAAAGAGATACACATATAAGACCACTCATCTGAGCTCAATGCCTCACCACTAAGGTCAATGCGTATCGGGGGGTAAACAGCTGCAGTGCCTGAGAACGCGTTTTTATACCTCCTGTACGAAAGACTGTCAAGCTCATCCGCTTTTCTACGGCGTCTTTATTCTTACAAATTGATTTTTATATAAGTGAGATTCTATATACTTCCACAGATTATTATATTGCAAATAAGCGGAATAGAAGTGAATAGCCAATTTGTTTATATAAAAAAAAAGTGCCGCATTAAAGCGGCACTCGCACAACAAATAGCATCAATATCAATGGGCGCGAATCTGGCTGCCTTTCCTGCTCTTACCACCCTTCTTGCCACCACCACGCACCACTTCGCTAGATTCCTGTTCGCTTAAGCCTGGTTCAGGCATATGCTGTAACGCCAATTGCAGCACTTCATCAATCCACTTGACCGGCTTGATTTCCAAGTCTTGCTTGATGTTCTTGGGGATCTCCGATAATTCCCGTTTGTTTTCAATCGGGATTAGAACGGTACGAATCCCACCCCGGTGTGCGGCCAGCAGCTTCTCTTTTAGACCACCGATGGGCAGCACTTCACCGCGCAGGGTAATCTCTCCGGTCATTGCCACATCGGCTCGTACGGGTATCCCACACAAAGCGGAAACCAGCGCTGTACACATGCCTATACCCGCACTGGGACCATCTTTCGGTATGGCCCCTTCCGGCACATGGATATGGATATCATTTTTTTGATAAAAGTCGTGATCTACACCCAGCATTTGCGCACGACTCCGTACCACTGTCATAGCGGCCTGTACGGACTCCTGCATCACCGCCCCCAACTGACCGGTGATGGTGAGCTTACCTTTACCCGCCACCACTGCTGCTTCGATCGTAAGGAGATCTCCACCGACTTCAGTCCAGGCCAAACCGGTCACCTGGCCGATGGCATCATGCTCCTCGGCGCGGCCGTAACGGAAACGCTTGACACCCAGATACTTCTCTAAATCGCGCGGTTTGACCACGACCTTTTTCTTCGAAGGTTTCAGGAGAATTTCCTTGACGACCTTGCGGCAGATCTTGGCGCACTCACGCTCCAAATTTCGCACACCGGCTTCACGGGTGTAATAGCGGATGATATCGCGAATCACATCTTCCCCTATCATCAGTTCCTCTGCCTTCAAGCCGTTGGCCTTGATCTGCTTAGGCACCAGATAACGTATGGCGATGTTGACCTTTTCATCTTCCGTGTAGCCGGACAGACGAATCACTTCCATACGATCCAGCAAAGGCGCCGGGATGTTAAGGCTGTTGGCGGTACACACGAACATCACCTCGGAAAGATCGTAATCCACCTCCAGATAGTGGTCGTTGAAGGTATTATTCTGCTCGGGATCGAGCACCTCCAACATGGCCGAAGCCGGATCGCCGCGGAAATCCATGGACATCTTGTCGACTTCGTCCAGCAGGAACAGCGGATTGCGCGTCCCGACCTTGGCCAGGTTCTGAATGATCTTGCCTGGCAAGGCACCGATATAGGTGCGGCGATGGCCGCGAATCTCCGCCTCGTCGCGCACGCCGCCCAAGGCCATGCGCACAAATTGACGATTGGTGGCACGAGCGATGGAGCGACCCAGCGAGGTCTTACCCACGCCGGGAGGACCCACCAGGCATAAGATCGGCCCTTTGAGCTTCTCGACGCGGCTCTGCACCGCAAGATATTCCAGGATGCGTTCCTTTACCTTCTCCAGACCATAGTGATCTTCCTCGAGCACCTTTTCAGCGTCCGACAAATCATGGCAAACCTTGGCCCGCTTCTTCCACGGCACGCTGACCATCCAGTCGATGTAATTGCGCACCACCGTCGCCTCTGCGGACATCGGCGACATCATCTTGAGTTTATTCAACTCGGCCTTGGCCTTGGCCTTGGCCTCCTTGGGCATACCCGCCTTATCGATCTTGCGCGCCAACTCCTCGACTTCGTTGGGCATATCTTCCAACTCGCCCAATTCCTTCTGGATGGCCTTCATCTGCTCATTCAGATAGTACTCGCGCTGACTCTTTTCCATCTGTCTCTTTACCCGACCGCGAATACGTTTTTCCACTTGCAGCAGGTCGATCTCGGACTCGAGGATGGCCATCAAGCGTTCCATGCGAGTACGCACATTATGGATCTCGAGTATCCCTTGCTTCTCCTCGATCTTGAGTGAGAGGTGCGCCGCGATGGTATCGGCCAGACGACCCGGTTCATCGATGCCGGCCAGGGAGGAAAGAATCTCCGGCGGTACCTTGTTATTGAGCTTCACATATTGATCAAACTGACCAAGCACGGCACGGGTCAATACTTCCGCTTCGCGCTCATCCGCCGGCAAGGCCTCCAAAGGCTCGATCTCGGCGGTAAAATAATTATCCTTCTCATGGAGATTGGAAACGCGTGCGCGGTCCGTACCCTCAACCAACACCTTGATGGTGCCATCGGGCAGTTTCAACAACTGCAAAATACTGGATATGGTTCCAACGTTATAAATATCATCCGCGCCCGGATCATCCACGGCGGCGCTGCGCTGGGCAACCAGCAGTATTTGCTTCTCGCCCGCCATCGCGGCTTCCAACGCCTGGATGGATTTCTCGCGGCCGACGAACAGCGGAATCACCATATGGGGATAGACCACTACATCGCGCAACGGCAATACGGGCATTTGAGCTTTCTGCCGGGATACCACTTTCGATTTATTACTCTGACTCTCCATGATGGAGTACCTCACTAGTAAGATTATATTTGCGCTGATGCGAGCTACTGACTCTGAAAACAGGGGAAGGTGTAAACATCACCCCCGAATTATGAATAGCCCCCTGAACATTTCCCAACTCTCCGTGATGGGTAATCAACACCCGTCCATTTGTATCATTCCTATCGACCGTAGCGCACAAACTCTTTACGATAAAATCTCGAAAACATTCTTTGAGTATACATGTGGTCGATGACGGACAAGTTCAAGTAATATTTTTCATTATTAGACCGGCGCGCCGCCATCACCTAAATCCCATTGCCCCCAAGTGGATATCGGAAACATCCTCTCTCCGCGCCTGCTCCCTGGACATCCAGTTAAGCAAACGAATAATGTAGGCCTTCTCGACAAGCAATGTGCTGCGGAATTCCTTGTTACAACAAGCGACTTAGCAGAGTCAGTTAAAGAGAAAACGTAGAACAACTGAAAGGCAAAACGGGGGAAGTAACTTCCCCCGGGGGCATACTAGCAGAAAATTATCGGCAACAAGCCGAACACATCACTCCGTCTGTCTTGCCAGACGTGGCGCATCCGTTCCCTCATAAATCAGGATGGGGTCGGATTCGCCGTTAATGACGCTCTCATCGACAATAACCTTATGGACCCCTTCCATGGACGGCAATTCATACATGGTATCCAGCAGGACGTGCTCCATGATGGAACGCAGTCCGCGGGCACCGGTCTTGCGATCCATGGCCTTCTTGGCGATGGTCAACAGTGCATCATCGCGAAATTCGAGCTCAATACCTTCCATATCAAAGAGTTTGTTGTATTGCTTGGCCAAGGCGTTCTTGGGTTCGGTCAGAATCTTCACCAAGGCGTCCTCGTCCAACTCATCCAGGGTCGCGACGATAGGCAGACGGCCTACAAACTCAGGGATAAGACCGAACTTGATTAAATCTTCCGGCTCGACGTTATGCAATACCTCGCTGGCGCTCTTGCGATCCTGGGTGCTCTTGATTTCGGCGGAAAAGCCGATGCCGCTCTTTTCGGAACGGGAGCGAATGATCTTATCCAAACCCGCGAAGGCCCCACCGCAGATAAATAGGATGTTAGCGGTATTGACCTGCAAGAATTCCTGCTGCGGGTGTTTCCGCCCGCCTTGCGGCGGTACTGATGCGACCGTACCTTCGATCAACTTCAGCAGGGCCTGCTGTACGCCTTCTCCCGACACATCGCGGGTGATGGACGGATTCTCCGATTTGCGGGAAATCTTGTCGATCTCATCGATATAGACGATGCCGGTCTGGGCCTTCTCCACATCGTAGTCACACTTTTGTAACAACTTCTGGATAATATTTTCCACGTCCTCGCCAACATAACCGGCTTCGGTCAAGGTTGTGGCGTCGGCGATGGTAAACGGCACGTTCAACAGCCGCGCCAGAGTTTCGGCCAAGAGCGTCTTACCGCTGCCGGTCGGGCCGATCAGCAGGATATTGCTCTTGGTAACCTCCACTTCATCTTTGGAGGGGTCGCAATCCAGGCGCTTGTAATGATTGTAGACGGCTACCGACAAGACCTTCTTGGCCTGGTTCTGGCCAATCACATACTCGTCCAAGATGGTGTTGATTTCACGAGGAGTGGGAAGTTTGGTCCCCTTACCGGATGAGGTCTTATCCTGCATCTCTTCCTGGATGATGTCGTTGCACAATTCAACGCATTCATCGCAGACAAATACCGAAGGACCGGCAATCAGCTTTCTTACTTCGTGCTGACTCTTACCGCAAAATGAACAGTAGAGTAATTTCTTACCTTCGTCGCCTGAACCGTGTTTGTTATCACTCATATGCTACCTCGTGCTTGCACCGGTCCCCCCGTATATCTATATCAGGATGCAGGCAGGTTCCGCAACCCAAATGTCATCTGAGCATCACCCCGGAGGACCCGTTCGGAACCGCTTAGCTTAAGGTCCTATTCAGCTATCTGCTTGCGCGAGCTGAGCACTTCATCAATTATTCCATATTCCTTGGCTTCCTTGGACCCCATAAAATTATCACGGTCCGTGTCGGTCCGGATCCGCTCCAGGGGTTGGCCTGAGTGTTTGGATAAAATAGTGTTTAAGCGCTCGCGGATCAACAATATTTCGCGGGCATGGATATCGATATCAGACGCCTGGCCCTGGAAGCCACCCAAGGGTTGATGGATCATAACCCGCGAATGGGGCAGGCAAAATCGCTTTCCGGCAGCCCCGCCGGCCAGCAATAAGGCCCCCATGCTGGCGGCCTGACCGATGCACAGCGTGCTGACATCAGGCTTAATAAACTGCATGGTGTCATAAATGGCCATACCGGCGGTCACGGCCCCACCGGGGGAATTGATGTAAAAATGGATATCCTTGTCGGGATTTTCTGATTCCAGGAACAATAGCTGTGCCACCACCAGATTGGCGGTGTAATCTTCCACTGGTCCGACTAAAAATATGACGCGTTCTTTAAGAAGACGGGAGTAAATATCATAGGCACGCTCCCCCCTCGCCGATTGTTCCACCACCATAGGAACCAAATTCAAGGCCCTAGTGGTCATGCTGTCGCTGGCATATCGAGTGTCGATCATTCCATTTTCCTTTACTGGTCAATCATCTATGCTGAATTTCTAATATGCCTTCACGCTAGGCCGTGTCGAAAATCCTCACATATACACTATCGGCACAGCGGATCAGACAGTTAGACATCTAGGGGCATGGTTCAATTCCCGGATCTCCGCCGTGCCTGTAAGCGCGTCAAGCGCTGGTGCGGCGCGAATTGACCAGCTCTTCAAACGACATAGGCTTGTCCTGAACCTCCGCCTGGGTCGCCAACCACTCGGCAGCCTGATCTTCCAATACCAAGGCCTCCACGTTCCCCAGCCGTTCCCTGCGGGCGTAATACCATGCCACCACCTCATCGGGACTTTCATAAGAGGCGGCAAGGGCATTGACGGCGGAGCGCACCTTCTCGGGGTCGGCCTTGAACTTGTTCTTTTTGATAATTTCCGCGATTATCAATCCCAAGGCTACCCGCTGCCGGGCCTGCTCCTCCAGGGCCTCCCCCGAAGCTTCGACACCGCGGTTTGATGGGTCGCTATCGCCTTGCTCCTTTATCCGCTTGATCTCCTCATCGATGAGCACCTTGGGCACCTCGATGGGATTAGCCTCCATGAGGGCGGCCATCACCTGCATCTTGACCCGCCCTTTTATAGCCTGATCCAATTCGCGCTGCATCGTCGCCTTTATTTCGGCGCGGAAGGCCTCCACGCCCCCCTCCTTAACGCCGTAGCTCTTGAAAAAGTCCTCGTTCAAGTCGGGCTGCTTGCCCTCAGCGACGTCATGGATCTTTACGTCAAAGTGTACCTGCTTGCCGGCCAAATCCTGGGCGTGGTAATCCTTGGGAAATTCGATATCGAAACCCTTCTCGTCACCGGCCTTGAGACCGATCAAATTCGAATCGAATTCCCCCAGCAAGGCGCCGGAACCGACAACTACCGCATACTCCTTGGCGCTGTTGCCCGGGAATTCCTTGCCATCGAGAGTACCGGTGAAGTCCATCACCACCCGGTCTCCTTCCTGGGCACCCCGGCTTACCGTCTCCCAGGTCTGGCGCTGCTTGCGCAAGGTCTCCACCATCTTGTCGATATCCGCATCGTTGATGGAGGCGCTCGGCTTCTCTATCTTAAATTCGGCGGGCATCTGGATCTCAATCTCGGGGTAAACTTCAAAGACCGCGGTATATTTGAGGCCTGTGCCCGACTCTTCGGCTTGAAATTCGAAATGCGGCATCCCTGCCGGACGCAGCTTTTCTTTATTTATCGCCTCATAAAAACTGGAGTTCGCCAATTCATCCCGCACCTCCTGACGAACACTTCCGCCCCAGCGCTGCTCAACCACCTTGAGCGGTACCTTGCCGGCACGGAAGCCGTCCACCCGCACCCGCTGACTTAAGGACTTCAGACGTTTAACGATTTCTTTATCGTATTGTTCGGCGGGTAACGCCACCGTCAAGCGACGCTCCAACCCATTCGATGTAACCTCTACCTGCATGTTCCTAGCCTCATTACGCCTGCAATTCAAGCAATTATAGCGAGTTTATCTTTCTTCTCCAAAAATTTATTTTAGCGATTCTTATGGTGCGAAAGGAGAGACTCGAACTCTCACGGGTTACCCCACTGGAACCTAAATCCAGCGCGTCTACCAATTCCGCCACTTTCGCATCCCACCCCCGGAATCGCCAAAACAATAAACCCTATCGTGGACTTATCACTTCACTCAGCCCGCAAAACCACTCACTCCCCAAGCACCTATAGGCCTGCAAGACCTCTCTCATCAGCACGCTAACAGCCGAACAGAGCGGGATTTCCATAATTATATTCGTCAGGCTGCTGGAGCCCCGTCGGGATTGGCGGATGAATTATCGTGTTGAGTATGGATGCACCACGGCTAAGCTGACGGCAGTGCCATGTGCCTCTCGGTGGCTCGCCTCCTCATAGCATGCTCACGCGTGATGCTTTATTGATAACCAAATATTGGTGGGCCGTGTAGGGATCGAACCTACGACCTATGGATTAAGAGTCCACTGCTCTACCAACTGAGCTAACGGCCCGCGTGTGAAAATTATATCC
>Ga0316579_10000785_pt1 | contig 10910 bp, 9 predicted proteins | sample J5NA_2_FD_203074 | JGI IMG/M metagenome (GOLD analysis project Ga0316579, IMG submission 203074) | Rhizosphere microbial communities from salt marsh grasses in Alabama, United States - J5-7_160517rDrA | ecosystem: Host-associated > Plants > Roots > Rhizosphere | place: USA: Alabama | collected...
GCCATGGCCCTGCACTACGATGGGATCGACGACGACCAGTACACGATCGCGGCAGTACTCAAGCCAGACAAGAACGACAAGAACGTCAGCCCGCGTGAGCTGGCCCAGTATGCCAAGTCGCTCGGCCGCATGGAGGCGGTGATGGGCTATGGCCCCGACATCGAGGTACTCAAGCTGCTGCTGAGCAACGGCTACCCCGTGATCGTCGAGACCTGGTTCATCCCCGAGCCCGGCGACGAGATGGGCCACTATCGCCTGCTCAGCGGCTACGACGACGGGGCACAGCAGTTCACCGCGCAGGACGCGTATCACGGCCCGGACCAAGTCGTCGGCTATGGCCAATTCGACGACTTGTGGAAGGTGTTCAACCGCGTGTACGTGGTCGTGACCGAGGCGGGACGTGTCAATGAGCTGCGTGCGCTCCTGGGCCAGCGGATCGATCCGTGGCAGATGCACACAGCCGCCTTGAACGCGGCCCTCTCTGACGTCGCCGCTGACCCGGAGGATCGCTATGCCTGGTTCAACGCCGGGACGAACTATCTCGCGCTGGGCCGGCCCGCGGAGGCGGCCGCAGCCTACGATCAGGCGCGCACGTTGAGTCTGCCGTGGCGCGTGCTGTGGTACCAGTTCGGCCCGTTCGAGGCCTACCAGCAGGTCGGGCGTTATCGAGACACGATCGAGCTGGCCAACGCCAACCTCAAGAGTGCAAAGAACCTCGAAGAGTCCTATTACTATCGCGCCATAGCCCGCCGCGCGCTGGGCGACGAGGCCGGCGCGCGCACTGACCTAGAGATCGCACTGCGCTACAACCCCAACTATGCGCGGGCCGCGGCGGCCCTGGGCGAGTAACCGCGGGTGGAGACAGCGCAGCCGCCGCGCAGGAGCAGCATCGCCACATCGAGCGCGATCGTGATGGGCGGGTTCCTCGCCAGCAAGGCGATCGGCATCGTGCGGCAATCGATCATCGCCGCCACCTTTGGCGCGAGCGGGGAGCTGGACGCCTACTATGCTGCCTTCAAGCTGCCCGATCTACTGTTGACGCTGGTCGCCGGGGGGGCAATCGCCACCACGTTTATCCCCGTCTTTGCCGAGCACCTGGCACGGGGCGACCGCGAGCGGGCGTGGCGCCTGGCCAGTGCAGTCCTCAACGCGCTGTTGCTGCTCATGGGCAGCCTGGCTCTCCTGGCGGCGCTTCTCGCCCCCTGGTTGGTGGAGCGGCTGATCGCGCCTGGCTTGAGCCCCGCTGGCCAGCGCTTGACGGCGGACCTGCTACGCATCGTGCTCCTCTCTTCCATACTGTTTGCCGCCAGCAGCCTGGTTATGAGCGTCCTCCAGGCACACGAGCGTTTCTTGCTGCCCGCCCTCGCCGACTTTTTCTACGACGTGGGTATCATCGGCGGGGCGCTGTTCCTGGCCCCGCGCCAGGGGATCTATGGCCTGGCCTGGGGAGTGGTGGCGGGAGCAGGACTGCACATCCTGATCCAGGTGCCCGGGCTGGTGCACCTGCGGGCTCGCTACGCGCCCACACTCGACGTGCACGACGAGAGCCTGCTGCAGATCGTCCGCCTCACGGGGCCGCGGATCCTGATCCTGGGCATGTTCCAACTCGTGTTCCTGTTCACGACCAACCTGGCTTCGCACTATGCGGAGGGCAGCATCACGGCGATCAACATGGGCTGGACCATGATGCAGATGCCGGAAGTGATCTTTGCCATGGCTATCGCCACCGCCGCCTTTCCCAGAATGTCGCGCCTGTTCGCGCGAGGCCAGGTGACCGAGCTAGGCGAGACGGTGCTGGCAGCACTGCGCGCGACACTGTTCCTGGTCCTACCCTCGGCGCTCGCGCTGCTCCTGCTCGGGCGATCCTACATCGCCGTCCTTTTCGGACGGGGAGCGTTTGGCGAGCAGGCAGTGGATATGGTGTACGGAGCCACAGCCGCGTACACTGTTGGCCTGGTGGGACACTCGGTGCTCGAACTCGCGGCGCGCACCTTTTACGCGCACAAGAACACAGTGATCCCGTTCTGGGTAGCCATGGGCGCGACTGCGCTGAACGTCACGCTCTGCCTGCTCCTGGGGCCGTCTCTCGGCGGCGCCGGGCTGGCCCTGGCCAACTCGATCACCGTGACGCTGCAATCGGGGGCCCTGCTGTGGCTTGCTTGGCGGCTGCGCGTGCGCTTTGACTGGCGCCCAATATGGGGGCTGTGTTGGCGCGCTGGCCTCGCCCTGGCAGGGATGGCGGGCAGCATCTGGCTCGCGGCACAGTTCGTTCGCGGGCGCGGTGATCTGTGGGTCGCCGCCCTCGGCAGTGCGGCAGGGAGTGGCGTCTACCTGGGGCTGATGGCACTGCTCCATCAGAGCGAGGCGCGCAAACTCGCCCACTTGGCGCGGGAGTGGGCCGGCATCTAGAAAACACATCGCGCTGCGGAGGGTCTACTTTTTTCCTCCGCAGCGCGACATCGCTGAGCCCCTCGGTCAGCGCCTACTGCGCATCCAGATGACCGCGACCAGCAGTGTTACCAGGGCCAGGCCCAGGACCACCTCGACGCTGCGCCAGAGGAGCAGCGCGGTTGTGTTCTGCCTGCCAGCGCGCGCCGTGAGCCCGTAGGATTCGGCCTCCGCCGAAGGCGTTGGCGCCGCTTGCGCGGCAAGGCTGGGTGCCTCCTCCTGCGCGGCGGGCTGCGTCCTCACCAGGGGTGGCTCGGCCGGCGGCTCGGCTGAGGCCGGTTCAGCCGTCGGTGTCGGCGGCAGGCCCCCGCCGCCTTGCGGTTCGCTCGCCGCGGTCGGCCTCGGCTCGGGCGCAGCAGACAGAATGCCCGCCTCCCCTGTCGCCGTCACCGCCTCGGTAGCGTCTATGTCGGGCTGCACCTTCATCGCCGCCATCGGCGTCTCGCCAGCGCGCTCGGCTTCACCCGCCTTGGGCGCCTCCTCCACGGTGGGTGGCGCTGCCGACTCTGACTTGATCATTGGCGCGGGGGATGGCGTCGCCTCAGGCAGCGCTTGCGCGGCCCGCTCCCCCTCCCTGGCCGTATCAGTGGCCGCTTCCTGCGTGATGGCGGCAGCCACGCTCTCATGCTCACCACGCCACGACGCGCTCCCGATCGGTAGTCTACCTCGGCCAGCCAACAGGTCGCCGCCAAGCACCAGCACGAGCAGCAAGGCCACGACCGCCGTTGCCCACTGCGTGACCGCTAACGGTGACATACGACGCATCGATCGCGATGTCCCGGCCAGGTCCGCCTCCCGAACGACAAACCGGCGCGGCGCCCGGACCTGGGGCGCCTGTTGCAGCAATCCCACCGTCCAACGCAGCGCACGTAGATCGGCCCGACACGCCTCACAATGCGCTAGGTGCGCCTCGATCCGTCGCCGTTCGCGTCCGGATACCTCATCGTCCACGTAGGCCGAAAGCCGCTTCTCGACGTACGTGTGTTCTCGTCCTCGCATACCAGGCCCCAACTTACTCATATCTGCTCGCTCTCCGTCGCAGCAATCGACCCAGGAGGCCATCGTCCAGCCATTCGACGAGTAGGCTCATCAAGCCTGCTGCTCCACCCCCTTCGCTATATAGACGGTAGCGAGCTGGCAAAAGTTCCGCATTCCCCTGTAAGTACTCGCGCATCTTTTCTCGACCCCGGCTGAGACGCGACTTGACCGTCCCCAGCGACACGCCCAGCGTCCTGGCAATCTCTTTGTAAGCCATGCCGTGGATATCGCTCAGCACGATCACCACGCGCTGGTCATCGGGCAGCTCTTGCAGGCCACGCTGGATCAACTGGCCCAGATCCTGCCGCTCGGCAAACGCCTCAGGGGGCTCTTCGTCCCCCTCTGTCCACTCGGCCCAATCGAGCTCGGGATCGGCGTCCAACGAGACAGTTGGGTGACGCTTGTGAGCGCGCAGCACATCGTAGCATGCATTGGTCACGATGCGCAGCAGCCAGGAGCGGAACGATCCGCCGCGGAACCCAGAGAGGGCCCGGTAGGCAGAGATGAACGCGTCCTGCGTCGCGTCGGCAGCAGCATCTGGATCGCCCAAGATGCGGTAAGCGACGTTATATGCCAGATCCTGGTAGTCCAGGATCAAGCGGTTAAATGCCTCGCGCTCGCCGCCCTGTGCGGCAACGAGCAGCGCGGACTCTTCCATAGGCACCTACTGAACTTGACTAAAGGTATGTTTCGTTCTATACTAGCAACGTGAGCCGGAGTGGCGGAACTGGCAGACGCGCGCGACTCAAACTCGCGTGAGGGAGACCTCTTGTGGGTTCGATTCCCACCTCCGGCATCGGCTCTCATTATACATGATTTGGCTCCCTCATGCCAAGTCACTGTGGCGGGGATTGTCTCCATGGCTGGTCCCTCTGGCAGGGAGTAGCCTTTTCTTTTGCCTGTTATGCGCGTGGAAGGGCCTATGGGTAGAGGACGCATATGGCTTGCCGTCCTGCTCGGCGCGGTCGGGCTCATCGCCGGGGCAGGGCTGGGCGTGTGGTATGGATGGGAGGTCGACCCGGTAGCCTACACGGACACCGACCTCGCCCATCTCCACCCGTCCTACAGGGATGAATACATCCTGATGGTGAGCAAGGCCTATGCACTGGATGGCGACCTGGATACCGCACGTACGCGGATCGAATGGCTGATGCCGCCTGACCCTGCGAGCACTGTCGCTGATCTGGCCGAGCAAGCCATCGCTCAGAGCGCCCCGACGGCGCAGATCCGCGTCCTGGCTCACCTGGCACAGGCGCTAGGTGCGGACCGGCCTGCGCTTGCGCCCTATCTCTCCCCGGAAGACGATTCGTGAGCCACCGGTCGAGGAGACGCCGCCCCAGGCGCGGGGTCCTGCTGCTCATGCCCATCCTGGGCCTGGTCGTGGGTGGAGGCCTCGGTCTGCTCGTGAGCTGGGTGGTGTGGCCGGTCGAGTACACCGACGTCGCGCCCGATTCGCTCTACCCCGCACAGAGACAAGAGTATCTCGTGTTGATCGCCCAGGACTATGCCTACGAGCACGACCTCGAAGCGGCACAAGCGCGCCTGGCAGCCCTCGGCGACCCTGCTTCCGTCAGCGGCGAGGTGGCCGCACTCGCAGAGCGCTACGTCCAGGAGGAACCCAGCTCTGCCTACACGGCACCGCTCGCCCAGCTCGCGCTCGACCTCGGATACGACCGGACCGTGCTGGCGGCGTATATCTTTGGCGTGACGCCGATCGCCACGTGGACGCCTGCCCCAACGGGAACGCAACTACCGGCGTCAACACCCGTTCTACCCTCGACACCAGCACCAACGCCGACAGAGACACCGGTGTCGACCGAGACGCCGATCCCGACGGCCACGCCGCAGCCGCCGACGCCTGCTCCAACAGGTACGGCGACGCTCATGCCGACGCCCCTGCCAACCTGGACGCCATCTCGCACGCCGAGGCCGACCTCGACCTCGCTTCCGACGTGGACGCCTACAGTGACGTCCACACCAGGGCCACGTTTCGACGTGGTCGAAATAAAGCGCCGCTGCGACCTGACGCAGGAGCAGTTGATGGTCATGGTCCGCGACGCCGAGGGAGAGCAACTGCCTAACGTCGAGCTGTTGGTGCGCTGGGACGGCGGCGAAGACCGTTTCGTGACCGGCCTCAAGCCAGACGTCGGGCTCGGCTATGCCGACTTTGGGCTGGAGCGAGGGCGGTCTTACCAGTTGGTGGTGATCGGCGCGCCGAGCCAGGTCCAGAAGATCGTGGCTGAGCCGTGTGAAGGCACGTCGTACCTCGCCACGTGGCAGGTCCTGCTGCAATGGACGGGCGAACCAGAACCTGCAGACGCCGCCAGCCAGTAGAACGCAGATGCCAGGCGAGGAGAGAGTAGTGCCGTCCGCACCGGCTGAGTCGATGGCAGAGAGCCAACGTCCTCAGTTGCTCAAGCTGAACCTTAACAGATTTGGGCCGACGATGGTCTTGCTCGCTATTCTGCTGCTTGGCTATGGCCTGCGCCTCTATCGTCTCGGCGACCAGAACATCTGGTGGGACGAGGGTCACGCCGTATGGACCGCTCGCCACAGCATGCGCGAGGTGACAAACATCACCGCGCACGACGTACACCCACCGCTCTACCTGTGGATGCTGCATGCATGGATACGGATCGCCGGCGAGAGCGAATTTGCACTGCGTTATCTGTCCTTGATCGGCGGCCTGCTCACCGTCTCGTTGACCTACGTAGTCGCGCGCCGGGTGACCGGCCGCCGCCCTGCATTGCTGGCCACGCTCTTGATCGCTGCGGCGCGCTTTCACATCTGGTGGTCGCAGGAAACGCGGATGTACATCTGGGCCGCGTTCCTGGCCTTGCTCTCGCTCTATTTCTTCACGCGTCTGAGACAGCATGGCCTGGCCTGGTGGGCCTATGTCGTCAGCAGCGCAGCGGCAATCTATACGCTCTATCTATCCGTCCTGGTGCTGGTCCTGGAGAACGTGTTCGTGGCGATCACGGTATGGCGCAAGCCACAGCGCCGGCGGTTCCTGAGTCGCTGGACGACTGCCCAGGCTATGATCGTGCTCGCTTATATACCGTGGCTTTATCTGGCGCTGTCCTACTCGCGCACGGGCGCAGCAGATAGCCAGTTTCCATTTGGGCTGGTGTGGCAGTTGTATGGCACCGTACTCGTAACCGGCATCTCCACGAACCTGGAGCAGTATACGCTGTTGGTCACTGCCTTCGTCCCGCTGGTCCTGGTGGGGTTGGGTTTTTACCTTTTCGACCGGCACCAGCCACAGCGCTATGGCTTTGCTGGGCGGGAGATGGGCCTGTTCTTGTTGCTCTCGCTCTTTTTGCCGCCGCTGATGGTCTATGCGCTTTCGGTTCCGCGAGGCATGTTCTATTCGCCCAAGCCGGAGGCACGCTACCTCCTGTTGTTTGCACCGACATTCTACATCCTGGTAGCCGGCACGCTGGCCAACCTGTGGGAGTTCAAGCGATGGGGGCGCGTGGTCACGGTGATCGCCACCTTGCTCGTGCTCGGCACGTTCGTCAGCATGCTACCTTCCTATTATGTCGGGCGCTACCTGCGCGATGACTATCAGACCGCAATGGCCACACTCGAGGCCTACGCGCAACCGGACGATGCAGTGCTGCTCGTCTCGGGCGACCGTTATCCCGTATTCCTGTACTACTATCAGCAGCACTTTGCCGAAGGCGGGCCGACCATCTATCTCCTGCCGCGCTATGGCGACCCGATGAGCGAAGGCAACGTCGACATTGAACTGGAGCCACTGGCAGCCCAATACGACCGGCTGTGGTTGGCAAGCTTTGAACGCGCGCTGCAGGACCCCGAGAACGTGACCGAAACATGGCTAGAGACACACCGCACGCGCGTCCTGAACGTATCGGAGGAATACAACTATTTGCGGCTGTACACGCAGCAAGCGCTACAGCCACTCGGCAGCCTGGACAGGTGCCATCCTGAATACAGTTTCGAGCCGCCCCGGCCGTTGAGCCCACAGGTCAAGCTGCTCGGCTACGACCAGCCGACACGTGAATTCCGTCCTGACGACGTGATGCGGCCGGGCCTCTACCTGCAATCGGGAGAAGCATCCCAGATCGTGGTCCAGTGGGTACACGAGAGTGGGCAAACAATCGAGCAGCAAGTGCTCGATCTGCCACCCACGGTGGGAGCGCGAACGTACGTCCGCCTCATACCGGCTTTTGCCGTCTATGACTATACGCCGCCCGGAAAGTACGAGGTCGTTGTCTCTGTATCCGGGCACGAGGGCAGTGCTGTACGCGTCCCTGCCGGGCAGGTCACCCAGTCAAGACACCTGCCATCCTGGCCGATGAAAGTGACCTACCCCGTTTCTTTGGACGAGGGCTGTATCCGCCTTGAGGGCTATACCGTGCAGCCAGCGCAGGTCCACTCGGGCAATTCGCTACAGGTGGACCTGTTCTGGCAGGCGCAATGCCTGCTCACTCAAGATTACACTGTGTTCGTACACCTGCTCGGGCCCTACAATCCGTCGACGGGCGGGCCGGTATGGGCACAAGATGATACCTATCCTGTGCAAGGAGGACACCCGACCTCGCGCTGGTTGCCGGGCCAGGTGGTACCAGACCGGCATCCGCTGGATCTGCCTGCGGGCATGCCAGCCGGCACGTACCAGATCGAGGTTGGCCTCTATGACGCGTCGACCGGTGCCCGTGTGCCTGTTGATGTCCTGAATGAAGGTCGTATCTTGCTTGAGGAGGTAAACGTCGTAGCGCCCTGAGCCGGGACGTAGCGACGCTACGGCGACGAGCCGGGCCATTCGCTTACCAGCAGCGTGGCCCAGCCGACCTGGAACGGCTGCTGGTTGTCACACCGTACACTCTATCTATGGAGGGAGACTGCCATGCCACTTGTAACGACGAAAGAAATGCTGAAAGAGGCCCTGGAAGGGCACTATGCTGTGGGCGCCTTTAACGCCAACAACATGGAGATGGTGCAGGCCATCGTCGAAGCGGCGACGGAAGAGCGCGCCCCTGTGATCTTGCAGGTCAGCCAGGGCGCTATCCGCTACGCCGGCCTGCACTATGCCGCTGGCCTGGTCAAGATCGCGGCAGAGAACACCGATGTGCCGGTGGCCCTGCACCTTGACCACGGGACAGACTATGATCAGAACGTGCTCTGCCTACGCGAGGGCTTTACCTCACTCATGTTCGACGGCTCTGACCTACCACTGGAGGAGAACATCCGCATCAGCAGGACGGTGTGCGACATCGCACACATCTGCGGGATCCCGGTCGAGACAGAGTTGGGCAAGGTGCTCAAGCGCGGAGCAACCGCGGAAGAGGTCAAGGCAGCGATGGCGGACCCGGAGGAGGCGCGGCGCTTTATCACCGAGACCGGCGCCGATTCGCTCGCCGTCGCCATCGGGTCGATCCATGCCTTGCTCTCGCAGACTGCCGGCCTCGACATCGAGCGCCTCGAAGAGATCCACCAGGCGATCCCTGACGTCCCCCTAGTCCTGCACGGCTCGTCAGGCGTCAAGGAAGAGAGCGTGGTCGAGTCGCTCGATCACGGCATCTCCAAGGTCAACGTCGCGACCTACCTCTCGCAGGCGTTCACCTATGCCATGTTCGACCACCTCAAGGCCAATCCCAAGGTCGAGGATCCGCGCCAGCACCTCGTTCCGGCGCGGGAAGCCGCCAAGGAACGGGTGCGGGAAAAGATCCGGCTCTTCCGTTCCAACGGCAAGATCCGCCCGGGCGGTGGGTTCGCCACGCTGCCGACACAGCACCGCGTCGCCGAGATTGGCGCAGCCGAATAGCAGCCAGCCAAGAAGAAGCAGGTGCCCGTCCCGAGTGGCGGGCACCTGCCCTGCGTGTGAGGAGAGTCGGGCGGTTGTGGCTTGAGGACGGGTTTGGTTGGACTCGCCTCTAATCCATTGACCCCTTGATTGAGCTGTGATATAATGCTGGCAGATGATACCTGCGCAGTAGCAGGATATCGTGCCTTGCCCTCACATAGCGGCCTGTCCGGCCATGGGAATGCAAACCGCGTTCCCGTAACTTCGCAGCAGGCCCCTGCGTAGTGGTATGGGAAGAAACAGCAGATAGAGGGAGTTAGCTCAGTGACCGAACCCACCGCCGAAGGCCCGTCCTCTCCACGCGACACCAAGATGACTCAAGCACCGCTGTCGACCAAGCCCCTGGTATCGCAACGTACGCGCAGGTCTACGGCCATCATCAGTGCGATCGTGACCCTGGTGGTCATCGCCGTGCTCGTCGGCATTGGCTATGTCATGTACAAATCGTACGATTGGGCTGCAGCGGGCAGCACGCCCGGCACAGTTCGCGTACGCGACATTGCCATTGTCATCATGGCACTGGAAACGCTGCTGGTCATGCTCCTGGTCCTGATCATCGTCGTGCTAGTGGTGGTGGTGATCGTACTGATCTATGACCGCGTCATTCCAGTCCTCGAGCAGTTGAACCGGGCGATCAACTCGGTTGCCGATGCGACGCATACTGCGCGCGGGACCGCCGCGTTCGTCAGCGAAAAGCTCGTCAACCCGGTAATCGAGGTATCGAGCTATGCGGCAGGCGTCGCCCGCATCGCGAGGGAGCTCGCTGACCTTTGGCCCTGGAGAAAGCGAAACGGGGCGACGCAAGAGTCGGCGACGCAAGAGTCGGCGAGCCAGTCAGAGCGTGAATAGGCACAAGGTACGACAGAGGGACCTTCAACGTCGTAGGAACCCCCAGTGGTGAAAGTCTAGTTTTCCATATTACTCCTGAAAGGAGCCGAACATGGGCACCAAGAACGACATTTCTTCCTTCTTCTCCGGCTTTTTCGTGGGTGCGCTGATCGGTGGCGCAACCGCGCTTCTCCTCGCACCGCAGTCGGGCGAGGAGACGAGGACACAGCTTCGTGAGAGAGGCATCGAGCTGCGGGACAAGGCAGAGGCCACGTACACAGACGTCTTGCAGCGCGTAGAAGCGACGACCGAAGAACTGCGCCAGCGGACCGAAGAGATTTCGGCCAAGGTCGATGAGGCCATCGCCCAGGGCAAACAAGAGATCGCCAAGATGCGCAAGCAGGTGGACCAAGAAGCTGCCGAAGAAGCCTCTGACGAGGGCTAATTCTCGCCTCGTCACGTCTAAGCAACGTGCAGAGCCGCTCCCAGGGGCTTGGGAGCGGCTCTGCCGTTTGCGGGAGATGACATCCGGCAATGCCATCTCGGTCGAGGAGGGAAAACGCAGGCACACCGTTCGCTACGTAGAACACGCCTGGCACAGCCTCGTTACGACCCTACACCATCCACAGGGACCGCGAATCGTTGGACAGAGAAACGAAATGTGGTACAATACTGTCGCGATATGAACATCAACCAACTAGACGGAGGAGACCTATCTATGCCGCGGACCTTGGCAGCGGTACCTCGAGCGATGGTGGTGCTCTCC
>Ga0316579_10000786_pt1 | contig 10909 bp, 9 predicted proteins | sample J5NA_2_FD_203074 | JGI IMG/M metagenome (GOLD analysis project Ga0316579, IMG submission 203074) | Rhizosphere microbial communities from salt marsh grasses in Alabama, United States - J5-7_160517rDrA | ecosystem: Host-associated > Plants > Roots > Rhizosphere | place: USA: Alabama | collected...
CTGGCCGCGTCCTCGGAGCCCCCCACCTCCGAACCCGACTGGTACCGTAGCCCCCGAACCCGGAGGAAAACCCCAGGTCAGCAAGTGTCGTCCCCGCCCACGCGGGGGTGGTCCCTTCCCGTCGTTGCCACGGCCCAGGTCGTAGGTGTCGTCCCCGCCCACGCGGGGGTGGTCCGGCAGGGGATGTCGAAGGCCAGGTCGTGGGCGAGTCGTCCCCGCCCACGCGGGGGTGGTCCTGTTGTGATTCTGGCCCTTAGCCCAGATTGTGAGTCGTCCCCGCCCACGCGGGGGTGGTCCTCGGCGGGGCGGCCGGTCTCTGTCCATCGACAGGTCGTCCCCGCCCACGCGGGGGTGGTCCCTACATCTGCTCGATCTCGAGCATCCCTTTGGTGTCGTCCCCGCCCACGCGGGGGTGGTCCCGATCCGACCCTGCTCATCCCTGACCGCTGGTCGTCGTCCCCGCCCACGCGGGGGTGGTCCGGGTGATACGGAGTGAACCGGCCGCTGTCGTTCGTCGTCCCCGCCCACGCGGGGGTAGTCCGGGACTTCAGAGCGGCACTCATCGCGACGGTCAGTCGTCCCCGCCCACGCGGGGGTGGTCCGTCTCCAGCGTGGTCCTGTCCTCCGCAGAGACGGTCGTCCCCGCCCACGCGGGGGTGGTCCCCTCGACCCCGCCCAGACCCAGACCGCCGCAGCGTCGTCCCCGCCCACGCGGGGGTGGTCCCAGGGCCCCACGGAATTTGTTCTCGTCCAGCATGTCGTCCCCGCCCACGCGGGGGTGGTCCCCTCCAGGTTCCCGCCCGCACGTCGCGGGCGAGGTCGCCCCCGCCCGCGCTGGGGCTCGCGATCCTGCGCGGTCCGGCGAGGTCCGTGCGGTCGCTGCTGGCCCCGCAGTCGTGACGGGGCGACGGAGGACGACACTGCCGGTTCTGTCGGCGGGACGTGCTGTGGTGGTGGGAGCGAGGAGCCCGTGCCCCCTCCCGCGAGAGGCACGGGCTTGCCCCGCGCTGGCGGGGACCACTCGATGAGTCTCACCCATACGGGATGACCTCGGCGTATGCCGAGATGGAGCGGTCGGCTCCGGGCAGGCCCACAGTCGTGGAGGATACCCTGGGTGATGACAGCTTTTGTCCGGACAAGCGACAATAAATATTTTTAAGAGTCTCACCCATACTTTGGACGTAGTGCTAGCTTGGGAGTCATGAAGGCCGGAAAATGCCGGTATTTGATCTTCAATCACTTCTGTCATGAGAGTCTCCTGAGCCGTCCTCGTCGTGGCGTCGGACGAGGCGATCCTCGGTGATGGACGCGCGGCGGGCCGTCCACGGGCTGTGGGGCAAGTCGAAGGGCCTTCGGCGGCCGCTGCCCCTGACCCAGCACCTACTGGACACCTGTGCCGTCGGCGAACGTCTGTGGGACGGATACCTGGCGCCGGCTGTGCGCGATGCGTTCGACGGATGCACGGAGGGAACGGGGCGGAACCTGCTGCGGCTGGTGTGCGCCGTCCACGACGTCGGGAAGGCATCTCCGGCCTTCCAGCTGAAAGAGCCCGGACTGTGTGTCCAACTGTCGGAGGCCGGGCTGGCACTGCCCGTCGGTCGGATGACTCCGGCGACCGCGCGCACCAGACCCCACACCCTCGCCGGAGCCCACATTCTCGACCGCGTCCTCAGAGCAGCCGGGTGGCCGGCGTCGACCAGATCCTGGTTCCTCCCCCTGATCAGCGGGCATCACGGGGTCGTTCCACCCGAGGCCCGGGTCGGCCCCCGGGGTCGAGGACGTGTCGCCCAGGGCAAGGGCGATTGGGAGACCGTCCAGGACGCCCTCGTCGCCGAGATCGCGGCCCACCTGTCGTGCGACCTGGCCGTTGCCGCGCCCCGGCACCGGCCCGACCGTGCCCACCAGCTCGCGTTCCTGGGGATCCTCATCATGGCCGACTGGATCGCCAGCGATGGGAACGCCTTCCCGGACCTACCGCTGGACCGACTCGTCGGACTCGATACGGCTCGGGACAGGGCCCACCGGGCCTGGGAGTCCCTCGGACTGCGCGGAGGCTGGACCCCGACCGCCCTGCAGCGCCCCACAAGCTCCACCGGGATCGACCACCTGTTCCGCACACGATTCGACCTCGAACACGTCAGGCCGCTCCAGAGGGGCCTTGCGGAACTCGCGACCGGAATGCCCGTCCCCGGCCTGATCCTCGTCGAGGCGCCCACGGGGGAGGGCAAGACCGAGGCCGCGCTCGCTGCCGCCGAGATCCTCGCCGCACGTTTCGGCGCTGACGGAATCTTCGTGGGGATGCCCACCCAGGCCACCAGCGACCCCATGCTCAGCCGGGTCGCGGACTGGTCCGCCCGCATCGACCAGGACGTCCCCGTGGCGCTCCTGCACGGCCGGGCCCGGTTCAACGCAGAGTGGCAGGAGATGATCCGCCGGACCCGTTTCGTCGGGATCGAGGACTCCTGTCATGGCTCCTCCGACGAGCACCACGGGATCGTGGACGAGTTCGGCCTGCCGGACGAGTTCGGAACACCGGACGACTTCGAGCCGCCGGACGGGTCCTCGGTGCCGGAGAACAACGGTCCCTCGCGGGGTACCGTCCCCGGTGCCCCTGTCCATCGAACAGGTCGGGACCTGCGGGGTCCGGCCGCGGCGGCCGACTGGTTCCTCGGTCCCAAGCGTGGCCTGCTCACCCCGGTCGCCGTCGGTACCGTCGACCACCTGCTCCACGCCGCGACCCGAACCCGACACGTCATGCTCCGTCAGACGGGACTCACCGGCCGCATCGTGATTCTCGACGAGATCCATTCCTATGACAGCCACATGGGCCAGTTCCTGCGGGAAGCCCTGCGGTGGCTCGCCGGAGCCCGGGTACCCGTCGTCCTGCTGTCCGCGACGGTCGAGCCCGGGTTGCGGCACGCCCTCGCCGAGTCCTACCTCCAAGGGGCACTGGGGCGTGAGGACACCGGCCTGCCCCGGCCGCTCGAACCCACCGGCTACCCCGGTGCCATCGCCGTGCACGGCCGTGGGGGACGGACCGTCGTCGAACGTTGCCACCAGGATCCCTGGCGGCCGGCGTCGACCGTCGCGGTCACGATCCTCGACGAGCCGGTAGCCCCGAGCACTTCCGGATCCCACGACCGTGTCGTCGAGCACGTTCTGAACAGCGTTCAGCACGGTGGATGTGTCCTGGTCGTCTGTAACACGGTGGACCGTGCCCAGGACACCTACCAGGCGTTGCGAACGGATCTCGGCCCCGACGCGGTCCTGCTGCACGCCCGCCTCACCGCGGGGGAGCGCGCCACCCGTACCCGGACCGTCCTGGACCTGCTCGGCCCGGCAGGCCGTTCCCAGGCACCGCCCCGTCCCCGCCGTCTGGTCGTCGTAGCCACTCAGCTGGCAGAACAGTCCTTCGACGTCGACGTCGATCACCTCGTCACCGACCTCGCGCCCATCGACCTGCTCCTGCAACGCGCCGGGCGCCTGCACCGCCACCGACGGGCGCCCGCCCGACGCCCCGGCCCGCTCCGCCGTCCCCGGATTGTCGTCACCGGGGTGTCCCGCCATGCGGAAGGCCCCCCGACCTTTCCCGGCGGCAGTCGGGCGATCTACGGTGACCACCTGCTGCTGAGGTCCGCGGCCCTGTGCGAGCAGGCCGCCACCGGCCACGGCTGGACCCTGCCCGGAGACGTGCCCGACCTCGTCGGCGTGGGCTACGACCCCGACCCTGCCGGGCTGCCCCGCACCTGGCGTCCTCGCGCCGACCGGGCCCTCGCCGAGCACGTCGCGGCCGGCGCCCGCAGGACGGCGAACGCGCAGCAGTACCTCCTCACCACCCCGGACACCCGGTACGGCCCGGACAACACCACCCTCGCGGGCCTCCACGCCCACCCGACCGCCGACCTGCCCGACGAGGACGCCGTGTCCGCCGTCGTGCGCGACGGCGAACAGTCCGTGGAAGCCGTCCCCGTCCTGCACGACCCGGACCTCGGCACGTACCGGACCCTCACCGGACATCCTCTGGGCCCCACCGGGGAGCGTTCCTGCCACGACCACATCGTCGAACGGATCCTGCACGACACCCTGCGTCTGCCCGGACGGCGCGAGATCACCGCTGCGGCGCTCGCGGAGCTGAGACCGCTGCCGGGTTGGACCTCCCATCCCTGGCTGCGCACGACCCGGGCACTGGTCCTCGACGACGACCGGACCTGTGTCCTCGGCGACCACGAACTCACCTACGACGACGACCTCGGACTGCTGTGCCGTCGGAAGGGATCGAAACCATGACGATCCGACAACCCCCTCCCTCCTTCGACCTGATCGACGAACCCTGGATCCCCGTCACGATCGGCGGGCGGCAGCGCGAGGTCAGCCTGCGGGAAGCCCTTCTCGACGGGCACCGGATCGACGCGCTGGATCTCTCCGACCCCTTGCAGAGCGTCGCCCTCCTGCGTCAGGTCCTCCTGCCGGTCCTCCTCCACGCCGAGGGCCCCGCTCGGAACAGACAGGAGTGGAAGGAACGGTGGGACCGCCATGCCCTGGACGCAGACCGGATCAACGCGTACCTGGACGACCGGTCGGATCGGTTCGGTCTGTTCGATCCTGTCCGGCCTTTCGCGCAGGTGGCCGGACTCCGCGCGGCCGGGGGAGAGACCAGACCCGTCTCCCTGCTGATCCTGTCGCTGTCCTCGGGCAACAACGTCCCCCTGTTCTGCGCCCGCACCGAGGCCGAGCCGCCCGACCTGACCTGCTCCCAGGCAGCCAGGGCACTGGTGACGGCACACTGCTGGGACACGGCGGCGATCAAGACCGGTGCGGTGGGGGATCCCAGGGCCGCCCGGGGCAAGACCACGGGGAACCCCACCGGGCCGTTGGGACAGCTCGGGATCGTCGTCCCCCTCGGCAACACCCTCGCCCGGACACTGGTGCTGAACACGAGGATCCTCTCCGGAGGCCACCGCCGGGGGGACCGTCCCCAGTGGGACGCCAGGGCCCCTGCCACCCCCCGGTGGGAGAAGGGCCTCGCACCGCGCGGGCTGCTCGACCTGCTCACCTGGCAGTCCCGTCGGATCCGGCTCGTCCCGACCGTCCTGTCCGACGGCAGGACCGTCGTCCGGGAGGCGGTGCTGTGCGCGGGCGACCGTCCGGACGGGACGGACCCGACCCTCGAACCCCACACCCGCTGGCGCCGTTCGGAAAAGCCCAGGGCAGGCCGACCCGAACGCACTCCCCTGCGCCACCCACCCGGCAAGGACCTGTGGCGCGGAATGACCTCCCTGCTGGCGCTGCGCGAGCCGGACGGCGATTCCTGTTCCACGAGCCTGCTGCTCCGCCAGCTCGCGGATCAGCAGGCCGGCTGGCACGCGGTCGAGGCGCTGCGAGTGGACGTCCTGGCCGTCGGCGCGGTGTACGGGAACCAGTCCGCGGTCGTCGAGGACGTCATGACGGACCGCCTCCCCCTTCCCGTCGCCGCGCTCGACCCCGACAGCGAGACCCACGAATTCATGATCGATCTCGTCGGTGAAGCCGAAGAACTGTGCAGGGCGGCGAACACGCTGGGGAACAACCTGCGGGCAGCCACCGGTGGCGATCCGATCCCCTGGGACCGCGGAGAACGGCTCGGCGACCGGCTCGTGCACCGTTTCGCCCCCGTCGTGCACCGTCTGCTCGCCGGCCTGCTGTCCTCCCCCGACCGTGTGGAGGACGCCGTCACCGCCTGGAGGGACGCCGCCGCGGGTCTGGCCGACGGCCTCCTGGAGGAAGCACTGACGGGAGCCTCTCCCCAGGCCTTCACCGGGCGGGGCGGATCGGAACGGCCGGGCATGACCTCGTCCCGCGCTGAGATCAAGTACCGCGCGGCCGTCAGGGACGTGCTGGGGACCCCGGCAGGACCGGGCCCGCGCGTCCGCGCAGACGCACCGGGAGCACCGCACCCGCTCCTCCCTCCGGCAACAGGAACGAGGTCATGACACACAGCCATCCACCGGCGTCCGCACCACCTCCTGGCACACGTGTCGGGGACCAGCCGGGCGACGCCGAAGGCGCGTACACGCACAGGCCGTACTACTGGGAGCTGTACACCGAGGGGAGCGGTACCTGGCGGAGACGGAACACGTCACCCCCCGGGCAGGACCTGGCAGCCCTCCGCAGAGGCATGGGCAGGCCACCGGGCAGCGTGCCCGCCATGTGGCAGCACTACGTCCACCTTGGGGACGGCCCGACGGGCTCCGCTGCCGGAGACGCTCCGGAGTCGTCGGCCCGCGGCTGGGCACGACTGGTCGCCGAACACCACGCCCTGACGCTGTTCGGGATGCACCAACAGTCCCAGACCAGGCCCATGCACCACACGGGATTCGGCCTGGGGAACGCTGTGCGTGCCCTGGCGGACAGCGGCAGGTTCAGCACCGAGGCCGTACGGCGGCGGTTCACCGCCGCCGCGACCGCCGGCGGTGTCGAGGAACTCGCCCATCACCTGCGTGGGTTGATCTCCCAGCTGCGTTCCGTCGACCCGCCCCTTGCCCTGGACTACACCCGGCTCGTCCAGGACCTGACCTCCTGGCAGTTCCCCGACGGACAGGCCCTGGTGCGTCGTTCCTGGGGCAGACAGTACGAATCCCGCCGATCGGCTCCTGCCGAACCGTCCGGACAGAGGTAGAAACATGACCAACAAACTGTTTGTCGATCTTCATGTTCTCCAGACCGTTCCGCCGTCGAACCTGAACCGGGACGACGCCGGGACCCCCAAGCAGGCCATCTACGGGGGATGCCGTCGGGCCCGCGTCTCCTCACAGGCATGGAAGCGCGCGACCCGCCTCGCTTTCGCCGATCGTCAGCCCGTAGAACACCTGGGGACCCGGACCAAACGGCTCCATGCGCTGCTCACCCGTTCCCTGGTCGACAGGACGGGCCTCGCCGAGGACCGGGCCGACCGGATCGTGCAGGCCGCTCTGGCGCATTCCAAGATCACAGGAGGGAAGAAGGCCAAGGAAACGGCCTACTTGCTGTTCTTCGGCCGTACCCAGGCGGCAGAACTCGTGTCCCTGCTGACCGATCGTCTGCCGGGGCTGCTGGAACTGGACGAGGACCGCCTGGATGACGCGCTCAAGGACTTCCCCGTCGAGAAGGTCCTCTCCCGGGGCCACCCCATGGACGTCGCGCTGTTCGGCCGCATGGTCGCGGACCTGCCGAACCTCAACGTCGACGCCGCCGTCCAGGTGGCGCACTCGCTGTCCACCCACCCGGTCGAGGTCGAGTTCGACTACTACACGGCCGTGGACGACGAGAACACCGAGCACACCGGCGCGGGGATGATCGGAACGGTCGAGTTCAACTCCGCGACCCTCTACCGGTACGCCACCGTCGGCGTCCACCAGCTGGCCGAGAACCTCGGCGGCGACACCCCGGAGGCCGTCGACGCGACCCTGCAGGCGCTGGAGATGTTCCTGAGGTGCTTCACCACGTCCGTTCCCAGCGGTCACCAGAACGCCTTCGCGCACCGTACGACCCCGAACCTCGTGGCCGTCACGGTCCGCGAGGACCAACCCGTCAACCTCGTCACGGCGTTCGAAGAACCTGTTCGGGCCCGGCGGGGCGGGGTCGCCTGCGAGTCCGTCGTCCGGCTGGCCCGGGAGCTGACCGCGACCCGTGAGATGTGGCACCTGGACCCGGTGCACCTGGCCGCTACCTACACCCCGCTCGGTGGCAGCGAGCAGGCCGTCCGGGCCGCCTTCGGTGACCCCCTACCGTTCGGAACGGTGCTGGCCGACACCCTGGACGTCGTCCGTGGCCGTCTCGCGGGCGCCGTCCGATGACGGCGGGGCATCGCACCGACCTTCCCGGCGCGACCAGCGGCGTCCTCGTGCTCCGTCTGGCCGGCCCCCTGCAGTCCTGGGGCGAGAGCAGCAGGTTCAACAGGCGCAGGACAGCGGCGGAACCCACCAAGAGCGGGGTCGTGGGCCTGCTCGCGGCGGCTCAGGGCAGGAGACGCACCGACCCGATCGACGACCTGGCCGCGCTGACCCTGGGGGTGCGCACCGACCGTCCCGGGAGTCTCCTGCGGGACTTCCACACGGTCAGCGACTACCGGGGGATCCCTCTGCGCTCGGCCGCCGTGAACGCCACCGGCAGGCAGAAGCCGACGGCTCCACCGAAACGAACCCACGTCACGCACCGGTTCTACCTCCAGGACGCCGTCTTCGTCGCCGCCCTCAGCGGGCCGGAGGATCTGTTGGGAAAGCTCGCCGAGGCATTGGGATCCCCGGCGTTCCCCCTGGCACTGGGACGGCGTTCCTGCGTCCCGACCCAGCCCGTGGTGCTTCCGCCGTTCCGTGAGCACTCGGCCGCCGCGGTGCCCGGTCCTCTGTGGCACGGCGACGTCCTGGAAGTCCTCGGGCAGGTCCCGTGGCTCGGTGCCGGTCGCCCCCGGCAATGGGATCCGCCCAGGACCGACACGGGCACGATCCGTCTGCCGGTGCTCGTCGACGACCCGTGCGGACCTGACCGACGCGGCGACAACCCGGTGTCGTTCGATCCCCTGAACAGGTCGTTCGTCGAACGTCCCGTCCGGTGGGCCTGGGTGGGAGCCCCCACGGGGTCCGCCTCCCGGCAGCCGTCGGTCTCCGGCGCTGTCCACGATCCTTTCGCGGTCCTGGGGCGGTGACGGATGCCGTACCTGTCCCGGATCCGGCTGAACCCGCGACGCCGTGAGAGCCTGCGACTCCTGGCGAACCCGCAGCGGTTGCACGCGGCCGTCCTTGCGGGGACCAGCCGCCAGCCCGTCACTGAGCGGGTGCTGTGGCGGCTGGAGGCCGATTCCCCGTACGTGCACACCCTGCTCGTCCTCACGGACTCCCGCCCCTCCTGGGAACACCTTCTCGAACAGGCCGGATGGTGGGGGGGCGAGGATCCCCAGGCCGAGAGCCGGTCCTACGATCCCCTTCTCGAACGGGTGGAGCCGGGACACCGGTTCTCCTTCCGGGTACGTGCCAACCCCGTCGGAGCCACCCGGAATCCCCGGAATCCCACGGCCTCCCAACGCGAGGCCCTCGCACGCGAGCGGCCCCGGGGGGTCCGGGTCCCGCACCGCACCGTCGAACACCAGATGAGGTGGTTCACGGACCGGGCGGCACGGTGGGGCTTCGACCTGGTGCTCACGGACGCCGGGGTCCCCGATGTCCGCATCGTGGCGAGGGAGAAACTGACCTTCACCAAACGCCGTGCCGGGAGCAACCGACGCGTGATCCTGTCCACAGCCACGTTCGAGGGTGTTCTGGTGGTGAAGGATCCCGAGGCGGCCCGTACCAGTCTGCTGCAGGGCATCGGACCTGCCAGGGCCTATGGCTGTGGTCTGCTCACCCTCGCCGGAGCAGGGCCCGACCGGGCCGTTCCCGAGGGGACGGACGCCGATCGGGTCCGCGCCCCCTCGGTCGTGGTACCGGTCGGAAGGGAACGGAACTGAGATGTGGTGGCTCGCGGATCCCCAGGACCTGCACCGGGTCGAGGACCGGCTGTCCACCCTGTACGTGGAAAGGTGCCACGTCGATCGGGCCGAGAACGCCGTCGTCCTGGTGAACAAGGAACGTACTGTCCGCGTGCCCGCAGCCCTCGTCGCGACGATCCTTCTCGGACCGGGCACGCGGATAACGCACGGGGCAGTACGCCTGCTCGCGGACTCCGGAACCGCATTGTGCTGGGTCGGGGAGCGAGGCGTACGCCTGTACGCCACCGGCCTGGGACCGAGCCGTGGCTCGGAACTCCTCATGCGCCAGGCCTTCCTGGTGACGCGGACCACGGAACGATTGGGCGTCGCCCGTCGGATGTACCGGATGCGCTTCGGGGACGAGGACGTCTCCCAGGCCACCATGCGGCAGCTGCGGGGAAGGGAAGGGGCAAGGGTCAAGAAGATCTACCGGGAACAGGCTGCGAGAACAGGAGTCCGATGGGATGGAAGGGTCTATCGACCCGGTGATCCGTACGGAGCGGGGGACGACGTGAACAGGCTGCTCTCTGCCGGGCATGCCTGCCTGTACGGGATCTGTCATGCAGCGATCGTCGGGATCGGTGCCAGTCCCGCCCTCGGCTTCGTCCACACCGGAAGCGCCACCTCCTTCGTCCTGGACATCGCTGACCTGTACAAGGCGGAATACACGATTCCCCTGGCCTTCGACCTGATCGCACGAGGAGAGAAGGACGAGCGGGACATTCGAACGGCTTTCCGGGACAGGGTCGCCGACGGTCGGCTCATGGGCCGCATCATCCGAGACGTCAAGGACCTGCTCGTACAGGATGGCAGCGAAGTCACGGACACCGACGACCACCATCTGTGGGACGAGATCGACGGCCAGGTCCCAGGAGGGATCAACTGGGCCGGGGAAGCCGCCGATCGTTGGAACGACGACCTGTTCATCGGCGTCACCGGTCCGCAGCTGTCCGAACAGGAGGTCCCCTGGTGAGCGCCACGGTGGTGGTGCTCGTCGCGGCTCCCGACGGGCTGCGCGGACACCTCACCCGGTGGATGATCGAGGTATCCGCCGGAGTGTTCGTCGGCAACCCCAGTGCCCGGGTCCGTGACCGGCTGTGGAACTTGTTGTCCGACCGCATCGGTACCGGTCAAGCCATCATGGTGGAGCCGGCGAAGAACGAACAACACTGGACAGTACGCACCGCTGGGGAGGACCGTTGGTACCCGGTCGACTTCGACGGACTGGTTCTCTCCGCCCGGAGCCGCCGCTAAAACCCCAGCTCAGCAAGTGTCGTCCCCGCCCACGCGGGGGTGGTCCTGGAGACGAGGTCCGACCAGGACATGAATCTGTGTCGTCCCCGCCCACGCGGGGGTGGTCCCTCCAGAGGTGTCCGGGAGCCGGGAGGGAGGTTGTCGTCCCCGCCCACGCGGGGGTGGTCCCTCCTCGCC
>Ga0316579_10000788_pt1 | contig 10904 bp, 11 predicted proteins | sample J5NA_2_FD_203074 | JGI IMG/M metagenome (GOLD analysis project Ga0316579, IMG submission 203074) | Rhizosphere microbial communities from salt marsh grasses in Alabama, United States - J5-7_160517rDrA | ecosystem: Host-associated > Plants > Roots > Rhizosphere | place: USA: Alabama | collected...
GTCGGGTCGAATCCCGCGCCGGGCGAAGGCCAACCGCAGGCAGTTGATCAGGTAATCTTGACGACAATATCGTGGATGACATTAGCCGCCTCATCACCCCGGTCAGCGCAGTTGCTCAGGTGACGGTAGAGCTCGCGCAGCTTGAGCATCTCCATCACATGGTGAATGTCATCCGGGCCGGAAAAGAGATAGGCAACTGCCTCGCGATATACTTGCTCGACGCGATTCTCCAACGCCTTGGCCCGAGATGCGTGCTCGGCTGCCACGCCCGGATTGTCCTTCAGACGCAGCATGGCCAAATGGATCTCCTCAGCCGCATCCTGCAGCAAAGAAACCAAACGGCGCAGGTAATCATTGGGCTCGACGTCGAGGACCTCCATCTCCTCCACCGTGGCATACGCATAGTCCATGACATCATCGATCGCCCGCGACAGAGCAAAGAGGTCTTCCCGGTCGATCGGCGTGACAAAGGTCCGGTTCAACTCGTCGATCAGAATGCGCCGGACCTCGTCGGCATCTTTCTCAGCCTGCCGCACGGTCACAGCATGCTTTTCCGATCGTTTCTTCATATACGATTCAAGCGCATCCATTCCGTTCAGTGTGATCTCGGCCTGCTCGATCAACAACTGCACGAATTTATCCTTCCGCGGCTTGAAAAACTCTTTCAGTCCCACCGATCAGCTCCTCCTTCCAAACAGCGATGTGGCGCGATCTCCCATCACAAAACCAGGTCCACTAGCAGATAGGCTCCTGCTGCCATCAGCGCCGACACGGGGATTGTCAGCAGCCATGCCACAGCAATGTCGCGCGCTACCGTCCACCGCACCTTTGACACCCGGTCGGCCGATCCCGCCCCCATGATGGATGAGCTCACCACCTGGGTCGTGCTCACCGGACCACCTAGCAGCGCAGCGCCCAGGATCACAGTCGCCGATGCCAGCTGCGATCCGAAGGCGTGCACCGGCCGTATCTTGTAGAATTTACCCCCCAGCGTCTCGATCAACCGCCAGCCGCCCGATGCCGTCCCGAGCGCAATGGCGCTGGCACTCAATGCGATCACCCACCATGGCACGTGAAACTCCTCCACGTATCCCGTCGTCACCATCGCCATGGCAATGATGCCCATCGTCTTTTGTGCATCGTTGGTTCCATGGCTGAGAGCCAGCGCTAGCGAAGTCCCCCACTGCCCGCGTTTGAACAAGGAATTGATCCGAGGAGTAGCGCCCCGCGCCAGAAAATAGATCAACTTCAGTAGCAGAAATCCGAACACAAAACCCAGAATAGGCGACAGGAATAGCGCAACCACTACCTTCAACAGGCCGTCCACGTTTATCGTATGTATGCCAGCTGCCACCGCGACCGCGCCCAGCAGCCCACCAATCAGCGCGTGCGACGTGCTAGAAGGCCAGGCAAAGTACCAAGTCAATAGATTCCAGAGGATGGCGCCGATAAGGGCAGCCACGATCACTGCGCTGGTGATGGCTGACGGGTCCACTACTTCGCTGCCGATGGTGGTGGCAACCGCCACGCCGAAAAGAAAGGGACCGGCGAATTCGGCGATGGCGGTCATCAGCAAGGCATTGCGCGGCGACATGGCCCGTGACGAAATCATGGTCGCCACGATGTTGCTCGCATCGTGGAAACCATTGAGAAAATCGAATATCAACGCAATGGCGATGATCACGATTAGCAGAAAAGGCATCCATCTACCCCATAGCCCTGTGCGCAGGGCCACGAAAACAAAAGGGAGAACTCTGGGGCTCTCCCCTCAAACACGTATTTCCTGCCTCCTTCAGTCAAGCCAGTATATCACGGCGACTATCTCTTGTCAAACACGTTTGCGCGCACTGCCCGGTTGGGCTCTGAAAGAGCCAAGTCGTTGACAACGGCACAGGGATGTGCTATAGTCGGGTTAGTTCTAGCCGCCACGACGATAGACAAGGAAATGCGATGATTGATGCGCTGAGGGTTGCCTGGCAAAGTCTAAAAGACCTCTGGGAGGAGTTCGTCCTTCTGATCCTAATGAATATCGTCTGGAGCCTGACCGCCCTGTTGGCCGCTGCTCCATTGCTGCTATTGGGCAGGACTGATTTCGTCCTTGGGCTGGCCCTGAGCTTTGCGCTATTCTGGCTCTTGCCGATCGTCAACGGCGCGCTCTGCTTCGTAACCAACCAGGTGGTCCACGGAAATGCCATCAGCTGGGGGACCTTCGCCAGGGGTCTGCGACGCTATTGGCTCAAGAGCTTGATCGTCACGATCATCAGCCTGGTGATTTTGATCCTGATCGCCATCAACATCCAATTCTATGCGGTTATGCTGCAAGGCGGATGGACCAACTTTGCCGTCAGCATCTGGGTCATCATTGGAATCTATTGGCTCCTGGTTCAGCTCTACTGGTTTCCCATGCTCCTCGAGCTCGAGGACGAAAAGGTCCTCGTTTCGCTGCGCAACGCACTGGCTCTGCCGGTCGTGTCGCCCGGCTTCTCGTTGACGATACTGCTCGTGCTGATCCTCCTGGCGATTCTGTGTATCGTCCTCACCGTTCCGCTGGTTCTTTTCATGGCGGCCCTGCTACTACTCATCGCAAACCGCGCCACCCGCAACCGAATTGAGATGATCCAACGGAAGCACGAGCGGCGGCAAGGGGATGAGGCCAGCCTGTCGAGATGACCACGGTGAGGTGCGCGCCAGCCTGGCTTTCCACGGTGCGAGCCACCTCACTTCCCCATCAAGACCTCGTTAGCAACAAAGAAACACATCCCTGCCGCATAGGCAAGGATGTGCGCCTTTAGCTGGTGCCCCCGAGAGGATTTGAACCTCCACGCCCTTGCGGGCACAGGTCCTCAACCTGCCGCGTATGCCAGTTCCGCCACGGGGGCTCGCGAATGCTATTATACAGGCATTCGCATTGCTTGTCAATTTGCCAGAAAACCAGCGCCGCTCACAGCCCTAGCGGACGAACGCTGCCTCGCGACCGGAAAGGGCATCCCTAATGCGAATCTCGTGATCGCATACGAGTCCACTCGGAAGCGAATCAGGGGCGAAAAATGCAACCTCCAACGACTCCTCGCCATCGGCGCGCAGCCTGCCACCTACTGCGCGGCACTCGAACGTCGCGCTCACCAGATGTGCCTGATCCCCGTTGGGAAAGGTAATCTGCATTAAGCGACCAGCCCCGACCATCGCCGCGACGGATCAGGAGCACATGCCCACGCTCATCGCGAATCACGGCGGCAGCTGCCGGCGTCAGAAGCGTGATCTGACCAACACGCTCGCGCAGGTAGGCAATGTGCGGCGGGATCGGCACGACTTATCCCTCGCACTTGCAGGCAATGCCCTGGCCTTTGCCTTTGGGCCAGCATCGCCCGCCCGAGATGCAAGCTGCCGCCGTTGCCTCACCGCTTTGCAGGCGGCTAGGTAAATCTGGCTCTCGTATGAGGGGCCTGCTGAGGGAGATCATGTCTGCATCGCCAGCAGCCAGTACTTCGTCCATCATTGCACGGGTGCGCAAGCCACCGACCAGCATCACCGGCAAGTGGGTGACGGCCCGGGCTCGCTGCGCCAACGGCCGAAAATAAGCCTCCGGCTCCTTGGAACCCACCGCCAGACGGCTGTTGAAGTCCGCACCGCCTCCGTACCCCCCGCTGACTTCTACTGCGTCCAGCCCCAGGTCCGCCAAGTGTGCGACAATGCGAGCACCGTCGTCGGGTTTAAGGCCGTCTGGCACGCTTTGAAGATTGTCGGTCATGCCCAGCTTGATCAAGACCGGATAGTTTGCTCCTACCGCGCCTCGCACCGCCTCGCAGACGGCAGCCAGAAAGCGCAGCCTTCGTTGAAAATCGCCGCCCCAGGCATCTCTGCGTCGATTGGTGTGGGGCGACAGGAACTGGCCGATCAGATAGCCGTGGGCGCCATGGATCTGAACCGCGTCAAATCCCGCCAGTTTGGCGCGGCGGGCAGCCAGCCCATATGCATCCACGGCATGGGCGATGTCGGCTGGCGTCATTTCGCGGGGCAATCTGCCCGAAGAGGCAGGCACAGGCGAGGGAGACATGGTTTCTGGTGTACTGGCCTCAGCACACTGGCGTCCTCCGTGGTTGATCTGGAGCGCGATGCAACCGCCAACCTGATGCACGGCTTCGGCGAGTGTCGTCAGACCGGGGATCATCTCGTCGCAGTGCGCGCTCAGCATTTCGGGATGGGCCTTGCCCTTGGGGCAGACGTAGGCATGCCCAGTGATGATCAGACCAACGCCGCCTCGAGCCAGCGCGCCCAAAAGGGCGGCGAGCGCCGGGGTGGCTCGCCCCATCGGCTCGGTGGCAAGCTGCTCCGCCGTGGCTGAGCGCACCAGCCGGTTGTCCAGTTCCAGGCTGCCGATCTGGATAGGGGAGAATAGATTTACATGCCTATTCGACAACGACGCCAACCTCCCACAACAGACAGTTTTTGTGCACCTTCATTGGGCCACAACAGCACACCAGAAAGATCTACGTGCAGGAAAGAACGAGTCTTGCGATTGTGCTCGCTACAGAATACCACGCAACAGCAAGAATACGACTGCAAACACCAGGGCGAAGAGAAGGAGAGCCAGAAACACAAACACCGGGGTGAAAAAGCGCCCTTGCCTGGGACGCGGCTCCGCCTCTTCAATGGGTCTCAGCGAGGGGTAGATATGAGCCTTTGTTTCGGCAGGCGCCGAATCAACAGGCAGTTCTTTCAGCCAGACGGGCAACTCAGCTTCGGCAAGAACCACCGATTCATCCGGCTCGAGCAGGGTCGATTCTACATCATCCGGTACCTCAGATGGGGGCTCAAAGGCCGCGGTCGATACCCAAAAATCAGCACCCGCCAGGGCCAATTGCTGCAAATCCAGAGCAATCGCACCCAAGCTCTGCCCGCACTGGTTGCAGAACTCGCCGTGAGGCACGATCTGCCGGCAACGAGGGCACAGGACCAACTCCTCGCCGCGCAACAACGTACCGCAATTGCGGCAGAAATAGCCGCTCTCATCTACGCCACATTCCGGGCAAAAAGAGCCCTCTGTGTCCATGCTCGCTCACTCCCCCAAGAGTCTTCCCTATTGTACCCCAGGACCTGCAAAACGGCAAACGCGGCAAGGAAGGCGTGTGCCAGGGTGGTAGCCATCGCCAAAGCGCACGAACAATCGCTGGCGGCTAGATTGAGCCTACTCCCACCAATATCAGCAGGCCCAGCAGGATAGGCTGGTGGATGAGGTAAATAAGAAGCGAATGTCTACCCAATAAGCTGAGCGCTCGAACCGGAGCCAGGTGTGATAGATCGGGCAGAGCGAACCGGCGAACGCCGCGAGGATACAGGGTAAACCCCACAAAGACCCCCAGCAGAGCAAATCCAAACCAGGGGAGAATGGGATAGTAGTCTACCATGTGGCGCCTCAATTGCGGCACGCCCAGCCAAAGCAACCACGGGGACAACATCCTCACACTGTTCAGATAGAAACCCAGAACAAGAGCCGCGATGCCCACAACCAAGCTGATCCAGCGTGATCGCAAGAAGGGAAACGCCAGGATCATAGAGATACCCAGCAGGTGCAGAATGCCGAAAACCACAAAGCCGCTGCCGAGCACAACGTAGGTGACAACGGTGATCACGATTCCCCAGCCGATCAGAATAGCGCCTCGCCGCAGGTACTTGAGAAAGAGTTGCTTCTGGCCTAGCTCGGGCTCCAGCCGGTGGTAGCTCAGAGTCAGAGAGATACCCATCACCAGGATAAAGGTCGTGCCGATGCTGCGCGCAAAGAGCTGCCAAGAAAACGCATACATGTTCGTTGCGTACGCGTCAAATAACGCAAGGTCAAATATGAAATGATAGCAAATCATCAGAAATACGGCGGTGCCACGAACGGTGTCCACTTCCCACAGTCGGTTGGAGGCAGGCTTGGTCTGTTCCATATTCCTTCGTACGCGATCCCTTGTGCGTGGGTGTGATGTCATGCGTTAAATCTAGCGGCCATCTGCCAACTGGTCAGTAAGACAGCACCCCATCCAGAAAGTCGAGGACCTTCTGCTGGTACAACTCTGGGTAGGTCCAGGCAGACCAGGCATGTCCCGAGTCGTTGATCCAGATCTCTTTGGGCTCGTTGGCGGCTTCGTACAGGCGAATGGCGTGTTCCTCATGAGTCAGAATGTCGGCCGTCCCATGGATGATAAAGACCGGCACATGGATGAGGGGCATCAGATCTTCGGGACTCGGCACCCCGGGTACCAGCCAATCGGGCGGAAGGCGGTACCCCTTGGCAAAGTCCGTTTCCCCCCAGTCTGCAAACAGGCTGTCCAAGATCAGTGCGTCGAGACGCTCATCCTGGACGGCGGTGTTTACCAGGGCAGATGCGCCCAGGCTCAGGCCGAGGCCAGCGACGCGGTCGCCGACTCCCTCCAGATCGAGCCAGTCCAGAACCGCCTGAATGTCCATCACTTCGTCGGGGCCGATCGAGGAGGGTCGCGGGTCGCTTTCGCCGTGACCGCGGAAATCGAGGAGCATGACGTTGTAGCCGGCATCGTGTAGCCAGGGCACGAAACGCAGCATACCGACCTTTGAACCGAGAAGGCCATGGGCCAGCACCACCGTTGGCGCGCCGTCCTTGACGACAGGCACGTACCACGCAGACAGGTTGACACCATCACGGGTGGTCAGTGTCAAGTCGCGGTAGTATAGGTTGGCATCGGCAGGCGTGCGCCAGGTGGGCCACTGGGGTGGGGCGCCTCCACCTGCGGGATTGTAGGTAAGATCGAATCGGGCGAGCGTGCGATCAATGACGTCCCACACAGGAGAATAGGGCTGGCGAAAGATGTCGCTGGCATAGATCGGAACGGCAGCGGCTACCAGGATCAGAGCAAAGAGTATGACAAAGACTGCATAGCGCAGCCGGGGCCTTCTCACGACCGGAACTCCGATCTGGCCGGCCAGACTGCTCGCTCAATCGGTTCAACCGGGCAAAGACTGCCTGCCACCATGTTATGCATTCGACGCAAGTCTACCTCATAGACTATGCTGCTTCTTGCCAGGTTACGCACCTATGGCAGCAAGCAGCCATGTGGCGCCACTCTGGTCAGCACGCGCACATCCTAGCACACCCACGATTGGTTGTCAAATGGCTTCCAGGGCCAGAGGCGTGGCATACGCCGTGCCCGTGCAAGGGCATGGTGGCACCAGCGGCGAGACGATTCACAACAAGCGCGTGACGTTTTCAGGGGGAACGACAGGCTAGACAGGGAACCAGGCCTGCATCTTTCTCAACAGCGTGATATCGCCTGAGGTCTTGACCCTGCCCGTCATGAAGGCCCTGATACCCCCGAGCTTGCCGCTTGCCAGATCAACATAGTCGCTGGCTGACATGGTGATGGTGCCGTGGGGAGCGCCGCTCACACCCCTTGTCACCGTGCACGTGCCATTCTCTATGACGGCATACCAGTCCCCGCCGCCTTCGCCTGTGAGATGGAACTGGATGACAGCCTTGGCGCCCCTGGCGCGGTCCGGCTGGAAGTATTGAGACAGTCGCTCGACCCACTGCGTGGCAGTCCTTGGCGCGGCGGGCTCCTCTTCTCGCGCCTCCGGCGCTGGGGCTGAGACCGGCTGGACTGGAGCAGCTCCCAAATCGGGATAGGGCGGCAATTTACGTAGATGCTCGGAGCGGCGCTGCATTTCTTGCACATGTTCTACCTGCGCTGGAGAGACCTGCAACGCTTCGGTGATACTGCGCGTGGTCCCCCCCATCTCCAGGCCCCAGAGTATCTTGTCGAGCGTCTCATAGTCCATGCCGAGCGCCAGCCCGTCCACGATGCCAGGAATCAGGTCAGGGGTAGGCGCCTTTTCGAGAATCGTCCTGGAAACGCCCAGATAGCCAGCCAGTTGGCGCACTTGCGTCTTGTACAGCGGCAGCAACGGCTCGACATCGGCCACGTTGTCGCCCCATTTGACGACAAAGCCTGTCATGGCTTCGCTCTTGTTGGTAGTGCCCAGCACCAGGAGATTGTCCAGGTCGGCATGATAATACAGGGTCACCATGCGCATGCGGTGCTTGACACGCGTATAGGCATTACCGGTGTCGATAAGCTTCTTCTTATCACCGAGGTCCCTGGTTCCCAGCAGACCCGCGCGAAACGGCATCTCGCCCAGAGCCTCGGCCTGGACCCTGTGCTGCTGCTGCACGATCGCTGCTTTCAAGCTGCGGATGCCCAGGACTCTAAGCGGCGTCAACCCATAGATGCCCATGGCGGATAGCATCGGCGTGATGCTTACCTCCTCGTAGCCGAGCCCCAGCCTGTCGATTTCGCGCAAGGCATCAGTCTTGCTGTCGGGGCTCGAATCCCGCTCGGGCAGGAGCAGCGCCTTGACCTTCTCCGCGCCCAGGGCGCGGGCTGCCAGGCTCGCCACCACAGTTGAATCGAGTCCTCCGCTCATAGCCACCACCACGCCATCTCGCTTGAAGGCATCGACCTGATCCCGGATGAATTCCTCGATCTGCCTGGCGATCTGGGCAGGATCGATCCGCAACGACTCTTCGGTCAAGACTCCCTCGCCCATGTCGATGGGATGCGACTGGAAGAAATCTAGGAGCATGCGGCTCACAAGCTCTGGTTTGCCCTGATGGGGATGGTGACCACAGTCTTCGATCCCCTTGCCCGTCGCGTTGTATAGCCCCGAGACAAGCGATGTGAAGCTCTCGGCCTTCTCAATCTTGTCGTCGACACCCCAGAGCACCAGGGTGACAGGCGTGATGGATGGCAGCTTGGGCGTCAGGTCCGGAGCAGTGGCGGGGATGCGCAAAAAGTTGGGCGAAGCGCGCTTGATATCCCGGGCATAGGCCCAGCGCGTCTCGGAATCCAGCTTGGTCAGGAACGAGTCGTTGTACGATAGAAAAGAGTTCACCAGCCATTGGGGCGCTGCTTTCAACAATCCCACACCCACCGAGGCCAACGGCATGAAGAGGTCCAGCACGCGCGTGAGCTGGCTGAGGCTGTACAGTGGATTGATCAGCACCATGGCCTGCACTCGGTCTGGGTGGTTCAGGGCATAGGTCAGGCTCATGTATCCACCCAAAGAATGTCCTACCAAGTAGAAGGGTGTTTCGAGGTCAAGGATGTCGATCCAGTCTTCCAGGGCGATGTAGACGTTCTCAGCCGTGTACGCATTCGGATCTTGGGGCTTGGGGCTGTCGCCGTGGCCCAACAAGTCCACGGCAATGGCCCGGTATCCGGCAGAGACCAAAAGCGGCATGAGCCGCCACCAGTCTGCCTGCGAGGCCGAGATGCCGTGGATGAGAATAACCGGCGGGCCGTCACCGTCGACCACATAATGCAGAGGCCAGCGACCTTTACTTGCATTCATTCTGTGGGAAACCTCCTTCATAGAACCTACGCAAGACGGTTCTGCAAGCCCCTGGAGGGCACCTTGGGCTGCCGCCAAGGCTTCTAGGCATGGTTCAGATTGCAGCACGCGCAAGCCGCGTGATCAGGAATCAGCCAGCGCGCGCGACCTATGGACGCCAAGACCTAGCCGAAGAAGATCGAGCGTCTAGATGCCAGCCGGCTGTGGATCATTTGCTGAATCGTATTACGCACCTGATCGGTCAATTGCGAAACCAGCACCAGATCGTCGGCCGCATCCGGACCGTACGGGTCCATCGGAATCGGCTCGCCAAAGTCGATGTACCACTTGGTAGGCAAAGGCACGAAACCCAGCAGGCCCAGCCACGGGAAGGTCAACGTGACCGGCAGATAGGGAACGCCCGTGACTTTGGCAAGTGTCGGCAGCCTTGCCAGCGTAATGTAGGTCTCTTCGGACCCAACCACCGAGACGGGCACAATGGGTGCTCCGGTGCTGAGGGCCATTCTAATGAACCCTCCCCTACCAAAGCGGGCCAGCTTGTAGCGGTCGGAGTACCTCTTGCCCAATCCCTTGTAGCCTTCCGGGAATACGGCTACCAATTCGTCCTGCTCGAGCAGACGAGTGCCGTTCTCCACCGTCGCCAGAGCCTGTCCGAGCCTGACGAGCAAGGTGGACACAAAGGGCATCGTCGCGAGCAAGGAGGCGTAGAGGCTGCGCACAAGCCGCTGGGCCGGGTGGGCAGTCAAGACAGCCGTGCCTACCATGAACCCATCCCAGGGCAATTGGCCCGCGTGGTTCACCACCAGCAGCGCCCGCCCCTCAACGGGAATGTTCTCCAGGCCGGTGGTCTCTACCCGCCAGTAGACCCGATAGAAAAAGATGAGCAAGGGCCGTATGGCATCCACATACTCCCAATCCAATCCCCACTCATCGGTGTCAAACTCGCCCGTGGCGTGACGCTTGATCATGTCGGAGTTGTACTGCACGATATGGTTGGCCAGGTACCAGATGCCCTTCCATACTTCAGGATCCAACACATTCTCACTCAGGGTTGTCCGCAAGTGCTCTTGGGAGGTGACCCGCAGCTCGGGAGGAAGCTTCTCGGCCATCCCGTCGACGAGGACCTTCAAATGCTGGTGAGAAGATGCCGGAGGCTCATATCCAGGTGCCTGGGCCCGCAGACGTCCCACAAGTGCTTCCAGCTCGGCAATCATTTGCCGGCGAGTCTCCTCATCCCCAAGCAGGAATGCTGCGCTCTGATCTTCGTTCAGGTCATCAGACACCGGCATCTCCCTCCCCGACTGCAGAAGCGGTTGGCGGTTTCGGATCTGCGGCAAGATCCGGCTGAGTCCCTGCACTGCTCGGAACGCGGGCAGACCTGGCCCGACCGCGCCCAGGATTGAAGCGTTGTGCAGACTCGATGAGGATTTCTTCAGAGGTGTAAGAGGGCACGAAACCAAACTCCTTGTGCATCTTTGTGAGGTCTCCAGCCCAGGGAAAGCGAATGTAGTTGGGCTCAATGGGCAGGAGCCTCTCCA
>Ga0316579_10000790_pt1 | contig 10892 bp, 9 predicted proteins | sample J5NA_2_FD_203074 | JGI IMG/M metagenome (GOLD analysis project Ga0316579, IMG submission 203074) | Rhizosphere microbial communities from salt marsh grasses in Alabama, United States - J5-7_160517rDrA | ecosystem: Host-associated > Plants > Roots > Rhizosphere | place: USA: Alabama | collected...
TTACAGCATGGGCATCGCGATTCTGGCGGGACTTTCCATGGCAGGCCTGCCTCCCATGTTCGGATTTTTAGCCAAGGAAACGCTGCTGGCTACTTCAATCCATCCATCCCTACCAGAATTTGTCGCGGCGTTATTTCCCGCTTCCGCTGTTATCGCCGGGGCGTTTATTCTTGCACAGGCAGCCTTATTTGTATGGCATACATTCCTGGGCAGGAGTCGCGATCCGGACTTGCATCCACGGGAAGCGCACTGGGGGATGCTTATCCCAGCATTTATCCCTGCTTTTCTTTCAATACTCCTGGGATTACTGCCGGAACCTGAAGAATTTGCCTCTTTCCTTTCAAATGCTGCTTCCATTTCATATGGAGCGAAAGTTAAGGTCTCACTTGACTTGTGGGCAGGTCTTACAGTTCCGGTTATTCTCTCAATCGTTGCGGTCGCTTCTGGAACATTGATCTTTATTTTTAGATGCAGGGTGCGCACAATCCAATTAAAAATCGCTCCATATCTGGGCATAAACAATTTCTACTATAGTCTCTTAGATGTGGTCGAAAAGGTAGGGTTTTGGGTTACCAGAACCCAGGGCGGAAAACTTCGCATATATCTAACAGTAATGTTAATCAGTTTGCTTGGTCTGGTTGTCCTTTTCACAGGGGTACCGGAGATAGGCGGGATTCCGCTTGCTCTGCAGCCGTCCTTAAATCTTGGTTTTGCTATTTCAGTCCTGCGCATTTTTGCCTTGGTTGTAATCATCAGCGCCGCACTTGCCAGTGTGTTTATTAAGCGTGATTTTGCTGCGATTCTATCTCTGGGTGCAATGGGTTTGAGCGTTGCGATCTTTATGGTGTTGGAACCCGATCCGGATTTGGCTCTTGTCCAGATGGTTGTAGATCTTCTGGCTGTTGTGATCCTTGTGCTTGCCTTGACCCGCCTGCCGAGGTCGCAGCGAATGCGCGCAAGTGAACTCACTTACGAGCAAAGCAGACTCAGCCTTGCAAGGGATGTGCTGGTATCAGCTGCTCTGGGTACTCTGGTGGCATGGATTGCTGTGATCGCTCTGCTCACCCGGCCGCGTGAAAGCGTATTAACTCCGTTCTATGAGGCAAACGCCAAGCTGCTCACTGGCGCAAAGGATATCGTCGGCGCAATTGTTGTAGATTTCCGGGCTTTCGATACTTTGCTGGAGATCAGCGTGTTCAGTATTGCCGGGCTTGGAATTTACACCCTCTTGCTTTATGCATCCAGATTGGCAGGTGACCAGGTGGTTGATGAACCGCTATCCAAACCCGGCATTCCGGGTACTTTTGGTATTGGCGGATTAAGAACATCCTCATTTGTACATGCACTGGCATACGCTTCGCTTCCGTTTTCATTGATTCTGGCTATGGTCCACATGATGTATGGGCATGATCAGCCGGGGGATGGTTTTACAGCCGGTGTTATCGTTGGGTTAGTTGTCGCATTCTGGTATGTGGTATTTGGTTACAACGAAGTGAAGCTGCGCCTTAAGTGGCTGAGACCCATGCTGTTCATCAGCAGCGGTATTTTGCTGGCGATTTTTACCGGCATTTTTGGGGTATATTTCAACGGCAGTTTTCTTTCCAACGTCAATTTCGGCGTTTTGTACGGCATACCTTTGCCGGATGGTTTTAATTTAAGCACTTCATTTTTATTTGAGGTCGCAGTTTTCCTCAGTGTACTCGGCAGCATCTCTTTTATTCTCAGCGCGCTTGGCCATCCGAGAATCAGCGACACGAAAAGTAAGTTGGAAGTTATATCAATGAGAAAAACAAATAAAGCTGAAAATGGTAAAAATCAGGTTGCTGTACCTAAAAAATCCGAGTTAGGATCCACAAAGAACGGAAAGGATTCCGGGGTCTTGAAACAGGAGAATTGAAATGGAATACTTGACAACAGCAGCGATTGGGATTCTTTTTGCGATTGGAATTTTCCAGATGTTGCGCCGGAATGTAATTCGCTCGGCAATGGGCTTAATCATTTTGTCGAATGCGATTAATTTATTTCTACTGAGTTCGGGTGCCTTTCCGGGAATATTTCCAGCGTATACCGATACGCCTCAGGAACTGCACAGCGATGCCCTGCCGCAAGCGTTAGTGCTCACAGCAATCGTGATAAGCATGGGAGGCATTGCTTTTGTACTCTCGATACTCAACGTCATCTCATCGCGTTATAAGACCAGCGACCTGGATGAAATCCAGGGATTGAAGAATTAAAAGCTTAGGTGGATACGAGTTTACAAATGGAACCCAGGCAGCTAATCCTACTTCCAGTATTAATCCCGCTAACAGGCGCTTTTCTGATACTGCTTCTGCGCCCATGGAAATCCTGGCAAAGGCGGTTGGCGTTTTTTGTGATGCTTGTGTCACTGTTATGCAGTTTCTGGCTTTTGTTACAGGTTTGGCAAAGCAAAACCGCTGCTGTTTATCACCTTGGCGGTTGGGTAGCTCCATACGGCATTTCTCTGGTAGCCGATCCTTTATCAACTTTCATGGTACTAATGAGCCAGCTTGTGCTCTTGATGGGTATCATTTATTCAATGGGAGCAAGGGATAAAGCCATCCAGTATCCCACTTTCTATCCACTGTTTTTGTGCCTGGCAGTAGGGCTGACAGGCGCCTTTCTTAGCGGCGATCTTTTTAATCTTTTTGTGTTTGCGGAACTGCTAGTTATTTCCGGAACAGTGTTAACCGCGATCTCGGATGATCGTTATGGGGCAGAGGCAGCATATAAGTATTACTATATCAGCCTGCTGGCGTCAACATTTTTGCTGCTGGCAATAGGCTGCCTGTACATATCATATGGTTCGTTAAACTTGGCAGACCTTGCGATGCGAATTCGTTTAAACCCTGCAGCGCCGCTGCTGCCGGTTGCGATCGGGCTTCTTTCAGCGACATTTATGGTAAAAAGCGCCGTTTTTCCATTTCATTTCTGGCAGCCAGATTTCCATTCCGCATCCTCAACCCCAGTCAGCGCCATGCTCTCTTCGGTGGTGGTTAAACTCGGAATTTACGGATTCCTGCGAATGACCACTTTATTATTTGTTCAACAATCTCTGCAGATCCGAATTCTATTAATTAGTGTTGGAATTTTCAGCGTTTTTTTTGGAGGTTTATCGGCAATCGGCACACACAATGCCAAACGGATGCTGGCTTATTCAACCCTGGCGCAGGTCGGTTTTATCCTGGTGGGGATCAGCTGGAACACACCGCTTTCAATCGCAGCCGCCCTGGTTTTTGCCTTCAACCACAGTTTGATCAAATCCGCCATGCTGATGCTGGCTGGTTCGGTTGCCAGCCGGACTGGTGAAAAGTCTGCCGCATTTGATATCCTGATGGGAACTGGGAAGCACATGCCTTTTGCTGGGCTCCTGTTTTTTATCGGCGGTCTGGCGCTTGCTGGGATTCCACCCACGAACGGTTTTATCAGCAAATATTTAATTTTTAACAGCGGCGCTGCTCTGGGTGAATACGCTGTGCTGATTCTGCTTGGGTTAGGCGGTGTTCTGTCGCTAATATATACAATGCGCGCCTTCCAGAAAATCTGGTGGCTCCCAAAAAAGGTTGGCAGCTCAATAAAGCCAGAGGGTGACCGGTTGATTGCCCCAGCCGTTTTGATCGTCCTCATCCTGGCTTTCGGAATATGGGCTGAACCGCTTGTCCAGATCAGCCAGACAGCAGGCGTGTGGCTTCAGGATCCCATGAATTATCTACAGGCGGTTCTTGGCCCGGCAGTAGTAATGATTGCTGGAGGGTAAAAATGCGCTATTTACCATTTGTAATTTTTAATACAATTATTTACCTGTTGTTAACCGCCAATCCAGAACCATTAAATATCCTTGCCGGCGTTGTGATAGCGGTCGGGATATCCATACTTCTAAAACCGGAGATTAAACAGTTCTCATGGCGAAGGTTTCCATCAACAGCACTGGCATTCATCAGGTACTTGGGGATTTTAATTTACGATGTTATCAGCGGGGGGTTGATGGTCGCCAGATTGGTATTGAGCCGGAGAATTGATATTAATCCAGGTGTAATCGCGATACCATCTGAGTGTGATTCGGAACTGGCTACTGCTCTAAGCGCCCATTCAATCAGCCTGGCACCCGGTGAAATGGTTGTTGAAATCGATGACCAAGGTGTAATGTATACTCATATCCTCGATATCCGTCCAGGTACGAGGTACCGGCAGCAGGCACAGAAGTTGAGAAGTGATTTGTTGAGTAAGATCTTTCAATAATTCAAATATAAAAAGAGAAAAATGCTTGAAACGCTGCTTTTAATTGTCCTTTATATTTCCCTCTTTATCCATATACTTCTGATCGGAGTAAGTGTATGGCGGGTCTGGCAGGGCGAGAACATAATCGATCGCTTGATGGGTACTGACTTGATCAGCACCCTCACCCTAGCAATTCTTATTCTGATTGCATTGTTTGAAAGAAACAGCATTTTTATTGACGTGGCAGTCGGTTTGGATGCCCTGGGTTTTGTATCCACGATTGCCCTGGCAAAATATATTGCAGATGAACAGATGTTCTAATTGCAGCTTTATATGAATCTGATTGATGCAGGAGCATCTGGGATAGAAATTAACCTACCGGAAAAGTTTGCAGGAGCAGAATAATGGAGGACATTTCAATCATAATAGCGATACTGGCGGTAACGATTGGGACACTTTTTTCCCTCACCGGAGTTCTGGGCTATATTCGATTTCCGGATGTATACACCAGATTGCATGCATCCGCAAAAGTGAGTGTTTTTGGTGTTGTACTGCTTATGGTAGCTGCTGTTCTGTATACTCCACTCAGTTTTGGTAAGGGATTGGTACTGATCTCATTGCTGCTGGTCTCGGGACCGGTAATCAGCCATGCGCTGGCTTCAGCAGCTTACCGGATAAAAATCCCCCTGATGAAAACGAAAAGAAACGATCTTGCTGATCGAGCCGGTCAATAAAACGGGCATTTATCAATAGAACAGTCCAATTCCGGGACCTGTTTTGTCAGCTCGCCTGATGGTTTCTGTCAGCGAAGCGCATCCACGATGGCGTTTGTATTGTAGCGCATGTAGTCGAGGTATGATCCGGCATCCCCGTCCGGGTCGCTGAGTGAACCCGTATAGAAAAATATCAGCTGCACGCCAGTGTCCTGTGAAAGGCGCTCGGCGAGAGCGGGGTTGACGGTTTTGCCGACAAAAACTGCCTTTACGCCCAGCTCGGCGATGGCGTCTTCAATCCGGGCGAGTTCCTGGGCGGTGGGCTCAGCCAGACTGCTGTATCCAGGCACAATTGCCCCTACCTGCTTGAAGCCGTATTGCTCAACAAAATAATCCAGGAGGGTATGATCAGTCACAATTAAGCGGTTTTCAGGCGGAATCGCAGCTACCTTGGTGCGGATCCAGGCATCCAGTTTATCAAGTTCTGCCCGGTATGCATGTGCATTTGCGGCATATTCTCCAGCGTTCGCCGGATCAGCCTGGCTCAGGGCGCGCTCGATATTGTTCACCCAAATCTTCACATTGTTTGGATCAGTCCAGACGTGTGGGTCGACATCCTGGAGATCATCTCCCTGATTGTGCAGGTCAATCCCTTCAGAGACATAAACCACCCTCTTGCCAACTCCGGAACTCTCGAGCAAATTGTCCAGAAAAACTTCCAGCCCGGCGCCGTTTGCAAAAACCAGATCGGCACCTGCAAGCTTGGCGACATCCTGCGGGTTGGGTTCAAAACTGTGTGGATCGCTCCCAACAGGAAGAAGAACGGAAAGATGGATGTTGTCTCCCCCTACCCGGGAGACAACGTCGCCGAGGATATTGGTGGTAGCAACCACTGACAGGTCTTTTACGTCTTCAAGGGGTTGAACAGTAGTCGCTTGGGAGGCGCAGCCTACCAGTAAGAAAATGATCAGGATCGCAAACAGTGTTCTCATACTCAAAGTCCCCGTAACTGAAAATAATTATCACTAACACATTGATTTTATAGGTAAAAGCGGATGGCGTCAAGAGCCTGAGATAACTAGGTAAAAAATATTTGAGCAAGAAAGCTAGCCGCGTCAGAATATCTGTAAAATTGTGTGACCGGATTTATGCATCATTGTTTAATAATGAAGGTTGGTTAGAAAGAAAGAAGTTTTTTTGAATATCGGAAAAAAGTGTGCAGATTTATTAAACTTGAAAGCAATCTGCATTCCCATCCGGCTAATATGGTGTGATCCGTGATTTTCCTGCGATATAATCTTCACAGTGTAAAAAATAGACGTATAATTGCCGGAAAAACTTCAGGTGATAGAATTTGAGAATTTCATATGTACTCCGCCTGGAGCATTTTCATTCTTGCGCTCTCTCCTGTAACGACAGGGGTTAATTAATCACGATTCACCATTTTAATAAAAGGACACGTATATGAACAATGTAAAATTCCTTCTCGGGATCAAGGGTGGTCAGGTCTGGACCATAAAAAGAGGATCCACAGTATTGGATGCTATGCATCTGATGGCGGAAAAAAAGGTTGGTTCGCTTGTAGTCACAGAGGGTAGTGATGTTGTCGGGATCTTCACAGAAAGAGACCATGCCCGCAAAGTGGGCTTAATGAATCTCATGCCCGAATCGGTTATCATTGATGATGTGATGACCGAGGATTTAATCATCGTATCACCGGAACAATCTGTAAGGGAATGTATGTCCATCATGACGGATAATCGAATACGCCATCTCCCAGTATTTGAGGAAGGCAGCATGATTGGGATCATTTCTATCGGCGATGTTGTAAGCGATTTGATTGAAGAACTGCAGTTCTTTGTCAAACAGTTGGAAAATTACATCACCGGTCTCCGTTAGCCTTTAATCGCTGTAAAGGCATCAGTAAATAGCAGGAGGATAGGATTTTGTACAAACGGATCTTGCTCACTCTTGATGGTTCGATAATGTCAGAGCAGGCTATTCCAGTCGCGGCAGGCTTGGCAAAGCATTTTAGAGCTGAACTCTATCTGCTGCGGGTGGTGAACCCGCTGACAAAGTCATATCGAACAGGCTTAGCAACCCTTTCCGCCATTCAGAACACAGAAGAGCAATTAAGAGTTCTGGCAGATGATTACCTGAAGGACATTGCGGAAAAAATCAGGGATGAGAGTAGAACGGTCAAAATATTCAGCCTGATTGGCGTTCCCTACAGGGAGATCGTCCTTTTTTCTGAACAACAGGAAATCGATCTCATCATAATGTGCACACGCGGTGAGAGCGGAATCTCCCGCTGGCTATTGGGTAGCATAACAGATCATGTAATTAGGGGCTCAAAAATCCCTGTGATGGTTGTTCCCGCGACGGAAACAAATTGACGGAGAGCTTGAGCAAAAGCTTTTCAGGCGTTCTTTAATTCATAGCGGGTTTCCAAGTACTGAATGATTCGTGGACTTGGAAGATCAATTGGACACCGGCTGGATTTTAATCGTAAAAAGAGAAAGGTGAAAATTGCAGGTATTACTTGGAAAACACTGGCATCATCTTCCAGAGGGTGAAGTCATCCAACTCCTGGAAACAGACGCCGATGTCGGTCTGGATTTATTTGATATTCGCCGCCGCCAGGAAAGGTTCGGTCCAAACCGGTTAACTCCCAGGGCAAGAAAAAGCGCTTTTATCCGGTTCTTGAGCCAGTTTAATAACCCTCTGATTTACATCCTTCTTGCTGCTACCGTAATCACGGCTGTGGTAAAAGATCTGGTGGATGCTTTTATTATCCTGGGCGTTGTCCTGGTGAATGCCATCATTGGCTATATCCAGGAATCAAAAGCGGAAGCGGCAATTGAATCTCTCGCCCGTACAATGAAAACAGAGGCAACTGTCCTGAGGGCAGGTGAAACCATACGACTTGACGCTGCTGAACTGGTTCCGGGAGATATTGTTTCGATCCAGGCGGGCGACAAAGTGCCCGCGGATTTGCGGATTCTCAGATCGCGCGATCTGCAAATAGCAGAAGCCAGCCTTACTGGAGAGTCGCTGTCCGTTCAAAAAACGTCGGAAATCACGCTGGAACCAGATATGCCCCTGGCTGAACGCAGTAATATGGCATACGCATCAACGCTTGTCACCTACGGATTTGGGAAGGGTGTTGTGACAGCCACCGGTGATGACACAGAGATTGGTCAGATTTCGAGCCTTATTTCATCTGCGCAAGAGCTAGCCACGCCGCTTACCAGAAAAATTGAACAATTCAGCCGCCTTATCCTGTACGCAATCCTTATACTTGCCGCGGTCACGTTTGGGGTGGGTGTGTACAGAGGGCAGCCTGCTATCGAATCCCTGACCGCGACAATCGCCCTGGCGGTTGGCATGATTCCTGAAGGATTGCCTGCCGCCCTCACTGTGACACTAGCGATAGGTGTTTCGCGCATGGCGCGGCGCCAAGCGATCATCCGCAAACTACCTGCAGTGGAAACCCTGGGAAGTGTAACAACGATTTGCTCGGATAAAACCGGCACCCTTACCCAGAATCAGATGACAGTCAGAATCATTGCCGCTGCAGGAGTAAATTACCATGTTGAAGGCGCTGGATACGAACCGGCTGGCGAGATAATTCAGCTGGACGAGGAAGGAGAGCAGCTTTCCCCGGTAGCAGTGCCGTCAGGCGCGTTAGTTGAGTGCCTCAAGGCTGGGCTGTTATGTAATGACAGCTTCCTGGTGAAAGAAGGGAATATTTGGGAAGCGCAGGGTGATCCTACAGAGGTTGCTTTGATCGTAGCAGCCAGGAAAGCGGGGCTGGATGCAGAAGATCTGAATATGCCACGGTTGGATACAATTCCATTTGAATCTGAACACCAGTATATGGCGACCCTGCACAGAATGAATTCAGAGAGTTCCGGAATTATTTACCTGAAAGGAGCGGTTGAGGTTGTTTTGAGAAGATGTGATACATCGCTTGGACTCCGGGGGCAGGCAATACCGCTCCGGGCTGACACCATCCTGGAAGAGGCAGAAGTAATGGCAGCCCAGGGTTTGCGGGTCCTGGCTTTTGCCTGCGACTCAGTGCCTGCCGAAAAAGAAACCTTGGATCACGATGATGTAGCAAAGAATCTTACTTTTTTAGGGCTGCAAGCGATGATAGACCCGCCCCGTCCGGAAGCGATCGATGCAGTGCAAACCTGTCTAGACGCGGGTATCCAAGTGAAGATGATCACTGGCGACCATGCCCTTACAGCAAAAGCGATTGCTGGACAGCTTGGATTGATTGATCTTGCGGGAAGCGAAAACGGAGACCAGGTGATTACAGGTTACGAGCTGGGTGAATGCTGTGATGAGGATATGATCGATCTGGTCGAAAATACCACTGTATTTGCGCGCGTCTCGCCGGAGCAGAAACTACGACTTGTAGAGGCGCTGCAAGCCAACGATCGGGTTGTCTCCATGACTGGAGATGGAGTTAATGACGCTCCGGCACTTAAGCAGGCTGATGTCGGCGTCGCAATGGGTATCACTGGTACTGACGTTGCCAAGGAATCGGCAGATATGGTGCTGACCGATGATAATTTTGCCTCGATTGAGGCTGCTGTTGAAGAGGGTAGAGGGGTCTTTGACAATCTGACAAAAATCATCACATGGACACTGCCGACCAACCTAGGGGAAGGATTGATCATTCTGCTGGCTGTATTTCTGGGAATTGCGCTGCCCATTCTTCCTGTCCATATTCTCTGGATAAACATGACAACTGTTGGCGTCCTGGGGATTGTGCTGGCGCTCGAGCCGAAAGAACCGGGAATTATGAAAAGACCTCCACGCGACCCGCAAACCCCGATTTTAACCCGCGAACTTATCATCCGTATTTTGCTGGTCGGTATGATCATACTGATTGGGGCATTTGGATTGTTTGAGTGGGATTTACTTCAGGGGGGAAGCGTTGCACAAGCTCGGACAATCGCGGTCAATGTGGTTGTTGTGGTTGAGATTTTTTATTTGTTTAATTGTCGTTCTCTCAAGTATTCCCCGTTCGGGATCGGCTTGTTTTCAAATATTTGGATTATTATTGGCGTTGTAGTGATGATCTTCCTGCAACTATTATTTACTTATGCCCCATTTATGAACCGCATTTTCATAAGCGAGCCGATCGGAATTGAAACCTGGGCTAGGATAATACTGGTGGGTTTTATCGGTTATTTGGTCGTGGAACTTGAAAAATGGATCAATCGAAGACGCGATTTGAATTAAAAATGACAAGTCGAACCTGTAGTGTTTACTGCCGGCTAAATTTGTTAATCTTGTTTTGAATAATAAAAGGGTACTTTGAATGAGAAAAAAACTCTGGATTCAGGGGATTTTCTGGATTTTTTTATATATCATTCTTGTAAGCGCTCCGTTGATCATTTTGTTGATTGGACCGGTTCCTGAGGGGAGAGAATTCTGGCGGGAATTTTCCGTCGCGCTTGGATTTGCAGGATTGGCAATGATGGTGCTTCAATTTGTACTGACTTCCCGATTCAAGGTCATTAAAGCGCCGTATGGAGCAGACATTGTCTACCATTTTCATAGAGAGATATCCTTTGTAGCCCTCCTGCTGATACTAATCCATCCGATCCTGCTGTTTATTTTTTCGCCTGAGACGATCAAATTGCTCAATATCTTCAGTGCCCCATGGCGTGCAAGAGCGGGTGTTGCTGCAATAGCAACTCTGGTTATTGTGGTTGTTACATCCGTATGGCGAAAGCCTCTAAAGATTGAGTATAACAAATGGCGAATCTGGCATGGAATTCTGGCAGTTGCTGCGGTGATTCTGGCGATGATCCATATCATCCTGGCAGGGCATTATATTAATACAGCCATCAAGCAGGCTCTCTGGCTTGGTTATGGGGCATTCTGGGTTAGTTTGCTGGCTTATACTCGTATTCTGAAACCAGT
>Ga0316579_10000791_pt1 | contig 10889 bp, 6 predicted proteins | sample J5NA_2_FD_203074 | JGI IMG/M metagenome (GOLD analysis project Ga0316579, IMG submission 203074) | Rhizosphere microbial communities from salt marsh grasses in Alabama, United States - J5-7_160517rDrA | ecosystem: Host-associated > Plants > Roots > Rhizosphere | place: USA: Alabama | collected...
ACGCCGACCCGTGGCTGCCGTTGCCGCCCCGGTGGGCAGCGCTCGCGGTCGACCGCCAGGAGGCGGACCCGTCCTCCATGCTGTGGCTGTACCGCAACGCCCTGCGCCTGCGCCGGGAGGTCCCGGCGCTGGGGACGGGGGACGGCGCCGGGCCGCGCTGGCACGACCTGGGCCGGCAGGTGCTCGCCTTCTCCCGGGAGCCCGGGTTCACCTGCGTGGTCAACACCGGCCCCGACCCCGTCCGGATTCCCGACGGGCAGGCCGTGCTGACGAGCGTGCCCACCGGTGACGTGCTGCCGGGGGACGCGGCCGTCTGGCTCCTGCGCTGAGGTCCCCCGCCGCCCGTCCCCGCGACCGGTCGTCGTGACCGGCCGGCACCGGCGGGCGGCACCCGGCAGGACCGGCGGCGTCAGGGACGGCGGCGGCGCGCGGGCAGCGCCGCCGCGATCCCGACGGACAGGGCCGCCGCGGCCAGGCCGACGGTCCGGCCCAGGCGGGCGGCCCTGCGGATGTCCGCCGTCCCCGGGGCCCGCCCCGTGCCCATGACCGGCCGGTCCTCGACACGGCCCGAGTACACGTTGCGTCCGCCCAGGCGGACCCCCAGCGCCCCGGCGGCCGCGGCCTCCGGCCGCCCGGCGTTGGGGCTGGGGTGCCGCGCGCCGTCCCTGAGCATGGTCCTCAGGGACTCCCGGGCGCTGCCGCCGACGGCGGGGGCCGCCGCCGCGGTCAGCAGCCCCGTGACCCGTGCCGGCACCAGGTTGGCAGCGTCGTCCAGGCGGGCTGCCACCCTGCCGAACCTCAGGTAACGGGACGAGGTGTACCCGACCATCGCGTCGAGGGTGTTGACGGCGCGGTACCCCAGCAGTCCCGGCAGCCCGGCGACGGCTCCCCACAGCAGCGGGGCCACGACGGCGTCGCTGCTGTTCTCCGCGAGGGACTCCACCGTGGCCCGCGCGATCTGCCGCGGCCCCAGGTCCCGCGGGTCGCGGGCACACAGGTGGGTCAGGAGGGAGCGCGCGGCGACGACGTCCCCGGCGTCCAGGGCCCGCGCCGTGGCGCTGCCCTCCCGGGCCAGGCCGGTCCCGCCCAGGACCGCCCAGGTCCCCGCGGCGGTGAGCACGACGCCCAGTGCCGGCCGGCGCCGGGCGAACCCCTCGAGCACCGCACCGCCCAGGACGACGGGGAGCACGGCCAGCGCGGTGTGGGCGGCCCCGGCGGTGACCCGATCGGCGTGGAGCCGACGTTCGAGCCAGGAGGCGTACCGGCCGAACCCCGCGACCGGGTGGTACCGCCGGGGGTCGCCCAGGACGCGGTCGGCCGCCACTCCGAGGGCGAGTCCCAGGGGGCGCGCCGCGGGTCCGGGCAGGGGCACGGGACGCTCAGCGCGGCCCGAAGAACCCGGTCCCCGGTTCGGCCCCCGGCTTCGGCTCCGTGAGGTCCGTGACCTCCTGCCGCCGGTCCGCTGCCGGACGCCCGCCGGGCCCCGCCGCCGGGCCCGCCGGGCCCTCGGCGTCGACGTCGGCCTGGACGAGGGCTCCCAGGGACAGTTTCGGGTTCGCCGTGGGAGCGCGCTCGATCAGGTTCGCGGGCAGGGGGTCGCCCGCGACGATCGCCTCCAGCAGCTCGCGGACGGTGCGGTGCTCCGTCAGAACGTCCGACAGGGGGGAGACGACGTCGGTCCATGCCACGGTCGCGACCGCCTCGCGCAGCTCGGCCCGGAGCCGTTCCCTGTGCCTGCCGGCCCCGACGGCGCTCGCCCAGCGGCCGGCGACGGCCAGGCCGCCCGCGACGACGAACCCGGCCCCCAGCAGGGCCGTGGGCATCGGGACGGGTCCGAGCGACGCCGGTTCCCCGTCCAGCCCCGCGGCCCCGGCGGCGAGAAGCCCGATGGTCCACAGCAGCCCGAGGGTCCCGACGACGGCGAAGAGGTCCTGGGTCACGCCGAGGACGGGCCACCACAGCCTGCGGGGAGGGGTGAGGTCGACCTCGCCGACGGCGGCGTCGAGGGCGTGGGGCAGGTTCTCCCCCGGGGAGGGGGAGGCCTCGCGCACCTGTTTGGCCCACGCCGGGGGCATCGACCCGGCGACGGACTCGGTCAGGGTGCGCACGGCCAGCTCCACCCGTTCGCGCTGTGCCGGGGTGGCCCGCGGGGCCTGGCGGCTCGCCCTGTCCATCTCTGAGCCGATCTCCCCGAGGCGGAGGCGTTCCACGCGCCCGGGGAGCAGCCTGCGCAGCCACCGCTCGTAGGACCAGTCGACCCAACGCCGGGCCCGCCTGCGGTAGTCCCCCGCGACGGCGTCGAGGAGGCCCGGGACGCCCGCGGACTCGGCCAGGGCCGTCAGCAGCTGTTCCGAACCGGGGACCGTCCGGGGGCTGGGCTCGTCGCCGGCCATCCCCTCGGAGAGTTCCCGGGCCGCGGCGTCGAGGTCCCCGGCGGCCCTGCGGATGGAGGCGGCGTGCTCCGCGACGATCTCCGCCAGGATCGAGCGCAGGTCGTCCACGCCGTCCCCTCGGCGGGCGGAGGTCGCCAGGAGCCTGACGGCCTTCAGTCCGTCGGCGTCCAGCAGGCGCCGCAGATCGGTGTGGCAGGTCAGGGCCTCTTCCGGGGTGAGCAGGTCGATCTGGTTGAGCACGACGACCATGACGGCGTCGTGCGAGGTCAGCCGCTTGAGGTAGCCCTTGTGCAGTGCCTGGTCCGCGTACTTCTGGGGATCGACGACCCAGACGAGCAGGTCGACAAGGCCGATGAGGCGGTCGACCTCCTCGCGGTGGCCGACCTCCGCCGAGTCGTGGTCGGGCAGGTCGAGCAGGACCAGGCCGTGCAGTCCGGCCTGGCGGTCGGCGTCGAGCACGGTCTCCCGGCAGACGCGGTGCCGGTCGGGGACCTGCAACCAGTCCAGCAGGTTCCCGGCCTCGCCCTGGCCCCACACGCAGGCCGTGGGGCTGGAGGTCGTGGGCCGGCAGACCCCGACATCGGAGATCTCCATGCCCGCCAGCGCGTTGAACAGGCTCGACTTGCCGCTGCCCGTGGCACCGGCCAGGGCGACGACCGTGTGCTCCGCCCCGAGCCGGAGCCTGTGCCCGGTGCGTTCCAGTGCGGTCTGCGCCCGCAGGACCGCGCCCTCGTCCAAGTGGGTCCGTCCGACCTTCAGCGCCCGCTGCAGGAGCGTGACGCGCCCCGCGACGTCGGGAACGCCCTGTCGAGACATCACGGTCAGCGAGCCTCCTCCACCGTCTGGGCGGCTTCGCGCAGGGTGTTCCCCTCGTCCTGCCGCACTCCCGAGGCCTGGAGCACGTTGTACAGGCGGATGTGCTCGGTCTCGATCAGGGTCTGCGCCCGCTGCAGAAGATCGCGGCGGGCTCGGGAGACGATAGCCCGCGTCGACTGCTCCCCGAGCACCGACTCCAGGATCCGCCGTGCGACCCTCGCGGCGTCGTCCGCCCCGGAGGCCAGGACCTTCCCCTCCTGGGCCCCCGTCGGCGGCCTTGCGACGGCCAGCAGCGTCGCGAGGGCCGCGGCCCCGCCGACACCGAGGGAGGCAGCCCGGGAGGTCGCGCGCCTCTTGCGCCCCTCGATCCCGGCCTGCTCCACGACCGCGTCGTACCACTGCGCGACCGTGCGGGTGATCTCGTCGCCCGTCCCGTCCTCCGGCTGGGCCTGCGACGGTTCCGGGCCGACCGGGTCAGCGGCGAGGAGTGTTGGCAGCCGCCCGTTCGACGGGCGGCGTTCGGCGGTCCCGACGAGTCCCCGGCCCGGTTCCCTCTCCCGCCAGGCGTTCAGAACGCTGTCGGTGGCCTCCTGCGTCGCCGCGCGCAGGAGGGAGCAGACCCCGGAGCGCAGTGCCACGGCGAGCGGCTCGCTGGGAACCGGTCTCGGCCTGCGCAGCAGCCCCCTGAGTCGGGAGGCCGCGGACTCCGACGCGTTCATGAGCTCGCCGCCGCCGAGCAGCTCCCGCCAGCGCACCAGGACCTCCCCGCGCAGCACCGTGCTGTCGGCGAGGCTGATGGCGAGGTCCTCCCGGGAGCGGACGATCCCGGTCTCCAGGTCGTGGCCCAGCTGGGTGTACGCGGCAGCCTGCCGGTCGGCGGCCGTGGCGAGGAGATAGATCCTGTCGGGCAGGCTGTCCAGGGCACCGGCGAGGGTCCGGCGCACGACGACGTCGCGGGACCGGGCGTCCCTGGCCAGCCTGTTCAGCCACGACAGCATGGGCGCGACCGTCTCGTAGGGCAGCAGGCCGCCCACGGGCCGGATCTCGGGGACGACGAAGACCGGCGAGGATCCCAGCCCCCGCTCGCGCAGGCGGGTGGCCAGGTGGGTGCGGATCCGACGCATCGACTCGGAGGGGACGCGGTCGAGGACCACCGCGACGGTGACGCCGCGGTCGACGGCCTCGCACAGGGTCTCCCAGGGCAGGGCGTCGCCGTAGCGCGCGGCCGTGGTGACGAAGAGCCACAGGTCAGCGGCTCCCAGGAGCTGGACCGCCAGCTCGCGGTTGGCCTCGATGACGGAGTCGATGTCCGGGGCGTCGACGATCGCCAGTCCGGGGCACAGCCCCTCGTGGGGTACCAGCCGCAGCGCGGTCACCCGCGGGGCGTCCAGTTCGATCGGCTGGAGCGGCACCAGGGAGGACTCGGTGATCCTGTCCATCCCCGGCAGGATCCGCTGGGACAGGAAGGCCCCGGAGTCGTACGGGTGGTGGACGAGGACCGGCGAACGGGTGGTCGGGCGCAGGACCCCCGAACGGCTGATCTCCCGGCGGACCAGGGAGTTGACGAGAGTCGACTTGCCGGCCCCCGTGGAACCGCCCACGACGGCGAGCAGGGGTGCGTCCATGCGCCGCAGCCGGGGCAGGACGTAGTCGTCCAGCTGTGCCAACAGGTTCTCGCGCTCGGTGCGGGCCTGTTCGGTGCCGGTCAGGTCCAGTGCCAGCGAGAGGTCCGCGATCTGCTCGCGCAGGGCCTCGGCCGAGGAGAGCAGGTCGGTCAGGGCCTCCGGCTGCGTCCCCGAGCGCTGGACGTACGGATCGACGGCGTCGGCCTGCTCGACCAGTTCGTCGGCGGTCAGCGGACGGTAGTCCGCCAGGCGCCGGGCCGCCGTCCCGGAGGGGGCCGGCGTGCCCTGCCCGGTCACGGCGGGCGTTCCCCGCCCGGTCGTGCCGAGAGTCCCCCGCCCGGTCGCGCCGAACAGGGACCGGCCGGGGACGGGCTCGGCCCGTTCGGCGCCGCGGTCCTGCTGCCGGCTGTCGGGGGACGTGTCGGTGGCGGGCCCCTCGACCGTCCGGATCCCGGCCACCGGGGTGGCTGGCCAGATCAGGGGCCGGGTCCTGCGAGGGGGATCGGACTCCTGCCGCTGCTCGGGGGTCCGGGGACCGCCGTCCGGTGTGCCCGGGTCCCGGCCCGGCTCCTGTTCCTGCGGCTGCTGCCGTTCCTGCGGCAGGGCGGGATCCCGCGGCGGGGCGGGCTCCTGCGGTCGTGGCAGGGCCTGCTCGGCGGCGGCGCGCGCGAACAGGTCGGCCCCCGGGGTGAACAGGTCGGAACTCACCGGTTCGTCGAGGGGACCGGCGGACACGGGCGGGTCCGCTGAACCGCCGTCCCGGGGATCGTCACCGTCGTCCTCACCGGTCCCGGCTGCGAGGTCCTCGTCCGTCTCCGGATCGAAGGAGGCGCGGACCTGTTCCGCCGGGTCCGGGTCGTAGGGTCCCGGGGACGGCTCGGCGTCGAGGGGCTCGGGTCCCGGGTCCTGGGCGTCCCCGGGGTCCTCCGGAGACGCTGCCCCGTCGGCGGCCGTCTCGCCCTCGGCCCCTTCGGCGGAAGGCTCGTCCCGTCCGCGCCCCGGTACGGCACGAGCCGTCTGCGGATCCTGTTCGACTGCCTGTTCCGGTCCCGCTCCTTCCGGTTCCGGGTGGGGGTCCGGTACCGACGTGGATCCGGTGCCCGCCTCCGCATCAGCGGACGGCGCGAGATCCTCACGATCCGGGACGTCGCCGTCCCCGGACCGGTGAGCCTCCGGCCCCGGCGAGGTGTCCCCGTTCGGGTGCACCGCAGCCTCCTCTGTATCCCCGAGTGACAGGGGCGAGCCGACATCGGGGTAAACCACGAGTTCCGGCAGGTCAGCACGCGTTGCGTCGCGCGCACCCGCTGATGCGTCCATAGCCACCGCCTTGAGCCAGCCCCTGAGCAGGACATCTTGCCAAAGCCGGAGCGTCGTGGACGCCCCCCGTCCGCACTTTTCGTCGTGCTGGATCACCGGATCACAACACTTTGCCCCATACGTCACCTACCGTTCATCAAATAGATACCCAGAGTCAACGATAATCGCCTTCCCGTCCCCCCGCCCCGTACCCGGTCCGATCGACGGCACGAAACAGGACCGGACGGCGGTACGCTGACCCCTGCACCGAGCCCGGCCGGTCCCCACCGGCCCGAGCGCTCCGAGTGCGCAGGCGCCCGTAGCTCAGCGGACAGAGCAGCGGACTTCTAATCCGACGGTCGCAGGTTCGATCCCTGCCGGGCGCGCCAGGTGCCGCGCGCGGCCGGTGGCCCACCGGGCCGGCCGTGGAGCACGACGTGGAGCGATCTGCGGACCACCGGACCGGGACGTCGCTCGGTCCCACGTCCCCCGCCCCGAGTCCAGGACCGCTGCCGTTCCGGAGACGCCGCACGGCACCGCACCGGTGACACGCACCGAAGAACTCGCGCAAGCCGCCCTCCGGCGCCCGCCCCGGAACCGCCGGGGCACCGGACCGAAGCGCCCCACCCCCGCGTGTGCGGGGACCACAATCCACGACCAGACCGGTGATCCCCCCCGTCCCCACCCCCGCGTGTGCGGGGACCACAACTTGTCGAGCAGGAACGGTACCAACGGGTCATGCTGTTCTCAGTCGCTCGGGTCCGGGTCCGCAGCCGGGGCTCCGGGCGCGGTGTGCGGGGCGGCGGCTCGGGGGCCAGGACCGTTCGTCGCGGCGGTGTCGTCCGTCCCCTGCGCCGTCCGGGTCCGGTGTCCCCGGGGCACCGGCCGTCCCGCGCGGCTTTCGCACCGGTCGCGGATCGTCGTCGGATCCGATGACGATCGGGGAACGGGGAACGGCGTCGGAAACGGGGAGGTACAGTACGGTCCGTACCCCGAATCCCGTTTCCACCCGTTCTCGATCGTCCTCGCGCAACCGGTGACGTCTCGCAACCCCCTCGTCGCCGAGACGTGACGAGTGATGCGGATGACTCGGTTCTCACGGCCGTTCCGGCGGGGATCGGACCGGGGACGACGGACCGGGGGGACCGTGGAACAGCCGAGCAAGGAGAAATCGTCGTGCCCGTTGGACCGCACCGTGCCGGGCCGTACCGTGTCGGCGCATGGCTCCCCTCCGACCAGAAGATCCTCGACGCCTGGTTGACCAGGCTCGTGGCAGCGGTCGAGAAGGAGGGCGGGCAGGAGGTCACGGCCCTGGCCGCCCCGGGGCGGGCCGTGGCCCCGCGGCTCCTGCCCGTGGTCGAGGAATTCCGCAGGACGGTCCACGACGACCCCGAGCTGTACATGCTCTTCAATTTCATGCTCCAGCAGGTTCCGTACACCAGGACCCCCACGGATCAGCCGCAGGTGAAGGACACCGAGCAGTTGTTCCGCATGTTCGACTACGTCCTGAGGCACGCCCCCGAATACGACGACACCGGTCTGGTCGGTTTCCCGATCAACGCGATCCTCGACTGGGCCATGGGGACCCAGGCCGGTTTCGCGGCCTTCCTGGACGACAGGGCCAACACCTGTTTCAAGAAGATGCTGGACCGGTGGGCCGTCTTCCTGCGGTCCCCGGACTCCCGCTACGTCCTGAACAAGAGCGACAGCGGGTGGCTGGGCCGCAAGGCCATGGCGCGGATGCCGCGTTTCGCGCAGGAGTACCAGTGCAGGCCCCGCGACCCGTACCACGGCTTCACGTCCTGGGACGACTTCTTCGCCAGGAGGTTCCGGCCCGGGGCGCGGCCGGTTTGCTCCCCGGACGACCCCCGGGTCATCGTCAACGCCTGCGAGTCGGCGCCCTACTGCCTGCGACGGGACGTCCGGTGGCGGGACACGTTCTGGATGAAGGGCCAGCCGTACTCGATCTCCCACATGCTCGCGAACGACCCCCTGGCAGAGGAGTTCGTCGGCGGAACCGTGTACCAGGCCTTCCTCAGCGCCCTCAGCTACCACCGGTGGCACAGCCCCGTCGACGGCCGGGTGGTCAAGGCGTACGTGCAGGACGGGTCCTACTACTCCCAGACCCCCGTGGAGGGCTTCGACCCCGAGGGACCCAACCGTTCCCAGGCCTACCTCACCGAGGTGGCCACCCGGGCGATCGTCCTCATCGAGGCGGACGACCCCGCCATCGGTCTGATGTGCCTGCTGCCCGTCGGCATGGCGGAGGCATCGACCTGCGAGATCACCGCGTACGAGGGGCAGCGCGTGCGCAAGGGACAGGAACTGGGCACGTTCCACTTCGGGGGTTCCACCCACTGCCTGCTGTTCCGGCCGGGGGTCGATCTGGAGTTCGACCTGCGCGGGCAGGCCCCCGGCCTGGACACCGTCAACATCCCCGTCAACGCGCGGATCGCCACCGTCCGCTGAGGAGCGGTCCGGCGTCCCGCACGAGGCCGGTCGGCCCCGGGGGGACTGTCACAGGTCCGTCCCGGGGTTCTCCGGTGGGGGGCTCACGGCCACGCCGGCGTCGGTGAGCATGCTCAGGTCCAGCGCCCAGGCGATGGTCGAACGCTCCCTCCAGCACGTGAAGGCGCTGTCGACGTGGCGGCGGGCCTGGCGCCCGCTCATGCCGGTCACGGCCATGAGATGCGCGAATGCGCTGTCCTGCAGCCCGCGCAGGGTGGCCTGGCCGAAATGGGTGACCATGTGGCAGTCGGAGCACAGGCAGATGAGACGGCGCAGGATCTGCACGCGGGTCGCCTCGTCGTACACCCAGCGCTCGTGCACGTGCGGTCCGGGGACGGCGCCGTCCTGTTCCTGCAGCCGCGGCGCCCGGGAGGACCCCGCCGGGGCCCCGCACACCTCGCACCGCAGCGAGGCCCGGTCGAGGACCATCCGGTGCAGCCAGTTCCAGTCGCCGGGGCGCACGCAGGACCGGACGTTCGTGAACCAGCAGCTCAACGGGACCAGATCCACGAAGAGCTCCGAACCGAGCGTGCGGTCCTCCCCCGGCAGCAGGTCCAGGCCGGAGGTGTTCGCGTACCAGCGATCGAGTTCCCTCATGCCGGGGCGGGGGGCGAACCAGCGCCCCGCGACCGGGTCCCACCGTGCACCGAGGGCCTGGGCCTCGTCCTTCTCCTCCAGCGGAACGTCCAACCAGATGGGCTGCGCGACCATACCGACCCCCGGTATCACGAACGGCGACTCGAACGTCCGGACCCGACTTGCCACTGTTTCAACCCCTTCGCGGGATCGCACAGTATTTCACGATCAAATCCCCGACTCGCGGATTCCTCGCCCTTGCCCGGTGTACGCGGCCCCTGTTCGACGTACGCTGCCGGGCACGGCACCGTCCCTCGGATCAATCTTCTCTCCGGAGGAACCAGGAGGCCACCGACGACGGGACGGCGGTCGCAGGACGGGGAGAACTGCCCACCGTACGGGGTCGACCGCCGTCCGTGCCCCGGACCGCTCAACCCTCCGGGTCCGGCGCGGCGATCCCCGCCATCAGGTGGTCCACGACCGTCGTGAGGAAGGGATCGTCCACGGGCAGCCGGGTGAGCAGGGTCCTGGCGTGCAACGGTGCGACGAGCATCTCGAAGGCGACCTGGAGGTCCGTGCCGGGACGCAGCTCGCCCCGGTCGAGCGCGCGTTGCAGGATCCGCCGTCCCAGTGCCTTGCGGTTCTCCCAGAAGCGTTCGCGCATGGCGGGCAGGTCCGGAAGGTCGGTGCGCAGCGCCAGGCGGAGCATGACGGTCCCCAGGGGGCCTGCCATGAAGACCGCCACGTCACGCACCAGACAGAGCAGGTCCTGGCGCAGGCGACCGGTGTCCGGGTCGGGGACCTGGGACTCCACCCGGTTGATGATGGCGTCGACGGCGAGGTTCCCCGGGCACCGCCACCGGCGGTAGATCGTCGTCTCGTGGACCCCCGAACGGGCCGCGACCCTTGCGACGGTCAGGTCCTCGATCCCGCCGGTCAGGAGGATCTCGATGGTGGCGTCGAGCACGGCTGCCCTCACACGGGCGCTGCGCCCGCCGGTCCGGCGGATCGGAGGGGTGTTCGACGACGCCTCGAGCATGTGTTCACCGTAACGGTGGGGAACCGTCGGTCCCGGTCCGCGGACCCCGCCCCCGAATGTTAACGCAAATCGACTTGCGTTAAGCCTCGGTACGGATCCAGAATGCTCGCAACGACCGACGCCAGGGGCCCGGCTCGTGGTGACGTCGTCATCCCCGCCGCGGGAACCTCTCAACGCCGACAGACCTGATTTCAAGGGGTGGGCCATGGGGACCTCCGTCCCACGCACCCGGAGCCGGGGGGCGGCTCTCGCCGTGCTCTGCGTGTCCGTGCTGATCGTCACCGTGGACAACACGATCCTCAACGTCGCGCTCCCCAGCCTGGTGCGGGACCTGGGGGCCACGAACAGCGAGCTGCAGTGGATCGTCGATTCCTACGCCCTGGTCCTGGCCGGGCTGATGCTGGTCACGGGCAGCGTCGCCGACAGGATCGGGCGCAAACGGGTGTTCCTCGCCGGCATCGTCACCTTCGCGGGGGCGTCGGCCTGGGCCGCGTACTCCGACTCGGTCTCCGGGCTGATCGCGGCAAGGGCCGCCATGGGCGCCGGAGCCGCGCTGATCATGCCGGCGACGCTCTCCCTCATCACGAGCCTCTTCCCGGAACCGGGTCCGCGCCAGCGCGCCTACGGGGTCTGGGC
>Ga0316579_10000792_pt1 | contig 10886 bp, 8 predicted proteins | sample J5NA_2_FD_203074 | JGI IMG/M metagenome (GOLD analysis project Ga0316579, IMG submission 203074) | Rhizosphere microbial communities from salt marsh grasses in Alabama, United States - J5-7_160517rDrA | ecosystem: Host-associated > Plants > Roots > Rhizosphere | place: USA: Alabama | collected...
GTGAGTGCCCCTTGCAGAACCTGACCATGGAATTTGGCCCCGGGCAGAGTCGCTATCTTTACGATGAAAAGAAGCACTTCACCAAGCATTATCCCCTGGGTGAACTGATCTATCTTGACCGGGAACGTTGCATCCAGTGCGGTCGCTGTGTCCGTTTCCAGGATGAAATTGTTGACGATGCGGTTATTGGTTTCCAACAGCGCGGGCGTTCCCTGAAAATCGTCACATATTCGGATCCGGGATTCGATTCCTATTTCTCAGGTAATACGACAGATATTTGCCCGGTTGGGGCGTTAACCACCAGTGATTTTCGTTTTGGAGCGCGTCCTTGGGAGATGAAGGCTGTTGCGTCGATCTGCACACACTGTCCCGTTGGCTGTAACTTGGCACTGAACGTACGCCGCGAGAACAAAACAGGTGGTGATTTTGTCATCAAAAGGGTGCTGCCACGCCAGAATGAGGCGGTAAACGAGATCTGGATTTGCGATAAAGGTCGCTTTGCCCATGATTTTGCCAGCAGCAAGGAACGTTTGACCCAACCACTTCTCAGGGTGGATGGCGAGCTGCAGCCTGTCGATTGGGACCAGGCGCTAGATTCTGCAGCGAACCAATTTCAACAAGCTGGTGCTGACCTGTTGACCCTGGTCAGCGGGCGAATCGCGAATGAGGATTTATTTAATCTACGTTCATTCAGCGATCATCTGGGGGGTAGTGCTGCTTTGTACTCTGATATGGCAGGGGGCGACCTGGTAGCAAAGGTTGGAGTAGGTCAAGGAACGAACTTCTCTGATCTGGGCGAGGGGAGCGCAATTCTTGTCGTCGCCAGCGACTTGGAAGAAGAAGCACCCATCTTCTGGCTGCGGGTTAAACAGGCTGCGGAGCGCGGCGCAAAATTGATAGTCGCCAATCCACGCTACACGAAGACAGATCGCCATGCGACCCATGTCCTGCGCTACCCGTATGGTGGGGAAGCATCGCTAGTTATGGCGATGATCAACACTCTTTCAAAGAAACGAGTTGAAGTTCCAGAAGAATATAAAGACCTTGAACGATCCGAAAAGGTCAAGGCTGCGGCCGAGGATTTCTCCGCAGCAGAAAATGCAATCATCTTGTTTGGAAATGAAGGTATCGGACTGAGGTCATCGAAACAACTCGCCCAGGTTTGTTCTAATTTGCTTGTGGCGACCAACCATGTTGGTAAAAAGAACAACGGTTTGATTGCTGTCTGGCAAAGGGCGAATACCCAGGGTGCCTGGGACATGGGATTCCAACCAAGTGACAATTTAGACGAATTGATGCGCTCCAAGAAGGCATTTTACCTGGTTGCGACAGATCCTGTGGGAGATGATCCCCAGTTTCGTGGTGCTATCGAAGCAGCCGACTTCGTGGTTGTGCAGGATCTTTATCTTACAGAGACCGCCAAGCTGGCAGACATCGTCCTGCCCGCGCAATCTTTCATTGAACGCGAAGGAACTTTGACGAATGCCGAGCGTCGGGTTCAGCGCTTTTATTCTGCTGTTCCGGCCCGGCCGGGGACTCAACCAGACTTCTCGATCACCGCTCAAATCGGCCAACGTCTGGGATACGAACTCGAAGAGAAGTACACATTCCGCGTGATGGAACAGATCGCTACCCAGATCCCCGATTGCGAGGGAATTAGCTACGGAGAGATCTGCGCAGTGGAAGAGCAATGGCCGATCATTGGTCGCAGTGATGTCTATTATGGGGGCACGACTTATGATAATTCACAGGGAATGGGCCAGCAGATCCAGCCAGCCGCTCAAAAAGGCGAATCGATACTTTTAGAACCTTTGAACCCAGAGCTGCTTTCAGGAGATGTAGAAGGAGACCTCCTGGCTGTACCAATTACTCTACTTTATGACCGGGGACAGACTGTCCTGCCCACAACTCTTCTGCACCAGCGAATTCCAGAGCCATTTGTAAAGATTCATCCAGAAACGGCTGCGAATTTGGGAATCACCGATCGAGCACAGATCGCCCTGGAGATTGGGAGCAGCACAGTGGTTATCACTGCAAATCTGGATGAAACCATCCCGGCTGGAGTAGTACTGGTGCCGCGCAGTATGGGTATTCCCATCCACGAGCAGACTGCGGTGAAAATCGCGCTTGCTCAAGAAGTGGTAACTTAATAGGGTACGTGCATGGATTATTTTCTGATTTTAGAGTGGGTGATAAAAGCGGTTGTAATACTCTTGTTCTGCGTAGTGGGATTTGCCTATCTCACATTTTACGAACGAAGAGCACTGGCGCGCATCCAAATCCGTATCGGTCCGAATCGAGCTGGTCCTTCAGGATGGCTTCAGCCGATAGCTGATGGCGTGAAGCTGATCTTCAAGGAAGAAGTAATCCCTGCCCAGGCTTACAAAGTGCTCTTCATCCTGGCGCCGATGATCACGGTTTTCCCCGCGCTGGTTATCTTGGCGGTGATCCCATGGGGAACAGCGATTACCGTTTTTGGACGTTCTATCCCTCTCTACCTGACCGATATCAGCGTTGGCATCTTATATCTGGTAGCGATCGCCTCAATTTCTGTCTATGGGATCGTACTCGCCGGCTGGTCTTCAAATAATAAATACGCCATGATGGGCGGTATCCGATCTTCTGCGCAGATGATCAGCTACGAATTAGCACTGGGCCTGGCTTTAATTGGGCCGATCCTGATCGCTGGTTCGATGAGCTTGACGAAAATCGTCGAGGCTCAACAGCCAATCTGGTTCATTGTCTACCAACCGATCGGAGCGATTATTTTTTTCATTGCATCAGTAGCAGAAGTTAACCGGGCACCATTCGATATGCCCGAAGCGGAGCAGGAGCTGACTGCTGGTTACCATGCCGAATATTCTGGTATGAAGTTTGCGCTGTTCTTCATGGCAGAATATGTTAAGATGATCGCGGTCAGCGCCATTGGGGCGACCTTGTTCCTGGGTGGATTTCACGGTCCCTTTGTCAATCAGCTACCCATACTGGGGCCGTTCTATCTCTTTTTCAAAATATTGGTATTGCTTTTCTTATTGATATGGCTGCGCGCCACGCTGCCTCGCCTGCGGTATGACCGGCTGATGGCATTTGGTTGGAAATTCCTGCTTCCAGTCGCGCTGGCGAATGTGTTCCTGACTGCAGTTGTATTGGTATTGATCGGAGGTTAGGGATGAGTGCTGTTGTCGGACTTGCGCGTGGACTGTTTACCACGCTCAAGGAAATGTTTGGAAGCCCAATAACGGTCCAATATCCGGAGCACAAGTTGCCGGTTTCGCGTCGTTTCAAGGGCCGACATTTTCTTGACCGCTACGAGAATGGACTTGAAAAATGTATTGGCTGCGCCTTATGTGCTGCAGCCTGTCCGGCAGATGCGATTTTTGTGGAAGCATCTGAGAATACAGATGAGGAACGCTATTCACCAGGTGAGCGGTACGCCAGCACATATGAAATCAATATGCTGCGCTGCATCTTCTGTGGTTACTGCGAGGACGCCTGTCCGACAGAGGCGATCATACTTGGAGATAATTACGAATTATCTTTCTATGATCGTGAAAACGCTATCTATACCAAGGAAATGCTGATCGTGCCAGCGCCTGAGAGTGGAAATATAACACCTCAAAAGGTGGAACCAGGAACTTTTGATCGTTCAATTCCAATCATGCAGGATGCGATCGACTGACCTGCAAGTAAAAATGGATGACACAGTTCGGGTGAATGATGACTTCTGATTTTATATTGTTTATTGTCTTGGCCATTGTAGCAATTGCATCAGCACTGAGCATGCTGCTCAGTCGCAATGCAATTTACTCAGCTTTGTTCTTGGTGATTAACTTTGCTACGATCGCGGTCTTTTTCCTGTTGCTCGGATCCCCGTTTCTGGCAATGGCACAGATCACGGTGTATGCCGGAGCGATCATGGTCCTGTTCTTATTTGTGATCATGCTGCTGGGGGCTGAACAATTGAGTCGAGATAGTGACTTGCCCTGGCAGAGACCGGTCGCCATAATACTCGGTGTTGTCCTGCTGGTTGAAACTGGAATTATTATCTATTCGCTTGGATTCCAGGATGGTCTTCTACCAAGCTTCAGTTCTTTCGCATCTGACTACGCCAGCCCGGTGGATATTGGAATGGTTCTTTTCAATGAGTACCTGCTGCCATTTGAGGTCACATCTGTGTTGTTGTTAGTTGCCATGATCGGCGCAATTGTACTTACTAAGCGTCAAAAATCTTAGCGGTTGATCGGATATGTAGAGCCAGTAATTACTTTTTTGACGGGAGACACAAGCTATGCCAGTTACATATTACTTCGTGTTATCAGCAATCTTGTTTACTATTGGTGCTCTCGGTGTTTTGATCCGTCGAAATGCGATTGTTGTTTTCATGTCCGTTGAGTTGATGTTGAACGCTGCTAACCTGTCTTTTGTAGCATTTTCCCAACTGTACAACACTCTGAACGGGCAGGTGTTGGTATTCTTCGTGATCACTGTGGCTGCTGCGGAGGTGGCGGTTGGTCTGGCACTAATCGTTGCTATTTTTAAAACGAAGCATAGTATCAATATCGATGAATTACATGAATTGAAGCAGTAGGCAAAATTATGAGCCTGGTGATAAATAGGATTTGTTGCAATAAAAAAAATGTGCTGACCTGGAGAGCTAATCCATGTTCCTGAGCGAAGCAACTGCATCAGGACCAACATTCTTTTACTTGGTCCCCTTAGTCGTCATCATCCCCCTGGCAGGATTGTTATTTAATATCATCTTTGGCAAGTGGATGGGGGAAAAGGCCATTGGTTGGATTGGCAGCCTCGCGGCTGGATTAGCATTCCTGGTATCCGTTCTGCTGGGAATTTCTCTGCTCAACCATCCTGAACAGGTGATTGTCCCGTTTCTGGAGTGGATCAGCATCGGGGATTTCGAGGTTGCATGGGCATTCCAGGTTGACACGCTTTCGGTAACCATGATGCTGGTTGTATCCGGCGTTGGCACTTTGATCCATGTTTATTCGATTGGATATATGCACGAGGATGTGCGTTTTCAGGGTGACCCGGGTCGCTTCCGCAGGTTTTTTGTATTTATGAATTTGTTCATCGTGACCATGATGGTCCTGGTCAGTGCGGATTCCTACCTGATGCTTTTTGTGGGTTGGGAAGGCGTCGGCCTGTGTTCATACTTGTTGATCGGATTTTGGTTTGAGAAGGGCAAAGACGGTATTGGGAACGCGCTAGCTGCGAAAAAAGCTTTTGTCACCAACCGGATAGGCGACTTTGGCCTGTTGATTGCCCTTTTCATCATGTTTTGGACTTTCGGCACCTTGAATTTTGACGCAGTCTTTGCAGAATCTGCACAGGCAGCTCAGACTGTGATCATGGCGATAACATTATTGATGCTGGTCGGGGTTGCAGGGAAATCTGCGCAGATACCACTCTACGTCTGGTTGCCAGACGCCATGGCAGGTCCTACGCCAGTCTCGGCATTGATCCATGCTGCGACCATGGTTACCGCGGGTGTCTACCTGATCACACGCTCCTACCCATTGTATGAATCTGTCCAGCAGGTCCAGGACATTGTTGCCCTAGTTGGAGGGATAACAGCACTCTTTGCGGCAACGATTGCTGTCGGTCAATTTGACATTAAAAAGATCCTGGCTTACTCAACCATCAGCCAGCTAGGTTTTATGGTCGCTGCGGTCGGGATTGGTGCCTATGCAGCCGGTATGTTTCACCTGGTGACGCATGCTTTCTTTAAAGCCCTGCTCTTTTTAGGAGCAGGCTCGGTTATCCTCGGGATCGAGCATGGTCACCATCACCTGGAACATTCAGGATCCGGAGATAAAGGTGGCGGTAAATTTGACCCTCAGGATATTCGCAACATGGGTGGCTTACGCACCCGCATGAAGACTACATTCTGGGTATATATTGTCGGCACCCTGGCACTGGTAGGTATTTTCCCGTTCGCGGGGTTCTGGTCAAAGGATGAAATCCTGGTTGAGGAGCAGATTTTATTCCCGCCTGCCTATTGGATTTTAATATTTGCCGCCTTTTTAACCGCATTCTATATGGGCAGACAGGTGTTGTTGGTCTTCTTTGGCAATCCACGTTCTAAAGCTGTTGAGCATGCCAAGGAAAGTCCAGCTCTGATCAAAGTTCCCTTGATCATCCTGGCATTTTTGTCTGCTTTTGGTGGTATTTTGAATTTGCCCCGCTTGCATTCTTTTACTATATGGTTGGAGCACACGGTTAAAGTCATTCATCCGCTCGATTTCAACATCATTGCAGCGGTGATCGCAACGCTTGTTGGGCTGTCTGGCCTCCTGGCTTCCTGGTTGATTTATAGCTGGCAATATCAAAAATTGCAAGATTTGCCCCCAGCTAAAAGGCCGGATGATCCATTACGCAAGTGGTTGGGGCCGATCTTCACTGGTTTGGAAAATAAGTGGTGGGTTGATGAACTCTATTGGGCAGTGATATTAAATCCTTATATTACTCTGTCGCGCTTCCTGGCAGAAGTGATCGATTGGAACTTCTGGCATGATTGGTTTCACAACACAGTTATCGCTCGCAGTTTTGTCAGATTGGCAAACTTCCTGGCCAACGTGTTCGATTTAGGTTTCATCGATGGTATCGCAAACGGCTTAGCAAGCATCACGGTTCGTTTTGCTGGCAGCCTGCGCAAGATCCAAACTGGATACGTACGTAATTATGCATTAACGGTATTCCTTGGTGTAGTTGTGATTATCGGGTATCTGATTTTGCGTTGAGCAACTCCTGCTTCTCTCATCAAAAGATGATGAGATAAAGAAGATCAGGAAAGGGGCTGTTACAAACTTTAGAACGAGGACAAGCTATGAACTTCTTGCTTCACCCCCTTATATTGGTCACGTTCTTCCCATTGCTAGGTGTTTTGGTGATCCTGTTCATCAACAGGGAGAACAAAACCGTCATCCGTTGGGTGGCATTGATCACCTCACTGGTAACCTTCGGGATATCGTTGTGGGTATTGGCGCTCTTCCATCCGGCTGATCCCAATTTACAAATGGTGGTCGATGTTCCCTGGATTGAAGTCGCAGGATGGAGGATCTCATTCTTGATGGGTATCGATGGTATGAGCATTTTACTGGTGCTCTTAACCACATTCCTGACCCCGATTTCAATCCTCTCAACCTGGACCGCCGTTGAAGAGCGGGTTAAGGAATTCATGATCTTCTTCCTGTTGCTGGAAGTAGGCATGGTTGGTGTTTTCCTTTCCCTTGACCTGTTCCTGTTCTACGTGTTCTGGGAATTTACACTGGTTCCGATGTATTTCTTGATCGGAATTTGGGGTGGACCAAACCGGGTTTATGCAGCGGTGAAATTCTTCCTCTATACGATGGCAGGTTCGATCCTGATGCTCCTGGCAATCCTTTGGCTGGGCATATCGCAGGGAACGTTCTCGGTACCTGAACTGATCGCCAATGCATCAATACCAGCCAATATTCAATTCTGGCTATTCCTGGCTTTTGCAGCTGCGTTTGCCATCAAAGTACCCATGTGGCCGCTGCACTCATGGTTGCCCGATGCACACGTGGAAGCCCCGACAGCTGGTTCAGTGATCCTTGCTGGTGTCTTGCTGAAAATGGGGACATATGGTTTCCTGCGTTTTAATCTCTCTTTATTCCCATCAGCCTCGATCAGGCTGGCACCATTTATTGGCGTGCTGGCGGTGATTGGTATCCTGTATGGGGCGATGGTTTCCTATGCCCAGAAGGATGTCAAGAAATTGGTTGCTTATTCCTCCGTCAGCCACCTGGGTTTTGTGATGTTGGGCTTGTTTGCAATCAATTTGCAGGGGATTGAAGGTGGGATCCTGCAGATGGTAAATCACGGTATCAGCACAGGCGCATTATTCCTCCTGGTCGGAATGATCTATGAAAGGCGCCATACCCGGGAGATGGACGCCTTTGGAGGCCTGTGGAAAGTTTTACCCGTCTACGCAACGCTGACCTTGATAGTAACGTTATCATCGATGGGTCTTCCTGGATTAAATGGCTTTGTTGGTGAATTTACTATTTTGCTGGGAGCTTTTGGGTCACAGGCGCTGAACAGTCCCTGGTTTGCAGCCCTGGCAGCGATCGGTGTGATCTTGGCTGCAGTTTACCTGCTCTATATGTTCCAAAAACTTTTCTTGGGGCCGGTGGATAAGGAGGAGAATCGCGTTCTGCTGGATCTGAACTTCAGGGAAATCGTAACCATCGTTCCCCTGCTGATCTTGATTTTCTGGATCGGATTGTATCCTTCGCCTTTCTTCAATTTGATGCAAGCGTCTGTAACCAAGCTGGTTGAAACGATGCAGGTTGCGGCCATGGCTGGACTGCCGTGATCACTGAAAGAAGGTTCAAATGACCCTGGGAGTTTTAAGCACCAACCTGATCAATATACTGCCACTAAGCATTGTTGTCCTCTGGGCTTGTGTGCTCTTGCTGGTAGATTTATTCATTCCAAAAGACAGCAAAGCATGGACCGCAGTTCTTTCAGCAGTGGGTATGCTGGTAGCGATGGGATTGTCTATCGCCCAGTTCGGAGTTGACACTCAGGCATTTGGAGGTATGCTCAGAATTGATGGGTTTTCTCAATTCCTGACTATTCTCGTGTTAGGCAGCGGCCTGGTTGCGGTGATGCTTTCCTATGATTACTTAACCCGCCTGGGGATCCAGCGCGGAGAATATTATGTGCTCCTGATGTTCTCGATCAGCGGCATAATGTTGATGTCCATGGCAGCGGACTTGATCGTCGTATTCCTGGCTTTAGAATTATTATCAATTCCGCTCTACGTGCTTGCAGGTTTTGCCAGGCCTAGGACGGACTCGGAAGAGGCTGCCATCAAGTACTTCCTGCTGGGTGCATTTGCCAGTGGCTTCCTGGTCTACGGGGTCGCGATCGTTTTTGGGGCGACAGGATTTACTGGTTTGACTGAGGTGCTGCAGGCTATTGAAGGGGGTTCAGCAAACCTGACTTTACTCGCGGTCGGTGCAGCACTGATCCTGGTAGGGTTGTCATTTAAGGTTGCAGCAGTGCCTTTCCACATGTGGACCCCAGACGTTTACCAGGGAGCTCCTTCTTCAGTTACGGCATTTATGGCTATAGGTGCAAAGGTGGGTGGTTTTGCTGCTTTGATGCGTATTTTTGTTACCTCCCTGGGAGCCCTGGCAGTAGATTTCACGGCTGTTTTGTGGGGGATCGCTGCTGTGACAATGATCCTGGGAAATATAGTAGCCATCGCCCAGAAAAATATCAAACGCATGCTGGCTTACTCGAGCATCGCCCAGGCCGGGTATATCCTGATGGCGCTCGTCCCCTACGGGCAGAAGGAAATTGCACAAGATGCAATTGCTGCAGCTCTTCTGTACCTGATCGCATATGCCTTGATGAGTTTTGCAGCGTGGGCGGTTGTGATTACTCTTGAGAAGGCTGAGGGGAAGGGACTGGAGCTCAGCGACTATGCAGGTTTAGGGCGTAAATACCCGGTCTTGGCGATTATTATGACTGTCTCGATGCTGTCCTTCACCGGGATTCCGCCTACTTTAGGCTTCGTTGGGAAGTTCTATCTTTTCCGCAGCGTTGTCGATGGTGGTTTCATATGGCTGGCGATTATCGGTGTGCTTACATCGCTTGTCTCTGCATACTACTACTTGAGGGTAGTGATTTATATGTACATGCAGGAAGGCGAGCCGACAGTTCACCGGGATAATTGGGTCTACCTGATGGCAGCCGCAACCGGAATAGGGATGGTTCTATTAGGTATCTTTTCCCTCCCATTGCTCAATTGGGCGTACCAGGCAGCGATATCCGCCTTCTAACCTAAAATCGCCTTCCAGGTAACTTGTGACGGAAGGCGATTTCTATTTAATCCACTGCAATTTTTTTACGAAGTACCGTAAAGTTTTCGGTGAACGACACTCAGCTTACGCACTTGCTCAGCAGCATGGTAAGATGAACGCACAAGAGGCCCGCTCTCAACCCAGCGAAAACCAATCTCGCGACCAAACTCTCGCAGCTCTTGAAACTCATCCAGGGTGTAATAACGTTCAATTGGTAGATGCTTCTTGCTGGGTTGCAGGTATTGACCGATTGTGAGTATGTCCACACCCCAGCGGCGCTGATCGCGCATGACTTCCTTGATTTCCGCCAGGCTCTCCCCCAGACCCACCATGATGCCTGACTTGGTGAGCACCTCAGGATCGAGTTGTTTTGCATTTGATAGGGTCTCAGCAGCCCACGCGTAGCGATCTTGCGGTTGGACTTTCTTAAATAAGCGTGGCACGGTTTCCACGTTGTGATTAAGTATCTCGGGGCGGGCTTTCATCACAATCTGTAATGCTTCCAGGCTGCCTTTAAAGTCGGGGATTAAAACTTCGATCGAACAGCCGGGATGCAGCTGGCGGATCCGATTGATCACCATTGAAAAAATAGGCGCTCCGCCGTCCCTGCGATCATCACGGTTGACGCTGGTGATCACCGCATGCTTGAGATTCATTGCTTTGACAGCCTGAGCTATTCGTTCAGGCTCCAGCCAATCGAGCGGTGAAGGTTGGCCACGTTTGATGTCACAGAATCCGCAGGTGCGGGTGCAGACATCACCCAGCATGAGAAACGTGGCGGTACCAGCACCCCAGCATTCACCCAGGTTAGGGCACATGGCTTCTTCGCACACGGTATGCAGCTCTTTGCTGCGCATCAGGCCCTGCAACCATTCGAAGGTTTCTCCTGATGGGGCGCGCACCTTGATCCAGTCTGGTCGGCGCAGGGGTGAAGGGCTTTCGTTATCTGTTTTTATGCGGTCACGGGTGGGAGTATGGGACATAAGGGTTCCTGGTTCTACCGGTAAATTCCAAAAATAACTTGGATTTCAA
>Ga0316579_10000793_pt1 | contig 10883 bp, 9 predicted proteins | sample J5NA_2_FD_203074 | JGI IMG/M metagenome (GOLD analysis project Ga0316579, IMG submission 203074) | Rhizosphere microbial communities from salt marsh grasses in Alabama, United States - J5-7_160517rDrA | ecosystem: Host-associated > Plants > Roots > Rhizosphere | place: USA: Alabama | collected...
AGTATGTACGGCGCCCGCTTCCAGCGCTTCTGCCGGCGCCGGCTGGATCTCCCCGTCGGCGAGGTCACCTGCGGCGAGCTGGTGAGCCTTGCCGATCTGGACGATGCGGGGCTCAATTTCCTCGAGGCGGAGCAGGTCCGCAAGATGGTGACCGAGTGCTTCTGGGACCGGCAGGACTCGCTTTTCGTCGTGCGGCTCTCGCTGCAGGTGATCAGCCCGTTCGAGTGGGGCGAGCCGGCGGCATTCGCCTTCCCCTTCGGCTTTGCGCTGATCGACCGCGGCGAGACTCAGCCGCTGCTCCTCTACTATCGCGTTCAGGACCATTTGCGCGAGATCGGCCTCGGGCGCAAGGGCCTGGCCCGTCTGTTGGCGGAGCACAAGGTGGAGGCGGTCATCGCGCCCGACAGCAAAGAACGCGACCTCGTCACGGGCGTGATTCCAGAGGCGAGCTACGCGGCGCTCCAGCGACTCTGGAGCTCGGTCATCGCGGCGCGGATGGGGCGTGGCGCCGATGCTGAAAAGCGGGACTGGCTCGTGTAGGTCGCGTTTGCCGCGCCGCGTCAGCGACACTTCGCTGGTCGCAGCATGTCACCACAGCGCATGAAAGTGATGGGTCGGTCCATGCCCCGAGCCGACGCTGAGCTCGTCGGCCTGGGCGATGGCTGCGGCGACATAGGCCTTTGCGTTTTGAGCGGCCTGCAACGGGTCGCCCGTGATCGCGAGCTGGGCGGCCAGTGCCGAGGACAGGGTGCAACCGGTGCCGTGGGTATTGCCGGTGGCGAATCGTTCGCCTTCGAGCCAGCGTCCGCCGGCCGCCGTGGACAGATAGTCCGGACTGTCGCCGCCGCGCAAGTGGCCACCCTTGAGCAGCACATTGCGGGGTCCGAGTGCGCGCAGTTGTTCGGCGATTTCGACCATCGCATCGCGGTCGGCGGGCTTGGCGGCGCCGAGCAGCGCCGCGGCCTCCGGTAGGTTCGGCGTAAGCACCACCGCAAGCGGCAGCAGGCGCTCGATCAGTACGGCGACGGCCGACTCCGACAGTAGCCGGTCGCCGCCCTTGGCCACCATCACCGGGTCCAGCACGACATTGCACGCGCCGTGGCGCTCCAAGGCCTTGGCGACGGCCTCGGCGATCTCACCGCTGCCGAGCATGCCGATCTTGACCGCGTCCACGCGGATGTCGTCGAAGACGGCATCGATCTGGGCCGCGACAAACTCCGGTGGCACCAGCTCGACGCCGCTGACGCCGCGGGTGTTCTGCGCCGTCAGTGCCGTGATCACCGCCATCGCATAGCCCCCATTGGCGGAGATGGCCTTGATATCGGCCTGGATACCGGCGCCGCCGGAGGGGTCCGAACCGGCGATGCTGAGGATGTTTCGGATCATTGCCTCTGTCATTGTTGGCGAAAGGCGCGGGCGGCGGCCTCCGGGTCGGATGCCGCGCAGATGGCGGAGACGACGGCGACGCCCTGCGCACCGGCGGCGAAGACCGCGTCGACATGCTCGGGTCTCAGGCCGCCGATCGCGACCGCCGGCAGTGCGCACGCGGTACAGACTCGGGCCAGCCCGCCGAGACCCAGCGGGGCGGCATGGTCGGGTTTGGTGTCGGTCGCGAAGACCGGGCCGACGCCGACATAGTCGATGACCTCCGGGTCGAGTGACTCGGCATGCGCTTGCGTCTGAATCGACAGCCCGACGATGGCGTCGGGCCCGAGCACGGCGCGTGCCGTCGCGGCGGCGGCATCGGATTGCCCGACGTGCACGCCGTCGGCGCCGATGGCCAGCGCGACCTCGATGCGGTCATTGACGATCAGCATGGCGCCGGTCCCGGTCAGCGCGCGTTTCAGCGCCTGTCCCTGCTCGATCAGCGCCGCGTCCGACGCGTGCTTGTCGCGCAATTGAACGATGCCCGCGCCGCCGCGCACGGCGGCAAGCACGGTGTCGACGAGGCCGCGGCCGGCGCACAGCACCGGGTCGGTGATCAGGTAGACGGACAGATCGAGACTTGGCTTCATTCTTGACTGGAATAGCAATCAGCTTCTGTTGTCGGCAGTCAGCCCGGTAGCCCTGTCTTGCTGCGATGCCCGGCGTATCGCAGCGCCAACGGCAACATGATCGCCGACCGCGGTGCGATCGGTGCCCGGCATCAGCGCGAACGCTCGGGCGAGTCTACCTCGACGATGCGCGCGCCGGCATCGAGCGCGTCCGGGTCGATGCCGGCCAGCGCGTCGATGAAGCGGACCGCGAAGCTGCCGGGTCCGGCGGCGCCGTAAGCGGCCTGCTCCCCGGCGAGGCCGAAGTAGGCGAGCGCCGCGACGGTGCCGTCGAAGTGCTCGCAGCGGGCGCCGAGAAAGGCCGCGGCGACACCGGTCAGCGCGCAGCCTAGAGCGGTGACCCGCGGCATCAGCGCATGACCATTGGCAATGCGCGCGGCGCGGCGACCATCGGTCACGAAGTCGACCGCGCCAGTGACGGCGACGACGGCACCCGATCGGATTGCAAGCGCCACCGCGGCGGCCTCCGCGGCAGCCACCTGGTCTGCCGCATCGACGCCGCGACCACTGCCGCCCTCGGCCTGTCCCAATGCGATGATCTCCGAGGCATTGCCGCGGATCAGCGTCGGACCCAGCGCCAGCAGCCGCTCCCCGGTACGGCGGCGGAACCGCGTGGCGCCGACCGCGACCGGGTCGAGCACCCAGGGCCGGCCGGCAGCCGAGGCCGCCGCGGCGGCCTCGGCCATGGATTCGATCCAGTCCGCCGACAGCGTGCCGATGTTGATGCTTAGCGCATCGGCGATGGCCGCAAACTCGGCCGCCTCTTCGCGGGCGTGCACCATGGCCGGCGACGCCCCGATGGCCAACAGCGCGTTGGCCACTGTATTCATCGCGACGAAGTTGGTGATGTTCTGCACCAGCGGTGTCGCGGCGCGCATGCGCGAGAGCGCGCGTCCTGGTCGTTGCATCGGCTCGGCTCGGCGGCGGGGGATGGTGCTGAAAACGGCGATCAGACTCCGAAAGACGCGAGAGGTACGACAAGGCGCGAACGGTCGGCGACGTCCGGTGAAGCTCCGGCGACGCGTAAGGCCTTGGGCCGGGACTCGGGACCGCGAAGCGACACAGACGCTCGGCGGTTCAGCCACCCTTTGCCGGCAAGGCTCTTTCCTCCGCGCTGTTCGCGCCTCGCGTGGTTCTCCCGCTTGCTCGGTTGGGAGGCGACATGCCGGCAGACAGGCGTACTCGGTCCGATGTCTCAGTGCCGTCCGGCTCGGGTTGGGGGGCCTCGCGCTCGCAGCGCAGGCGGCGCAGCGCCAGCAGCTGCTGGATGCAGAGTCCGAGCAGCGCCGCGGCGGTCAGCAGTGCCTTCAACAGCATCAGGGTGCCGGTGCTGATCACCTGAGCTCCGCGGGGCTATGCGGAGGCGTCAATCGTCGCCTTCATCGTCCTTTCGGCCTTTGCGCGACGAGGAGCCGCGCTGCCAGAACAACAGCCAGGCGATGAAACCGATGAACAGCGCGAATTCGATCGCGGCGAGTTTGTTGCCCTGCATGATCCTGGGAAGTCTGAAGGGTTGTCGATCCGGGAAACATAGCGGCATGCCATGGCGGGGACAAGGGCGGCGCGGCGGAGACAGGCTAACGTCCATGGCAAGGTGCCACCCGGCAAGATGAAGCCTTTGTTTCATCGTACCGGTTTCCAGTTTCGCTGCCGATCAGCGCCAAGGAGGCGGGGGAGGGTTGCGCCGTTTCCGCGCGGCCCGGGCACAAGGGGCGGCCCTGAGCCGCTGCCATCGGGGCCGATATTTTCAGTCATTCAGAATATTCTGAACTATCTTTAATGCAGTGGCCTCGCCGCGTCATCGCGCGCGCTCAGCGGACTGAGGCCGGTCGGGCAGGCCCTGGCGTCCACCCGCAGCCCGGACAAGGTCACCGATGCCCCAGCGGATCGGCCCGGGCGGCATTTTGGTGCCGGCCCGGCCCACCCGCCGATCCCCGGGGACGGCTTTTCTGCGTGTCGCCCGGCCTCGGGTGATCGGGCACGGCAGTCGATGCCCCGCGGCGGAGGTGGGCTTCCCATGAGACGCAAGGCCAAGTATCGGGTGCGCCGCTTCGGCATCATCCGCAGAATCCTCGCGTTCTTCATCGAGTCGCCGCTGACCCCGCTCGTCCTCGGGGCATCCCTGCTGCTCGGCGCCATGGCCATCTATCTGCTGCCGCGGGAGGAGGAGCCGCAGATCACGGTGCCGGTCATCGATGTCTTCGTGCAGATGTCCGGCGCCTCCGCGCGCGAGGTCGAGCAGCGCGTGACCAAGCCGCTGGAGAAGCTGTTGTGGGAGCTGCCCGGCGTCGAGTACATCTATTCGACCTCGAGTCCCGGCCAGGCCCTGACCGTGGTCCGCTTCCTGGTCGGCTGGAGCGAGCAGCGGGCCATCGTCGAGGTGAACCAAAAGCTGTTCGCGAACCTCGATATCGTGCCGGACGGCGCCTCGGCGCCATTGGTCAAGCCGAGACGCATCGATGACGTGCCGATCCTGGCGCTGACGCTGCACGGAGAAGGCTACAACGCCTATGCGCTGCGACGCATTGCGGCGGCGCTCAACGATGAGGTGAAGCAGGTTCGCGATGTCTCCGAGACGACGCTGATCGGCGGCCTGCGCCGGCAGGTGCGGGTGGAGCTGGACGCGCCGCGACTGACCGCCTACGGCATCGATGCCAACGATGTCGTCGACCGGCTGGAGGCCGCCAATCGTCAATCCCGCGCCGGCAGCCTGCCGTCGGAGAACGGGGAGCTGCTGGTGGAGACCGGGGGATTCCTTGAGCATGAGGCGGAGGTCGGCGCCGTCGTGATCGGTGTCTACCAGGGCCAGCTCGTCTACCTGCGCGACGTGGCCGAGGTGCTGGACGGCCCCGAGGAGCCGGTGGATTACGTGCTGTTCGGTCACGGCGCGGCATGGGCGCAGGAGCATGGCGGTCCGGCATCGCAGTTCGAGCGCCCCGCCGTGACGCTGGCGGTGGCGAAGCGTCCGGGCACCAATGCCATCAATGTCGGCAATCGGGTCCTGCGCAAGGTGGAACTGCTGAAAGGAAACCTGATCCCGGCCGGGGTCGAGGTCACCGTCACGCGCAACTACGGGCAGACCGCCACCGAGAAGTCCAACGAGTTGCTGTTCCACATGGGGCTGGCGGTGATCGGAGTCAGCGTCCTGGTGGGCGCGGTACTCGGTGTTCGCGAGGCCATGGTGGTGGCCATCGCCATTCCGATGACGCTGGCGCTGACGCTGGCCACCTTCTATCTGCTCGGCTTCACGCTGAACCGGGTCACCCTGTTCGCGCTGATCTTCTCCATCGGCATCCTGGTGGACGACCCGATTGTCGATGTCGAGAACATCGTGCGCCACTTCCGCATGCCGGAGAACCGCGGGCGGCCGCTGACCGAGATCGTCATCGATGCCGTCAACGAGGTTCGTAGCCCGTTGATCTTGGCGACACTGACCGTGATCGCGGCGGTACTGCCGATGGCCTTCGTCCAGGGGCTGATGGGGCCCTACATGCGTCCGATTCCGATCGGGGCCACCGCGGCGATGTTGTTCTCGATGGTGGTGTCCTTCGTCGTGACCCCTTGGGCGGCCAATAAGATGCTGAGCCGGCTGGCCTTGCACCGGCCCCCGGAGCGGGAGCGCGAGGACTGGAGCACGCGGCTGTATCGGCGGGTCATGGGACCGATGATCCGGGTGCGCTGGCGCGGCATCGCCTTTCTGATCAGCATCACGCTGGCCCTGGCGGGGGCCATCGGGCTAGTTGCCACCGGCGCGGTCAAGGTCAAGATGCTGCCGTTCGACAACAAGAGCGAGCTGCAGCTGATCGTCGACACGGATGAGGGAACGACACTGGAGCAGACCGCCCGGGTCGCCCAGGACCTGGCGAATCTGGTCCGAGACGAGCCCGAGGTCACCGACTACGAGGTTTATGTCGGCACGGCAGCTCCATACAACTTCAATGGCTTGGTGCGTCATTACTTCCTGCGGCGCGGCCCGAACGTCGCCGACATCCAGGTGAACTTCGTACCGAAAGGCGAGCGCGAGGCGCAGAGCCACGACATCGCTCGCCGCCTGCGCGAGCAGATCCAGCCGGTCGCAAAACGCTATGGGGCGCGGGTCAAGGTCGCCGAGGTCCCGCCCGGGCCGCCGGTACTGCAGACCCTGGTCGCCGAGATCTATGGTCCGGACTATGAGCAGCAGATCGCAAACGCCCGCCTGATCCGCGACCTGTTCGACAAGGCGCCGAGCGTCGTCGACGTGGACTGGTACATGGAAGAGGCACATCCGCGACTGGTGTTCCGTTTCGAGCAGGAAAAGGCGGCCCTGAACGGTATCAGTGCCGATCAGGTGGAGCGTCTGGTGCGGATCGCCGAGTCCGGCGTCGAGGCCGGCCTGCTGCATGCCCCCGACGAGCGGGAGGACGTGCCGATCCGCGTGCGACTGCCCCTTGGCCAGCGCGCCGAGGTCTCGGAGCTGCTGCCGCTGCCGCTGCGTGCGCCGGACGGCAGCCAGGTTCCGCTCGGCGAGCTGGTGCGCGCCGAGCTGACGCCCGGTGAGCACAGCCTGTATCGCAAGAACCTGTTGCCGGTAGTCTATGTGACCGGCGACGTGGCCGGCGCCACCGAGAGCCCGGTGTACGCGATCCTGGAGCTGGCCTCGGAGATTGCCGCGATGCAGCCGGTGGGGGCCGCCCCCGGTGAGCACCTGGCGGTCTGGAGCACGCGCCAGCCGTTCTCGACCCTGAAGCCGGCGATGAAATGGGATGGCGAGTGGCACATCACCTACGAGGTCTTCCGCGACCTGGGGCTGGCCTTCGCGGTGGTGCTTATCCTGATCTACACACTGATCGTCGGCTGGTTCCGTTCGCTGCGAACGCCCTTCATCATCATGGCGGCGATTCCGTTCTCGCTGGTCGGCATCCTGCCGGCGCACTGGGCGATGGGCGCCTTCTTCACCGCCACGTCGATGATCGGCTTCATGGCCGGCGCCGGCATCGTCGTGCGCAACTCGATCATCCTGGTCGATTTCATCAAGTTGCGGATCAAGCAGGACATGCCGTTGGAGCAGGCCGTAGTGGATGCCGGCGCGGTGCGTTTCCGGCCGATGATGCTGACAGCGGCGGCGGTCGTCGTGGGCGGCAGCGTGATCCTGTTCGATCCGATCTTCCAGGGTCTGGCGATCTCGCTGATGGCCGGCGAGGTGGCCTCGCTGCTCCTGTCGCGGATGGCGGTGCCGATTATCTACTACCTGTCGATGCACGAGGGCGGCAGCGCCCGGGTGACCCAGGACCTCGGTGTTCCAGCGACCTCCCATTGACGGCAGGGGATCGGGCGCTACCCGTTGCCGGCGCTCGACGATGAAACCAACGCTTCATCTTGCGGGGTGGCAACGTGTCATGGACGTTAGCCGACCGCAAGGCTAGGAAACCGGCGCTGGAGTGATGGCGGTCAAGGTTGCAAGCTGCCGCCGCTGTTAGAGTTGATGCCGGCAAGACGGGACGTCTGCGGGTCGTCTCGCGCAGTCTGCGACTGCACCGGTCCACCGGGATCGGCGGCAGTTGCTGCACTGCACAAATTTCTCTAAGATGTAGCGATACCTTAATAACCCTGACCTCACTGGGTCATCACCGCTGTAGCGCCCGCCGCCGGCTTCATGCGCGGCATGCGACTGGCAAGGCCCAATGATCCGATGACAGACTACGCACTCATCCTGATCGGCACGGTCCTGGTCAACAACTTCGTGCTGGTCAAATTCCTTGGGCTATGCCCGTTCATGGGCGTGTCGAAGAAGCTTGAGACGGCCATCGGCATGGGCCTGGCGACGACCTTCGTGCTGACCCTGTCGTCGATTTCCGCCTGGATCGTCAATACCTATCTACTCGAGCCGCTCGGCATCGAATACCTGCGCATCATCGTCTTCATCTTGGTGATCGCGGTGGTGGTGCAGTTCACCGAAACGGTCATGCACAAGACCAGTCCGGTGCTCTACCAGGTGCTGGGGATCTTTCTGCCGCTGATCACTACCAACTGTGCGGTGCTCGGCGTCGCGCTGCTGAATCTGCAAGAGAAGCGCGATCTGATCGAGTCGACCCTGTACGGGTTTGGGGCGGCGATCGGGTTTTCGCTGGTGCTGGTGCTGTTCGCTGCGATTCGCGAGCGGGTCGCGGTGGCGGATGTGCCGGAGCCCTTTCAGGGCGGGGCCATCGCGCTTGTGACCGCCGGGCTGATGTCGCTGGCCTTCATGGGCTTTGCTGGTCTGGTTTCGGTCTGATGGACCGGGTCGGGCCAATCTCGGTGCGCGTGTCGGACCCAAGCGAGGGGAGACAAAGATGCTGATTGCCATTGCCGCCGTCGCCGCGCTGGCCGCCGTCTTCGGCCTGCTGCTCGGCTATTCGGCGATCCGGTTCCATATCGACGGCGATCCCATCGCCGATCAGATCGACGCGCTGCTGCCGCAGAGCCAATGCGGGCAATGCGGCCTCCCCGGCTGCCGCCCCTACGCCGAAGCGGTCGCGGCCGGTCAGGCCGAGATCAACCAGTGCGTTCCCGGCGGCGAGGCGACCATGCTGGCCATTGCGGACCTGCTCGGGCGCGAGCCGGTCGCCGGCGGCGAGATCGTCGAAAAGCCCAAGAGCACCGCCGTCATCGACGAGCAGGTCTGTATCGGTTGCACCAAGTGTCTGTCGGTCTGCCCGGTGGATGCGATCGTCGGCGCCACCAAGCAGCTGCATGCCGTCATTGGCAGCGAGTGCACCGGTTGCGAGCTGTGTCAGCCGTCCTGTCCGGTGGACTGCATTTATATGCAGCCGATCCCCGAGCACATCGGCAACTGGAAGTGGCCTTACCCGGGCAGGCAGCCCAAGCCGGCCAATCAGCCCCTGGTCACGGAGGCCGAGCCTGAGGCCGAGGTGGAACACCGCGAGGCCGCCTAGCCGGCTGACAGGCTGCCGGGACCCTCTATGAAACTGCAAACGCCCCAAACCGCCGAGCAGCGTCGCAAGCTGTGGCATTTCCACGGCGGTGTCCACCTGCCGGAAGAAAAGTACCTGTCCAACGGCAAACCGACGCTCGATGCGCCGTTGCCGCGGCAGTTGGTCATTCCGTTGCAGCAGCACATTGGTGCACCCGCGCGGGCAGCCGTCACGGTGGGCGACCGAGTGCTGAAGGGCCAAGTGATCGCCGAGCCCCAGGGCTACATCAGCGCGACGGTGCATGCCTCGAGCTCCGGCGTCGTCAGCGCCATCGAGGCGCGGTCGGTGCCGCACCCGTCCGGGCTGACGGCGCCCTGCATCGTCATCGACACCGACGGCGAGGATGCCTGGGCCGAGCTGCCTGAGCCGATTGCGGATTTCGAGCAGGCCGACGCCAACACGCTGCGCGAGCGCATTCGCGGCAGCGGCATCGTCGGCATGGGCGGTGCCTCCTTTCCGTCCAACGTCAAGCTGAATCCCGGTGCCGACCAGCCCATCGACACTCTGGTCATCAATGGCGCCGAGTGCGAGCCCTACATCACCTGCGACGACCTGCTGATGCGCGAGCGCGCCGCCGACATCGTCGACGGCATCCGCATCATGCTGCATGTGCTCGGCGCCGGGCGCTGCCTGGTCGGTATCGAGGACAACAAACCCGAGGCGATCCTCGCGATGCAACAGGCGGTGGCGCTGCGCCAGCTGGGCGGGCGCATTGAGGTGGTAGCGATCCCAACCCTGTATCCGAGCGGGGGCGAGAAGCAGCTGATCAATATCCTGACCGGCAAGGAGGTGCCCAGCCACGGCATCCCGGCGCAGGTCGGCCTGGTCTGCCAGAACGTCGGTACCGCCAGCGCGGTGGCCGACGCGGTGCTGCGCGGCCGGCCGCTGATCGAACGCTATGTCACCGTCACGGGCCGCGCCGTCGCCAGTCCCCAAAACTACCGGGTGCGCATCGGCACGCCGGCGAGCGAGCTGATCGACGCCAGCGGCGGGCTGCGCGCCGAGCTGGCCAAGCTGGTGGTGGGCGGGCCGATGATGGGCATCAAGCTCGACTCCGACGCGGTGCCCATTACCAAGGCGGCGAACTGCATCCTGGCGCTGACGCCGCAGGAGAGCCCCGATCCCGGAAAGCCGCTGCCCTGCATCCGCTGCGGTCGTTGTGCCGACGTCTGTCCGGTCAACCTGCTGCCGCAGCAGATGTACTGGCACGCGCGGGCGAAGGACATCGACAAGGTGCAGGACTACAACGTCTTCGACTGCATCGAGTGCGGCTGCTGCGCACACGTTTGCCCGTCGCATATCCCACTGGTGCAGTACTACCGTTACGCCAAGACCGAGAGCTGGGCGCGCGAGCGTGAGAAACGTGCCGCCGAGCACGCCCGGGAGCGGCATGCGGCGCGCGAGGCCAGGCTCGAACGCCTGGAGCGCGAGCGCAAGGCGAAGATGCGGCAGAAGCAGGCCGCCATCGCGCCAAAGGGCGCCACCGCCGCGGCCGACGGCGACGCCAAGAAGGCCGCCATCGAGGCCGCCCGCAAACGCGCCGCCGAGAAACGCGCGGCGCGGGCCGTCGAGCCGGCGCCGGCATCGGCGGCGGTGAAACCGCGCGTGGAGTCCGAGTCGGTCAGCGAGGAGCAGGGCTAGTGGCCGCGACTTTCGTCTCTTCGCCCCATAGCGCCCGCGTCAACCGGGTGGATTGGGTCATGCTGCAGGTGTGCCTGGCGCTGGTTCCGGGGACCTTGGCCCTGGTCTGGTTCTTCGGCTGGGGTGTGTTGATCAACATGGTCCTGGCGACGGTGTTCGCGGTCGTTGCCGAGGCCCTGGTGTTGAGGCTGCGTGGCCGCCCTGTGCTGCTGGCGATCGGCGACTACAGCGCCGTCGT
>Ga0316579_10000795_pt1 | contig 10873 bp, 12 predicted proteins | sample J5NA_2_FD_203074 | JGI IMG/M metagenome (GOLD analysis project Ga0316579, IMG submission 203074) | Rhizosphere microbial communities from salt marsh grasses in Alabama, United States - J5-7_160517rDrA | ecosystem: Host-associated > Plants > Roots > Rhizosphere | place: USA: Alabama | collected...
ATCACCCTTGGGTACACTCGAGATGCCCAAACGAATAATAAGGTACATATGAACACCAATTAAAGCGATGATCACAGCTGGCAGGAACCAGATATGGACTGCGAAAAAGCGTGCTAAAGTGACCGCACTCAAATCCGCGCCTCCCCGCAGGATGCGCAGGATAAAATCACCAATTAATGGAGCCGTACCAGCGATTTCCGTGCCCACAGTTGTAGCCCAATAGGCACGCTGGTTCCATGGCAGCAAATAACCAGTAAATCCCATTCCCAGCGTTGCGAGCAGGAGAACAACTCCTGTCAGCCAGGTGATCTCGCGCGGAAATTTATATGCTCCCATGAAAAAAGTGCGCAGCATATGTACAAAGACAAAAATCACCATCAAAGTTGCCCCCCAATGGTGAATACCCCTGATCAACCAGCCAAAAGCCACACCGTTCATGATAAATTGGACGCTATCGTAGGCTTTTACGGGATCTGGTACGTAGTAAACCGCTAAAAATACACCTGTGACCCCTTGCAGTACAAACAGGAACAGGCTAGCACTGCCAAAGGTAAACCACCAATTTACTTTTGGTACTTTGCGATCAAATACCAAATTATATATAGCGGTTAAACCCAATCGCTGGTCGAGCCAGGTAATTACTTTTGTGGTCATGATCACGCTTCCATGTGCTTGATGAATAAAATGCCTTCATCAACCTTATGCTCATATTCATACAGGGGCCTGGGCGGCGGGCCAGCAACTACCTCGCCTTCCTTGTTAAAGCGACCATCATGACAGGGACAGAAGTATATATTCGTCTCATCTTTCCAAGTCACTCGACAGCTCAAATGAGTACACATATTTGAGTAAACCCTTAATTCCGAGTCCCCTTCCCCGTATCGCCAAATATACGCCCCATAACTGTTCACCGTTTTCTCCCAACCATTTATTTTTGACCTGGTATATGAAAACAAGACTGGAGAATCCAGAGGATATCCATCCAGAGGACCGAGTGGGATCCAGGCTTCTTTTTCCTGTACTTTTACAGCGGGAGAGATCAGGTAAGCAATGGCTGGGATGCCGATAATAAGACCAATCACAGAACCGATTCCAACCAGGACGATGTTTACAAAATCCCTGCGTTGAACCTCATGCGAATCAGCCATTGATTATCTCCATCAATTTGGGCATAATTTCAAAATAATTTTAGATGAAATCTCTGTGAACTATAAGGACATCTGAAACTAATAATCCATGATAATTGTCACTTTTCCAGTGGTACTCACGAATGCAATAATACCATTACTTACTTTTCGCCATAGGTTGAGGAGGTAGCAGATGGAACTCAAACGCCGGGGCGGGTTCTTCTATGGGCTCAGATACCGGGGTGGAGGCCCAATGTGGGCGTGGGTATTGCACAGGGTCACAGGTTTAGCCTTGCTGCTGCTTGTAGGAACTCACGTTTTCGCCTCTTTCTTCATGCAGCAAACCGGTAGTGATTTCGCCACCTCGCTCAACATCATCTACGAATCATGGATCTTCCAGATCCTTGTCGTGTTTATCGTCATTTTTCACGGTCTCAACGGAATTAGGATCAGCATCCTGGACATATGGCCAAAATACCAGATGTTCCAGCGTGAAGCCTTGTGGTTGCAATGGTTGGTTTTCATTCCCTTATATGGTTTGACAGTATTTATCATTATTCAAAGGGCAATTTCTGGCAGTTAACAGCTAAAAGGGATTTAGAGATGAGTTCTCGAACTGTACAACCCGGTTTATCTTTTGAATATGTGATGTGGATCTTCACTCGCATATCAGGATTGTCACTGATCCTCCTGTCAGCAATCGGCCTGATCAGTGCTTTCGCGTTAGGTGCCAGGACACAGGTAGATTTGCCGACTCTTGTACGCTGGACTTTTTTCCCAAACCCAAATCACGTTATCAACAGTAATATCCCGGACGTTACACTGGGTTGGGCAAATGCTTTTTGGCAGGTGATGCAGATCTCAATCATTTTCTTTGCCGCCACGCACGGTTTCAACGGTTTACGGGTGATAATCGAAGATTATATCGGTCAATCCATCGCCAAACCATTTGTGCGTGGTCTAATTTTCTTGCTTTGGTTGTTTTCTCTAATTGTCGCCATTTACGTTGTGCTATTTTCATAGCTCATGATTATCCGCTATCAAGGTTTCCTGTAATACCATATAATTATGAGTAATTATATCGTAATTATAATTTCTCTATTTCGCTAGCCAGGTAATCGCTCTGCTATCGGCTCGAAGGATCCTTAAATGAACATTCACAAATTCGATGTAATCGTTGTTGGAGCTGGCGGGGCTGGTTTGATGGCCGCCTTATACGCTTCCAAGGATGCAAATACTGCGGTGATCAGCAAGCTATACCCAACTCGATCGCATACAGGTGCTGCCCAGGGTGGAGTTGGTGCGGCATTGGGCAACACAGAGGAAGACCACCCGGACTGGCACACTTACGATACCGTCAAAGGTAGTGACTATCTGGGGGACCAGGAAGAAATAGAATTTATGTGCTCCGAAGCGATCTCCACCGTTTACGAATTAGAGCACATGGGATTGCCTTTCTCACGCAACCGGGATGGAACAATCGCACAGCGTCCCTTTGGAGGGCATACAAATAACAAGACCGGGCGTCCTGTGAGGCGGGCATGTTACGCAGCCGATCGCACCGGACACATGATCCTGCAAACACTCTACCAGCAGTGCATTAAGAATAATGTCAAATTCTATGATGAATTTCAGGTGATCGACCTGATCCTCGTCGATGGAATTGCGGCTGGCGTTGTGGCAGTAGAATTGTTAACCGGTGAACTGCATGTCTTTCATGCCAAATCAGTGATTATCGCTACCGGCGGGCATGGTCGCATATGGGAGATCACTTCTAATGCGTATGCATATTCCGGTGATGGGATTGCTCTGACGCTCCGACGGGATATACCCGCCGAAGATATGGAGTTCTTCCAGTTTCATCCCACCGGAATTTACCGGATGGGCATCCTGATCACAGAAGGTGTGCGCGGTGAAGGCGGCGTCTTGTTGAACGACAAGGGTGAACGCTTCATGGAAACTTATGCACCCTCCGTGAAGGATTTAGCTTCAAGAGATGTTGTCAGCCGGGCGATGTTCCTGGAGATGCAAGCAGGACGGGGAATTGGTGGAAAGCGCTATATGTACCTCGATGTACGGCCTGAAACGGTGAACAAGTATGCTGCCAGCGATGGGCGCAAACGACCGGATGGCAGTCCATATGTCGTCACGGCTGAGGAAATCCTCTCGAAGCTGCCAGACATTGTTGATTTTTGCCGTACCTATTTGGGAGTTGATCCGATTTCCCAACCGATGCCAGTGCAACCGACTGCGCATTATGCTATGGGCGGTATCCCTACCAACAAATTTGGCGAGGTGCTGATCGATGAGAAAAATACCATCCTGCCTGGTTTGTTCGCAGCTGGTGAAGTTGCCTGTGTATCGGTGCACGGTGCGAACCGACTCGGCACCAATTCACTGCTGGATATACTGGTATTTGGCAAACATTCTGGAATAAAAGCTGCGCAACACGCTCTGGGAGAAAAATTCCAGACCTTACCGGAAGATCCAACAGATTTTACCCGTGCCCAATTTGATAAATTACTGGACTCTTCCGGTGAAGAAAGGCCGGAGAGTATTGCCGTTGAAATGAAACAGGTAATGAACGACTATGTCGGGGTCTTCCGCACCGAAGAAGGGATGACAAGTGCTGCCGATAAAATCCAGGAGCTTCAGGAGCGTTTCAAACACGTCAAGGTAGAAGATAAAGGCAGGATATTCAACACCGATTTATTGGCTACCTGGGAATTGGGCAATCTGATCGATCTTGCCCAGGTCACAACTGCTGCAGCCCTGGATCGACAAGAGAGCCGTGGAGCCCATGCCAGGGAGGACTATCCAAAGCGGGATGACGTAAATTGGATGAAACATAGCTTGGCTTGGTTGCGGGATGGTAAAGTTGAACTTCGCTATAAGCCTGTGAATATCACCAGGTTCGAGCCCAAAGAAAGAGTTTATTAAGCGCAGGTCGTAGAGAAGGGAATACACTGATGCAGGTTAAATTAAAAATCTTTCGCTATAACCCGGAAACGGATAAAAAACCCCATTACGAGACTTACCAGGTTGATGCCGAACCCACAGATCGTGTCCTTGACCTCCTAGAAAGGGTCAAAGGGGAGATTGACGGCACACTCTCTTTCCGGCGCTCTTGCGCCCATGGTGTTTGCGGTTCGGATGCCATGCGAATAAATGGAGTTAATTACCTGGCCTGTAAAGTACTCGTAAAAGACCTGAAATCCTCCAAGATCAAAATTGAACCGCTTATTGGCCTGGGCGTGATCAAGGACCTGATTGTAGATATGGAGCCTTTCTTTGAGCACTTTCGTTCTGTGATGCCGTACTTCGTTAATGATGAATCCCCACCAGCAGCTGAACGCCTGCAGAGTCCGGAAGAGCGCGAACGATTCGATGACACGACGAAGTGCATCCTGTGCGCTGCATGTACAACCTCCTGTCCTTCATTCTGGGTAAACGAAAGATACGTTGGACCGGCAGCTATTGTAAATGCTCACCGCTTCATTTTTGACAGCCGCGACCGGGCAGGAGCAGAAAGGTTAAAAATCCTCAATGACCAATTTGGGGTATATCGCTGCCATACCATTTTCAACTGCACCCTGGCTTGCCCACGGGAAATTCAAATCACAAACGCAATTGGTGAGGTGAAAAAAGCAATTGCCACCGGCAGCTTGGCTTAGTTTTCCCCCGGTAAAGTTTCGTTAATTGTCAACTTCTACACCTTGCCTGGGACCATGGGCAAGGTGTTTTTTTTCGGATAAATCACTCATCCATATGCTATAATTTTTGCGCTCGCCCCAATAGCTCAAAGGATAGAGCAAGGCTCTCCTAAAGCCGAGATCCGGGTTCGACTCCCGGTTGGGGCTTAGCTGAAATCTCCAGAGGTATTGTTAAGAAATTGATTAATTCGACTGGCAGCCCTTGATTTTCACGCACATCTCAAGTAATATTACATCGTCAAACGTCTGGGTGCCCCCCTCACCCAGGCGTTTGACTTTTAACCCCAAGAGTGGATCGATTTCAACCAGATAATAATTTTGCAAGTTGTCCGACAACTTGCCATGGATTCGCATTTTGTGATATCATTAATGCGGCAAGCGTCTGGGTGCCCCCCTCACCCAGGCGTTTGCCACTTTAAGGGGAAATCATGTGACCATAGTGGGGATATAATATCCCAAAAAGAAGCCGAGGACAGCACTCATGGATTTCGAAATCAATTCCATCCGTCAGCAGTTTCCAGCATTGACCAAGCAGGCGATCTACTTTGATAACCCGGGTGGTACGCAGATCGCGAATCCCGCTCTTGATCGCATGATTTCATATCTTACAGACACGAATGCCAACCATGACGGAGCTTTTTCTACAAGTATTGCTTCAGATGGCATAGTTGAAACCTCCCGCCAGTCTATGGCAGGTTTTCTCAATGCCAGACAACCCGAGGAGATCGTATTCGGGGCGAACATGACCACACTAACCCTGCATATCAGCCGCTCACTGGCTCGAACATGGAAGCGGGGAGACCTGATTGTTGTCACACGTCTCGATCACGATGCAAATGTCACCCCCTGGGTTTTAGCCGCAGAAGATCATGGTTGCAGGGTGAAATATATTGATTTCGTCCTGGACCAGGGCACATTGGATATGGAAAAGTTAGCCAAGGCTCTAGAAGAGAAACCACGCCTGGTAGCTGTAGGTTATTCCTCCAATGCACTTGGTACTATCAATCCTATCCGTGAAATCACCAGAATGGCCCATGCATCGGGTGCGCTGGTATATGTGGATGCAGTCCATTTTGCCCCCCATGGCTCTATCGATGTTCAGGAGCTGGAATGTGATTTTTTAGTGTGCTCAGCTTATAAGTTTTTTGGCCCGCATGTTGGTATCCTCTACGGACGGTACGAGCTCCTGGACCAGCTCAGCGCATATAAAGTCCGACCCGCGTCAAGTACGCCCCCGGGGAAATTCGAAACCGGGACACAAAATTTTGAAGGCATCGCTGGACTGCTCGGTGCGCTGGAATATCTCGAGTGGTTGGGGGAAAACTATGGAACAGGACAGATCGACAGTGGAGCTTCGAACCAAAGGCAACTCTTGAAACAAGCGATGAATAGTATTCGGGCTTACGAAACTAAACTCAGCGTACACTTACTTGAAGTATTGGAAGAAACACCAGGGGTTGTCATTTATGGTTTGCGCGATCAATCCAGGATAGCTGAACGCGTCCCCACGTATTCCTTCACAATGGAGGGCCATACTCCCAGGCAGGTAGCTGAGGAATTGGGGAAGAGGGAGATTTATGTCTGGGATGGCAATTACTACGCCTTGCAGGTTACTGAATCGCTTGGGTTGGAAGAGAAGGGCGGCATGGTGCGTGTTGGCCCGGTGCACTACAATACGATTGAAGAAATCGAGAGGTTTGGAGAAGCTTTGGGAAAAATTGCTATTTCATAATCCCTACTTTGCGGATAAAGATATCCGGTAGTCGGATGGGATCCAATCCCCACCTCCAAATCCAGCCAACCAGGAACGCATTAAGAACTGATTGCTTTTGTCTACCTTTGCTTTGAAATGCGGAATAGGCTGGCTGGACTGCCGGTAGACCTGAACAGGAAGAGCCAGGATTATCCCCCAAACTCCCCAGTGAAGTGTTTTCATTTTCCAAGAACAAAGGTTTCAAGTTGAATCCTGCATTAAAACAATTTGACGATTAAGTACATAATTTTCCTGCTTAAGGAGTTGAATTCTAAAAATCAATCCAGGGTTATTTCGAATCTCAAAATCAAATTGGGCAGGCAAATATGCAGCGCAACATGTGGGATAATTTTATTTGTTTCCAATGGACATGGGAGAGTAATATTAGGAAAAATGTGCAAACAATACTAGCAGCAGGCTTACTGTAGAGGGATGAATCCGCCATGACAACCTATGATGATCAGCTTAGTTTCTATATCAGCTCGCTTTTCGCAGTTGAGGACGAATATCTATTGAATGCCAGGGATGACTCACCTAAATACGGGTTACCCGGTGGGAACATTCAAGCCGAGGAAGGGCGTTTCCTGCAATTTTTAGCATACGCAATAGGAGCCTCAAAAGCTGTAGAGATTGGTACCCTGGGTGGCTATAGTGGCATCTGGATCGCACGCGGATTACGCCCCGGTGGAAAATTAATCACCATCGACAAAGAAGCCAAACATGCAGAGGTCGCCCAGAAACACTTCGAAGCCGCTGGTTTGCAGGAGGTTGTAGATATTCGGGTCGGAAATGCGCTTCAAATCATCTCCAGATTGCCGGATGAAGGTCCATTCGACTTTGTTTTCATTGATGCTGATAGGCCTGCCTATCCAACCTTCTATAATTGGGCGGTTGAAAATATCCGCAACGGTGGAATCATTGCAATCCACAACGCTTTCAGGAAAGGTACTGTGGCCGGCATTGGAGATGACGATGAGCACACAGAACTGATGCGCCAGCTCAACCGGCGGATTGCAGAAGACCCACGGGTATCCAGCACTATTTTCCCGGCTGGAGATGGCACCCTCATCTCGGTCCGGCAAGTCTGAAAGATCGCGACCTATCTGTAATTGATCGCAAAAAAGAAACTTTGAGTCAACAGGTCCGTTGAAAATTTTGAATTACTACGGCATTCCATTTGCAGCCAGCATAACCCGGTTGCACGGGGTGAATTGGGATGAATCCTCCAGTGGTTTCTCATTTCTGATCAGGTAAGAAAAGGATAATTGTCAATTTTGATTATCCATCAATTAACAATCTACCCACTCCTAGCCAGGAGGTTCAACATAGCAGGACCAATAATCTTTTTCTCCACTGAAAATGATTCCAACAGATCCTAATCGAAGCCGGGACGCAATACTGCCGTTCAGATTTCTATGAACCCTGACATTACTTTTTATATCGTTGCCATCCTGGCGGTTCTATTGATTGGAATATCAAAGAGCGGTTTTGGTTCTACGCTGGCGGTTTTTGGGGTGCCATTGATGTCATTGGTCATCCCACCCGCACAGGCAGCAGCCATCGTGCTGCCATTGTTAATCCTGATGGATTTATTCAACCTGGTCCATTACCGAAACCGATTTGATCGCACGAATTTATTTATCCTGCTTCCAGCTGCATTAATTGGTGTACTTGCCGGTTCATTAACCTTTCAATTTTTATCCGACGCGAGCATCCGCATCCTGATTGGCGGTATTGCATTAATTTTTGCGATCATTTATTTCTGGGGACAGCAGGAGGAGCATCCTAAGACTGAGCCGGATCGAATTAAAGGCAGCTTCTGGGGATTGATTTCAGGATTCACCAGCTTTGGAGTGCATGCCGGTGGATTACCCGCCAACATTTATTTGCTGCCCCAACGGATGGATAAAACATTATTCGTTGGCACAAATGTGATCCTCTTTGCAATTTTGAATTATGTCAAACTGGTCCCATACGCTTTATTAGGCCAGCTGAACTTGGACAACTTGAAGGTATCTCTAATATTGGTCCCATTTGTCCCGATCGGGTTCTGGTTAGGGATCAAATTACATGACCGGGTGAATGAAAAACAATTCTACAACCTAGCTTACTTCTTTTTATTTGTTGCTGGGATAAAATTATTGTTTGACGGATTTACACAGGTCTAGTCCAGAGGATACCCCTTTCCTTGTAACGGATTCACAACCTTTAGGAAATTGTCCCTGGCAAACATCTTTCTTGCAGGTGAAAATTTCCCTAGTGACTTTTGAGTGGAAATTATTCTCATAGAAAATGTAGCGGGTTTTCGTCATCCATCTGCTGGATGATTGAAATTCATAAATCCTATGAGATTAAATATCCCTCTCCAAAATTGGAGAGGGATATTTTCGTTCTTATGCCCTTTTCAAGTGAGCTTTCAGCTCCGGCTGAGCTGAGCCATCCAGCACAGCCCGCTGGTCGATGATCATCTTGACCTGCGAGATGGCACGCTTGCCGACGATATCGCATGTCCAGCCAGCGAGAGTATGAAAAATATTTCCACCCTGATCGAAGAGTTTACGGCTGGCTTCGATGAAATCCGCAGCAGGGCCCTGGAACCAGGTAGACGTCATCCAACCCTCTGCATGCCAGACAGTCGCAAAGCGCGCCCAGTCACCTGCATCGCGATACACTACCCAATTCTCCACCACCTCACGGATGGCCAATTTATCTGCAGAAAGATTATCCATCATACATTCCTTGTTTAGATTTATTTCGAGTAATCCAGCCTTTCAAATAATAATTTCCAGCAGGACTATTGCAATTTAACCACTCGACAAGAGTACTTCTCACTTTTAGCTTATGCGCTGATCAGGGACTCCTGCCCTGATTCAGTCCAGCGCATGACCAAAATAGACAAACCCCCGAAAATAGCGATACTGGCAACCAGAGGAAGAACAGTCCCGTCGTAGCTGCGGCCTATCATCGTGCCCAGGATCATGGAGATCAGGGTAGAGAGCGAACCGACGACCGCAGATCCAACCCCGGCCAGGTGACCCAAGGGTTCCATTGCCAGGGAATTCAAATTTCCAAAAAGGATGCCGATGCAGAAGAAGGTCATCATCAGGTAAGCGATAAACATCCACAGAGATGGTTTTCCTGCGGTGAGCAAGGCGATGCTAAGACCTATGAGCGACAACCCAAAAATGAAGAACAGCGACCATTTCACCAGAAAGCGCATACCCAGGCGAACCACAATACGGGCGTTTGTGAGAGAAGCCAGGCCAAGTGCTAACGAGATAGCTCCAAAATACAGTGGGAATAATCGCCCCAATGCATACTGTTCTTGAAAGATCTGCTGGGTTGAGTTCAGGTATCCAAGAAATACTCCGCTGATCAAGCCTGCTGTAATGGTGTAGCCGAGGGAAATGCGGTTCTTTAGTATTTCTACGATCGCCTGAAATATCTTCCGCAATTTAAAAGGAGTACGTTTCTCTGGAACCAGAGTCTCCGGCATACGCAGGGCGAACCAGGCGAATGTGATCAAGGCGATCAAGATCAAGATCAGGAAAATTGATCGCCAACCTGAAATTAGAAGAACTGCCTGCCCTAGAGAGGGTGCGAGCATCGGCACCAGGATGAAAACCGTCATCACAAACGACATCACCCGGGCCATCTCCCGGCCTGCGTAGCGGTCACGCACCAGGGCTAATGAAACCGCCCTTGGGGAAGATATACCGATGCCCTGTAATAAGCGTCCCAGCAGCATTATGGGGAAATTGAGTGCGAATACCGATATCAATGCGCCAGCGATGAAGATAGCATAACCGGCATAGATGGCAGGTTTACGCCCCGTTTTATCGGATAATGGTCCAAAGAACAGCTGGCCAACCGCCAGGCCAAGAAACAACACCGAGACCACAAGCTGCCGATCGTTAACGGACTTTACCCCCAGATCGCTACCTATCTGGGGGAGGGACGGCAGCATCACGTCGATGGTTAATGCTGTCAGCGACATTATCAAGGAGATGAGGGCGACGAATTCGCCGTATGATGGCTCTTTTTTACTTTTCTCTACAGCTATTTCATTGTTCATTTTCTGAATAGTCTAGCTTTCGAAGATTGTCGATTCAATCCAATTAACCCAATTTTCCCACCTGCCACCAGGATTCCAGCACCCCTATTGGCACCATACTGCATGGGATTGAGAAATATGTTATTGTTCTCTCAAGCCCCTATACCCCCCTTGGATTTACCTTGGTCAGCCAGCATAATCCAAGCCATCATCACTTTACTTTCGG
>Ga0316579_10000796_pt1 | contig 10872 bp, 5 predicted proteins | sample J5NA_2_FD_203074 | JGI IMG/M metagenome (GOLD analysis project Ga0316579, IMG submission 203074) | Rhizosphere microbial communities from salt marsh grasses in Alabama, United States - J5-7_160517rDrA | ecosystem: Host-associated > Plants > Roots > Rhizosphere | place: USA: Alabama | collected...
CGGGACCGGGCAGGACGGGAACCGCCGCGGGCTTTCCGCCGGTGGCGGTGAGGGACCGGGCCGCGGGCTATCCGCCCGTGGCGGTGAGGGCGGGTGCGAAGGAGGATGGTGGCTGTCAGGTGGGGCTGCGCAACGGACACCGGCAGGGTGCGTCGGCGCAACGAGGACGCCCTGCTGGCCCGACTGCCGGTCTTCGTCGTCGCGGACGGCATGGGGGGCCACGCCGGCGGCGAGCTCGCCTCCCACCTGGTCGTGGACAGTTTCCGTGAACTGACGGCGAGACCGCGCCCCGTCCCCGTCGACGTCCGGACAGTTGTCGCGCAGGCGCACGCGACGATCCGGGCCGCGGCCGAGCGGGACGAGCGGGTGCGCGGCCTGGGGGCGACCGCCGTCGGCCTCGTGCTCGTCGAGCAGGCGGGCGTGCAGTACTGGTTGGCCTTCAACGTGGGCGACTCCCGCCTGTACAGGTTCCACCGCGGGCGGCTGCAGCAGATCACCGTGGACCACTCCTTCGTGCAGGAGATGGTCGAGGCGGGGTTCCTCGACTCGGCGCAGGCACGCCGTCACCCCGAACGGCACGTCATCACCCGGGTCCTGGGGGGGAAAGAACCGACGGAACCCGACTTCTGGCTCTTCCCGCCGGAGGCCGGCGAGCGTTTCCTGCTGTGCTCCGACGGCCTGACCGACGAGGTCGAGGACGCCGTGATCGGCGACGTGCTCCGTGCCGAGAGCGACCCCCAGCTCGCGGCCGGGGTCCTCGTCCGGGCCGCGCTGGAGGCCGGCGGCCGGGACAACGTGACGGCCGTGGTCGTGAGCGTGGGGGAGCCGGAGAGACCCGTGCCGGACCTGAGCGATCCGCACGCCCGGGTCCTGCTGCGGGACCCCGACACCGACTCGCTGCCCCCCCTCGTCCCCGGGTGCCCGCCCCCGGCCGGACCGCCGGACCGCCCCGAACGGCCGGACCCGCCACCGTGGACCGCCCGGGCCCGCGTGCCCCCGGGGACCGGTGCCGGACCTCCCCGCCCTCCCCCGTCCGCTGGGCCGGCGGGCCGGGGGACGCGGCGGCCGGGGCCGCGGCACGCCGGACCCGACCCGGTGGCGCCGGCGCAGGGGAGCGCCGGCCCCGGGCCCGGCCGGGTGCGCTGACGACCGGGACGGCAAGGGCGAGGGCGGCTCGCGCGGCAGGGCGACCGCCGGACTGCGGGAGGGACGACACGTGCCTGGTACGACGGGAGAGGTCCGCTACCGGCCCGGGACCTGGTGGGCCGCGGCGGGCGGCTCTGCCGTGCTGCTGGCCGAGGGAGGGTGCTCCGAGCGCAGGCTGTCCAGGATCTGGTCGGCGGTGCGGGCGGGGGACGCCCCCGAGCGGCTCCTGGAATCGGCCGTCCGCGCCGTGGGGGGCGGCCGGCCGGACGGCGACCCGCCCTGCGCCGTGGCCGTCCTGATGGACGGGCGGGTCCGGGTCCTCGTCCGCCCCGGCGCGACCGCCGGCGTCCTGACCTCCCGGGGGGAACGGCTGCTGGCCGCCCCGGGCACCGGCTCCTGGGCCGACGAGACCGTCCCTGCCCCCCTCGCCGTCATCCTCGCCCGGGCACCGGCCCCCGGCTTCGCGCCGGACCCTCCCCGTCCCGCTGCCCCGGAGCTCCCGCTGCTGCACGGCGTGGTGCTGGCCGACGCCGTGACCTGGTGGGTGGCCCCGGGCGGCGGCGCGCACGGGAACGGGAGGCCTGCATCGGTCCGCCTGCCCGAACCGGCACCGGTGCGGTTGCCGGGCTGCCTGTCGGGACGGCCGTGGACCGCCGCCGCCCGGCCGGCCCTCCCGGTCCCGGCCCAGGCGGTGCCCGGGCCGATGTCCCGGCGGGCCCGCCGGGCGGCCGAGAACGCCGGGGACGCCGGGAGGGCCGCGGCCGGCCGGAACCGCGTGCCCGCTCCACCCGCTCCCGGGCCCGGCGGACAGGCGTGGGGGACCCTCACCTTCTCGACCGGGCAGACGGTCCCCCTCAGCGAGCGGACGGTGCGGATCGGCAGGGCCCCCTCGGCGCACCGGGTCCGGCTGGACGGGCTGCCGCTGCCGCTGCGGGTCGGCGCGGACAACCCCGTGATCTCCCGGAACCATGTCGAGGTCCGGTGGCAGGACGGGCAGATGGTCGCCGTCGACCTGCGCTCGCGCAACGGCACGGTGGTGGAGCTGCCCGGTTGCACCCCCAGGACCCTTGAACCCGAACGCCCCTTCCCCCTGCGGTCCGGGGCCGTGGTCTCGCTGTCGCCGGAGGTGTCCTTCGTGTTCCGGGAACCCGGATGAGCGGGGTCGGTCGTCGTGCCCCGACAGCGTGTCGGACGGGTGCGGACGTCGTCCCGCATCCATACTTCACGCTCAGTAGCATCACCATTACCGCATGTGGGTTCTAGGTCCGGCGGGGGCGAGGCGGTGGGAGGAGACCAGGAGATGCCCTGGGTCGCTGGTGAGGAGGTCCTGGCCTGCAGCCTGCCCACGGCGGAGGAAGCTGCCAGGGTGTGCGTCGAACGATTCACCGACGCCGGGTTCCGGCAGGGACAGCCGGTGGGCAGGGCCCTGACCTTCCTGCGCCCGGTGGACGGGGGCGGGGGCGCCCTGTCCCGGCTCCTGCGACGGCCCCGCGAGATCGAGCGCACCCTCGTCCTCGTGGACGACGACCTGCGGGGGATCGTCGTGCGGGTCTCCGGTCCGCTGCCCGGGGACCTCGCGGCGGCCCTGACGGACGGACCGGCCCCTGCGGTCCTCGCCGACCCCATGGGGCTGACCGACCGCGAGAGCAGCTGGACCGACGTGCTCGCCGGCAGGACCCCCCGCACGCCGCAGGACCCGCCGGAGGACCCCTGTCCGGCCCCGGCTCTCCGCGACGGTCCCGGCCTCCCGTGCCCGGCCGGTCCCGAGCAGGCCCTCCTGCCCTTCGACCCGGTGCCGGTGGCGCAGCCGCCCCGCGACCGGGTGCCGGTGCCGGACCCCTACGGTCCCGGTGACCCGGACCTGCCGGCGGCGCCGCCCCTCGACGATCGTCCGCCGGACGGCGGTGGCCATGCGGCCCCGGCCCTGCCCGGGCAGGACCCGCTGGACGGCTGCCTCGCGGGAGACCCGCTGCCGGTCCGCGGCGGTCCGGCCGACGATTTCGACCTGCGCTTCCCCGGGTCGGTCCCGCGCGTCCTCATCCGGCCGGACTGGGGCGAGGCCCTCGAAGCGGCCCGGCGGGGCCTGATCGGCCGGGCCCCCCACCCCGTCGCAGGCCTGCCGGGGGAACCGGAGCCCGTGCCAGGACCCCAGCTGCTGCGGGTCCTGGATCCGCAGCTGTCGGTCTCCAAGACCCACCTGGCGTTCGGCGTGGACAGCCAGGGACTGTGGATCGAGGACCAGAACTCCACCAACGGCACGGCCATCGTCGGCCCGGGCGGCCTGGCCCTGCGGTGCACCCCCTGGCAGCGGTACCTCGTGCCGGACGGCGCCCGCGTGGTGATCGGCCGCCGGTGCTTCACCGTCGAGATCCTGCGAACGGCCCCGCAGGAGACCGGCGTCGAGCGCTGACCGCGGCCCGGACCGGCCGTCCCCCGGCGCCACGCGGCGTGGCCCGTCCCGCTCCCGCCCGTCCGGCTCCGGCCCGTACCGTCCGGGGACTCTGCGATCATCGTGAGCCATGCGCGCGACGTCGGGGACCGCACGGGACCCGGACCCCCGGGATCCCCGGGAACCGGGCCGTTCCCGCGCGGACGGGTCCCGCCCCCGCGCCCCCCTGCCCGACGACCGGGCGCTGGCCGACCGGTGCAGCCGGCTCGTGCGCTTCCTGCGGGAGCTGGCCCTGGCCCGAACGCCCTGCGTCCGGGAGATCGAGCGGTACCCGACGGTCCTGTGGCTCGCGGACCTGCCGCAGCACGCGGAGGTGGACCTCGGGGCCGGCCCCGGCCGGACCGTCCTGCGCCTGGCGCCCCCGCGGGCCGATCCCCCGCCGCGGCTGCCGGCGGAGCTGGCCGGCTGGGTGTCGCTCACCGACCGGGACGACTCCCGGCTCGCCGCCCCGCCCCTGCGCGGGCACGGCCCCCGGCCGCCGTCGCCGGACCCGGCCCTCCCGCCGGACGGGGAGCCGCGGGCCCCCGCGTCGGCGGGACCCGACGACGTCCCCGGCGTGCCGGCGGGGCCCGACGCCCCCGACGTCCTGGTGGAGCGCGACGCCCCCGACGTGCCGGCGTCATCGGTCCCGCTGGTCGTGCGGGCCTACGAGGAGTGGCTTCCCGCCTGGCTGGAGTGGGCCGAGGAGGACAGGGGCCGGGCCGCCCACCGACGCTGCTACGAAGCGCTGCACACCGCGCACCAGCGGCTCGCCCAGGAGGGGGACCGCCTCGAACTGGTGCTGGCCACGGGGCTGCTCAGCCTGCGTACGGCGGAGGGCGACCGCATCCGGCACCCCCTGCTGACGACCCGGGCACACCTGGACGTCGAGCGGGCCGACGGGACGATCGCCCTCCGCCTGCCCGAGGACGCCCTGACCTGCCTGGAGGACGCGGCCCTTCTGCAGGGGAGCCGGGGCTACCGGGCCGGCGGGGCCCGCGCCGTGCACGAGCGCCTGCGCTCGCGGGGGACCGAGCCGCTCGGCCCCGGGACCGGTCGCCTGCTGGCGGCCTGGCTGCGGGCCGCCCTCGACTCCCCGCGGGGGTACCACGACCGCTGGGAGCCCACGGGACGGGTCACGACCCGTCCCGTGATCGACCTGGCCCCCGCCGTCCTGCTGCGTTCGCGCGGTCGCGGCGCCCTCGTGGAGCACTACGACGCGATGCTGCGGTCCCTCGCGCTTCCCGGGTCCCTGCCCACCGGGATGCGCAGGCTCGTCGAGCCACTCGAACCCGCAGGACCCGCAGTCCAGGGCGCCCGGCAGGGAGCAGGCCGGCGGGCGCGGCACGAGGGAGCCACCGCGGACCGCCCCGGACCGGACCCCCTGTTCTGCCTGCCCACGAACGCCGAGCAGGCCCGGATCCTGCAGTGCCTGCACCGGGACAGCGGGGTCGTCGTCGAGGGCCCCCCGGGGACGGGCAAGACCCACACCATCGCCAACCTCGTGGGCGCCCTGCTCGCGCAGGGGCAGCGCGTCCTGGTCACCAGCCAGAAGGCGCAGGCCCTGCGGGTGCTGCACGAGATGCTGCCCGAGCGGATGCGCCGGCTGTGCGTCAGCCTCACCGACACCACCCGCCACGGCTCGCCGCAGCTCGCGGGGAGCGTCGCCGCCATGGCGGCGGAGCGGTCCATCCACCACGCCCCGACCCGGGCCGCGCAGATCCGGCGGGTCGAGGCCGCCCGCCACCGGGCACTGCGACGGCGGTCCCTCCTGCGCGAGCAGCTCAGGGCGCTGCGGGAGTCCCAGACCTACGAGCACCCGCCCGTGGCCGACGGGTACGGCGGGACCCTGCGCCGGATCGCCGAGCGGCTCGCCCGGCGGCGGGAAGAGGACGGGTGGCTGTCCGACCTCGACCGCACCGGCCCGCCGACCGGGGCCGGGCTCCCGGCCGGGGAACGGCCCCCAGCGCCCGCCGGCGTCGGCGACCATCCCCCCCTGACCGTCGACCAGGCCCTGGAACTGCTGGACCTGCTGCGCGAGGGGCCGCAGGGCCCCGGGCCCTCCGGGGGCGCCGGCCCGGACGGCCCGGGGGAGCGCCGGACCGGGCCGGACCGGGGGCCGGCCCTGCCCCCGCCGGCGGAGCTGGAGGCCCTGCTGGCCGAGGAGCGCCGTCGCGTCGCGGAGGCGGACGCCTGCGAGCCCCCGGCCGGCGCGGGCCTGCGCGCGCTGGCGCCGCCGGACCTGCGGGACCTGCTGAGCGCCCTGCAGGAGCTCGACGACGCGGTGGCCCGGCTGCCGCGGGACCCGGCCGAGTGGCGGGCCCGCGCCGTGCGCGACGCGGTCGGGGGACTCGACACCGCGCTGTGGGACATGCTCCAGCGGCACGCCCGCGGGGTGGACGAGGCCGTCGAGGCGCTCGACCGGGTGGGCCTGCACGTCGTGGAGCTGCCCGGCGACGCGGGCCCCGCCGGCGGGGGAGGCGACGACCCGCTGACCCTCCAGCGCCACGCGCTCCGCCTGGTGTCAGGATCCGCGGGACGGTTGCGGCGGCCCGTGCCCTCCCCGGCCACCCGGGCGGCCCGTCGCGCCGTGGGCCGGTGCCGCGTGGACGGGGCGCGGGTGACGACCCCCGAGCAGGTACGGACCCTCCTGCACCACCTCCGGGCCGAGATCCTCGCGGCCGGGCTGGCGCACCGGTGGGCGCAGGTCCGGGCGCCGGTGCCCGCGGGCTGGCCCGTGCAGCGCAGGGTCGCCCTCCTGGCCGACCTCGCCGACCAGCTCGGGGGGATCGGGCGGGTGCGCCGGGCGGCACGCGGGCTCGACGAGCTGCTGCGCGACCGGCGGGTCCGGGGGATCCGGGCCGGGGACCTCCTGCTCGGCGACGGCCCGGAAGCCGGAGGACCCCCGGACCCCCGGGCCACCGCGGCAGGCCCGGCCGGCGCGCAGGTCGCCGTGGGGCGCCTGGCCGGACTGCAGGTCGCCGTGGGGCGCAGGCTCGCGGCCCACCGCGCGACCGGGGCCGTCGACGACCTCGAGGAGGACCTCCGGCGCCGGGCGTCGGGACCCGGGGCCGACCCCGCGGTGGCCGCGGCGGCCGGCGCGGTCCGGGACAGGGACGGGCGGGCCTACCGCCGCCTGCACGCGGAGCACTGTGACCGGCGGCGTGCCAGGGACCGGGCCGGGCGCCGCGCCCACCTGCTCGGGCTGCTGGAGGCCGGGCACCCCGCCCTCGCGGGGGCGCTGCGCGCCCGTCCCGCCGACCCGGCGTGGACCTCCCGGCTCTCCCGGTTGCCCCGGGCCTGGGCCTGGGCACGGGCACGGGAGTTCTTCGAGTCCCAGCGCGAGGAGGGACTGGAGGAGTCGCTGGAGCGGGAGCTGGGCGTCGTGGACGGGGAGATCGACCGGCTGACGACCGAACTGGCCTGCGAACGGGCCTGGCAGCACTGCCTGGAACGGATGACGGCCCGCCAGGTCGCCGCCCTGCGTTCCTGCCTGGCGGCCCTCGACGCCCGGGGCAAGGGCCGGGGCCGGCACGCCGCCCGGTTCGCCGCGGCGGCCCGGGACGCGATGCACGAGGCCCGGGGCGCCGTCCCCGCCTGGATCATGCCGTTGCCGGACGTCCTGTCGACGGTCCCGGCCGCGCGGGACTCCTTCGACGTCGTCATCGTGGACGAGGCCAGCCAGGCCGGGGTGGAGAACCTGTTCCTGCTGTGGATGGCCCCGAAGGTGATCGTGGTCGGGGACGACCGCCAGTGCACCCCCTCCGAGGTCGCCCTCGGGGCGCTCGACCCGATCCTCTCGCGCCTCGACGAGCTGCTGGGGGACCTGCCCGGCTGGTTGCGGGTCGCCTTCACCCCCCGCTCCAGCCTCTTCTCGGTCCTGCGGACCCGTTTCGGGCAGGTGGTGCGGCTGCGGGAGCACTTCCGGTGCATGCCCGAGATCATCGAGTGGTCCAACCGCATGTTCTACCGGGACGAGCCCCTCGTGCCGCTGCGCGGTTTCGGAACGGCCCGCCTGGAACCGCTGCGCACCGTGCACGTACCGGGCGCGTACACCGAGGGCGGCCGTTCGTCCCTGCGCAACCAGGTGGAGGCCGAGGCCCTCGTCGAACAGGTGCTCGCCTGCTCGCGTGACCCGGCGTACGAGGGGCTGAGCTTCGGGGTGATCGTGCTGCAGGGCACCGCGCAGGCGGACCTGATCCGCAACGCGCTGCTGCGCCGCCTGCCCCGGGCCGAACAGGACGGGCGAAGGCTGCGGGTGGGCACGCCCCCCGACTTCCAGGGGGACGAACGGCACGTCGTCTTCCTGTCGATGGTGATCGCCCCCGGGACCCGGACGACGTCACTGACCCGGCTGGAGTACCAGCGCCGGTTCAACGTCGCGGCCACCCGGGCCCGGGACCAGGTGTGGCTGTTCCACTCGGTGACCGTCGACAGCCTCAGCCCCGCCGACCTGCGCCACTCCTACCTCAGCTACCTGCTGACCCGGCCGGGGGCCGGGCCTGGACCGGCGGGACCGGCGGTGCTGCCCGACGTCCCGTGCGAGCCCTTCGACAGCCTCTTCGAGCAGAGGGTCTACCTCGACGTGGTGGCACGCGGGTACCACGTCGTCCCCCAGGTCGAGAGCAACGGCCGCCGCATCGACCTGGTGGTCACCGGCGAGCTGGGCCGGCTGGCCGTGGAGTGCGACGGGGACACCTGGCACTCGACCCCCGAGCAGCTCGGGGCGGACCTGGTGCGCGAGCGGCAGCTGCGCCGTGCCGGGTGGGAGATCTGGCGGGTACGGGCCTCCGAGTACGCCTTCGACCCCCGGGCCGCGTTGCTCCCGCTGTGGAAGCTTCTGGACAGGATGCGCATCCACCCCTACCGGCCCGGCCCGGACCCGGACCCGGCCGGTCCCCGGTGGCCGGGGGACGGCAGCGTTCCCCGCGAGCTCCGGGCCGGCCCGTCCGGCTGGTCACCGCCGTCGCTGAGCACAACGGACGGCCCGGACGACGGGGCGAGCGGCCCGGAGCCCCCGACGGGCGGGTCCGGCTCCTGAACGCGTCCGTTCCCGGTCACCGGATCGTGGGGGCCGAGCGCGCTGTCAGGTCGGTGGGCTAGCGTCGGGTGCTCAGTGCTCCCGAACCGTGAGGTAGACGTGAACCTCCACCTGCGGCACCGCGCCGCCCTCCTCTGCCTGCCTGCCCTCGCCCTCGCCCTCGCGGCCTGCGGCGGATCCTCCTCGTCCGACGACGGGAAAACGAGGGAAAGCACCTCCTTCGGCGTGAAGGCCACCGGCACGTTCGGGGAGAAACCCGACCTGACGATCCCGTCCGGCACAGCGCCGACCGAGCTGAAGTCCGAGGTGCTCGGCGAGGGGGACGGCAAGGCCGTCGCCTCCGGGCAGACCCTGGTCGTCAACTACCTCGGACAGACCTGGAAGCCCAAGGACGGCAAGGAGAAGGTCTTCGACAACTCCTTCGACCGCGGCCAGCCGGCGGGCTTCCAGATCGGCACCGGGAACGTGATCCCGGGCTGGGACACGGTCCTCGTCGGCAAGAAGATCGGTTCCCGGGTCCTGATGTCGGTGCCGCCCGAGCAGGCGTACGGCAAGAAGGGCGAGGCCAAGGACGGCCAGCAGGAGCACGAGCTGGCCGGTGAGACCCTCGTGTTCGTCGTCGACATCCTCGACTCCCTGGACAAGGACCTGGCCGCCGACGGCGAACCCGCCACGGGGTCCCTGCCCTCTGGCTTCCCGAAGGTGAGCTCCGAACCGGGCAAGAAGCCCACGATCACCTCGGTCGAGGGCGTCAAGGCTGACTCCTCCCCGGGCTCAGCGTTGCTGCTGACCGGGAGGGGCGAGACCATCGACGCGAAGAAGAGCCTGGCCATGGAGCTGATCCAGACGGACGCCGCGACCGGGAAGCAGACCCAGCAGACCTGGGGCCGCGCGCTCGAACTCGTCCCCGCCTCCCAGGTGCTCTCGGTGGCCACGGCCCTGAAGGACCAGAAGGTCGGCAGCCGGGCCGTGGCCGTCGTCCCGGGGCAGAGCGGCTCCTCGGCCTCGGAGGCGACCGTCCTCGTGATCGACATCATCGGCCAGTACTGAGGACGACCGGCACCGGGGACGACCGGCAGCACCCGGGGACGGAATGCCGGCACCGGGGCGGACGGCAGGAGGACGGTCCGGTCCGCGGTGGCGCGGGACACCGGCCGGTCCGGTCCCTCCGTCCCGGGGCGCGTCCCGCCCGCCCCGGACCCGCCCGGCTCAGCCGCCCAGGCGGTCGACGGCGGTGATCCGCACGGCGGGCTCGCCGAGCTCGTCGCTGGCGGCCAGGTCGATCCGCGCGCCGATGCCCCAGTCGTGGTCGCCGTCCGGGTCGTCGAGGACCTGGCGGACCGTCCAGGCCCCGGGGCCCTCCTCGAGGAGGAAGAGCGCGGGGCCGCGGGCCGCCGGGCCCGTGCCGATCTCGTCATGGTCGTCGAAGTACCCCTCCAGGGCCTCGGCCCACCGGTCGGCGTCCCAACCGCACCCGGCGTCCAGGGCGCCCAGGTCGTGCCAGCGCTCGCGGGCGGCCAGGTCCACGCGCCGGAACAGGGCGTTGCGGACCATCACCCGGAAGGCACGGCGGTTGGCGGTCACGCCCGTCGGCTCCCCTCCGGTCGGGCGCTCGGGCTCCTGCCCGGTCCCGGCGCCGGCGCGCAGCTGCTCCCACTCCTCCAGGAGGCTGGAGTCCACCTGCCGGACCAGTTCCCCGAGCCACTCGACCAGGTCGGTCAGCTCCTCGGTCTTGGCCTCGTCCGGGACGGTCCGGCGCAGGGCCTTGTACGCGTCGGCCAGGTACCGCAGGACCAGGCCCTCGCTGCGGGCCAGGCCGTACAGCGCGACGTAGTCGGTGAACCCCGCGGCCCGCTCGTACAGGTCCCTGGCCACGGACTTGCAGGACAGCTCGTGGTCGGCCACCCAGGGGTGTCCGGCCCGGTACGTCCCGAAGGCCGCCTCCAGCAGGTCCGCCAGCGGTTTGGGGTGGGTGACCTCCTCCAGGAGCTCCATGCGCTCCTCGTACTCGATCCCCTCGGCCTTCATCGCGGCAACGGCCTCGCCCCTGGCCCTGAACTGCTGGGCGGCCAGGACCTGGCGGGGGTCGTCGAGGATGGACTCCACGACGGACAGCACGTCCAGGGCGTACCCGGGGTCCTCGCGGTCCAGGAGCTCGATCGCTGCGAGGGCGAACGGGGACAGCGGCTGGTCGAGCGCGAAGTCCAGCTGCAGGTCCACCACGAGCCGGACCGTGCGCGAGCCGTCGGGGCCCTCC
>Ga0316579_10000798_pt1 | contig 10851 bp, 9 predicted proteins | sample J5NA_2_FD_203074 | JGI IMG/M metagenome (GOLD analysis project Ga0316579, IMG submission 203074) | Rhizosphere microbial communities from salt marsh grasses in Alabama, United States - J5-7_160517rDrA | ecosystem: Host-associated > Plants > Roots > Rhizosphere | place: USA: Alabama | collected...
GCCCGCCGGTGGTGGCGCGCACCCACCGCCAGTTCGACAAGAACGAGCTCGGCGGCAGCCAGATCCACACCCGCAACGGCGCGGTCGACGACGAGGCGCAGAGCGAGGACGAGGCCTTCGCGCGCGCGCGCCGGTTCCTGTCCTACCTGCCGTCTTCCGTCTACGAGCTTCCCGCCCGCACTCAATGTGACGACGATCCAGGGCGGCGCGAGGAATGGCTGATCGAGGCGGTGCCGCGCGACCCGAAGAAGGTCTATCGCATGCGCCGCATCATCGAGGCGCTGGTCGACAAGGGCTCGTTCTTCGAGATCGGGCGGCAGTGGGGCAGGCCGATCATCACCGGCCTCGCGCGCCTGTCGGGCTGGCCGGTGGCGCTGATGGCAGGCGACCCCATGCACTACGGCGGCGCCTGGACCGCGAAGGCCTCGGAGAAGATCACGCGCTTCGTCGACCTGGCCGAGGTGTTCCACCTGCCGGTGGTGCACTTGGTCGACGTGCCGGGCTTTCTGATCGGCCCCGACGCCGAGCGCGACGCGACGATCCGCTTCGGCATGCGCGCGGCGAGCGCAGTGCTGCAATCGACCGTGCCGTGGTGCTCGGTGCTGGTGCGGAAGGTCTTCGGCGTCGCCGGCGCGGTGCACCAGAACTCGACCCGCTACTGCATGCGCATGGCCTGGCCCTCGGCCGAGTGGGGCTCGCTGCCGATTGCCGGCGGCCTGGAGGCGGCCTACCGCGCCGAGATCGAGGCTGCCCCGGATCCCGAGGCCAAGCGCGCCGAGATCGAGGCGCGCATCCGGCGCTTCGGCTCGCCGATGCGCAGCGCCGAGAAGTTCGACGTCGAGGAGATCATCGACCCGCGCGACACCCGGCCGCTGCTGTGCGAGTTCGCCGAGCTCGCGGCGCCCCTGCGCACGGCCGGACCGGTGCGCTTCGGCGTGCGGCCCTGAGCCGGGCGGCGCATGCGCGCCCTGACGCTCGCAGCGATCGCCGGCACGCTCGGGCTCGCCTACGGCGTGTGGTACTCGTACAGCGTCTACCTGGTCGCGCTGCTCGGGGAGTTCGGCTGGAGCCGCTCGGTGCTCGCGGGCGCGTTCTCCGTCTTCACCCTGGTCCACGGCGGCGCGAATCCGCTGGTCGGCATGCTCTGCGACCGCATCGGCCCGCGCCGGCTGGTTGTGTTCGGCGGCCTCGCGCTCGGCCTGGCGCTCTACGCCAACGGCTTCATCGACTCGGCGGGACATCTGTATCTCGGCTTCGGCCTGTTCACCGCGCTGGCGGTGGCCTGCTGCGGCTGGGTGCCGGCGGTGGTGATGGTGCAGCGCCAGTTCATGGACCGGCTCGGACTGTCGCTGGGCATCGTCAGCTCCGGCATCGGCCTGGGGATGCTCATCGTGGTGCCGTTGTGCCAGGCGCTGATCGAGTCGCTCGGCTGGCGCACCGCCTGGCAGATCCAGGGCGCGATCTGCGCCGGCTGGATCGTGCCGGCGGCGCTGTTCGTGATGCGCGACGACACGGTGCGCCCGGCGCCGGCGCCGCGCGGGGGCAGGGCGCCGGCGAGCACCGCGCACGAGGCGAGCCTCGGCGAAGCGGTGCGCACCCAGCCGTTCTGGCTGATGATTGCCGCCTACTTCTTCGGCAACGTGACGTCGCAGACCCTGCACGTGCACCAGGTGGCGTTCCTGGTCGACCACGGCATGGCGGCGATGGCGGCGGCGTCGGTGGTCGGGGTGGTGGGAGTGGCGAGCGTGTTCGGCAAGACCGGCGGCGGCTGGCTCGCCGACCGCTTCGAGCGCGAGCGGATCTACGTCATCGGCATCGCGATCCTGGTCGCCGCGGTGGGCGCGCTGGCGCTGGTCGGGGCGATGCCCTCGCGCTGGGGCGCCTACGGCTACGCCGTGATGCTGGGCGTCGGCTACTCGGCAACGGCGTCGCTCACCCCGGCGATGGTCAGCGACCGCTTCCGCGGCCGCAGCTTCGGCCTGATCCTCGGCATGTGCCTGTTCGGCAGCGCGTTCGGCAGCGCGCTCGGGCCGTGGATGGCAGGGCGGCTGTTCGACGTCACCGGCAGCTACGCGATCGCCTTTGCGCTTGCCGCCGCCTGCGGCCTGCTCGCGGGCGGGGCAGGCTGGCGAGCGCGAACGCTACGCCTGCGCTCGAGGCCGCGAGAACGATTCTCGCTCAGCCGAAGCTGACATGAGAGAAAGCTGACAACAGAAAATTGTTGTCGGCGTCGTGCCGAAGAATATAATTTTCTGGCATGCACTTGACGTAATCAAGGTGACAGCTCGAGCGCCCGCGCGCACGAACCTGCCACAACAATAAGTATTGAAAGGGGGGGTATATGGTTGCGCGCTTCAGGGTTGCACTGCTGTTCGCTGCACTGCTGTTTGCCACCGGCCACGCCAACGCGTGGCAGCCGCCGAAGGTCCAGTACTCGGCGGATTCCCACATGGAGACCTCGGAAGCCGTGATGGACGGCATGGTGTACTACGCGCCGGGCAAGGAGCGGCGCGAGTTCGTGCAGGACGGCGACAAGACGGTCATGATCCTGCGCCACGACAAGAAGAAGATGTGGATGCTGATGCCGGAAGAGAAGATGTACATGGAGACGTCGATGGCCAAGGCGCGCATGGACGACCTCTCCGCGTACAAGATTACGCAGACGCGCGTGGGGCCGGAAACGGTGAACGGCGTGAAGACCACCAAGTACAAGCTGATTATGATCGGCTCCAACGGCCACAAGATGGGCGGCTTCTTCTGGGTCACCAAGGACGACATCGTGGTCAGGATGGACGCCATCTCGGTCGACAAGCAGGGCAAGGAACGGATCAAGATCGACCTCAAGAACCTGAAGGTCGGCGCGCAGGACCCCGCGCTGTTCGAGGTGCCGGCGGACTACTCGTCCGGCATGCCCGGCTTGGGCTCGATGATGGGCGGCGGTGGCGGGAAAGAGGCGAAGCAGCCCCAAGGCAAGGAAGAGAAGAAGAGCGGGGGCTTCGGCATCGGCGACGCACTGAAGCTGCTGCGCTAGGGGGGCATATGAAGACCGGTATCGTGGTGGCGGCTGCGCTCGCCCTCCTTGTGCTGCGCGCGGCGCCCGTGCGTGCGGACGGCGAAGTGTGCTCGGCGGCCGACAAGCAGCGCGCCGAGAGCGCAATGCGCAAGATCGAGCAGGCGGAGAAGGCGGGCAGGCTGAAGCAGGCCTTCGATGGCGCGACGGGGATCGGTTCGGGAGCCTTCTGCGCCGCGGGCGGCGACGGGCGCCGTGCCGAGATCATTGAGCGCACCAGCAAGAAGCTCGGCGCGGCGTCGGAGAAGGCCGGCCGCTACCGCGAGGCGTTCGACTACTACACCGCGCCTCTCGAGCGGCGCCTCGACTACGACGTCACGGACGGCGACCGCGCGCTGCTGAAGGACGTCAGGGCCCGCAGCGGAAACTACAAGGCGGTTTCCTTCGCCGCAGACTGGTTCAAGGGGCGCGGCAACCAGGCCGGTCTCAAGGCGGTCCGCGCCGCGGGGATGAAGAGCGGCAAGAACACGCTCGCCGCGGAGGCGAAGGCCTTCTCCGCAGGACGGAACACTCTGCCGGATCTGGAGCAGGCGCGCAGCTGGTTCGAGCTGGCCGGGGAGCACAAGCAGGTCAACGCGCGGGCCGACCAGCGCGGCGACCAGCTGCTCGCGCGAGGCACCTTCAGCGCGGTCGAGCGTGCTTTCCAGTACTACGAATTTTCCGGCAACAAGCAGAAGCTCAAGGCCGCCGCCGCGCGGTCGCACAAGCTCGGAGACGAGTTCGCGAAGCAGGGCCAGACCAAGACCGCGGCGAAGTTCTACGAGCTGGCGGGTGACAGCGCCAAGGCCGAGGCGCTCGAGAAGAAGAGGGAGGCGCAGGACGAGAAGGCCGAGGCGAAGCGCCAGGGCGATTTCAAGAAGGGACAGAAATCCCTCGAAAAGGAGCTCGGATTCTAGGGAAGCATCAGCAGGAGCGGCAACGAGTCGTCGGAGGTCCGCGTCGGCGGGCCGGGTCGACCGCAAACAGGGGGGAATCATGGGGCCGAGACGATGGGGCGTGATCGTAGCCGGATGCTTGTATATTGCGTGCGCGGTTGCCGGCGAAACGGGGATGTCGGAGACCGGCGCGATCAATCCCGCGCCACCGCCTCCTGACGCGACACGGGGCGGCGGAACGATGCCGCCGCCCCTGAAGTCGAACACGACTCCGGCGGTCGGTATCGCCCCTCTGACGGGCGGGGTCCCGTCGCGCGAGCTGCAGCCGGGGGTCGAGGCACCGCAGGTCGAAAATACGTCCGGCCAGCGTCTGGGCGGGCGGCCGCACACAGGCACCCGGAGCTCCGGAGATGAGGACGACATCGACGACCTCGAGATCGAGCGGCATACGGTCAAGGATGCGGACATGCCCGGACCGCCTTCCAAGGGGCCGTCCGGAACTCAGCGAACCGGCGGGGATGGGACGCAGACCGAAGACGATCTGTATGTCGGTAGAAAGGCTACGGATACGCCGCTCAACGACCTCAATCCCTCTTCAGTTCCCGCTCCGCCGAATTCATCGGGAGTGCAGCGCAGCGGCGGAGACGGAACCCAGACCGAGGACGATCTGTACGTCGCCAGAAAGGCGACGGACGGCCCGCTCGACGCTGGCAGGCCGTCCCCCGCCGCCGCGCTTCCCGCCTCATCTCCCCAACTGCCGCAGCGAAGTAGCTCGCTGGCGACCCCGGCTCGGCCGGCATTGCCGGGGGCGGTGGTCGTCGTTCCACGGCAGAGCTGCGGGACGTACTGGACAGGTTGGTTAAAGGACCCCAACGCGGACGCCAACCCATGCCCGAAGGGCTGCCAGCGCGGCAAGCAGCTGCAGTTGAACCAGCACAAGAACGGCGACACGACCGAGTACGAGGCGAACTACGAGTGCTACCTGCCTGAGCTGTCGGTGTCGCAGCCAACGTCATCGGCGCCTGCTCCCGGAGCCGTGGCGCGCAAGAACTGCGGAACGATGTGGACGGGCTGGCAGAGCGATCCGAACTCGGCGGTAAATCCGTGCCCGGCCAACTGCGAGCGAGGGGAGCTCAGGCGAGTGAACCGAGGCTTGTCGAACGGCAATCCGATCTACGACATGAACTACCGCTGCTACGTCAAGGAAGCCGAAGCGGCAAAGTGAAGACATTCGCGACAGCCCGGGGGCGCCAAAGCTGATCAAACGTGAACGCCATGCATGGAACGGCGGCACCTCGGCAGCGCTGCGTGCCGTGTTCGGAGCGTGTATCGCGGCGGCCCTGCTTGCGTACGTGGTGCGGCCGGTGTTCGCGGCGAGTTTTGCGTCGGCCAAGGAACCTCTGGCGGCGAGCCGTGCGTCGCGTGCGGCCGCGCCTTCCGCAATCGTGGTGCCGCGCAGCAGCTGCGGCACCTCCTGGACGGTATGGGTGAAGGATCCGAACGCGGACCTCAACCCGTGCCCGAAGGGCTGCGAACGGGGCAAGCGGCTGCAGCTCGACGAGCACAAGAGCGGCGACACGACGGAATACCAGGCGAACTACGAGTGCTACCTGCCGCAGCTAGCGGTGCCCCAACCGGCGCTGAAAGCGCGTGCGACGGGCGCGCCGCCGCGGCAGAACTGCGGGACGATGTGGACGGGCTGGCAGAGCGATCCGAGCTCGCCGGCGAATCCCTGCCCGGCGAACTGCGAGCGGGGCGAGCTGCGGGCGGTGAATCGCAGCCTGTCGAATGGAAAATTGGTGTTCGACATGAACTACCGCTGCTACGTCAAGGAGCCGGAGTCGGCAAAGCCGAGCGCGACTCCGGGGAAGCAGCCAGCGACTGCCGGGGCATCGGCGCAAGCGGTTTCGGTCACCACCCCCGCGTTGCAGATGACCGGAAAGCGTCCGGTGGCGATCGGCAATTCGCCGAGCCGGAATCTCGCACCCGAAGACCTGAAAGTGACCACTCCTGCGTTGCAGATGACCGGCAAACGGAGCATTGCGGTTGCGTCCAGAGGCGCCGGGCTCGACCTGCCGCCGGTCAAGGTCGTCACGCCTGCTTTGCAGATGACGGGCAAGCGCTTGCCGTCGTTGGGCGCCGGCGCCGGCGCAGGCAAAGAGCTTTCGGCGGGTTCGGTGGCTATCACCACACCAGCGCTGGAAATGACCGGGCGGCGCCCGCCGTCGCCGCCGGTAGGGCGCAGCCAAGCGGTGAATCCGGCGATGGGCGAAGGACCGCCACGGCGCCGATAAGACTGGACAGGAATCTTGAATGAAGACGCGACTGAAATTCGGGAGGCACAGAATGAAATACAAAACCGAGGCAGTTGGCTTTGCGCTGCTCGTAGCCTGGTGTTCCACGGCAGGCGCAGCACTAACGGTCGATTTCACCGTGCCACTCAATATTTCGCGACTGCCCGAGATGGTTCAGTGGTTCAAGGTGGAGTGCGAGTTGCTCGACTCCGGAGGAGCGGTCGTGGGAAACGCCGACACGAACGTGATGGTTGACACGAGCACCGGCAAGCCACAGCAGAACGAGGTCACCATGCGGGTCCTCCAGTATCCGAACGGGAACCCGCCGACGAACTGGAAATGCACACTGTATCTCTCGGACAATAGCAGCTTCCTCTCGTGGAAGACGCCGAGTACGCAGCCGAATCCGGCTTGGCGGCCGGCTCCCGGCACCCCATTGGTGGAGGAAGTGTCGGGTGCTCTACCGGCGCCCGAGGTGCCGCTCCGTTCCGCGCCGCGCTGAGCGGGCGCGAGAGAGTGATCGGACGGCGTGGAGATTACGGGAACGTGGCGTGGATGAGGTCTGCTGCGCTTTGGCTGGGCGCGTCGCTCGCGATGTGGCACTCGGGTGCAGGACAGTGGGCGGTCGCGGCGACCGCGGCGCCGATGAAAGCGGCGTCGAGCGTAAGTCCCCTATCGCGCGCGGCCGGGCCTTCCGCAATCGTGGTGCCGCGCAGCAGCTGCGGCACCTCCTGGACGGCATGGGTGAAGGATCCGAAGGCGGACCTCAACCCGTGCCCGAAGGGCTGCGAACGGGGCAAGCGGCTGCAGCGCGACGAGCACAAGAGCGGCGACACGACGGAATACCAGGCGAACTACGAGTGCTACCTGCCGCAGCTAGCGGTGCCCCAGCCGGCGCTGAAAGCGCGTGCGACGGGCGCGCCGCCGCGGCAGAACTGCGGGACGATGTGGACGGGCTGGCAGAGCGATCCGAGCTCGCCGGCGAATCCGTGCCCGGCGAACTGCGAGCGGGGCGAGTTGCGGTTGGTGAATCGCAGCCTGTCGAATGGAAAATTGGTGTTCGACCTGAACTACCAGTGCTACGTCAAGGACCCGGCGTCGGCGAAACTGGCTGCGATACCGACGAAAGTCATCGGAACCGCGACGATCGAAATTACCGGTCCGTCGACCAAGGTCATCCGGACTGCGGCGATACAGATCACCGGCCCGTCGACCAAGGTCATCCGGACCGCGGCGATACAGATCACCGGCCCGTCGACGAAAGTAATCCGAACCTTGCCGATCGAAATAACCGGCGCCCATTGAGAAACCGGAGCCCGCTCATACTCGGAGACGAAAGATGAACCGCCCCATCCACAGAATTCTCTGCCTCCACGCGCTCGTCGTCGCGTTCCTGATCCCGGGCCAGGCACAGGCGCAGGCATTCCTGTTCAACGTTCCGCTGGATCTGAAGGACATTCACCCTACCTACACCGTCGTGAAGGTGACTTGCAGGGTGGACGGGCAGGATGCACCCGTAGGGGAGTCCTCGAACCAAGTCAATCTCGTAGCAGGGGCGTTTCACGGAACGCTCAGCGTGCCGGTCGAGCCGGGGCGAGGAAAGAGCGCCCTCGACGCGAGGAGCTATACCTGCGAGGCGTCTTACTGCATGCCGGGCGGTGTGAACTGCACCTCTGCGATACGGCAGAGCACGCCCGCAACCATGGTGCAGCCGGGCGCTCCGTTTACACCCAGCGTCAGCGGATTGATTCAGTGATACGCGGCGCTGTCCCCGCGATTTTGCTCGTCGGTGCGGTGCGGCCGGTGTGGGCGGCCCGATGCCGCCTCAACAGCCGATCCTGGGGGCGCCGCGGAAGGCAAGCAAGCCATAGGAGGTTCCGTGCCGGGCACAACGATCACTAGGACGAAATCATGAACACCGTGAAGCGGATGAGCGCGACGTTTTTCGCGCTGACGACTTTCTTGTTCGGTCTCGGGCCGGCGCACGCGCAAGACCTGACGCCGTGGCTCGACGTGCCGACTTCCTGGGCGCGCACCGTGCAGCAGGGCGTGGTCGCGGTTTCGCCTGACGATCTATCCCCTGGCGCGCAACTCATATTGATGGTCGAACCGCCGAAGAAGGCGCACGAGCCGCTCGCGGCTGCGTACGAGCAGGCGCTGCGCGACCTCGGCCCTTGGCGCCCGGTCGACAGGCCGGCGGAGCAGCGCTTCGACAACGGCTGGGTGTTCCGCCTCGGGGTGGGGGTGACGGTGCTCGAGGGGCGGACCTACACCGCGGAGACGGCGGTGGCGCGTCGTGGCGACTTGCAGGTACGTTTTTGGGTGCTTGCGGATTCGGACGCGACCTTCAACCGCTACAAGGCGGCGACCAGCAACGCCATCGCGAGCGCGCAGGACATCACGCGTCCGCCTGCACAGGCGGCGGCGCCCGCCGCGCCGGTGCAGAACGTGAAGCTCGATGCGAGGTTCGGCAAGGGGATCTCGGGCGTGTATGTCGGCCTTGAGCGAGGGCTGAGGCTGAGCGCGAGCTCGGGTCCGGGAATGCGGCAGACCTACAACGCGTCGACCGGCCGCTATGAAACCTCCCCGGGCGCCGTGTCGCAGCTGAATACAAATATCAGCGACTACACCGAAATTGACGTGTTCTTTCCGGACGGCAGGTACAGGCGCAGCCTCCCGGCGCGCGGACTGCCCACGGAACTGAGCTTCGAGCGGCAGGAGGGCATCTGGCAGCGGCAGGGCAACAAGATCGTCGTCCGGCGAGGGACTTACACCACGTCGTACACGGTGAAGGACGATCACACGCTGATTTCGGACCGCGGGCGTCCGTGGACCAAGGTCGCCTCGCCGCACGGGCGGATCGAGGGTGTTTACGCGCATCAGAACCGCCGCGAGGCCGACGCGCCGCGCCTGGTGCTGCGTGCCGACGGCAGCTACGAGGACCGGGGCGGATTCCTGAACTTGATGGGAACGGCATGGAACCTGGTGGTTCCGGACAGCGACCAAATCTTCAAGCGCTCGAGTAAGGCGCAGGTGCGGCGCATCTTCGGGCCCGGAAGCGGAACCTACACGGTGCAGGATTATGCGCTCACCCTGCGCGACCGCGACGGGCGGGTGTGGCAGTTCAGCATCTATCTGCCGCCGGGCGAGGCCGGCAAGCGGCCGCGCCGGATGGTGATCAATGAGCGCGAGGTGGTCCGTGAATAGGCGCGGTGCCTCCGTCCTGCTCGTTGTCGCCCTCGTGCTCGCGGTTCGCGCGCCCTTCGTGGCGGCGCAACAGGGACCGACGGTGCGTTTCTCGAACTGGGAGTTCACTCCGCCGCCGATGATGGAGAAGGCGGAGCAGACCACCGACAAGCTCGTGTTCAAGCTGGACAAGTCGGTTCCCGGTCCCGGCGGCACCCTTACCTTGGAGGCGGGCCGGCCCCTGCAAGGCACGCTTGCCGCAAGGCTCGACGCCGAGTGGAGGCGGCTCACCAAAGGACGCAAGCTGCTGGACGTGAAGCCCGACAACCAAACGGAGCTTATGGACGGCTCCGAGGGGCTCGCACGCGAAGCGACCACGGCTAACGGCGGATCGTTCGCGATTACCGTTTTCTCGGCACCGAACCACGGCGTCAATCTCCTGCAGATGGACGCCGCCGACGACATGGCAACACAGATGCTGGGCGGCACGACCGTCGGCTTCTTCATGTCGATCAAGCTGCATCCGGTGGGCGGGAGCGCGCTCGCGCAGGCCGCTCCGGGCAAAGGTGATGAGGCAGAGGTGGGTGCGCCCAAGCCGCTGGGACCGGACCTCTACGCGAGTGCCATGGCGAAAGGCAACGGCGTGAACATCCGCACCAGCGCCGACCTCGACGAGCTCAATGTCGACAAAGCTTTCGCCTCCTTCGTCAGCGAAAACCAGGCGCTTCTCGGTCGTGCGCCGAACCGAACCACCAGTTTCGAGGGCGCGATGCGCAAGGTGGAGGCGCTCGTCGACGTCGAGCGCAACGCTGACTATCTGCAGCGCTTGCGCGCGGATCCGCACCTGCAGTCGGTGGAAGAGCTTGACGGGCGTGCAGTCGGCCACATGCTGGCGCAGTCTCCGGAGCAGGCGCTGGCCGCTCTGCTCGTGGCGCAGCAACACTGGCCGCAAGACCCGGGCATCATGTTCAATCTCGCCTCGCTGCTGGCGCAGCAGGGCTTCGCCGCCGAATCCCAGGCCATTCTCGACGAAATCGAGCGACGGAAGAAGTTGCCGTACATCAGCTATGGCATCAAGCCGCGCTCGGTCATGGATTACTTGCACGGCTACAACCTCATGAGCATGGGCGACTACGAGCAGGCGTCGCAGAAGCTGCAGGATGCCCTCAATCAATCTCCCGGGTTCGGGGAAGCGGCCCTCAGCCTGGCGCTGGTGAATCAGAAGCGGGGAGGCTCGGGCAAGTGGTTATTCGTCGGCGGCTATTACCGTCGAGGGACGGGGCGAGTTCCCGACGCTCCCCAGGCGTCCTACGATGGCGGCGCGGCTTCCTACCGCGACAAGACAGATGTCGAGGTCATGGACGTTGGCGACGGCGCCATCGGATTGCAGGCGAAGGCGTTCCTCGATCTTACAAAGGGGCAGCCG
>Ga0316579_10000799_pt1 | contig 10848 bp, 8 predicted proteins | sample J5NA_2_FD_203074 | JGI IMG/M metagenome (GOLD analysis project Ga0316579, IMG submission 203074) | Rhizosphere microbial communities from salt marsh grasses in Alabama, United States - J5-7_160517rDrA | ecosystem: Host-associated > Plants > Roots > Rhizosphere | place: USA: Alabama | collected...
GCCCAGCTACATCACCCTTGAGCAGGGTAAGGAAAATGTCATTCCTTATGTTATTCCGGAAGAGTACGCCATTCCCGGCATCGGGGTGTGGTATGCCTCTACCTGTCGGCAGTGTCCGGCCGGCTGTGGTATCCACGGCCGCGTTCGCGAGGGGCGTGTTCTCAAGGTGGAAGGTAATCCAATCTCTCCAATCAACCGCAGTCCTGCCGGAGATGTGAGCGGCAAGCTGTGCCAGATGGGTCAGTCGGGATTGCAGAATCATTACAACCCGGATCGCGTGACCAAGCCGCTGCTGCGTAAAGGCGGCAGCCTGGTGGAGGCGAGCTGGGACGAGGCCATGGATGCCATCAAGCAAAAGATGGGTTCCAGCAGCAAGGCTGCCTGGTTTACCGGCACCGTCAGCGGTCACCAGGCGGTGCTGCTGCAGGCCCATTTGGATGCCATGGGCTCCAAGCATCATTATGTCCACGAGGTGGTGAATACCGCCGTTTCCCAGGCGGTGAATCGCGAAGTCCTGGGCGAGGCGTTGCCGCGTTACCGTTTCGATCAGGCCAAGGTCATATTGTCGTTCGGCGCGGACTTCCTCGGTCCCTGGCAGTCGCCGGTGCATTTCTCCACGATGTACGCCAAGTTTCGTGAAGCGCCGCGCGGGATCCTGGTACAAGTCGAGCCGAAGATGACCCTGACCGGCGGCAATGCCGATCTGTGGTTGGCGATCCGCCCCGGTACGGAAGGTGTGTTCGCACTGGGAATCGCCAATCTGCTGCTGAGCAAATTCAACCGTGACGGCGCTCAGCTGCCGGCCGAAGTGCGCAGCACCATCGCAAAATATGATCTGGATACGGTTACCAATATCACCGGTGTGCCGGGCGATCGTCTGACCAAGGTGGCGACCTGGCTGAATGAGCGCAGCCCCAGTTTGGTGCTGAGCGGCATGTCGGCGGAAGGCCAGGAACACGGCTACGATACGGCGGCTGCGGCCATGCTGCTCAATATAATCTTGGGCAATGTCGGCAAGACCATCGTCAGCAGCGGCGCTTTTCCTTTCAGCCAACTGGTGGCCAAGGAAGGTAATACCGGAGATCTTCTGGCGTTTGCCGACGCGCTCGACAAGGGCGAGCATGACGCGGTGTTCATTTACGGGACCAATCCCGTCTTCACCGCCCCCGACGCCTTGGCCTTGGGCGACAAACTGGATAAAGCGCCGTTCAAGGTCGTGCTCACCAACTTCCATGATGAAACGGCTATGCATGCCGATGTGGTGCTGCCTATCTACTCGCAATATGAAGAGTGGGGTACCCATGTTCCCGCATACCAGGGCGACGGCAGCATCATCAGCATTCAACAGCCGGTGATGGAACCGCTCTATCCCACCACGACGCGCAGTTTCGGCGATGTGGTGCTGGACCTGCTCAAGACCCGCGACGCCGGCAAGTACGGTGGCTTCAAAGACTATTACGCCTATCTGCAACAGGCCTTCGCCAGCCTTCCGGCCGATGTCAAGCAGGGCGCGGTCAGCGACGAGGCCTTCTGGCAGCAAGCCGTGCAGCAGGGTCTGATTCAGGTGAAGCGCAAAGAGGTTCCGGCGCTGACGGCCAAGGCAGTGGCGGTCACTGTGCCCGATTACAGCACCAATGCGGAATATCCCTATCATTTGATTCCCTCACCCCGTTTGGGTATGTGGGACGGACGCCACGCCAATATTCTCTGGCTGCAAGAGGCGCCGGATCAGATCAGCAAGGTCGTGTGGGATTCCTGGGCCGAGATGCATCCGAAGACGGCGGCAAAGCTCGGGGTCAAAGAAGGTGATTACCTGAAAATCACCTCTGCTCAGGGCACGATTGAAACCAGAGTCTATATCTTCAAGGGCATACATCCCGATGCTATCGCGGTCCCCCTGGGTCAGGGTCACACGGAATACGGGCGCTTTGCCAAGGGGCGTGGCGTCAATCCGCTGAAGATCCTCAGCCCGGTGCGTGACGGCAAGACGGGCGAGTTGGCCATGTACGGCACGCGCGTCAAAGTGGCCAAGTCCGGGCGCAATGAGACATTGACGAAGCTCGGCGGCAGCGAAACGCAACACGGCCGCAAGCTGGTGGCGACGATAACCGCGGATGTATTCAGACGTACTGAAGGGGGTGGTAAGGATGTCGTTTAAAAATATTCTCGAGGATTGGTCGCGCTATCGCCGCGGCCGGGAGGAAGGCGGCTTCCACAAGTACGAACACAAGTGGGGGATGGCCATAGACCTCAACAAGTGTATCGGCTGCAATGCCTGCGCGGTGGCGTGCTATGCGGAAAACAACCTGGCGGTGGTGGGTCAGGAGCGTTTCGCCAAGCACCAGGCGATGCACTGGATGCGCATTGAGCGTTACTGGGATGAGCCTGATTTGGGCTCCGAACTGCCGGCGAGCGATTACGCTGAAAAGGGTGCCAGCTTCCTGCCGATGAACTGCCAGCAATGTATGTCGGCGACCTGCGAGCCGGTATGCCCGGTGGCGGCGACCTATCACACGCCGGACGGATTGAATGCCCAGGTGTACAACCGCTGCATCGGTTCGCGTTATTGCTCCAACAACTGTCCGTACCGCTTGCGCTACTTCAACTTCTGGTCATATTACGATGTTTCCTGGCCTGCGCCGCTGCATCTACAGCTCAATCCCGATCTGACGGTGCGCGACAAGGGCGTGATGGAGAAATGTACTTTCTGCGTGCAGCGCATCCGCGCGGCCAAAGACAAGGCCAAGATGGAAGATCGCAAGGTTAGAGACTTCGAATTCCAAACCGCATGTCAGCAGTCTTGTCCGACCGCCGCGATTGTCTTCGGTGACCTGATGGTTTCGGATACCAAGGTCAGTAAGATGTGGGCGGCTCATGAGGTGAAGCTCAATGAGGTAGAGGTTGGTGAAGTCGAGAAAAAGAAAGAGGATTCCGAGTTGCGGGGTTATCGAGTCCTCGAGGATCTCAATACGGATCCCAAGATCATGTTTCTGGAGAGGGTGCGCGAGGTATAAACGGCGGGACGCTATGTGCGGCGTATAGCCAGGGCTTTCAATCCAAGAAGTTGGTGGGGAGACATGGAAACAAAAGACATAAACGAACAGATTAAGTGGGCCCAGATTAATAAGGACGTGCTGCGTAGTCTGGAGAATCCACGTATGGCCTATTGGGTGGCCGTGGGCGTATGCTTGCTTTTGCTGTCATGCGCGGTGACTGCGGAGATTTATCAATATCAGACCGGTATCGGTACCGCCGATCTCGACTGGCCGCAGATGTGGGGTCTGTACATCTCCACCTTCATCTTCTGGATCGGCATGAGCCACTCGGGAACCTTGCTCTCGGCGATTCTGCATATCATCCACGCGGATTGGCGTAAACCGATCTATCGCTTCGCCGAGGCGATGACCACCTTCTCTCTGATGACCGCCGGCCTGTTTCCCGTCATCCACCTAGGCCGTCTGTGGAATATGTATTGGGTGCTGCCCTATGCCAGTGATCGCGGTGCGTGGCCCAACTTCCGCTCGCCGCTAGTGTGGGACGCCTTCGCCATCTTCACTTACCTGAGTTCATCGGCTACGTTCCTGTTCATCGGCATGATCCCCGACCTTGCCATCTGCCGCGATAACGCCAGGGGCTGGCGTAAAGTACTCTATACGTTCTTGTCCATGGGTTGGGAAGGCACCGACAGGCAGTGGCGTAACTTCCGCAAGACCTATCTGCTGATGGCCTGCTTCCTGATTCCGCTGGCGGTGTCGGTGCACTCCATCGTGTCTGCGGACTTCGCCATGTCCATCATGCCCGGCTGGCACGTGACTACCTTCCCGCCCTACTTCGTGGCCGGGGCCTTGTATTCGGGGTGCGCGGCCATCATCACGCTGTTCATCATCCTGCGCTACTTCTTCCGCTTTGAGAAATACATGACCATTCCCATTCTGGAGAAGACCGCCAAGCTGACCTTCGTTATCGCCATGGCATGGACCTATCTGCTGTTCATCGAGTTCGGCACGGGCTGGTATGGGGATGACATCCCGACGAAGGAAGTGCTGATAGACAAGTTCACCGGCCACTATGCACCCTTATTCCTCATGATGGTGTTCTTGGGCTCGGTACTGCCCTTTACCCTGGCCTTCAAAAAGGTGCGCACGCACCTGCCGACCATGTTCGTGATCTCTTTGCTGTTCAACGTGGGTATGTTTTTGGAACGTTGGATGATCGTCTCGCCCACCGTGTCGTTCTCGTATGAGCCTATCGCCTGGAGCGTGTTATGGCCGAGTATCGTGCAATGGGCAATCGTATTCGGCAGTTTCGGCTGGTTTGGCTTGCTGTTCCTGATCTTCGTCAAGGTATTCCCGTCGGTCTCCATGTACGAAGTGAAAGAGATGGTTTATCACCGCCGCCGCGCCGCTGAGGATGATAAGGCCCTGGCCTTCCACCGCCGTACATCGGATCCGCAACCCGCCACAGAGATGCCGGGCGCTTAGGGAGATAAATATGAGCAAGCATCGCATAATGGGGTTATTCAGCGATTTCGAGCAGGCCTTCGCGGCAATCGCCGATATCCGCAACAATAAGATACAAGGGGTGTCCGTCGACGATGTGACCTTGAAGTCCCCCATCGAACACCCGGAAATCGAAGAGGTACTGGGTGAACGCCCCAGCCATATACCCAAGTTTACCTTGATGGGGGCGGTGTTCGGCATGACCTTCGGTTTTCTCATGCTTGCATCCGCGCAGGCTACCTTCCTGGTGCAGCCGCAGGGCGGTAAGGCGGTGGTTCCGCTACCCTCCAACTTTGCGCTGACCTATGAGATGCTGATCCTGTTCGGGGTGGTTTTTACCGTCGTGTCATTTCTGCTCAGCGCCCGCATGCTGAGGCGACGCGATACGTTTTACAGTGAAATGGTCAGCTTGGATCAAGTGGGTGTACTGCTGGAAGTTGATGAAAAGAATGTGCAAGCCCTGAAGAGCTTGTTCCAGCAGCACAAGGTAGTGGAGCTCCGGGAAGAGGTCGTGCGATGAGATTGTTAACGGTTGTTTTACTTGGATTGCTTATACCGAGTGCTGCCTATGCCTGGCCTTGGTCCCAGGATATGATGAATCAGCCTAGTATCAAGCCGCAAAAGCCTGTGGAAATGGACGGCAAGCTGGAGATGGTGCCATTCCCGAAGCGCTCGATACCGGTCGGCGGCTTCCCGACAAAGATCCACAATCGGGACGAGGCCAAGGACTTAAAGAATCCCACCCCGCCCAGCGAAGCATCTATCGGTAGAGGGCGTAACCTGTTCAGGATCTACTGTTCCGCCTGCCATGGTTTGACGGGCGGCGCCAACTCGCCGGTGACGCAGAGGATCGGCGCCATCAATCTCCGCGAGGATTATGCGCAGAAGCAGCTGTCGGAAGGGTGGATTTTCGGCACCATCACCTTCGGCAGTTATGTGATGCCCGCCTACGGCGATCCGATGGCGCGCCCGGACCACCGCGGCGCCAATGATCTTACGGTGCCGGAGCGCTGGGATGTTGTTAATTACGTAAAACATGGCATGCTCAAGGATCCCCCGGATCTTAATCATGACCAGATGCATACGGCGAAATCGGACTAGATGTAACGCGAGTCTTGGTAAGACGCAAACAAGATTGAGGGGATAACATGCAAAATTTCGGTAGCTGGTCCGTGCTGACAACCGACTTCCTGATCGTGTTGTATATCGCGCTGAACGGGGTGACGTTCTCGTCGATACTGCATCTGTGTAACGGCAAATGGCGCTTCGCCGTCCGGCATTTGGCCTGTTCAATGTCGGTGTTGTTTCCCATAGCGGGAATTTTATTGGTGGTATTGTTGGCTAAGAGCGGTTCAACCTTCGCGTGGGTGACGGAAACCAAGAACCCCCTTGGCGAGCCTATCATTCCCAATGGCTGGCGCAGCATGCCGTTTCTGATGGCGCGTGAAATCATTGGTTTCCTGTTTATCTGGGGCTTGTACCGGATGTTCATCAAATATCAGGCCCTGAGCGAGGTGGATCAGTCTTACGCCGTGCAGCGCCGTTTTCGTAATATCGCCCTGCTGATTCCTTTTGCCTATGTACTGTACGGAACGATGGTGGCCTGGGACTTCGAAATGACCCAGTTCCCGGGATGGCGCAGTGACAGCTATGGCTTTTATCATTTCCAGAGCAACTTCCACATGTTCTTGGGCTTCTTCTCGGTGGTGCTGTACTTTTTGATTCGCTCGGGCAAGCTTGCCAAGGAGATGCCGGCCCATATCATGAATTTTATGGCGCAATTCATGTTGGGTATGACCATCCTGTGGACCTACCTCTACTTTACCCAGTATCTGATTATGTGGTACGGACGTCTGCCGGAAGACATGGGCCGTTATTGGTATATGATGTATCACGATCTGGGGCCGCTGTGGTGGACCTTCCTGGCCCTGAAGTTCGTCATTCCGTTCGTGACCCTGGCGATTAACCCGAATCGCCATAATCCGCCGGTGATCGCCATGGTAGGCGGCTCGATCGTGCTCGGTACCTGGATTGAACGCTATACCTGGATTTCCGGTTCGGTGGCGCCCAAGTTCTACCACATCCCGATGACCTCAATCACGGACATCCTGTTCACGGTCGGGATTGCGGTGGTGTCCTGGATCGCGGTGAAATGGGCGATGACCCGCCAGGGCTTGATTCGCGCCTAAAGCCGGATTTTACAATTCCGGATGTATGCAGACGCCATCGCCAGCCGATGGCGTTTTGCTTTTTAGCTGCCAGGAAATGATGCGGCCGTCTCAGTGTTTAACCACTGCCGGATGGCGGGATACTCAAATACCCGCCCTCGGAGTGTTTCTTCAGCCAGCCCATGATGCGTTTTATTAAGGTCGGTTCGGCACCCCGGAAGGAGTGATCTGCGCCCATCAATTCCAATTGGCGATAGGCAATATAACCGTTGCGGTCCGTGCTCAGGAGGCGGGCCTGGGGCGAGCGCTTCAGGGCTTCGGCTTGCTGAGAACGCAGCGCGGCGAGTCCCCCACGGCGCGCCGCGGTTTCTCGAGCGGCAGCGCATGCGGTCACCTCATCGAAGTCCCGGCTGCCGTAAATATCCAGGATGGGGACGTGGATATTTTCCAATAGCTCGGGGCCGTAGGATTTTGGTTCAGAACCGGGCGGAGCCCCAAGACTGATCGCCGCCAGTCCTGAGACCTTTAAGGGATCATTGCCGCTGACGCCCACCGCGGCGGCGGCAGCGCCCAGGCCATGGCCGATCAGCACAATGTTGGTGATGCCTTGCTTCTGCAGATAATTGATGGCGGCTTGGATGCGGCTGCGGCTGGCGGTGAAGTACGGCTCCAGTTGCCACAGGCCGTCAGCGCCCTTAGTGGGCATGGGGAGTTCGATGGCCAAGGTATTCCAGCTATAGGCCGGCAACGCCTTACGCAGCGGGGCGATCACATCCGGCCAGTCCGGGGTCCTGCCCAGGCTGGGCAGGATGATCGCTCCGCCCAGGGAATTGCCGGTCGTGGATCGGGTGTATATCCCCAAGAAGCGTGTACCGTCGGCCTCCAGCCACTGAGGCTTCCCCACGGTGATGGCGGCAGCCAGTTCTGCATCCGGATTGGGGGGCTGCGCGTCAGCGGCCCAGCTGAGGTGTGACGGCCATGTCAGGAACAGGCAAATTAAAGCTAGCCAATGTCTTAGTGCTTTTCTGGCGTACATAAAGGAGGTATCCGGGCTAAGCCGTGATAGTCATAGCATGCAGATCGACCGTTTCATTTCCCGGCTTTAATCGGCCTCGGGGGGTGGCGTGAAAAATTTTTCGTAATCGGGTAAAGTCGCTATTCGTCCTCGGCCGGTATGGCGAGTAAATAAATGAATTGCAGAGCAGCGACTTAAAAGCGAGATAGCCATGTCAGATTATAAAATTGCACCGTCCATACTCTCGGCGGATTTCGCCCGACTCGGCGAAGAGGTCACCAATGTGCTCGCCGCGGGCGCGGATATCGTCCATTTCGATGTAATGGACAATCACTATGTTCCGAATCTGACCATCGGTCCCCTGGTGTGCGAGGCCCTGCGTAAGCACGGCGTCACCGCGGCGATCGATGTGCATCTCATGGTAAAGCCAGTCGATCGCATCATCCCGGATTTCGCCAAGGCGGGCGCTACCTATATCACCTTCCATCCCGAGGCCTCCGAACACATCGATCGCAGCCTGTCCCTGGTGCGGGAATGCGGCTGCAAGTCCGGCCTGGTCTTCAATCCCGCCACGCCTCTGGATTATCTGAAGTACGTCATGGATAAGGTGGACATGGTGTTGCTGATGTCGGTCAACCCCGGTTTCGGTGGTCAGAAATTCATTCCCGCCACCTTGGATAAATTGCGCGAGGCGCGCCGCTTGATCGACGAGAGTGGTTACGACATCCGTTTGGAGATCGACGGCGGGGTCAAGGCCGACAACATTCGCGAGATCGCGGAGGCCGGTGCGGATACCTTCGTCGCCGGTTCGGCGATCTTCAACGCCGGCAAAGACACCGATCCCCATCGCTATGACAGCGTGGTGGCGGCGATGCGCGCCGAGCTGGCCAAGGTGGGTAAATGAGCGTTGTGAACACCCAGCCGCAGATGGTGTTGATCGACCTGGACGGCACGCTGATAGACAGCGTGCCCGACCTCGCCTACTGCGTCGATGCCTTGATGTCGCAACTCGGTCTGCCGCCACGCGGCGAGGCCAAGGTTCGGCAGTGGGTGGGTAACGGCATCGAGCGCCTGGTGAAGCGGGCTTTGCTCGATCAGCTCGATGGAGAGCCCGATCCGGCCCTGCTGGCCAAGGCGCTGCCTATTTACTTTGAGTTATATAAAGACAATCTTTCCAAACGCAGTCGTCTTTATCCAGGCGTGAAGGAAGGCCTGCAATTCCTCCTCGACGCCGGCTATAAACTGGGTTGCATCACCAATAAGGCGGCGGCGTTTACCGAGCCGCTGCTCAAGGATCTCGGCATCTACGATTATTTTCAAATCGTGGTGAGCGGTGACACCTTGCCGGTCAAGAAACCGGATCCGCTGCCGTTGTTACATGCGGCGCGATTCTTCAAGGTGGATCCGAGTCGGGCCCTCATGGTGGGCGATTCCATCAGTGACGTTAAAGCGGCGCGGGCCGCCGGATTCCAAGTGATCTGCATGAGCTACGGTTACAATCACGGCCGGGATATCCACGATGCGCATCCGGATGCGGTCATCGATTCCATGGTGCAGTTATCCGGTTTGCTAGCCAAGGTTGCATAGGACGACGAGGGTCATGAGGGTAGCGATGATGTGGAACAGACAAGTGGTTTGGCGATGGTGGCGCTGATTCGCCGTTGCGACCGTCTGTTTGCGTTGAATCGTTTCCCCGAAAGGTATAAGCATGACCCATGAACAATTCCACTCCCTGGCGGCCCAGGGCTATAACCGCATTCCCGTGATGCGCGAGGTGTTGGCGGATCTTGATACCCCGCTCAGCACCTATCTCAAACTGGCCGACGCCCCTTATTCCTATCTGCTCGAATCCGTGCAGGGCGGCGAGAAATGGGGCCGCTATTCCATCATCGGTTTACCGTGCCGCACCCGCATCGAAGTGCGCGGCAAGGATCTGTCCCTGCTGCGCGACGGCGAAGTGATCGAAACCGTCAGCGGTGTCGATCCCCTGAGCTGGATCGAGTCCTATCAGGGCGCGTATCGCGTGCCCAATGTCACCGGTCTACCGCGCTTCACCGGCGGCCTAGTGGGCTACTTCGGTTACGACACGGTACGCTATGTCGAACCGCGTTTGAGCCATTGCCCCGCAGCGGACCCCTTGCAGACGCCGGACATTTTGTTGCTGGTGTCCGACGAGGTGGTGGTATTCGATAATTTGCGCGGCAAGCTCTATGTGGTGGTCCATGCCGATCCCGCCGTGGCGGATGCCTATGCTCAGGCTCAGGCGCGCCTCGATGATCTGGTGGCGCAGGTGCAGGCGGCGACGCCGCGCAATCAAACCGTCAATCCAGCACAGCAGGTACACAAAGAGGCGGACTTCGTGTCCGGCTTTACCCGCGAGGGATTTGAAAAGGCGGTAGAGCGTATCAAAGAGTACATCATCGACGGCGACGTCATGCAGGTGGTGTTGTCGCAACGGCTCAGCGTGCCGTTTACGGCATCGCCGCTGGATCTCTACCGGGCCTTGCGCAGCCTCAATCCTTCGCCCTATATGTTTTACTTCAATCTCCACGATTTTTATATCGTCGGGTCCTCGCCGGAGATCCTGGTGCACGTGGAAGACGGCATGGTCGCGGTCAGGCCCATCGCCGGCACCCGGCCGCGCGGTGCGAGCGAAGAACAGGACCGGGCCTTGGAAGCCGATCTGCTGGCCGATCCCAAGGAGCGTGCCGAACACTTGATGCTCATCGATCTCGGCCGTAACGACGTGGGACGCGTGGCCGATGTGGGCAGCGTGACGGTGACCGAGCAGATGGCGGTGGAGCGTTATTCTCACGTGATGCACATTGTCTCGAATGTCACCGGCCGTCTGCGCCCGGGCATGAGTCCGATCGCAGCCTTGCGCGCCACCTTCCCCGCCGGCACCCTGAGCGGCGCGCCCAAGATCCGCGCCATGGAGATTATCGATGAACTGGAACCGGTGAAGCGCGGCATCTACGGCGGTGCGGTGGGTTATCTCGGCTGGAACGGCAACATGGACACTGCCATCGCGATTCGTACCGCCGTAATCAAAGACGGACAATTGAATATTCAGGCCGGCGCCGGCATCGTCGCCGACTCGGTACCCGCTACCGAATGGGATGAAACCATGAATAAAGGCCGCGCCATCTTTCGCGCCGTGGCCATG
>Ga0316579_10000801_pt1 | contig 10843 bp, 5 predicted proteins | sample J5NA_2_FD_203074 | JGI IMG/M metagenome (GOLD analysis project Ga0316579, IMG submission 203074) | Rhizosphere microbial communities from salt marsh grasses in Alabama, United States - J5-7_160517rDrA | ecosystem: Host-associated > Plants > Roots > Rhizosphere | place: USA: Alabama | collected...
CGATCATCCCACGAAACCTGATCCCATCTGCGAACAGCATCTTTAACAGTGCAGTAGTCCCCTTCCGGGGGAAATTTGCAGGTGTTTTCCGCTGTGATAATAAGAAACGGGAGATGAATTTGAACCGCGGCTTCAGCGAGGATGGTATCCACTGGGAGCTGGAAGATGATCCCATCGATTGGCAGAATGATGATCCGGAGATCAGTCGTTTCCAATACCGCTACGACCCGCGCGTAGTTTGGATCGAAGACCGCTATTATGTAACCTGGTGCAACGGGTATCATGGTCCCACGATCGGTATTGGTTATACCTTTGACTTCGAGAAATTCATTTTTCTAGAGAACGCTTTACTGCCTTTCAACCGCAACGGGGTGCTTTTCCCGCGCAAAATAAACAATCAATACTTCTTACTCAGCAGGCCAAGCGACAACGGGCACACTCCTTTTGGAGATATCTATCTCAGTCGCAGTCCCGATCTGATCCACTGGGGGAAACACCGCTTCGTGATGGGAGTCAAGGATGGCTGGCAGAGCACCAAGATCGGTGCTGGACCGGTCCCGATCGAAACTCGCGCGGGCTGGTTGATGATATATCACGGTGTTTTGACATCCTGCAATGGATTTGTTTACAGCTTTGGCGCTGCCCTGCTGGACCTTGAAAAACCCTGGAAAGTGATCGCTCGCGGTGGACCCTACCTGCTCTCACCCCAGGCGGATTACGAGAATGTCGGTGATGTGCCGCATGTAACTTTCCCCTGCGCAGCCCTGTTTGATCCTGAAACGGGTCGCATGGCGATTTATTACGGTGGCGCAGATACCGTGACCGCCCTGGCATTTTCCAGAATCGACGATCTGATCAACTTTGTGAAGACAACTTCCGATTTATAAGATCCGGAGGGTGATCGATCCTTTGCCTGCATCCGCATTTCTGGAAAATGGAATTTATCAGGGATTGCTACAATTTTCTACTTCTTTAATCGAGTAAATCTTCTTTCGATTTATGACCAAAGTTCAACTAGGTTTTCCACCAATGACGGGATGGCAAAAACGGAAAGAAGGTGCACGATGACGCTAGATGACCAGAAATACATCCGCTTGGCGATCAAGCTCGCTCAGGCAGCACGCGACAACGGTAACCATCCATTCGGGGCATTGCTCGTGAGCCCTGATGGCAAGACCCTTTTAGAAGCCGGGAACACCGTTGTTACCGAAAAAGACAGCACGGGACATGCCGAAACCAACCTAGTGCGGATGGCCTCAAGCAGGTATGATCGTGATTTCCTGTCGCAATGTACCTTGTATACCAGTACAGAGCCGTGTCCAATGTGCAGTGGTGCGATTTTCTGGGCTAATATCGGCAGGGTGGTTTACGGTCTCAGCGAAGAGAGCTTTTACGAGATCGTGGGCCAGGATTCCGAAGAAGTGCTCTACCTGCCATGCCGGGAACTCTTCGCCAGGGGACGGCGGCACACCGAAGTTGTCGGTCCCATCCTGGAATCCGTGGCGCGCGAGGTACACCGGAATTTTTGGGATTGAAATGCCCTCCGGTGCGGTAAATTCACCGGCTTGGAGTCAGAATCTCGAGCAAGATCCGTTACAATCATCCCAAGTGTAATTAGATCAAGATAAAAATACGCAAATTCACATACCCAGGTTTTGAGATATTATTTATAATATAAGTATGATTAAAGGCAGCTCGCATGGTTGAAAAGTATGTCATTGCTCGAACTCTCGAACAGGTTTTCGACACGCTGGAACTGAAGGGGCAGTCAAAAGCGATCATTGCCGGGGGAACTGACCTGCTGCTCGATATCCAGCAAGGGAGGCACACGCAACCAGATATCCTGCTGGATGTCTCTGAGATTGACGAGATGCGGCAGATCAGGATGGAAAACAAAAAAATTTTCCTCGGCGGGGCGGTAACGCATAATGAAATTATGCACAGTGCCTTGTTAGCAGAGCATGCCCAATGTGTTGTCGAGGGCTGTAGCCTGATTGGCGGGCCACAGGTGAGAAACGTGGCCACGATTGGTGGAAATGTCGCCCACGCCCTTCCAGCAGGAGATGGGACCATTGCGCTCCTGGCCATGGATGCTGAGGTCAACATTGCCTCATCGGCTGGAGAAACCCGTTGGGAACCATTAGTCGATATCTTTGCAGGACCTGGAAGAGTGACTTTCGACCGGGAACGAGAGCTGCTGGTCGGATTCCGTTTCCCGTGTAAGGCAGTGCGTGAAGGTTCTGCATTCCAGCGAGTCATGCGCCCCCAGGGAGTGGCGATTGCCATCCTGAACATGGCTGCCTGGCTGCAGCTGGATGCGGACCACCAAATTATAGATATCCACATCTCCTGCGGACCGGCAGGACCACGTCCGTTCAGGGCACATCAAACCGAAGCTGCCTTCAAGGGCAGGGTGTTCGATGAAGCGATTTTCAACCAGGCCTGCACGATCTTGGACCAGGAAGTCAGCCTGCGAACCAGCCGTCACCGCGCAACCCAGGAGTACCGCCATCAGCTCTTGCCCGTACTCTTGAGAGAAGTTCTCGAGAACGCGATGGCTAGGTGCAGTTAACAGCCGAATTTATTGGAGAAAATAGTATGGCTCTTTTACATTTTTGGGTGAATGGTAAAGAAGAAACTGTGGAAATAAATGAGCGTGAAATGCTCTCAGATGTCCTCAGGTACCGCTTGAACCTGACTGGGACAAAAATCAGCTGTAATGAATCTGAGTGCGGTTCATGCACTGTTCATGTCGATGGGCTACCTGTGCTCTCATGCAATTACCCGGCCCAGAAAGCCGAGGGGAAATCCATCACCACGATTGAAGGGTTATCGAACAACGGCAGTTTACACCCCTTACAGGAAAGTTTCGTAAAACATGGCGCGGTTCAGTGCGGTTTTTGCACACCGGGTCAGATCATGACTGCTGCTGCACTGCTGAAAGAAAACTCGAATCCCGGTGTTGGGGAGATAAAATACGCGCTGACGGATACCCTCTGTCGCTGCGGTGCCTATCCTTCCATTATTCATGCCATCCAGGCTGCTGCAGATCACATCAACCATGGTACCCCGATCGATTATCCTTCCTTTGACTTCGAAGGAGATCTGGAAGTTATTGGCCGGGTGCATGAACGCCCGGAAGCGATCGCAAAGGTAACCGGAAAAGCGATCTTCAGCGACGATATCCACTTTCCAGGCATGCTCTACGGTGCCACGCTCAGGGCTGGTATTCCACATGGTATCGTAAAAAAGATCGATATCGGCGAAGCACGGCAGCTGCCTGGCGTTCGGGCAGTACTGACCGCCGACGACATTCCTGGACGCATCAATCACGGGGCGGTGATTCACGATTGGCCTGCGCTGGTTGGCGTCGGAGAGAAGGTGCGTTATGTCGGTGATGCAATTGCGATTGTAGCTGCAGACAGCCAGGAAATTGCAAGGCAAGCCATCCAATTGATCCAGGTTGAATTTAACCCGCTGCCAGTTGTAGTGGATCCGGTTAAAGCCATGCAACCTGGGGCTGCCCCAGTCCATGAAACTGGCAACCTGCTCAAACATATTAAAGTGAATAAAGGGGATATCAAAACGGGTTTTGAGCAGGCTGATGTGATCTTCGAGGAGACCTTTCACACCCCCATCCATGAGCATGCCTTCATGGAACCAGAATGCAGCGTTGCCCGCCTCACGGAAGATGGTAGGATCGAGGTTTATGTCGGATCCCAGATTCCTTACGCAGACCGGGAACAAATCGCAGCTGCCCTGGGAGTTCCCCAAACCAAGGTCCGCGTGCGGGGTCCCCTGATCGGAGGTGGTTTTGGCGGTAAAGAAGATATTGCCGGTCAGATCCATGCAGCTTTATTAACCCACGCCACCGGAAAACCGGTGAAAATCTTATACGATCGCCACGAAAGTATGCTCGTTCATCCAAAACGCCATGCGACGCAAATCACGGTCAAGCTCGGTTTGAAACGAGATGGAACAATTACTGCTGCTCAGACTGAGCTGTACGGGGATACTGGCGCATATGCTTCGCTCGGTACCAAGGTGATGGGCAGGGCCACCACCCATTCCACGGGTCCCTACATCATCCCCCATGTCAAAATCGACTGCTATGCCGTTTACACCAACAACCCACCTGCGGGTGCGTTCAGGGGTTTTGGTGCTCTCCAGGCATCCTTCGCCATCGAGTGCATGGTTGATCTGGTTGCTGAAAAAATGGGACTCGATCCATTCGAGTTTCGCCGTAAAAACGCCCTGCGGAAGGATTCCATCACCAACACCGGGCAGTACCTGACCGAAAGTGTTGGTTTAATCCAGTGCATCGATCAGACCAGGACCCAGTTAATGAGCTTCACCAACGGCAGTGATCCTTTCAGCTCGCGAGTTGTAGAAAATGCCCCGCACAAACGCAGGTCTTGGGGATTTGCAGTGTCATTCAAAAACACTGGACTGGGTGAAGGCGCCCCGGACAAAGCCGCTGCTGAAGTTGAATTATTTGCAGATGGGACCGCTGAAGCACGCATTTCTTCTGCCGAGATTGGGCAGGGGTTGGTTACCGTGCTACAAATGGTGACCGCCCAGGAATTGAGCCTGCCAATCAATCGCGTCCGAGTCCTCTTATCGGACACAGATCTAACGCCCGATGGTGGGCCAACCACCGGTTCCAGGCAAACTTATATCTCCGGAAACGCGGTCAAACATGCTGCCATTACCTTGCGGGAGGCCATGAAAGCCACGCTTTCCGAGCGTTATGATATTGCCCCGGAAGAGATCAAATTTATTGAAGGATTAGCCCAGGTAAACGGTCATCGAGTCCCGTACGGGGAAGTAGTGGATTATATGAAAGCCGAGGGCCGTGAACCGAAAGTGTTATATGAATATTGGGCACCGGAAACCACTCCCCTGGGTGAACCGGGCGATAAACATTTTGCCTATTCGTTTGCAGCCCAGGCAGTCGAAGTTGAGGTGGATCTTCAAACCGGCGAAGTGAAGGTATTGCGCGTGATCGGTGCGACCGATGTCGGCAAAGCCATTAACCCCCTCGGACTCCAGGGCCAGCTGGAAGGCGGCATCATTATGGGCATTGGACACGCCTTGACCGAGGAGTTTATCGTTGAAGATGGTCTGGTGTTTACAGATTATCTGGCACGCTACCGGATGCCTTCGATCAAGCACATCCCTGAAGAGATCAAGGCGATCATTGTTGAAGATCCCACCCGGGAGGGTCCTTATGGTGCCAAGGGAGTGGGAGAAATCTCGACCATGCCCACCCCGCCCGCGATCATCAACGCCGTCTACAATGCCTGTGGAGTTCGTTTGCATAAACTGCCGGTAGATCAGGATGCTTTAGCCAGGCGATTGAAGGCTGGGGGTGGAAAGGATTCCTGATCCTCTCGCCAAACAATCCGGATTTCCGTGGGTAGCTCTATTCACTTGAAAAACCTGCTCAGAATTGCATTTATCAATCGGTAGAGAACGGGATTACCAAAAATGAGCAAAGTGATAGAGTAGCTCATTTCAATGGTATTTCCTCCCAACTGTGTTATAATCCGCCGGTTGGTGAGGATATAACCAACCCAAAAATTTAATATAACAATAGTTTTGAAGATTCCAAATGGTTGCTCGTCAATATCTGGACGAGCATTTTTCTTTCCGCAGGGGGAAGGTAAAAGCGGTTGGTAGAACCCGGGACGTATTCTGCAAAGACTGCGGTCAATTCACAAGGGTTGTGATGCTGAAGGAGTTATCAAAACGCAATAGGAGATTTTGATGACAGATGAATTTTCGCGTCTTAACTTTGATCCCAGGTTACTGCAGGCGATATCAGAACTGGGCTATTCAACCCCCACAGATATCCAGGCACTGGTCATCCCTATAATGCTGGAGGGGAAGGATGTTATCGCTCAATCCCAGACAGGATCTGGAAAAACCGCCGCTTTCGGATTGCCGATCTTACAAAATTTGGTTCCCCAATCAAATAATGTGCAAGCTCTCGTCTTGACTCCAACCCGTGAGTTAGCCATCCAGGTCGCTGGTGCAATTTCCCAATATGGCAGCCAAGTCCAGGTAGAAATCCTGCCTGTTTATGGAGGCCAACACTATGGGACATCTAAGCGCCGGCTCAAGCAGGGCGTGGACATCATCGTAGGCACACCAGGCCGGCTTCAGGACTTGATCCGCCAAAACATACTTGATCTCAGCGCAGTGCACACTGTCGTATTGGATGAAGCAGATGAAATGCTCAGCATGGGCTTTATCGAAGACATTGAGAATATCCTGCGCGAAACTCCCGCTGTCCGCCAGACAACTTTGTTCTCCGCCACCATGCCCAAGCCGATCCGCCGCCTGGCAAACAAATACATGACCAGACCCGAATATATCACTGTTGAGCATCAACAATTAACTGTTGCCACTACCGAACAGCGTTATTACCTGGTAAATGAAGAGGACAAGCAGGCTGCCCTGACACGTCTCCTTGAATCCGAAGAAGTGGGTGCCACGCTCGTGTTTACCCGCACCCGCATCAGCTCTGGAGTCTTGGCAAATGAACTGATCCAGCGCGGCTTGCCTGCCGAAGCTCTCAATGGAGACCTAGCACAGGATGCCCGTATTCGAGTATTAAACCGGTTCCGTAGCGGGCAGATCAAAGTTCTTGTCGCAACCGATGTAGCTGCGCGTGGCTTGGATATCGATGATATTTCCCATGTATTTAATTTCGACCTCCCATCTGACCCGGAAGCTTACGTGCATCGTATTGGTCGTACCGGCCGGGCTGGAAAGGATGGGATCGCAATTTCCCTGGTCACCCCGGGTGAATTACCCCAGCTCAGCCGCATCGAACGCTATACGAAGCAGCGGGTTTTTCAATTCGAATTACCCACAGAAAATGAGATCCGTGAACGCCGTGAACAACACTGGGTCGAAAAGTTATCCATCTGGCTAGAGCGCGGTCGCTGTAGGCGTGAACAAGAGATTGTTGAAGATTTAGTGTCCTCCGGGCATGATCCGGTCAAAGTGGCTGCTGCAGCGCTCAAGATTGTGCGCAATGAAGAGAAAGAACGCCCCATCGAGCATATCAGCGAAGTACGCCTGTCACGCTCCAGGAAGGTGGATAAGCGAAGTAAGACTATCCAGGGCAAAGGGAATCGAAAACCTCGCCGGGAACGAAAAAATGGTCGCACCCACGGAATAAGAGACGATTCCCATGAAGAAGGGATGGTGCGCCTAAGCCTGGCTCGGGGCCGCAAACACGGCATTAACCCGGGCGAGGTCGTCGGTACAATTGCATCAAAAGCCGATATCCCAGGTTATGTGATCGGGAAAATCCTGATCCGCGACCAGCACACCCTGGTAGATGTGCCTGAAGAATACGTTTCCCGCGTCTTGGGACAGACAGGCGCTTATAATTTCCGCGAATACCAGAATGTGACTATTGAACGAGCATAAGGATTCTTGTTCGGATCAGGTTTAACCGAATACAGTCTTACTGCCTGAGTTTGTGATCCAACGATCCATTATGAGAACTGCGAGAGCATCCTCGCAGTTTTCTTGTTAAATTCCACATCAAAGTCGATCAGCCTGGATTTTCAGGGTTGGAAATAATGTCACAATTCATACTTGGAAGGTGTTATATGAATGGGAGATCCGACCTCAGATATTTATCAAACTATTATGATACCTTCACATTTTAACTAGCAGATATCGTTATAATAAGTGTTGTTTCGGAGTACAAAAGGAGAAAATTCATGAGCAGGTACAGAAATCTGTGGATTATTGGTGGAATTGGTATCTTGGCAGCTGCTTTGATCAGTGGTTTTGTCCTGATGCAGCCCTCTGCACAAGATATCCTTGCAAGCAGTCTTGAAAGCTCAAAATCAATCAACGATGGACACGCGGTCGTGGCAATTAAAGTTGCCACCCTCGACAAGCACGCCAGTGGAACTGTTGAAGTTTGGGCATCCCGTGAGGAAGATGGTCCCGGCAAATTCCGCTTGGAAGTTCTCGAAGCCAGTGAAAGCAAATATGTAGGCGCAGAGATCGTTTCTGATGGAGAAACCCTCTGGGCATATTCCCCTTCGGAAAATGAGGTATTTGTGGGTACCCCAGAGGAAGCCAGGATGATGATGGAAGAAAGTGAGTTTCTTTCAGGTAAATTGGGTAGTATCCCCCAAGACTTCGATGGTAAATCTGGAGATGGTGAACACGAACCCCTTGATAATGGGGAGCAAGCTGTCCAAAAACTTGCGGAATATTTCAATATTGGGAAATCTGATAGCGAAACAGTCGCCGGCGAAACTGCAGAGAAGCTGAAGCTGGAACCTATCGCTGAACAAATGCCAGATGAATATGCTGCCATCGGCGGTTTCATCAACCTTTGGATCGGGCAGGAGAGCGGTACACCACTGGCAGTGGAATTTACCGGCAGCAGCCTGGGCGATGGCTCTGCAACGGTCCTAGAGTACGATATCAATCCTGGTGTGGATCAAAACCTCTTTACTTTCGAGATTCCTGTTGGTGCCAGCGTTGTTACTTTTGCTGACCTGGAACCAAAAACATTAACCCTGGAAGAAGCTGGTGAATCCACGGACTTTGAATTCCTGACCCCTGTAAACCTCCCCACCGGAGCGACGCTGGTTGATATCCTCGAGGTTGGCGGCACCCTCGTCCAGCGTTACACTTTGCCGGATGGTGGTTCGTTCACCTTGGCCCAGGGTGTCATCGATCAGGATGCTGCCCGGGACTGGCAACCCTCAAGTAAAAGTCAGTCTGTTGAGGTTCGTGGGGTCACCGGTCAGCTATTCCAGGCTGAGGACGGCAGCCAGATAATGCTTACCTGGACCGATGGGGAGCTGTTTTATTCGGTCGCTGGCGATCTCAGTCCTGAACAAGCACTCACCATTGGTGAATCGCTCCAATAAATGAACCCATCTATTCAAATCGTTGGCGTTTGCCGCCAGTACCAACTCGGCAGCGCAGATGTCAACGCGCTGCAAAATATCAATCTTGAGGTCGACCAGGGAGAGTTTGTTGCCCTGGTCGGTCCTTCTGGATCCGGAAAATCGACCTTATTGAACTTGCTAGGCGGCTTGGATCACCCTACGGAGGGAGAAATTCGTATCCAGGGAATAGCACTACAAACTGCCAGCGAGGAGGTTCTCACCAGGCACCGGCGTTATCACGTGGGTTTCATTTTTCAGACTTTTAATTTACTGCCAACCCTGACCGCTTTAGAAAATGTTACTTTGCCGCTTATGTTGAGCGGGATCGGGAAATCAGAACGTACCCAAAGGGCAGAGGATTTGCTCGACCGGGTTGGCCTGGAACACCGCCTGGACCACCGACCCTCCGAGATGTCAGGTGGCGAGCAGCAGCGAGCAGCGATCGCCCGCGCCCTGGTCAACAATCCAAATATAATCCTGGCGGACGAACCAACTGGCAATCTTGATTCATCCACCGGTGCAGAAGTTATGGAATTACTGCGTGAACTCAATGCTGAACGCGGCGTAACCCTGATCGTCGTCACCCATGACCCGGAAGTCGCCGCCTTTGCAGATCGGATCGTACATCTGCGAGATGGAGAGATATCTGCAATAGAATCGACGGGCATTTCGGCCAACGAATCGGAGCTCGAATCTCTTACCAGTTCTCCAATCGAGATAAAAAAAGAGGCTGGCCTCTCTTTCAAAGATCTGCTGATTACAGCCTTCAGCAATCTACGCCGCCGGCCGGTGCGCAATATCTTGACCTCGGCGGGTGTGGTCATCGGGATCATCACTTTGGTAGCAATGGTATCGTTCGGTGTAGGTGTGCAACAGGAAGTAAACCGGAATTTTCAATCATTAGGTCTCGAAAATGTTTTCATCTCTCCGACTTTTCCCGATCAAGAGTCGGATTTTGATCCCTTCGGATTTACAGAACCCATCGAACCGCTCACTCCTGAGACAGTGGCTGTCTTCCGGTCCATGCCGGAAGTGCAATCTGTGACTCCTGTGCTGGACTTGCCCTCAAATATGGAGGTCAGTCTCACATTCGATGACCAGAGTTACCCCGTACGATTAACCGGAGATTTTGGCGGTGGGCCACCTGGAATGGGGAACCTGGCTGCTCCAGAAATGCTGGCGGGGAATGCATTGGGAGAGGGTGATACCCAGGGTATGGTGATCATGGTAGGTTTAGCAGACCAGTTGATTGAGTCATCGGGTGGTGATTTTTCGGATCTAATTGGGCAGCCAGTCAGTCTAACGGTGCGCCTGCCCCGCGGAGAGACAAGCGATTTTTACACCACGATCCAGGGCATCGAAAATAGCCGCAGCTTTCGATCCGCCAACCTGGGTTTAAAGGAGCGGACAGAGATTAAAGCCTGGTGGTACGGTCGACCAGATACCTTGAACCAGGATGGTTACGATATGCTGATTGTACGTGCTGCCGATGATAAGGCAGTACCTGCAGTACTGAATAATGCTGAAGAATTGGGTTTTCAGGCTCGATCCCTGGGTGCCGTCCTGGAGATCGCCAACCGTGTGCTGGCTGTGATGCAGGCTTTATTGGGTTCGGTTGGTGGGTTGGCGCTGTTGGTTGCGACGCTTGGCGTGGCAAATACGATGATGATGGCGATCTATGAAAGGACCCGTGAGATTGGTGTGCTGAAAGCTTTGGGAGCCCGGAACAAGGAAGTGCGCCGCATGTTTACTGCAGATGCCGTGCTGCTCGGATTCATTGGTGGTGTCGGAGGATTAATCTTGGGTACAATTTTGGGCCGCCTGGTTGACAATATCGGGCATTACTACCTTGCCAGGGAAGGAGTCACCGGCATCGGCCAGATGTCGATCGTCCCTCCCTGGCT
>Ga0316579_10000803_pt1 | contig 10837 bp, 21 predicted proteins | sample J5NA_2_FD_203074 | JGI IMG/M metagenome (GOLD analysis project Ga0316579, IMG submission 203074) | Rhizosphere microbial communities from salt marsh grasses in Alabama, United States - J5-7_160517rDrA | ecosystem: Host-associated > Plants > Roots > Rhizosphere | place: USA: Alabama | collected...
AACTCAAAAATAATGCCCCTGGTAGTGTTATCCGGCTCAGAACCCGATTCAAGTATCTCTGGGTGGGCGGACCCGGGCTGACCCCAGGTATCCTGGCTCCAACCCTTTTCAGGCTCTCTCCATAGTTCTGCTGGGTAAAAAGTACATTTGTGTAAAAGAAGGTAAATCCTACCACCATCAGGAAATAAAATATCCAATAGGCATTGCTCTGTCCGCCAAAAAGATTCTGAACTGTATTTGCAACATTACTAACCCACTCAATCTGAGAATTTGTGAAGAAACTCGCTAGAATTGCAGGAAATGTCAGCAATGATTGTGCAAAAATCAGTGGAATCATTCCCGCCATATTGACCATCAAGGGCAATGTGCCCTTCACCGGCATTGACATCTTGTTCCCTACCCGTCTTCCCGGATACATCACGGGGACATTTCTTCTTCCCTGCTGGACGAACACAATCGCAAATATAGTAAGTACTGTTACTATCGTTGTTAGAAGGATCAAGAACACCCGATTTTGCTCATCAGCTAGCATTCTTGCAAAATTCAGCGGTATCCGCGAGACAATACCGGCAAAAATGATTAGAGAGAGACCCTGGTTTCGCAAACCATATTCAGAAATGAGTTCACCTAACCAGATCGCAAACATCGTACCTGCAGTCATACTCAACACGACAGCTAAAGATGCCACTGCATCTCCACCTCGGAATCCAAAATTTTCAACAACCGGCACCCCGCCGGATAATGAGCTAAAAATATTAATTTGTCCAATTGCCTGCAGCGCTGCCATTGGCACTGCAAGAATATAAGTCCACTTCTCCATCCATTTCCGCCCCTCGCGGGGATCCTCTTCCATTCTCTTTTGAAGAGCGGGAATAATTGGTACAAGCAACTGGAGGATAATTTGTGCGGTGATATATGGATAAACACCCATAGCCAAAACAGAAAAGTTGGAAACCGTCCCGCCCGAGAGCAAATCGAGCAAACCAACCAGGGTGCCTCCAGCCCCACCTGCATCATAAATCCTCGCTATTGCTTCGCGGTTGGCTCCGGGTACGGGAACATGCGCTGCAAGACGGTAAATCGCTAAAAGCAAGATCGTTAACAGTATTCTTCTTCGAATGTCACCTGCTGCCCAGATGTATCGCCAAGCAGACCGCTTCATATTATTGACTCCTTGATTTCGCCTTATTCAATGATTTCAACAGTACCGCCTGCAGTTTCAATCTTCGACTGCGCGCTTCTGCTAATTCGATGTACCTTAACGGATAAAGCCTTATTGATATCTCCTCGACCTAATAGAACGACAGGTTTTCTGGTATCACGGATTATTCGAGTTTCAGCAAGCGTCTCCGGGGAAACGATGCTTTTCGATTTAAATTTTGTGAGTTGGTCCAGGTTCACTTCATAGTATTCAATCCTGCTTATTGATGTAAATCCTTTTCCCCTCATAAAGGGTAAACGGCGGAAGAACGGCAGGTTTCCACCCTGATGGTATAAAGGAGTACCTCCTCCAGCGCGGGCACCCTGGCCTTTCGTTCCTCGACCAGCTGTTTTTCCCTGACCGGCGGCAATGCCGCGGCCAACCCGTTTACGGTCCTTTTTTGAACCTTCGCTAGGTTTTAGGTCGTGTAATTTCATAATAATACCTACTCTTTCTCTTCAACTGCTACGAGATGGCTAACTTTATCCAGCATACCCTGGATCGCATCTGAATCCTCTTTTACAACAGTCTGGTTTATTCTGCATAATCCCAATGCTCGAACAGTATCTTTTTGGCGTTTGGAATATCCAATTGGACTTTTTATCAAAGTTATTTGAATTTGATTTTTTTTCTTCTTTGCAGACCTGGCCATCTTATCTCCGCTCCCAGTATGGTATTAGTTCTTCAGGAGATTTACCTCTCCTGGCAGCTTCCTCTCTTGGAGATTTCAAATCGTCCAGGGCGGCCATTGTGGCAAAGACGACATTTAAAATATTGCTGCTACCCAATGATTTTGTCAGAATATCAGAGATACCTGCAGCTTCAATCACTGCCCGGACACCACCGGCTGCAATTACGCCTGTCCCTGGTGAAGCTGGCTTTAATAAAACTCTTGCTCCACCAACTTTTCCGAGAACTTCATGAGGAATTGTAGCTTTAAACACTGCAATTTCGTGCATATTCTTTCTGGCTTTATCTGTCGCTTTACGCATCGCATCTGGGACAGCATTAGCTTTTCCAATCCCTACTCCGACACTCCCCCTATTATTCCCTACAACCACTGTAACCCGGAAAGAAAAACGCCTGCCTCCTTTTACAACCTTGGCGACACGTTTTATATCAACTACACGTTCATCAAGTTCTTGTGTCAAATCCGAAAATTCATAATCCGACATAAATGTCTCCTTGGGAGAATTGTGTATCTGGTTAATCCTTATATTATTGCTTTAATATAAAACCTAATTAAAACTTCAAACCACCTTCGCGCGCCCCTTCAGCAAGAGCTTTGACCCGACCAATATACTGGTAACCGCCGCGATCAAAAACTACATCTTTAATTCCTTTTTTCTTTGCACGCTCTGCAATTTGCTTGCCAACTAAATTTGCTTGATCCGTTTTATTTAAACCCTTCATTTTAGATCGCAATTCCAGGTCTATCGTCGACGCTGATACGATGGTATGACCAGCTGAATCATCAATTATTTGTGAATAAATTTCGGTTAAACTACGGTAAACACTTAAGCGCGGCTTTTCCGGATTTCCAGTTATTTTCGATCTGACGCGGACATGCCTGCGGACTCTTTTATGATTACGATCTTTTTTCTTAGCCATATGACTGTACCCTTCCTGCCTTGCCTGCTTTTCTTCGGATGTGCTCGTCCAAGTATTTAATCCCCTTTCCCTTATAAGGTTCAGGAGGTCTGACCTTGCGAATAACCGCAGCTATATGCCCAACAACCTGCTTGTCATAACCTTTCACAACTATCTGTCTGGTTCTAGCGTCCACTTCAAATTCAATTCCTTCAGGAGGTTTGATAGTCACCGGATGTGAATACCCAACATTTAATACCAAGTTTTCTCCTTCCAGTTCTGCCCGGTAACCAACCCCATTAATTTCAAGAACTTTCTCAAACCCATCTTTCACACCAACAATCATATTATTAATCAGTGAGCGGGTCATACCATGAAAAGCTCTGTGGGATTTTTCATCAGATGGCCGCGTGACAATAATTTCACCTTCTTTTTGAGTGATTTTCATATCAGCTGGGAAAAAATGTTCTAGCTCCCCCTTAGGACCTTTAACGTGAACATGGTTCCCTTTTATCTTAACTTCAACACCCTCTGGTATTGTAACTGGCAGTCGACCAATTCTAGACACTTCTTTTACCTCCAATCATCCGGGAGATTACTTATTTTATAAACTTATCTCTCAGATTACCAAACCTTGCACAAAACCTCGCCGCCAACGCCTAATTGCCTGGCTCGCTGTCCTGTCATAACACCTTTCGGAGTTGACAATATGGCTACGCCAATCCCAGAAAGTACCCAGGGGATATCCTGCTTACCTGTATAAATCCTTCTTCCGGGACGGCTTATTCTCTCCAAGCCTGATATTACTGGTTTCCTTTTTCGACGCTCACCGACATATTTGAGTTTCAGACGGATAACCTTCGATCTGTAAACTCTTCCATCAACAACTTCAAAATCACTGATATATCCCTCTTCCTTTAGGATTTGAGCAATCGCGATTTTTATTTTCGAGCCTGGTATAGCCACAACTTTATGATCCGCCATGATTGCATTGCGGATGCGAGTTAGCATATCTCCGATAGGATCATTAACGCTCATTTACTTCTCCTCAGTCTTATTACCAGGAAGACTTAACCACGCCTGGTATTTTTCCTTCTAGCGCCAATTCTCGGAAACAGATGCGGCATAATCCAAATCTGCGTATATATCCGCGTGGTCTACCGCATACTTTGCAACGATTCCGAATTCTTGTTTGATACTTACGCCTAGTTTCTCTTATTGGCATACATTTCTTCGACATCTATTTATCCTTCCTGCCTGAATGGCATACCTAATAATTGCAGCAATTGTCTTCCCTGATCATCATCACGGGCACTAGTAACAATGGATACTTCCAACCCTCGGATCTTATCAATCTTGTCATAATCGATTTCCGGAAAGACTAACTGTTCACGCAAACCTAAAGTGTAGTTTCCCCTTCCATCAAATGCATTAGGCGAAACGCCTCGGAAATCTCTAACACGCGGCATGGCAATATTCATTAATCTATCTAAAAATGCCCACATGCGATCACCACGCAACGTTACTTTTACCCCGATTGATCTTCCCTCCCGTAGCTTGAAGTTCGCTATACTCTTACGTGCTTTGGTTACTACAGGTTGTTGTCCGGTGATCAACCTGAGATCTGAAATAGTTGCATCAAGCGCTTTTGCATTATCTATCGCTTCACCCACGCCAACATTTACAACCACTTTCTTTACGCGTGGTACTTCCATGATGTTAGACAGGTTAAGCGAATTCATCAACGCCGGAATCACTTCTTCTTTATATCTCTCTTTAATACTCAGGCTCATCGAATATTGCTCCAATTGTTAAATTAATCAAATTCTGCATTACACTTTTTACAAACACGTTGAATTTCCTGACCTACTCTTTTTATTCCTATCCGAGAGGGCTGGTTACAAATCGGGCAGACTAGCATTACATTGGAGACTGGTATAGGCGCTTCGAATTCAATGATTCCAGGCGACAGGGTTCTGCCCTGGGTTTGAACCTGCTGCTGATGCTTTTTGCGTAAATTGACACCCTGGACAACGACCCTTCCGTCCTTTGGCAGCACCTTAATTACCTCGCCTCTCTTGCCTTTGTCTTCAAATAGGCCACTAATAATTTCAACCTTGTCACCTTTACGAATTTTTACCTTCACAACACCTGCTCCTTCTATAATGCGTAATTTCAATTAGAGGACTTCTTGCGCTAGCGATACAATTTTCATGTATCCTTTTTCACGTAGTTCTCTCGCCACAGGTCCAAAAATGCGGGTGCCTTTTGGATTTCGGCCATCAGTATCAAGAATCACAGCCGCGTTATCATCAAAGCGAATTGTGGACCCATCATCTCTGCGCCATTCTTTCGCACACCTGACGATAACTGCGCGGACGATATCGCTTTTTTTTACTGTACCTTGTGGTGTAGCAGCTTTCACGGTTCCGATAACCACATCTCCAATCCTGCCATATCTTCGAGAAGAGCCGCCAACCACATGAATCACCAGTAATTCGCGTGCTCCTGTATTATCTGCGATTTTTATCCTGGATTCCTGCTGGATCATTTATTCGTCCTCCAACATTAGTTCTGGTTCTCCAGCGGCAATGTCATGTTGTAAAATTTCCTGAACCACCCATCTCTTTTTCCTTGATAAAGGACGGCTTTCAACAACAATTACTTTATCTCCCAATTTACACCCGTGATCATCATGCGCCATCACTTTCCTTCGGCTGTGGATTACTTTTTTATACAAGCGATGTCGATATGAGCGTGTCACTTCGACAATGACTGTCTTATCCATCTTGTCGCTCGTCACCACACCTGTCATTCGCCTTCGGTTATTCATGACTCACTCTCCATTTCAAGATCAATTTCTCGTTCACGCTGGACAGTCAGCAAACGAGCGATTTGTCGCCGAATAAAACGGATCTGGTTATGATCGGTTAATTCCCCTGTAGATTGTTGGAATCGCAAATTCATCAATTCTTCTCTTGATTCTTCCAACTTTGATTGGATTTCCTCGGAAGTCATATTGCGGAGTTCTTCAATAGCCATCATTCGCCTCCCAATATGTCTTCACGTCCAACAATTTTGGTCTTGACCGATAGTTTATACTGCGCTAAACGTAAGGCTTCCTTTGAAATATCTTCTGATAAACCTCCGCCGATTTCAAACATAATCCTACCCGGTTTGACAACCGCAACCCAGTATTCCACATTACCTTTACCCTTCCCCATTCTTGTTTCAGCAGGCTTTTTGGTCACTGGTTTATCTGGGAAAATTCGAATCCAGAACTTTCCCCGTCTGCGAACGGCGCGTACAATTGCCCTTCTGGCGGCTTCAATCTGTCGGGCTGAAACCCAACCGGGTTCTAACGCTTTCAATCCGAAATCGCCAAAAGCTACCTGGGTGCCGCGAGATGCGTTTCCTTTCATCCGTCCACGCATCTGTTTCCGCCATTTAACTCTTTTCGGCATTAACATTTTTCAATACCTCTTCTCATCACACTAAACACAAATTTATTCTTAATAATGAATTTATATTCAAAAACAAAAAAAATTATTCACTGACATAAACACCTTCGGTTGTATCAGGTGTTTCCTCAAGATCGGGGAGAACTTCCCCTTTATAAATCCAAACCTTGACTCCAATGCGGCCATAAGTTGTTAAAGCCTCCGCAATTGAGAAATCGATATCTGCTCGCAAAGTCTGCCGTGGAACCTGCCCTTCCATCATATTTATAGACCGGGCCATCTCAGCCCCACTTAGCCGACCTGAAACCTCAACTCGTATTCCTTCTGCTCCAGAACGCATCGCTTGCTGAATGGCTCTTTTCATTGCTCTTTGATAACTGATGCGTCTCTGAAGTTGTTCTGCAACATTACCTGCGACTAAATACGCATCAAGGTCCGGGTCTTTAATTTCCTTGATCTCGAGGTCGATTTTCTTCCCGGCTTCAGCTTCCAGAAGGCTCCGCAGTTTTTTAACATTCTCTCCTTTTCGCCCGATCAAAATACCTGGTTTCGCCGTATGAACAATAATCTTGACCTTACCAGGAAACCTTTCTATCTCAATGCGGGAGACTCCTGCCCGCGGCGACTCATTCCGAATTAACTCTCGCAACTTGAAATCCTGGTGAAGATTATCTACATAGTTTTCACCTTCCGCATACCAGCGACCTTCCCAGGTTTTGTTGATCTTTAATCGAAATCCAATTGGATGAACTTTGCGACCCATACTTTCTCCTTATGACTCCTCTCGTTCGCGCAGAATTACTGTTATGTGTGAGGCACGCCGCAGCCAGGGTTTAAACCTGCCCCTGGCTCCAAATTTTCTCCATTTCCTCGTTGGCGCCGCGTCAGCAAAAATACGATAAACAAATAAATCATCCCTGCTGACACCAAAATTTTCCTCTCCATTAGCCATTGCTGAAGTCAGCAGCTTGGATACAGGATTGGCTGCCTTATTAGGAATAAAATTCAACATACTGATTGCTTCTGTTACATCCCTACCTCGGACCTGGTCAATTACGAGCCTGACCTTCTGGGGGGATACCGGAACAAATCGAGATGATGCAAAAATATCGGTCTCCATTTTTAATTATCCTCTCCGCACCCTTCTCTCTTGCAGATGGCCTCTATATGTACGGGTTGGGGCAAATTCTCCGAGTTTATGCCCAACCATGTTTTCAGTAATATAAATTGGAACGTGCCTTCTTCCATCATGTACTGCAATCGTATGCCCAACCATTTGTGGAAATATTGTGCTTGCTCGACTCCAGGTGCGAATTACTCTTTTATCCCCAGATTCATTCATGTTTTCAATTTTATTTAGTAACTTTGGGTCCACATATGGACCTTTCTTCAAAGATCTTCCCATTTAAACTCTCCAAAATCTAGTAGCACCCAGTAAAAATCTTTCCTTTATATTTTTCTCGTATATTCAATATCAAGACTATCTGCGCTTCTTACGTCTGCGCCGGACGATATATTTATCCGTTTTTTTATTCTTACGAGTCTTATAGCCAAGTGTAGGTTTACCCCAAGGGCTCTTAGGACCTGGCATTCCTATTGGTGAACGACCTTCTCCACCCCCATGCGGGTGATCACGCGGAGACATCGCAGATCCTCGAACCGTTGGTCGGATTCCAAGGTGGCGTTTTTTACCTGCCTTTCCTAATTTTATATTGCTGTGATCCAGATTGCCTACTTGCCCAACGGTCGCATAACACTTCTGGAGTATCAATCGCACCTCACCGGAAGGCAGTCGTACTTGCGCATATTCTCCTTCTTTGGCTAGCAGTTGAGCTGCCCCTCCAGCTGCTCTAACAAGTTGACCTCCGCGTCCTTCTTTCAGTTCTACACTATGGATCATCGTGCCAACCGGGATATTGGAAATTGGGAGCCTGTTCCCGGGTCGAACTTCGACATCAGTTCCTGAGACAATCACATCACCAACTCTGATATCCAAAGGCGCAATAATATACCTTTTTTCGCCATCGATGTAATTGATTAATGCAATTCGGGCTGAACGGTTTGGATCGTATTCAATTGCAACCACCTTAGCTGGGATTCCATATTTATCCCGCTTAAAATCGATAATTCTCAATCTTCTCCGATGACCGCCGCCTCTGTGTCTAACGGTAATACGGCCGTACATATTGCGACCACCGCTTTTTTTCTTTGGTCTGGTGAGTGAACGCTCCGGAATTGTTTTTGTTACTTCTTCAAAAGTTGCACCTGTTGTTCCTCGCAGACTGGGAGTTACCGGTTTATACTTTTTTACACCCATTACATTACTCCTTCAAACACAGGAATTGAATCTCCAGGTGCTAGGGTAACGATAGCTTTTTTGTATGCTTTCCGTCGTGTTGTTCTATGTCTGGTTCGTAAATTTCGGGATTTTTTCGCAGGTACATTTATCATATTAACCCGCAGGACAGTAACATCAAAGATTTCTTCCACGGCATCTTTAACCATATTTTTTGTCGCAATTGATTCAACTTCAAAAACATATTGTTGAAGAGTACTATTCTGAAAATTGGATTTTTCTGTAATTATCGGTCGACGCACAATATCAAATACGGAATTCATATCTCCTCCATTTAATCTAAATATGAAGCGATAACATCTAATACGCCAACCGGAAAAATCAGTTTCTCATAACTAAACAAATCACTTATATTCAAGTAGCTTGCCATGAGTGTTTTCGCATCAGGAATATTTCTAGTTGAAAGAATGATTGAATCGAAATCTCCGTTAGATTCTGGTATAAGCAGCAGTGCGCTTGCATCTCCAGCCAATACATCCAATGCTTGAACCATCAATCGTGTCTTTATCTCTGGTAAGGATAATTCGTCCAAAACAACAATGTTTTGTTCAGCAGCTTTTACTGATAGAGCAGACTTTAGTGCAGCTTTACGCATTTACTTTGGCAGACCTATTGAATAATCGCGCGGTTTTGGTGTATGGATCTTCCCTCCTCCCACCCACTGAGCTGCTCTAATCGAACCCTGCCTCGCTCGACCGGTTCCCTTCTGGCGCCATGGTTTACGGCCTCCACCTCTCACTTCACTTCTGCCCTTAGTGCTGTGTGTCCCCTGGCGGGCGTTCGCCATTTGACGGGTGTATGCCTGGTGCATCAAATCAACATTTATCGGTGCTTCAAAAATCGCCGCTGGAAGTTCTAGCGTGTCGACCTTTTTACCTATCATATTTACAACATCTACTTTCATTTCAACAAGCTCCAGACTCGATTAAGAATAAATCATCACTGTTTGCGTGCTTCTTTTATCAATAGAATCCCGCCTTTTGAACCCGGGACTGCACCACGAATACCAAGAAGATTACGTTCCTCATCGACAAGTTCGACTTTTAGGTTGTGAACTGTAATACGCTGATTTCCCATATGACCAGGACCACGGGCGCCTTTCCACACTCTTCCGGGGGTCGTCCCGGAGCCGCGCGAACCGGGTGCTCTCTCCCGATCGGACTGACCATGAGTTCTCGGCCCACCGCGGAAGCCGTACCTTTTGACTCCACCCTGAAATCCTCGTCCTTTGCTGGTGCCAATTACATCAACAGAATCTCCAATCGTAAAAATATCTACGGTTATTTTGTCGCCTTCCTTTAACTCAGGTTCTTTTACTCGAAATTCACGCAAAAAGCGCAATGGGGGAAGGTTATTGCGCTTCAAATGCCCAAGCTGGCCTCCTGAAAGGCGTTTTGGTTTTGATTCTCCAAATCCTAATTGAACCGCCGTGTAACCATCTATTTCGGGTAATCTCAATTTAGTAACAAAACAAGGCCCAGCCTCGATCAAAGTAATAGGAACCGCAGCTCCACTATCATCGAAAATCTGGGTCATGCCGACTTTCTTACCAATCAGCCCTTTCAACATATCTTTTATCTCCTGCGTTTTATTTTATTTAGGACTGTCAGCCTGGGCTTGGCTGCATCATCCCTTACGGCAGCGCAGTTAGGCGATTAGCCGCGAAGCATGTTATTTTGGTTCGCCAACCGAACCGCTCTTACACTGCCTTATCAAAATTTCGATAAACTTGTTATTTCCGTACTTTCTCTACTTGATAGAAATTCGAGCCAAAATGCACTTAAATTTTGATCTCAATATCCACACCCGCTGGTAAATTCAGACGCATTAACATATCAATTGTTTTCGAATCAGGGTCGAGAACATCGATAAGTCGATTATGTGTACGGATTTCGAAGTGCTCGTGTGAATCTTTATCTATAAAAGTTGAGCGGCGTATTGTAAACCTTTCTATTCGAGTTGGCAAGGGTACCGGGCCAACTACTCTTGCGCCTGTTCTCTCTGCGGTTTCAACAATTCGTTTTGCGGATTGATCCAGCACACGGTGATCGTAAGCTTTTAAACGGATGCGAATTTTTTGTTTTGCCATATTAGAACCCTATTCCAGAATTTCGGTGATAACGCCGGAAGCGACCGTAAGTCCGCCTTCCCGGATTGCAAACCGCGAACCCTGCTCCAACGCCACCGGCACGATCAGCTGAACTTCCAGGTTGACATTGTCGCCGGGCA
>Ga0316579_10000804_pt1 | contig 10830 bp, 9 predicted proteins | sample J5NA_2_FD_203074 | JGI IMG/M metagenome (GOLD analysis project Ga0316579, IMG submission 203074) | Rhizosphere microbial communities from salt marsh grasses in Alabama, United States - J5-7_160517rDrA | ecosystem: Host-associated > Plants > Roots > Rhizosphere | place: USA: Alabama | collected...
ACGGCCATGGCAAATACCGTGAATGACATCACAGGCGGTGATGAGATTTGTCAGTTTGTGACGCATTACGTCCAACAATGCCGGGGCGGGTGTTGCGGCGGACCGGGGAAGCGGGTGTCCTGCTCAGGCGATATCCGAGACGGTCGAATCGTTTTGTTGCAGAAAGGCGATAAAGGCCGCGGTGATATGGGGATCGAATTGCGCACCGGCATGGCGGCGCAGTTCTTCAATGGCCTGCCGCCCGGAAAGGCCGGGGCGATAGGCGCGCGGCGAGATCATGGCATTGTAGGCGTCGATGACGCTGAGAACCCGCGCCAGATAGGGGATCTCCTCACCCTTGAGCCCATTGGGATAGCCGTGGCCGTCGTAGCGTTCGTGATGATAGAGGATGGTCGGCAGCACCGCCGTCAACTGCTCGGTCTGCCTGATCAACACCTGCGCCAGACCGGGATGGGAGTTGATCAGCTTGCGCTCTTCGCTGGTAAGCGGGCCCTGCTTGTCCAGCAGCTTGCCGGGAATCCCGACAATACCGATGTTATGCAACAGGCTGGCATATCGCAGGTTTCTTTTGTCCTGCTCTCCCAACCGCAAGGCCTCCGCGAAACGCATGGCACAGTCCGACACGGCCTCGGAGTGACCCTTGATATAGGGACTCTTGGCATCGATGACCGCGACCAGTTCTTTGAGCATATTGATGTGCGGATCACGGAGCAGCGCCTGCAACTGCAGGGGGCTGTCCACGGCGAGTAATCCCAGCGCCTCACTATATATAACAATGCGGTTGCGGCCCGCCCGTTTCGCGGAGAACAGCGCCTGATCCGCCGCCCCGACCAGTTCCTCGCGCTGTTCCGCGTCATGGGGAAAGGACGCGGCACCGATACTGACCGTGATCTTCACGGCCTGGTCCGCGCCTATATCATAGGAGCAGGCGGTGATGCGACGGCGGAGTTCTTCGGCAATGACCTTGGCACCGCTTTGCCCGGTCTCGGGCAAGATAACCGCGAACTCCTCTCCGCCGTATCTAAATACCTTATCGACGGTGCGCAGCTGGCCTCTTAAATGGTGGGCCATCTCTTTCAATATGGAGTCGCCTACCTGGTGGCCATAAGAGTCGTTCACCATCTTGAAATGGTCCAGGTCCAACATCAGCAGCGAAAATTCGCTGCCGTAGCGGTGACTGCGCTCAAGTTCCTCGGCCAGGTGTCTTTGAAATTCCATATGATTGTACAAACCGGTCAAGCTGTCGGTGACGGCCTGCTGCTCTTTCTTTTCCAGAAAACGCGCATTGTCGATGGCGACCCCCACGTGCACCGCCAAGGTGGAAACGGTGTTGATTTCCTCCTGGGTAAAAGCTTGAAGATTTCGTTTGTTGAGCAGACACAAGGCTCCCTCCACCTCCCCTTGCATGGTGAGCGGAACGCACAGCAAATTGCGGGCATGCGCATGCAGCCATGGAGTGGCCGGCCATTGCGGATGAAACTGCGGTTCTTCCACCACCACCGGCTGCTTCGCGCTGTATGCCGCCGCCAGCATGCCGATTCCCTCCACCGAATCCATAAAGCGCGACGGGTCGATGTCCGCACCATGGGCACTGACAAACACCACCGTACCGTCCGCGTTTACCAGATAGAGGATGCTGTGCTCGACGCCGATGAGTTTCGTTACGCCTTTTGCCAGATGCCGGGACAATGCATCCACCCTGCGCTCCTTGGCGACTGCGAATGAAAGTTCGTAGAGACGCCGGCCCCGCAGCGAAGCCTCTTCCAGTTCCCGCCGCATGCGGTCTTGGCGGATGACCCTTTCGATGGATACCGGCAGCGCTTCGTGATAGTTACTTATTTTTACTATATAGTCCTGGGCACCGTTCTTCATCGCCTCCACGGCAATGGCCTCGTCACCCTGACCCGTCACCATGATTACCGGCGGTTTTGTTTCACCCTGATTGATCTCATAGAGTACTTCCAGGCCGTTCATCCCGGGCAGGCTGTAGTCGAGAATCACCACATCGATATCATCGACCTGCTCGAGGATCTCCAGTGCGGCTGAGCCGTTGTCGGCCTCCGTCACACGCATGCCCGGCTTTTTCTCCACGAGCGCATCTATGGTCAACTCGCGTTGATCGACGTTGTCTTCAACCAACAGGATATGCATCGGCGATTTAGGCATAGCAGGATCTATACGGCCTCATTAATGGGCGGGGGTCGCTTCGCGGTTTGTCGTAAACCAGTAATGCTCCAGGGATTGCAGCTTGTCGTAATACTCCTCGAACTTTACCGGCTTGGTGATGAAACTGTTTACCCCGAGACGGTAGCATTCGAGTATCTCGTCATTGCGATCGGAAGTGGTGAGCATCACCACGGGGATAATTTTCAGATCGTAATCTTCCTTTATGACCTGCAGGACCTCCAGACCGTTGGCCTTGGGCAGATTAAGGTCGAGCAGGATCAGCGCCGGGCACGGGGCATTAATATGCTTGCCCTTGCGCCGCAGGAAATCGATGGCCTCCTGGCCGTCCTTTACCCAATGAATCTCCTTGGCGATTGCATCGTCGTCAAACGACTGCTTCACCATCTCGGCGTGGTCTTCGTTATCTTCAACCAGCAGGATCACATTAGCCATTCGATACTCGCTCCAATTCATACATTCCTCCTGAATATTGGGGACTGTCTACCCTTGGGATCCTAAAGAAGAAGGTGGTGCCCCTGCCCACCTCCGATTCGAACCATATCCGCCCGCCGGCGATATCGATGATCTTTTTCACGATCGCCAAGCCGATACCCGTTCCGTCCACCGATACATCCTTGAGGCGCTGAAACATCTTGAAAACCTTGTCATGGTATTTTTGATCGATGCCGATGCCGTTGTCCTTGACGTAATACTCGACGTAGCCATCCACTTCCCGCCCGCCGATCTCGATGCAGGGCTGGGGCTGATCGCCCATGAACTTCATGCCGTTGCTGATGAGGTTCAAAAAGATCTTGCACAGGGCATTGCGGTCGAACACTACGGTCGGCAGCGGCGAATACACCTTGATAGCGATATTTCCCTCGCGGACGCGGCTGTCGCATTGATCCAGGCTCTCCCTCAGCACCCTATCCGCCTCAAGCTGCACCATATGGTATTCGTGCTTGCCGACCCGCGAGAAATTCAGCAGGTCGCTGATCAGCTGTTCCATGAAGCCGGCATTGGACATGAGCCTCTGCAGATAGTGCGTACCTTGTTCCCCCAATTGCTCGCCGCATTTTTTTTGCAGCATCGCGGCCATGCCGGACAGCGAGATGACCGGCGCCTTCAGATCATGGGTGATACTGTAGAGATACGACTCCAGCTCGCGATTGGCCTCTCTAACCTGTTCCGTGCGTTCTTCGATCTTGCTTTCCATATAGGTCGTGGAGTCTTTCAATTGACCCACCATATGCCGCACGTCGACCTGCAAGGTCGCCATCTCCCGCGGCATCAGTGCATGGGGCGGATCGGGCATCTGCGATAAATCACCCTTGCTCACCGCGGTAACGATGTTGGCCAGCTTGCGAATCGGCCGCGCCAGCCCCTCCGCCAGGAAGGTCGCGACGAGCAAACCTACCAGCAAGGCGATGCCCGCTACGGTCAACACCTGGGTGCGCGCCGCCGCCGCCTGACTCAGCTCGTAAACCTGCGGGCGATATACCACCACGTTCCAATCCAGACCATGGGCGGTCACCGCAGTGACCGAGGCGCGCATCGCCACCCCTTTGTCATCCTCGCCGGTTCGTATCTCTATGCCGCTGCCGGTATATTTCTTGAACAGGGCCAGCTGCGAGAGGGTGGCCACGGCCCGGCGCAGCTTGGCATCCGGATAGGCGATAACGCGGCCCGCATGATCCAGGACCGCGACCTGCAAGCCCGGCATCCCCCTGATGATCGAATCGACCAGTTGCTGGATGCTGTCCAAATCGAGAGAGCCTTCGACGAAACCCCGCAAGACGCCCTGGTCGTCACGAACCGGCGCGGCAATCTGGACGTTGGGCACACCGGAACGCTTGCCGATCTGCACCCGTGAGATGGCGGTCTTACCGGTACGCACCATCACCCGGTAGTAATCACGGCTGGAATAATTGGTGCCGGCATTGGACTTGCCGTCTTCGTTGAACGGGGGGTCGGTGACGATGGACACGGCATCGGCGCCGGCAATGTACATGACGGAGAACCCGCCGTAGCGCGCGCGCAGCGAGCTAAGCATGGGTTGCAGCACGGCCTTGTCGAAACTGCCGCGCGTCTGCACCTGCCCGGCGAGGGCTTCCACCGCCCGGACGTGGCCGTCAACGATCTGTCCGATGCCTTGTTCCAGGGTCTGGGCGACGAACTGCCGCTCCTGATCCACATCGTCCAGCTGTTTGGCTTCCCATTTGGAGACTTGAATGACGCCCAATACCAGCACCGGCAGCGCCGCCACCAGACCCAGACAACAGAAGATGTAACCTCGAAGCCCGATGCGCGCCTTGCGCCGCCCGTGCTTCAGGTCAGGGATACTCTGCACTTAATAGATCTCCTTAATCCATCATGAAAGGCGCCCACCCGCCCTTAGAGAAAATGGAGGCATGATTATTACTGGAAGATTAACGGCAGGTTATGTGATTTTTATAGGTCCAGTCAGCCGTTTGCAATCAAGGCGCGAGTGCGCCGCGGTGAATGGCGTGGCGAGCCGCGCTTGTGAATGGGGGGATCATCGATAAGCGGGAGAAGGGTGGCCGTACCGGCGAACAACGGTTGAAGAGCCCCGATGGACCGCGCGATTGGCGGCCCTTTAGAGATATATCCCAGCGGCTTATTTGATATGTGCCAGAATGCCTTCCAGCTCGTCCAAGCTGTTGTAATTGATAACGAGTTTACCTTTGCCCTTGGCCGTGTGCTGGAACTGCACCGTCGCTCCCAGCTTTTCCGCCAATTCGTCCTGGAGGCGGCGGACATCCGGATCCAGGCTCGTCGCCGCCGGTTTTTCCTCGGGCAGGTTCTTCACCCAGCGTTTTACCAAGGCCTCGGTTTCCCGCACCGACAGGCCCTTTTCCGCCACGGTGCGCGCGGCGGCGCTCTGGGCGGCGTCCTTCAGGGCCAGCAGGGCACGGGCATGACCCATTTCCAGTCGGCGCTGTTCCAGGAGCCGCTTAACATCGTCGTTGAGTTCCAGGAGGCGCAACAGATTGGACACCGCCGCCCGGGAACGACCCACTGCCTCGGCAACCTCTTGATGGGTCAATTGAAATTCTTTGATGAGGCGCTGCAGGGCATTGGCCTCTTCCATGGGATTGAGGTTTTCGCGCTGGATGTTCTCGATAAGGGCCATGGCCATGGCCGCCTGGTCGGAGACATCGCGCACCACGGCGGGGATTTCCTGCAGGCCCGCCAGCTGGGCCGCACGCCAGCGCCGTTCCCCGGCGATGATCTCGTAACCGCCGGTGCCGGTGGGTTTGACCACGATGGGCTGCACGACCCCCTGCGCCTTGATGGAACTGGCCAGGTCTTCCAGGCTCTCCGGGTGCATATCGACCCGGGGCTGATACTTGCCGCGCCGCACCAGATCCACCGGCAGATGCCGCAAGTCCCCCTCAGGTGATGCGGCCTGCGGCGCGGGCGCCACCGCTTGGACCCCGCCGAGCAAGGCATCCAGGCCCCTGCCCAATCCTCGTTTTTTTGCCGTCATGCGTTCTGAACTCATTAATTATTTATAGTTAAACGGGCTGTTGCTCCGGCTGCTGCGGCTCGTCGGCCATCGCCTGCGGTGCCGTATGTTCCTCGTCGGCACGGCGCAGGATTTCCCCGGCCAGGGCCAAATAGGCCTGCGCGCCGCGGGAGGCCTTATCATACAGCAACACCGGCAGACCATGGCTGGGCGCCTCCGCCACCCGCACATTACGCGGGATCACCGTACGGTAGACCTTTTCGCCGAAGTGCTCCACCAACTGGGCCGAGACATCATTGGCCAGGTTGTTGCGCGGATCGAACATGGTGCGCAATACCCCCCCCACTTGCAGGCGGGGATTGAGGGTGTTACGGATCTTGTCCAGGGTACGGACCAGGGCCGACAAGCCCTCCAGGGCGAAATATTCGCATTGCATGGGGATCAGCACCCACTCGGTTGCCACCAGGGCATTGAGGGTCAGCATGTTCAGGGAGGGCGGGCAGTCGATCAGGATATAGTCGTAGTCCAGCCGGGCCGCCTCCAGGGCGCGCTTGAGTCGTTGCTCGCGCTGCGGCAGATCCAGCATCGCGATCTCGGCGCCGGTAAGATCGTCATTGGCGGGCAGCACATTGAAACCGGCCTGGCCCGCCGCAACCGCCGTCGAGGCAATGTCCCGGTCTTCAACCAAGACGTCATAGATGGAAGCATCGACGGTGCTTTTGTCCACCCCGCTGCCCATGGTGGCATTACCCTGGGGATCCAGGTCGATCAATAACACCCGTCGCTTGGTCGCCGCCAAGGATGCCGCCAGATTGACCGAGGTGGTGGTCTTTCCCACCCCGCCTTTTTGATTGGTGATGGCAATGATCTTGGCCAAGTACCCGTCCGTCCCCTGATTCAGTCTTAATCGAACAGCGATTATACGGCAGCGCGGGGGATACGGGCAGTTAATAATTGTCCAAGCTTGTGCTCTATTATCCGGCACTTAGTCACAGCGAGGGCATTACTGCGGGACAAAACCGCTTTCGCCGCAACATGTCGTGAACTTTTTTAAAGAAGCGGCGGTCTCATCTTGTAACGAATTTAATGTGGTGCTGGAGAGTTTAGTTGTAAGCGATGTTGGTACAGGTAATTGCGCACTGATGCACTAAAGATTTTTAGTTTTCAGTTTGGTTTAAGGTAGTCTGCGTAGGCTTTAGCGTAAGGAGCCGGCAGACAGTGCAAGGGATCTATCCCGAACACGCAGTCTTCATGGTTCCCCTCCCCTCTTTAGGCAGAAGCCCCCCTTCTGCCTTTTTTTTGTGCCTGATAAATGCGTTTACCGTGATTCCCCGCGCCGGGCTGTTCAGCGCAAATTATGGAACGCAAGCCTTAAACAAAAAGGCAGGCAGCCGTGTGCGGGCCGCCTGCCTCATTCGTTACTCCCTGTTAATTATTTGCCCAGCTGTACCCAGATAAGCCGCAGATGTTTTCTCCCCGGGATTGAAGGTGCCTGCACCGTTACCGGCATATCATGCAGGTAGGCCTCTCTCAAGGTCTCGATCATGGTCCGTGCAGCGGGATCTTCCTGGTGATAGGAAATGCCGAACACGGTGTCCGGTTGACTGTCGAGGGTAACCAGCACCTCCGCATCCAAACGATCATTGGGCGGCCCGATCTCCAGCCCCTTAATCTGCGCGCGAAACAAAGATATCTTTCCCGATATGGTCACCATCGCGGCATGTTCACCACGCAACGAGCTGGGGGTGTCGGCTTGCGCCAATGAAACAGAGAAGAGCAATGCCATGATGGGAACCAAGAGCCGATATAGAGTTTTCATCGCCGTGTACTCCCTGTTGCTTACTGTACGATTCCACATTACAACCTCAAGGTTAATTGTCTCTTAAGAATTCGGGTTGTATTGGTAAGTGTAGGAAACGCAGGTCAGCATGCAAGCCAACGGACACCCTGTCGGCGCAGGGCTCATGCTGATTTCCAAGAACCAGTTTGCCCGACGGCAAAAAAACGGGAATGAAAATTGAAGGTTATTTATATCGTGCAAGCACGGTACTAAGCTTCGCTCGAATCTATTCGAAGGAGTTGCGCCACATGCCGTTCTTCATCCAGCCCGGGCACGGCGAGGCGTGTTATATCCTTTAAACGATAGCCCGGCGGCAGCGCGGACAATTCCTCTTGCGGATAGCGGCCTTTCATCGCCAACAACACACCGTCGTTGCGGCGACACAAGGGGCCCGCCACCGAGACGAACTCGGCGATACTGCTGAATGCGCGGGAGATGACCGTGTCGAACAAACCCAAGGAATGATTTTTTTCCACGCGCTGGGTCTTCACCACCATATTGTTGAGTCCCAACTCGCTGGCTGCCTGCACGACAAACCGCGTCTTCTTCGCCACGCTGTCCAGCAGGACGAACTCCAGGTCGGGAAGCGCAATGGCCAGCGGAATACCGGGCAATCCGGCGCCGGTGCCGACATCCAGGACCCGCGGCCCTTTGATAAACGGAATTACCGCCAGGCTGTCGAGCAGGTGGCGGGTGACCATGTCGCGGGGATTGCGTATTGCGGTGAGATTGTAGACTTGGTTCCACTTAACCAGAAGTTGCACATAGCCGAGCAGCTGATCGCATTGGGCGGGACTCAAGGTCAGTTGCAAGGCCGCGATGCCGCGCGCCAACTGTTGGGCCAGCACATCTTCAGGCGCATTCATGGATGTTCACCACCCTCGCCGTCGCTGCTTATCTTCAAGCGGATTGACGGACCGTAGTCGCGCGTTTTTTCAAATACACCAAAAGCAGAGAGATGGCCGCCGGCGTGATGCCGGCGATGCGCGCTGCCTGCCCCACGGTGGCCGGACGCACGCGCGCCAGCTTTTCGCACACTTCTATGGACAAGCCGCGAACTTGGGCATAATCGAAATCCTGCGGCACACAGGTTTCTTCATGACGGCGATGACGCTCGATCTCATCCTGCTGACGATCGATGTAGCCCGCGTAACGCGCCTGGATCTCCACCTGCTCGAACACCTTGGCATCGGTGATGCCGGGGCCGGCACCGGGCAGGCTCATCAACGCGCGATAGCTCACAGCGGGACGGCGCAATAAATCGGCGGCGCGGTATTCCCGCGCCAGGGGTGCGCCCAAGACGCGTTGCGCATCTTCATCGCTGCATTGTCCGGGACGCAGCCAGGTATCGTGCAGCCGCTGTTGTTCCCGCGCGATGGCCTCGCGTTTTTCGCTGAATGCGTGCCAGCGTGTCTCGTCCACCAACCCCAGTTCACGCCCCTTGGCGGTGAGACGCAGGTCGGCGTTGTCCTCGCGCAGCAATAAACGGTATTCGGCGCGACTGGTAAACATGCGATACGGTTCCGAAGTACCGCGGGTGATCAAATCATCGATGAGCACCCCGATATAAGCCTCATCGCGACGCGGACACCACGGCGCCTTGCCCTGCACCTTGAGTACTGCATTGATACCGGCCATCAGTCCTTGCGCCGCCGCCTCCTCGTAACCGGTGGTACCGTTGATCTGCCCGGCGAAGAACAGACCGGCGATGTGCTTGGTCTCCAGCGAGGAATGCAGATCGCGGGGATCGAAGTAATCGTATTCAATGGCATAACCGGGACGGGTGATGTGCGCCTTTTCAAAACCGCTAATGGAACGCACCAGCTCGTATTGCACATCGAAGGGCAGGCTGGTGGAGATGCCGTTGGGATAGACCTCGTGGGTGCTCAGCCCCTCGGGCTCGACGAAGATCTGATGCGAGGACTTGTCGGCGAAGCGCACCACCTTGTCTTCGATGGACGGACAGTAGCGCGGGCCCACGCCTTCGATCACGCCGGTATACATGGGTGAACGGGACATGCCGCCGCGGATGATGTCGTGAGTCCGCGCGTTGGTGTGGGTGATGTAACACGACACCTGGCGCGGATGTTCCTGCACGTCGCCTAGAAAAGAGAACACCGGCGTGGGGGCATCGCCTGCTTGTTCGCCCAACTGGGTGTAATCGATGCTGCGACCGTCGATGCGCGGCGGTGTGCCGGTCTTGAGGCGGCTTACCCGCAGCGGTAATTCCCGCAGGCGCGCCGCCAGGGCATTGGCAGGAGGATCGCCCGCGCGGCCGCCCTGGTAATTGGCCAGCCCGATGTGGATGCGCCCGGCGAGGAAGGTGCCCACGGTGAGCACCACCGTTTGGGCGTGAAAACGCAGACCCATCTGGGTGACCACGCCGCGCACCTCGTCGTTTTCCACGATGAGGTCATCCACCGCCTGCTGGAACAGCACCAGATTCTCCTGGTTTTCCAGCGCGGCGCGCACCGCTTGTTTATACAGCACCCGGTCGGCCTGGGCGCGGGTGGCGCGCACCGCCGGACCCTTGGCAGCGTTGAGGATGCGAAAATGAATCCCGGCGCGATCGGCGGCATGGGCCATGAAGCCGCCCAGGGCATCGATCTCCTTGACCAGATGGCCCTTGCCAATGCCGCCGATGGCGGGATTGCAACTCATCTGACCCAGGGTCTCGATGCTCTGGGTGAGCAGCAGGGTGCGCGCGCCCATGCGCGCCGCCGCCAGGGCCGCCTCGGTCCCGGCATGGCCGCCGCCCACTACGATGACATCGTAACGATCCTGAAATTGCACCCGACACGCCTCATAAACAGCGGGCGGCAGGCCGCCGCCCGGCTAAAATTCAGCGTATTTTACGCCCCGCCCGGTGACTTGGCCAATGTCCCACACGATAAAGGATGTATAGAACGGGCCGTTACCCGCCAGGTGGGCGTTTTGCATTACTATTGATAATCATGACCTCTTCGGTTTTTCACAGCTCCAAGCCCCTGGCCGCCTCGCGCGACACCGAGAGCTCCTTGGCGCATAAGGCCATTCTCGACGCCGTCATCGCCGCCGCCGGCCAGGTGATCCTGGGCAAGGAACACGAGCTGCGGCTGGCGCTGGCCTGCCTGATCGCCCGCGGCCATCTGCTCATCGAAGATCTGCCGGGGGTGGGCAAGACCACCCTCGCCCACGTCTTGGCCAAGACCCTGGGACTGCAATTCCGCCGCATTCAATTCACCAGCGACCTGTTGCCCGCGGACATCCTCGGCGCCTCGGTCTACGACCGGGAAGAGGGCGGATTCAACTTTCATCGCGGACCGATCTTCGCCCAGCTGGTGCTGGCCGATGA
>Ga0316579_10000807_pt1 | contig 10810 bp, 6 predicted proteins | sample J5NA_2_FD_203074 | JGI IMG/M metagenome (GOLD analysis project Ga0316579, IMG submission 203074) | Rhizosphere microbial communities from salt marsh grasses in Alabama, United States - J5-7_160517rDrA | ecosystem: Host-associated > Plants > Roots > Rhizosphere | place: USA: Alabama | collected...
GGCGATAATAGTCTGAACAATGGCGTCGTCATTGGGATCGAATGTGATGTCGCGGACAAATGATTGGTCGATCTTGATCTGGTCGAGAGGTAATCTTTTAAGATACTGCAGGGATGAATAACCGGTGCCGAAATCATCCATCGAGAAGCTGACGCCGAGGCTTTTGAGTTCGCGCATCTTTATTATGGTGTCCTCGACGTTTTCCAGAACCGTGCTTTCAGTAAGCTCCAATTTCAAATTGGAAGCCTGCGCGCCACTTTCCAGAAGTATGCGCTTGACCTGTGCGACGAAGTCGTTTTGCCGAAACTGCTTGGCGCTGACATTGACCGCCAGAGTCAGGTCCCGGGTCAACGCATTGTGGTGCCATGCCTTGAGCTGCGTACAAGCGGTTTGCAAAACCCATAATCCTATCGGGATGATGAGGCCGGTTTCTTCGGTGATGAGGATGAATTCGGCGGGAGATACCAATCCTCGTTTGGGGTGCTCCCAGCGCAATAAAGCTTCGGCGCCCAGCGGTCGACGCTGTTTATCCACTTGAATTTGGTAGTGCAGGCAGAACTGCTGTTTGGCGAGGGCTTGACGCAGTTCGTCCTCAAGGTCGGCGCGTGCTTCAATGGCGGTCTGCATGGTCGGGTCGTAGAAGCGCATGACATTACGTCCTGCAGTCTTGGCCTGATACATGGCGATGTCTGCGTGCTTGAGCAGATCTTCGACGCTTTCCTGGTGGCCGCGAAACAAGTTAACGCCGAAGCTGGCGGTGGAGAGGTAGTCGTAATTATTCAGGTCATAGGGTTTGCTCAGCTCGTCACGGATCTTTTCCACGATCGATTCCGCCTGCGTGGCCGCTTCCTGCGCTTGGGTGCTCAACTCCTCCAGAACAACTACAAACTCATCGCCGCCCAAACGGGCTACGCTGTCTATCTCGCGCACACATGTCAGCAGACGGCGTGCCGCCTCGATCAGCAGGCGATCACCTATTATATGCCCCTGCGTATCGTTGATCGTCTTGAAGTGGTCCAGGTCCAGGAATATCAATGCACCGTACCAGCCGTGACGAGCACTGGCCGCTATGGTGCGTTGTAATCGCTCCAGCAGCAAACGCCGATTCGGCAGCTGGGTCAGGTGATCATAGAAGGCCAGCTGATGGATATCCTGTTCCGTTTTTTTGATTTCGCTGATATCGCGTGCCACAAAAACGTAGTTACTGACCTGCTGTTGGTCGTCGTAGACCGCGGTGATGGTCACCGACGTTGGATAGTCTTCGCCGTTTTTGCGGCATGCCCAAATCTCACCCGACCACTTCGCTGAATTCTGCAATGCTGCCTGTATGATTTGGAAGAAATCCGCATGGTGTCGCTCCGATTTGATTATGCTCGGATTCATTCCGATCAGTTCGTCCGCATTGTAGCCGCTCATGTCCTGGAAGGCCTGATTGACGCGTAATATGTTGGCGTCACGATCGGTGATCAGGATGGCATCCTGGCTGTCAAAGGTGGTGGCGGCGATGCGCAGTTCTTCTTCCATCTGCTTGCGTTTGCTGATGTCCCGGGCATAGCCGCAGTTATATTCCTCATCTTCAAAGCGCATGTAATTGATGGAGACCTCAACAGGATAGATCCTGCCGTCCTTAGTGCGGTGTCGCGATTCGAAGGTGAAGGATCCGTGTTTTTTGAGTGCATCCCAGTGTTCCGGCCAGGCCTCGCTAGGGAAATCCGGATCGAAGTCGGGAACACTCATTCGCAGCATTTCTTCCCGTGTATAACCAAGGGAGCTGCAAGCGGCGATGTTCGCGTAAAGAACCTTAGCCTCGGAGTTGATCCAGGTGACTTTGTCGCCCATGTTCTCGATGGAAAATTTCATCATCTGGAGCGCGCGTTGATCGCGCTTGCGCTGGGAAATATCGCTGACCACGCCGGTGGTACGCAGTTTGCGGCGCGCATTACCTTCGCCTTCGAAGATGGTTTGCGAGCGGGCATCCAGCCAACGAACCTCACCATCCGCTCTAATGATGCGAAACTCTATGTTTATAGAACCGCCGCTTGCGGGGCTATGGGCATGGTTGATGGCCTCCGCAACTCTATCGCGATCCTCCGTATGTAAGCTTTGCATAAATCTATCTAGGGTCACAGCCTCGTCCGGATTAATGCCAAACATGTCGCACATTTCCGGAGACCAATAGAGGGTGTCGGAGATATGATCGTGGTCATATATGCCGATATGGGCTGAGTGGACCGCCAGCTGTAAGCGTTGTTCACTGAGGTTGCGCGCCTCTTCCGCCTGTTTGCGCTTGGTTATGTCTTGGCCGATGGATACCAGGGCCGTAATATCGCCCCGTGCATCGCGAATGGCTTGGCCGTGCCATTCGATTTCGCATTCCTCACCGCTGGCGGTGATGATAGGGTTGACGTTGTTGCGGATAGGTAAGTCGTGTATGGCGGATTGGAACAATGCCCGGATGCGTTCTTGGTCACGGGCAGGTATGAAGCTAGAGAACCAGTTTTTGCCTTTAATCTCGTCGAGTCGGTAGCCGGTAAGATGTTCGAAATAAGGGTTGACGTGTTGAATATTTCCCTGAGCATCGAGCAACAATATAATTATCGGCGCGCTGTCGGCCATGAGTCTGAAGATGGCGGGATCAAGCATGGGTGATGGTGTCTGCTCGGTCTTTTCGTTATCGCGTGCCGGGAGAGTAGAACGCTTGGTCGAGGACATTAATTGCTCCGTTTGTTGTTCTTTATCTCGTCTTCCGCTGGCTCATGATGGTTTTGTAGATTGCTGCAATCTTCATGACAGCATTTGACAAACTCGTCATGTCGATTCCAATCGCTACGGGGAAATGCCCATCATCCTTATAGTAAAGAGCACAGGCCTGCCGATGGACGGGCCTAAGTCGATCTGCTGTGTTGTGTGTGTTTTGTTTATACATTCATTCTAAGCGGCGCGAGGATTCTGGTTCCCATTCTGGATTGCTCTAAAGGAACGATGTCGCTAGATCCTTGATGCGTCGACGATTGCTTATCCCAGCTTATCGGCAGGAAGATGGGGATTACTTACTTTTGCTTTAGAATTGATCTAATCAAGTAAGTCGGCTGGTCGGAAGGCGTCAGGGTGAGACCGGCGGGGTTGTGCGCGAATAAGGCGCTTATAATCACAGGAACGATAGGAATAATATCAGCCAGTTAGGACGACGGCAGAAAATCGATCGGCCAGGTGAAGACCGTAGTTTCTACATCCTTGGCGCCGAAATTGAGGAGGCGGATACGGGCCGACAATTTGCTGATCAGGTCGGGGTCGTCCAATTCGGCGGAGACCACCTTACACTTGGTGACTTCGCCAGATGGCGCGATGGTAATCTCCAGCACCACTTTACCTTGCAAGGCGGGATTGGCGCGCAGGGCGCGGTGATAAAGTGTATAAAGTGCGCCTTTGCTGCGATCGAGTATCAGCTGAATCTGCTCGATGCTGCGTCCCCGTGTCTTGCCGTTGCCTCCGTTGCCTCCAGTGCCGGATCTATTCTCCGCCTCCAGGGTCTGGCTTTCGACAGCGGTGGTTTGTCTGCCAGCCAACTGGGTCTGTTCCACATCGCGGCTGAGTTTCGACGTGCTGATGCCGCCGCTACCTTTGGTACCTTCGGCGGCGATGATGGAGCGGTGCGTCACGGCACTGGTAGCCTGCTTATCAGTCTTGATGAGCGGCTTATCCTGCACCAGCTTGCCGAGGTCGTTCTGTTGCAAGTCGGCAAGCTCGCTACGCAGGGCCAGCAAACCGCTGTGGGCGGCCTTGTTGCGTGCGGCCTGGATATCGGGTTTTGCCGGTGCCTTCTTGGTTTTCGGTGCGGGTTTGGGTGGCTTAGGTTCCTCGGGCTTTTTTTCCGGCTTGGGCTCGGGTTTCTTTTCCTCCACTTTCGGCGGTGGTGGCGGTGGCGGCGGTTTGGGCTTTTCCTGGATCACCAGTTTGGCCAGACGCGGCGGTACCGTCTCCGCCTCATAGCGATTGGCCGGCGGTACTTTGATTAACACGACCAGGGCGGCTAAAAGCACATAGACCACCAGCATCGTGGTGGTGATGGCGCGAAAACGCCGTTCTTCGCTTGGCGAAGCACTCCAGGGCAGTTCGGGTGAATGGTAAAACGCAGTGGTCAAGGCTCTATCCTTTCGCCGCTTTATGAATCACTGCCAACGAGATATTGGTGTAACCGGCCTTGGTACAGGTCACCATGATCTTTTTCATCAATTCATAGGGAATTTCTTTGTCACCCATAATGGTAATGTTGCCGCCATCTTCCTGGATTGCTTTGCGGTTGCGCTTGGCTTGATGGTTGAGTTCGTCGAGCAGACCGGGAATGAGATTATTGTGAGCGGCCAGGGCGTCGGGCACCGATGCCACCTTACGCCCCTGGGCGATAATATCTTGGTTGTTCACCGCGATGACCAGGGATTCCTTGGGCGCCTTCTGAGCAAAGGATTCGGGCAGCCTTACCGCCTTAGTGCTAGGAAGATTCTGAACATTGCCTGAGTTCACCAGCAGGAACAGCACCAGCACGGTAAGCATGTCGATCATGGATACGATATTGATGACGGCGTGTCCCTTATTGCGGCGATGATGACGCTCCATGCGTTTCGCCTTACGCGACATCTTCATGGTGCCACCCTCACTGAGGTGGTGCCCGGCGCATCGCCTATAGATAGATCGGGAAAGAGTTCCGCATAAGTAATCTTGTCGGCGGTCACGATCACGAAGCTGCGGGTTGCATCCATGGTCTTGATCAGGATGTCGTACGGAATTTCCGCTTCGGAGAGGATCGTGGCGTCGGTTTTGTCCGGGAAGCGTGCCTTGATCTGCTTGAGCAGATGGTTGAGCGCCTTGAAATCATAGTCGCCGTTTCTGTTGACGATACGGCTGATCAGGCCGGCATTGCGGTCGCCGACTTCCAGCTCGTTTTTACGAATGATGACTTCCAAGGCCAAGGCCTGGCTGGGATTGGGTGCGTTCTCGATCGAAGACGGAATCTTCAGGCTGAGGGCGCTAAACTGAAAATAAGTTACCGAGCTGAGAAAAAACGCGACCAGCACCACCATCAGATTGATAAACGCGGTGACATCCAGGTCGGCGATAGGGGAGGCCCGGTGACGGGAACGGCCAATCATGCGGTGCTTCCATCCTTATGGGCTTGTTCCTGGAGCATATTGAGAAATTTCACCGAGACCATTTCCAGGCTATCCACCAGCTCGGTGGTTTTGCTCTGCAAAAAAGAATAGATCAGCATCAGAGGAATCGCGGCACCGAGACCGAAGGCGGTACAGTTCATGGCCACCGAGATACTGGCGGACAACAGCTCCGCCTTTTGCGCCGGATCGGCATTGGCCACTGCGGCGAAAGCCTCGATCAGGCCGGTTACGGTACCGAGCAGCCCCAGCAAGGTGGAGATGTTGGCAAAGGTCGCCAGATAGTGGGTACGCTTCTCAAGACGAGGCACGATTTCCATCAGGCCTTCTTCCATCGCGGTTTCAATGGCGTCGCGCTGGCGTGATGATTTGAGACGCGACAGACCGTAGGCGAGGATCTTACCCACCGCCGCGCTGGAGTCGGCCGCCGTGGTCATCGCCTCGCCGAACTTACCCTTCTCGATGAGCGGCAGTATTTGTTTCCAGGTCTTGATGTTTGAACTTCTGGTGCTGCTCAAATACAGGAAGCGCTCGATGGAGATGGCGAGTCCCAGGGCCAGCACCAGAAGGATGGGATACATGAAAAATCCACCCTCCTGCATAAAACCCACAATGGAATTAACGATGTGCATTTGACCCTCCTTGTTCGGTCTGTAATTGGTGTAGCTGGCGGATTGCGCGGTAAATAATGTCTATCTGAATTAGATGCATGCCGGAAAGATACAAAGATTAACGACTTGTCCTGATAAAATCTTGATCAAAGTCCCAATTTCTGGAGCTAATGAGGGCTGCCATCATGCTTGTTTCGACGAAGTTGCTTTAAATATTCAAGCTGTCGCTGATAAACGTCATGATCCAGGGGTGTCGCGCGAGGGTGTGCGACCGGTGACGGCGTCCACTCAGGGATAGCGCTTGGGGCATTACGCCACGGTATCACAAAGGTGACCTTGGGTAATTCGCCGGTTCCCAGGATGATGGTTTTATTCAATTTTAAACGGTCCTCGGCGCCGGCGGAATGGCAGCATAGCACCATGCCCAGTAGCGAAATCAAATAGATGCGTTTCATGGTTTGGAGTCCTCGCCCCCCGTGCTCTTCATGCGTTGTCGTAGGTCTGCCAGCCAACCCACGAGCTGCTTGTCGGAATCGCCGCTGAGACGTTGATACTGCTTATAATGATCGAGTGCCATAGGCAGATTGTCGAGGTAGATATCGTAGAGAATCGCCAAATTAAGATGTGCGTAACCATAATCAGGGTTGGCGGCCAGCGCTTGTTTATAGGCCGCCTCGGCATCGCCGAACTTGCCCTGCGAGCGGTAGATCATCCCCAGATAATTGGCGGCGACATAATCCTTGGCGTCGAGTTGCAATGCCTGTTTGAAGGCGGCCTCGGCCTCTTCTAGCTTGCCTTGGCGATGGTAGAGTATGCCGAGATTGGTGTGCGGACTGGCAAGCTTCGGTTCGAGCTTGGCGATATTGGAAAACAGCGCGCTTGCTTCCTCATCTTGACCGGCCTTCATGAAGGCGATGGCTTGCTCGAACTGCGTCTTGACGATCTTGCCGGAGTCTTCCTGGGCCGGCGCCTGTTGCGCCGTCGGTGGTGGAGGTTTGGGCGCAACGGGCGGCGGAACGGGCATGGGGGCGCTGCAGCCCGCTATGAGCGCGGCAAGCAAGATACAGTTGATGGCGCGTCGAGGATCAATAAATCGCATCGACATATGCGTCTCCCTTTTCCGTCTTGGCATAACGTCCCGGCAATAATTTACTCAAAGCGGCGAAGCTTTGTTTTACCGAATCGTCATAGATATGTTCGGTGGTGCGGTGGGCGTTGGCCTCATGCAAGGCGATGGCCTTCTCCTCGAAAGGATAGGCCTGTTCCTCCAGCAGGACATTGTATTGCTCCAGCTCCAGGGCGCTGAGGCCTTTGGGTCGTTCGGAGTTGAGGAGCGCCTTGCCGAGATTGCTGTAGATCTGTGCGGCGCGATAAGTGGCTGCGGTGGTGATATCGGCGATCCCGTAATCGCTGGCGATGCGATAGGCGGCGAGCGCCTCTTCCATGACCCGTTTTTTACGCTTGAGGCTCTTCTTTAAAGGATGCGTCAGTTTGATTTCGATATAGTTTTGATAGTGCGCATCGGCCAGAATCAGAGCGGCATGTCCCGCCAAGAAGCGGGTGCGTTCGCTGCGCTCGGAACCGCTTTGCTTATCCGTGTCTATGATTTGCTGGAGCCAGTAGTGCTGTTTCTTGGTGTCCTTTGCCTGCGCGTAAAGATCGGCGAGGTGCTGTTGGGCCTCGATGGCGTCGGCGACCGGTTTGGGAAAGCGCCGGATATATTCTTGATACAGTCGTTCCGACTCCTGGGTCTGGCCGGCGCGGGAGTAAAGTCCCGCGGCTTGCCATACGGCGTCGCGTTGCAGTTCTTCTCCCTCGCCCTGCTTCTTGGCGACGGTCTCCAGTTCGCCGGCGGCCTTGCGCCATTCGCCGGTCTTTTGATAGGCCACCGCCAGTTTCGGGGCGATATCCTTTTGCAGGGGGTTGCCGGGATAGTCGGCGCGGAACGCCACCAATAACGGAATCGCCTTTTGCCAATCCTCCAGCTTGAGTAAGGCCGCGGCGGCATCGTATTGCGCGGTGGCGACGATGCTCGTTTTCGGCACTTGCTCTTTGATGCGTAGGAAGTCTTGCACCGCGAGCTTCAGGTTGCCGGAATCACGCGCCGCTTCGCCCTGCTTATAGATCGCGGCGGCCAGGTTTTCTTCGATATCCGGGCGCTTGCTGTCGGTCTTGGGCGTGAGCGCCAATACTTGTTGATAGCTGTGTTCGGCGTCGCCGAAAAGCTTTCGATCGAATTGGCCGTGGGCCAGGATGGTCCAGGCGTCACGGCGCAGTTCGGGGGCGGACGGCGGCTTGATGTCCAGCAGGCGCTGCGCGGCCTGTTCCGCCTTGGCCTGCTCGTGCAGTGCGAACCATTGCTGGGCGGTTTTGATCAGGGCCGCCGGGGTGCGGGGATCAGCGGGGTAGGCATCGGTAAAGCGCTGCAAAGCCAGTAATGCCTGTTGATCGGCGGCTTGTCGTTCGGTGCCGCTGAGCCCGGCGGCGAGTTTTTCGTGGGCCAGGACGTCGGCATAAGCGGCCTCCGCGCCGTTACGATCATCTTTATATTCGTATGCCACCTTGGCATATTCCTGAGAGGCTTCGGCATAGCGGTGATCCTCATAGAGAAGCTCCGCGAACAGGAAATGCATCTGCGGCGCGAGCGGATCCGCAGGGAAGGATTGCAGGAAGAGGCGATACCAGTTTTCCGCCTGCTGGTAATCCGCGGCTTTCTTGGTTTGCTGCGCCTTGGCGTGGGCGTATTTGGTCATCTCCTTCAAATCATCGTGAACCTTGGCCAGGGTGGCGTCGCGAGCGGCATTAGGATTCTTTTGCCAATATTCGGCGGCGGGTTGATAGCGCTCGATGAAGTCCGCCTTGGCCTTTTGCTCCAGGTCGATGAAGCCGCCTTTTGCATAGGCGCTCAGCGCCAACGAGTCGAACATGGGTGCCTGCGGATCGTTGGGGTGGAGTGCGACGAAGCTGCGATAGACGTTCACCGCATCGGCGATGCGCTCTTGCTCAAGATAGAGTTGCGCCAGGGTTTCGTAGAGAAGGTATTCATAAGGCCGTGCGCCGTGGTGGGCGAAGTATTCCTTGAGGGTGTCCACGCCCTTGATCTGCGCCAGGCCGAGGCTGGTTCCCCGCAGGATATCTTTGACCATTTCCTCTTCGCTGCGTGTCGGAGGAGGCGCGGTGGCGTCCTTGACGGTCGCAATCTTCGGCCACTTGCGATCCAGCAAGGGGATGAAGGTGTCCACGGCGACTTGATATTGTCCTTGTTTTAAGCGCGACCAGCCGAGCTTGTATAGCGCGTTATCATAAAGCGGTGAGGACGGACCCTGGGTGACGACGGCGTTGTATGCGTCAGCTGCTTGGCCGGGCAGGCCCACGGAAAATAGCAATTCGCCGCGACGGAACTGCGTCTCGTCGATGTAGATGCTTTGAGGATAATTCTTGGCGAGGCGATCCAGGGAGTCCAGCATGGCGGTGCTGTCGCCGCGATGATCATAGGCCTTGGCCAGATTGTACAGGACACGGTCATTGTCTGGAGAATTCGGGTAGCGCTTGAGTAGTTTTTCAAGCAGGCTTGTGGCTTCCGCATACAACTTGTCGCTGCGATCATTTTTTCCCGTCGCAGCGCTGTCCAGGTTGTCCGCCTGCTGCATCTTCAAGTAGGCCTCGCGAAACATTACGTCGCGGCGGGAGGGGGACTTGCCGCCATGGTCCAAAAAGAATTGGTAGGCGGCGATGGTGGCCGAATAGTCTATGTTTGCGGCGGGGGAAGCGCTCGCCACCCGGTCAGTGCTCAGGGCATAGCCGAGGCGTGCCTGCACCAGATAGTCGTTGAGTCTGTCTTCGCCCTCTTGCAGACTCTGTGCGAGTAGCTTTTCCAGATATTTAACTTGTTGCGCGATCAAGGTTTCGGTCGAGTTGAGTAATGCCTTCTGTCTGGCGCGCAGTGCTTTATATTTATCCTCTTGTGCGGTGAACGCGCTGTTGATCTGTTCCGGATTGCTGCTTATCCGTGCGTAATTGCTCGCATACTTATCAAGGATGCTTTCCAGATTCCCCAATTGCTGCTTCACTTCCTGAAGTCGAGTCGGGTATTGTTCGGTCAAATCCCAGAGCATCAGGCCGTGCATTAATTTATATTTCTCGTGGAGGGCGTCGTTATCCACGATATAGTCCTTGAGTCTCGCCAGCAGTGTTTCGGCGTTGTTTAAATATTTCAGCAACTGCATTTGTTTGGCGGTTGCGAATGCCATTACGTCATGGTGTACCTCGGCTTTTGCCAAGTCAGACTGGATTGTTTTGAGCTTGGCGAGTAAGGCATTTGGATCCAGTTTCTTGCTGTCTTTTTGCCGCACTTGTCGCTGACCCATATTCATTGCCCGCTGGTTGGCCAGGAGGTCGAGGGAGGCATCCATGTCGGATCCCGCGGTCGCCAGGATATCCCGGGTTATAAGCAGGTCGCGGTAGTTCTTCACCCCTTCCACAAAGCGATGGCTGCTGAGTATAGGCAGCAGATAGGAAGTGACCGGCGAGGCGGGTAGGGTTTGCGGCTGCCATCCGCTGTCATACTCCTTGTTGCCGGGATTCTCTGCGAGGAGGGTCTTGAGGTAGCTGCCGTCGGTCAGCGGCGCATGCGCGGCCTGTATGCGCGCCAGCTCTTGCTTATAGCCGTCCGCGGCCTGCTGAAAGTAATTCATGGCCTGAGCGTAATCATGCAGTTGATAATAGGCATAGGCCGTCACCAGCTTGCCCTCCTGCACAGCCGTGTCACTGATATCGCGTTTGCTCAGCGGTAGCCAGCTGGTCAGCGCATTGCGCTCGTTGCCTTGGAGGAAATCTATCCAGCCCTTGTCGAGCAGTGCGTAATTCGCATAAGGAGTATCGTCCTTGATGTCTTGCAAGGGAGTGGAAGCCAGGTTCGTTTGCCTACGTTTCATCCAGACCTGGTCAAGATTGATGGCGGCGATGTCTTTAAGAAAGGCACTGAAGGACTTTTGGAGCCGCCGCTGCGTCTCCGTGTGCTCTTTGGAGTGTTTG
>Ga0316579_10000810_pt1 | contig 10797 bp, 10 predicted proteins | sample J5NA_2_FD_203074 | JGI IMG/M metagenome (GOLD analysis project Ga0316579, IMG submission 203074) | Rhizosphere microbial communities from salt marsh grasses in Alabama, United States - J5-7_160517rDrA | ecosystem: Host-associated > Plants > Roots > Rhizosphere | place: USA: Alabama | collected...
ACGCCGAGCTGCCGGGGGCAATTCTGCGGTTCACGAACTTAAGTGAAGCGAATTTGAGTTACGCAAACCTGCGTGGGGCAGACTTCACCGGGGCGACCTTGCAGGGGGCAAATCTGAGCGGCGCAAATTTACGGGAAGTGATCATGAATCCAACGGATCTTTCAGACGCGAACCTCAGCTATGCGAACCTGCGCGACGCAGACCTGACAGACTCATATATGACGAACGCAAACCTGGACGAAGCCATTGTAGGAAGCACTGCGCTGCCGGAAACTGTCGATGAGGACCAGTTGGTAATGGCGAAAATGCTGTCGATATATCCAGGCCAGACTTACGAAGACGCCATGAAGAATCTGGTTGACAGAACCTTCATGGAAGATGGGCTGCCCGGGTTCGATGAAGGTTTTGAAATGGGTCTCGATGATTTAAGTTATATGCTTGAATCTTACGGAGTTAATCTTCATGATGCGGAAGGCCAGGGAATCATCCAGCATTATATCGATCACGCGGTGGATGGCTGGTACGGTGATTTCTACCGTTTTGCTTACTGCTCGGGATGCGAGAAGGAATTTCGCCCCGATTACAACCTGGAATATGTGGATCAGGTCTGGGCTGGTCGTATCTTGTGCCCGGAGTGTGCAAGCTGATCAGCGTCATTCCGAGGCAGCAGATGGCAATCCACTTATCTTACGAAGACCATAACCCTTATGCAAGATATTCTTCACCAAGCCTGGCGGTTGAGATTACCCCGGATGGTGACTTTGCATGTAAAGTGGTAGCCTTAGGAGCACAGCCCGATCTTGCAGAGAAATCCGGCCTACTAATTTTTTCTTCGGAGTGAGCAGTGGGACTTGACACCTTCGCATCGAATGCACCGGATAGGCTTTCTCTAAGCCCTGAAGATACCCAGGCCTTTCTGGATGCGGATATTCGACTGGCTGGTGGCGTTTTCAGCAGTGGGAATGACGGCAGTTTCCGCGGCAAGATCTACAAAACTCTGATCCAGGAAATTACAGGCGTCAGCCTTCTCCAGGATTGGATCCCCCCGGAGACGGTAAAGGAAATGTACCGCTGCCTGGCAGACATCGATCCTCAAGCTGCACTCGATGAATCGGATACCTGGGATAAGACCGCCAGTGAGGTCCTGGAGCTGAAAAAATTTTTCAAGGTTTGTGCGGATAGGAACCTCGGGTTGGTCAACTGGTGGTAAAGCGTGAGATGAAATTTCGATTGCAGCGCGCTGAATTATTCAAGCCAAAAAGCAAGTCAGCTCCCGTGCTGTCGGTTGCGATTACCCCGGATGGTAACTTTGCATTCAGCTCGGGGCTTGATTTTGTGCTGCGTGAATGGGACCTGCGTTCGAGAGAATGCACGCGATCCTGGGAGGCTGGTGGTCCACTCAATGCAATCATGGTCACACCCTGCGGAAAATGGATCCTGGCAAGCACGGTCATGGGTGTGCTGCAGTGGGATTTGCAGCGCTGGTATTTCGTCCGTGCTTTCATCGCAAATGAAGGCGGGACAGAGGATATTGCCTATTCAAAAAAACTTGGTATGCTGGTTGGTGCTGGGGAAGATTCCCTGATCTACCGCTGGGACCTGGAGAGTGGCGAGAAATATCCAACGCTGGGCGAACACCAGTACCCGGTTTCTGCATTATCACTTGGGGAGCATGGTGAGCTCCTGTTTTCTGGCGACAGCGGAGGGGAAATCCGCGTGTGGGATCTGGCCTCAGGAAAGTGCATGAATGTCTGGCAGGGACACAGGGGCAAGATTACGAACCTGGCCTTCCTGCCTCGTACTCAACGGGTGGTTTCTTCCAGCTGGGAAACAGGAATCAAAATTTGGGATCTCAACAGTGGAACGCTGTTGTTTGAATTAACAGATCATACGGTCTGCATGGAAACACCGGCAGTGAGTGGGATGGAAAATTGGCTGATCACTGGCGGTGAAAATGGAATTTACATATGGGATCTCGAGAAACAGAAAAATATATACCACAACCCATCAGCGAATATCTCCTGCCTGGCGCTCAGACATGATCATCAGCATATAATCAGCGGCAGCCGGGATGGCAGCCTTTCAACCTGGATGTTCCAACCATTAGAAGAAGATGCAGAGAGTGAACAGCAGTCTTGATACAATTGAACGACAGGATGACGAAAACAAGAAACAATCCACCGAGGGCTTAATCTACAATGCACCAGCATGATCAACGGAGCTAATCCATGGAGCGTACAAACCAGGTCATCATAGATAGGGCGGTGCGTATTCGCAAGCAGCTGGCTGAGCTGGAGGAACAAAGAGCTCAATACGGGGCTGACGTACCCAAAGAGCTTTGGGACGAACTGGTCGAATTATCACGGGAACTTGATCGTGAAGAAGGCCTCGCAAAAGACGCTAGCAGGGGAAAATCCCAGAAAGTGAACCAGACCCGCAAAGAAATCATCGAAACACTCAATCAATATAATCAATGGCGTGAACAGATGCGGCAGGTAGAAGACCTCTTTCTGGTGCATTTGGTACGTCCCGGTTACCGTCTTCGACAGGCAGTTCTCCAACGGGAATACCTTGAAAGAGAGTACCAACGCCTGCGGAGAAATATTAACATTGAGCACTACACCAGCTTAGAAGAGCTGACAGGTGAGATCCAGGATGTGCTTAAATATGGTGATGCAGCTTATGATGCCTCAGATGAAGAAATCGATGAAGAAGTTGATGTTGAAAAGAGCATCTTCGAAATCGTTGAAGAACTAGACATTGATCAGTTGGTAGATGTCCTTGAACAGGAAGCTGTAGTCCGGGAGTTCAAGCGGGTTGTCCTGCCAGAAATTCACCCGGATACCTCAAATTCTTCGCCAGAAACCTTTAATTCAGTTTATGAATCTTTCAAGCAGCGAGATTATCTACTGATGCAGGCTTATATTGTGCAGTACCGGGGGGAAGTTACCCCGGATGAAAATGAAGACCCAATCGTTGTGCTTGAGCAAATTGATCATTATCAAGATGAGTATATAAAATTGAAGGCGCATCTCGATCACAGGTTAGAGAAGCTCAACCAAGAATTAACCCCACTAGATGAAAAAGATCCGGCCGTGATAAAGGAGAAAATGCGCAGCCAACAAATTGAGATCGATCATAGAATTCATAAAGAGGCTGAGAAAATCCTGGAGCTGCGTCAAAAAATTGAAGACTTGGCTGTATATTACCTCGAGCGCGAAGGCTAATTGAAGGGATCCTTAATGACAAATAAATCGTTGATGCGCCAACCCAACAAAATCACGAAAAACAATCTGCGTGAGATGCTGAAGGAATACCTGCGTAAAGGAGGGGTTGGAGAGCGATTATTTTGGGAGAATATCACCACCAAGGAAGGACTGCCGCATAATTGGATCTATGACCTCTACCAGGACAGCCAGGATCGCATCTGGGTCGGCACCTGGGGGGGCGGCCTGGCATTAAGGCAGAATGATGAATGGCGCATATTCACAGAAAGGAGTGGACTGCACTGCAACGAAGTGACCTGCATACGGGAGGACAGGTATGGCTGCATCTGGATCGCCACCGACCAAGGGTTGAATGCCTATGAGGATGGCCGGATCAAGGATGCAGGCTTATTCGGTAAGAGCATCCTCAACATGACCTTTGACCAGGACGGAGGGTTATGGATCGGCTGCTGGCGAGCATCGCGCACCGGCGGGGGTTTATTCCGCTACGACGGACACAACTGGCAGACTTTCACCACGCGTTCTGATCTGCCCGGTTTAGAAATCCTGAAAGTCTTCGAAGATTCACGCGGACAAATTTGGGTCGGCACCTATGAGGGCGGCCAGGGCGCCGGTGTGGGCTGTTATGATGGCAATAAATGGCGCAGTTTCAGTAAGAAAGATGGTTTAGCCGATGATTGCGTGTATTCGATGTTTGAGGATCCTATTGGCAATATGTGGTTCGGAACGATCAATGGCGTCAGTGTTTACAGCGGATCGGATTGGCATACGCTGACGAAAAAAGATGGGCTGGTGGATAACCGTGTTTATTCAATGATGATTGATTCTGAGAAAAAATTTTGGTTTGGTACCGAAGGTGGGATCAGTCGTTTTGATGGTGACTCCTGGATTTCATTTACCAAGAAAGAAGGGCTGGTAGAAAATTTAGTACGCGCGATGGTGGAGATGGCGGATGGCAGCCTTTGGTTCGGCACCTACCCTTACCAGCGCAACCGGGGCGGGATCAGCATTGCCAGGTATGAGGGATTGAAAAGCTTACCCGATAGAGTTCTCGATCTGCTGCCAGATCGGAAGGCACCCAAGGAGCTGCAATCCGGAATTGATCCTGAGGGGGACGGTCGCGAAGGTAATATTGATTTCTAAGGGGATTTTGACGATCATCAATGAGTGATAAATACTGGGGATACGTATATTCAAACGACATGCGGTCTGAGCGCATCCTCATAGCAGATAAATCCGAATTGCTCTACTTCTTAAAATCTCACCTTTATGATACTCAATTGGAAATTACTGACGCCCGGGATAACCTGGTCTTCAGATCTCTGGAAGGGGTTGACTTATTTTCCAATTTAGGAGATATTGGGATCGACCTGCCAGCCATATACCAGGAATCTCGGAAAGAGATGATTGCCGAGGAAGAATCAGAACCGAAGGATCGAGAACCATGGGAGGATCATTACGATCGCATCGGTCTCTCCCCAGGAGAGATCAGGATGCGCCAGAGGGTGAAAGCAGCTTGCAAAGCTGCACGAACAATTGGAGAAGTTGCAGTATTGTTAGAAGGCACCTATTTTGATGCTTCATTTATTTCAGAGGATAAAACACGCGCCTGGGGATGTTTAAATGGGCAGGACTGCAGTGTTTGTCTCCTGCGAGGCAGTGAAGAAGAAGGTTGGGGGAACGCTGGTAACGAGAGAGTTACCCTCGACCGTGAAACCAGGGTCAGACACCTCTCCTCTAGTGAGGATATGCATTGGTTTTCAATTCTTAACCCACCTGGGGAAGGGTAATTACGAGAATATGAATCCCGCGTATTATTGATCAGATGTGCGCCGTCCTTGCAGGATTTGGGATATTCCACCTATCAGAGAGGAGTGCCTGAGGACCGGAGAGTATTGCTCCAAGAAACGCCGCAGTTGCAGATACTGGCGTTTCCCAATTCCTGGGTAAAGGGGGTTATCCAAAAGTTTCCCATCATTTGAAAAATTTTCAAGTGCTTTCCTTCGGGAAGCTTCAGCTGCACCAGAATCAGCCAGTGTAATCGCTTGATACCAATTTAAGTATGAGACGTCATCAGGATCATCATCCCGATTTGGCTTCAAGTTGAGGATTGCATCTGCGTGTCCTTCCGAATCAATTCGCTCAGCATTTCTATCTCGGATTCGAAGAAGTATCATAGCTTTTAAATGCGCTTGAGCTACAAGACCGATGAATTTTGATTTTCCCAACTGCAAGGTCATTTCCATATAGTTGATTGCTTTCAAGAAGTACTCAATGGTCGACTCAAGATCGTATTCATCCTCAGTTAACTGCCATTTCCACTGATTAAGTCCTGCAATTCGCCGGAAGCACTCAGCAAATGCCTCGATTGATTCAATTGAGCTGCCAATTTCGGGCTCTTCGAATCGTTCATTTACCATTTCAAGGGCCTGAAAAGCGAACTCCAGGGCTTTATTTGCTCCTGTTAAATGGATATGTTCCTCGGAATATGATGAGGCATAGCTGAGAAGGTTTTCATAATCTAATTTATCTTCCTTTTTAAGTTTTTCAAAAAGGATGTTCGCTAGTTGATATTGTTCCAAATCAGATAGATGCCCGGCAATCATTATTGCTTGATCTGGTATTGGATCTTGGCTTAGACAATAATATCCAAGCGCCCGAGTTCCAAAAATGGTATCACGTTCTTGTTCAAAGAGAAGATTTATAGATTGGTCGCTCTGATTCCATTGGGAAGCTATGATCTTCTGGTACTTTACTAAGTCCTCATTTGTGCTGCTATCGCTGGAAGCGACGTTATCGTTTGCAGTTGTTTGATCGTCTCGCAGCACGGACTCCAATAAAGCGCGAACCGGGCTATCTGGTTCACCTCGTTTTGCCTCTCGGAGTGCATATTCCAGTTCTTTTACTACTCGCTCTACCTCTTCCCAGTCGAGATTCTGCCCATCATATTCATAAAATATGGTTCGCGAGAGTTGGATATCAAACGGGAGATCAGATCCTTTACTGCATATAAGAACTGTTCCGGAGTTTGCCATGACGTGACGAATTCCAAGTTCATAATATACATTTGGATTTTCCAAGGATAAATCCGCAACTATTACTGGTTGATCTCTTAGATCCTTGAACATATCAGAATGGATCATTCTTGATCCTTTGGTTTCATCCGCTCGAATGGGTTGCATACCTGCCTGGCGAATTGCTCTTTGGATGATGACTCGATATACTTTATCAAAATCATACATTCGATTTGAACCATCTTTGAAAGGCTTAATTCCATAAGGCATTACCACAAAGCACTTATTATTTCCAGTAATGCCATGTTTTTTCTTCATTGTTTTCACCTCTTCTTCTACCCGGATACGCCCATTTGCAAAATAAGTATGTTCCCCAATCCGGTAGACCGTCAGTTCTCCCCCGGAATGCGACTGCTATTTGAAATGGAAATGATCTGTGAACTGCCTGATTTTACCTCCGAATTCGATATGGGTTTCAATATCTTGATGTATTCTTCAGTATCCATCGAAGAACAAACATACTTTTCATTGAATCCATCCCAGTACTGGGATGGATGTTGCCAGGGATCCTGATTCAAGTTCCTTATCGGCTAATTTGCGTATGCCAATGATGGAAAGGTAGTCCATACTTTCGCAAGGTTCGATAGATTGAGGAGTAATAGACGCACCTGGTCTTCCCGACGCGGTGAACCTTGATGCAGTCCACCTGCGGCCGATTTCATTCGCGCTGAAGGAGTTGGCCGCGATCATATAGGAAGATATCGAGGCGCACATCATGGAAGTGGTGAACTGGGCGGATGACATCCTACAAATCGATCATTCACATATACCTAGAGTTGTATCGGTGCTATTCCGAGACAACTCTTCAATCAGGGGATGCTTACTAAACTCAAGGATTTACTTTGGTGATGAGTCTAAAGCCTGGGAAAATGTGAAAAGAACGAGTAAAATGGTCTGCATAGGTTTATTTCCACAAACTATCTAGACCCTCAGGAGTCAAATCATGCCAAAAAATTCGTCGAAAGGTAATAGTCATCCAATTCCCAAAGTTAAGATAAATTTGGATATATCAACAAAACAGGGTGAAGAATTACTCAAAACATTACAGGCTCGTTTTAAGGAAAATGTGGAGCGCCATAAAAGTCTTGAATGGGCGAAAGTACAAGCAAAGCTGGAAGCTGATCATGGGAAGTTATCGTCACTAAATGCGATGGAAAGTACCGGAGGTGAACCGGATGTGATTGGCTTTGATAAAAAGACAGGCGAACACATTTTTTGTGATTGTTCAGCGGAAAGTCCTGATGGCCGCAGAAATATTTGTTACGACGGTGAGGGCCAACAAGAGAGAGAAAAGAAAGGTGTGTATCCAGCCGGCAATGCGATTGAGATCGCAGCTACGATGGGTATTGAGCTGTTAAATGAAGATCAGTATCGAGAACTACAGAAACTAGGAGAGTTTGATACAAAGACTTCGAGTTGGATAAAAACACCCCCTGAGATTCGAAAATTTGGCGGTGCTATCTTTGCCGATCGTCGTTACGAGCATGTCTTTGTTTACCATAACGGCGCCCAATCTTTCTACAGTGCAAGGGGGTTCAGGGGTTTGCTAAGGGTCTAAATTTGTACTTGGATAAATATAGATCGCGAGGGAACCGAACCCCACTTGAACTTGTCTTCAGTTTGAACTTCTTCGATCTGGAATACTTACCAGTACTCCATTTTAAGGTTAATGTTCAAGGGATTCAGACTCTTGGCCGCCTTTATTTACCTGTATCTGATCAATCCGTGGCGAGTGTTTGGTCGGGATATCGCGGCAGAATAGCAGTGAGTCGGATGGTACAGCCTCGGTCCATTAATACCAGGCTTGGTTATGCCTCGGTATAAATTGCGACCAATTTCTCCTCGGACTCCATTGAGAATTTCCCCGGCAAATTCAATCACGACAAAGCGGGGTACCGGTTTCTCCGGTACCCCGTCATAGTAAGGCGAAAAGTGAACGTTTATTTGATTCAGTCGAGCGCCATTCCCGCGGCCATTTCTCTTTCGAGGTCGCGGTACTGCTCTTTCTCCATCGATACCTCTACGTACTTGATGGTGCCGCCGGTGAAAGCGCCCTGAGTCTCGGGCGTGTACTCCGCGGCGACCGCATCCGCGCTGTCGCGGCCAACGCAGAGACCATCCCCACACAGGGTGAATTTGCCCGTCTGGGTGCGCATCGGTCCTTCAGCGACAACCTTGTCGTTGATATACAGTTTGGTTGTGCCGTGCGATTCGCCGTACTGGCCAGCCTTCTCCCGGGTAAACTCCACGCCCAGCGTGTACTTGCCCGGCTTGAGCGTTTCGGCGGAGACGAACTTCTGTTCCGGCGGGATACCCAGGAAGTTGTACACATAGTACAGCTTCTGGTCCTTGATAAACAGCGAGTGGCCGCCGAAGCGCGAACCGTGGGCGAAGATCACGCCTAAAGTTTTATCACCGACTTCGACGTTGGCCAGGATCTTGTAGGAACGCCCGCGCAGGTTGGCCGCCACACCTTCGGGAACTGCCGTCGTGTCGGGGTAGTAGATATAGCGCTGCCGGGGCGGCTCAGTGGAGGGCCGCTCGACGGTTAAAACTTCTCTGGCAGAGCGATCATCGAGAGGCAGCACTAGGTTCTTGCGCGCCTCGTCCATCCACAGCTGTTTGAGGTGCTCGAGCTTCTCCGGGTACTTATCAGCCACGTCCGTGGATTCGGAACGATCCTCGTCCACGTGGTACAGCTCCCACTCATCCTCGTCGAAGCGGCCGTGGCCGGTCAGCGGCACATGAACAGCAGCGGCGCGCCAGCCATCCTCCCAGATGCCGCGCGTGCCCAGCATCTCGAAGTACTGGTGTTTCTTCTCGGTCGGTCCATTCGGGTCAGCGTCGAAGGTGTAGCGCATCGAGACACCGGAGAGCGGGTACTGCCGGACGCCGCGATAGACATCAGGCATCTCCAACCCACACACATCCAGGATGGTGGGCACGATGTCGGTGGAGTGGTGGTACTGGTGCCGCACCTCGCCGCGGGCTTTGATGCCTTTGGGCCAGGAGACGATCAGCGGGTCACAGGTGCCGCCGGAGTATTCCGAGTAGCGCTTGAACATCTTGAAGGGGGTTGAGAAAGCGACCGCCCAGCCGGTTGGGAAGTGGTTGTAGGCATCTGGGCTCCCAAGCCTGTCCAGCAATTTGATGTTTTCCTCGAGTGTATCCGGGAACCCGTTAAAGAACTTGTTCTCGTTGACCGAGCCGTTCGGCGAGCCTTCGCCGGAGGTGCCGTTATCTGCAGCATAGAACACCAGCGTGTTATCTAGCTGGCCGGATTCCTCCAGGTAGTCGATCAAACGCCCGATCTGGGTATCAGTATACTCCGAGAACCCGGCCCACACCTCAGCCATGCGGGAGAAGAGCTCCTTCTGGTCGTCGTTCAAGGTGTCCCATGGCAGCACGGCATCCGCAGGGTTAGCCACCTCCTCCGGCAGCGGGTTGATCGGCGTCAGCTTGGTATCCGCAGGCAGCACACCTTTCTCGATCATGCGTTCCAGCACCCACTCACGGTAGGCTTCGTAGCCGTCGTCAAACTTGCCCTTGTACTTGTCAATATACTCCTGGGGGCAATGGTGGGGAGCATGGTTGGCACCCGGGCAGAACCACATGTACCAGGGCTTGGAGGGGTTGCTGGCCTTGTTGTCGCGAATCATGCGGATCGCCTGATCGGTCAGGTCCTTGGAGAGGTGGTAACCCTCCGCAGGTGTGTATGGCTGGTCAATGAAATGGTTGTCTTCGACCAGGTCCGGGTACCACTGGTTGGTCTCGCCGCCCAAGAAGCCGTAGAAGCGGTCGAAACCCAGCTGCAGGGGCCAACTGCCCCGGTACCCGCCGGGGGCATTGTCCACTTCCGGTACGTTGTGGTTCTTGCCTACCCAGAAGGTGCTCCAACCCGCATCTTGCAGGATGTGGCCCAGCGTGGCGCACTGCGCGGGGATGCGGCCGTGATGGCCCGGGAACCCGTCAGTGGCTTCCGTGATACAGGAGAAGCCGTTGAGATGGTGGTTGCGACCGGTTAAGATGGTGGAGCGGGTGGGGGAGCAGATCGCCGTAGTGTGCCACTGAGAGTACAGCAAGCCGCGATCGGCCAGCTTCTGTGCGGTAGGCATGTTGATCCCTCCACCAAAGGGTGACCACGCTGATAATCCCGTATCATCGTACAGGATGAAGAGCACGTTGGGTGCGTCTTTGGGTGCCACAGGAGGACTGTACGGTCCCCAGTCGGCTACCGAGTCACGCACGTCGAGTTCGATCTTTCCCTTGAAAACTTTCTCGGTGTACTCCTCGGCATATGTTTTTTTCTTATCCGTCATTTCAGATCTCTTTTTAACCTTGTTCGTAGGTCTATTTCGTTGATTTATACTTTATTTCAAAAAATCACTGCAACCGTCTGGTTTGATGAACGAAGTTCTGGCCAGTTTGCATTGAGGCTGCCGTTGATTCTGCAGCTTTTGTCTCATAATTGATCAACAGATGCTTGGTTACTTCAT
>Ga0316579_10000812_pt1 | contig 10770 bp, 12 predicted proteins | sample J5NA_2_FD_203074 | JGI IMG/M metagenome (GOLD analysis project Ga0316579, IMG submission 203074) | Rhizosphere microbial communities from salt marsh grasses in Alabama, United States - J5-7_160517rDrA | ecosystem: Host-associated > Plants > Roots > Rhizosphere | place: USA: Alabama | collected...
CAGAAATGGTAGCCAGAATCAGTATTTTGGGATTACTGGTGGTTGGATTGGAATTCATCTCTTTGACCTCATATAACAACAAAAAAACCTGACGGGACTGAACCTTATCGAAGAGCTATAAAAAATGTACCCCTCCTTGGCAGCAAATGATCGGTGCAATCCTGTCAGGCTGGTTGAACCTATTTCGTGCGCTTGATGAAGAGCCGGTCGTAGCCATCGCTTGCTAGATCGCCAAGATATTCGTGGCCAACCTTATTACACCAGCGTGGCATATCGATTTTGGTACCCGGATCACCAGACCAAATTTCCAGTACCTCGCCAACCTTGACTCCACCGATGCTTTTCTTAGCTTCCAGCAGCGGACCGGGGCAAGCCATTGCGCGGGCATCTACGACCTTCGCAGCTTCAATTGTAGATAAATCTTGTTCAGTCATGAAAACCTCCAATTCTTTCTGATCTAATGTTTGTTTTCTTCCAGTAGTTGTTGCTCAATAAATGGATTCTGATTCTTAAGACACTCATTATTTACGATGCGGTAGAAAATTGTGTTGCCCTCCCGGCGTGAACCCAGGATGCCTCGATCTCTCATCAAACGCAGATGTTGTGAGGTATTTTGGAGGGAAGCATCTACTTCCGAAGCGATATCGCTGACAGACTTTTCATTTTTCCCCAAGACCCAAAGAATCATGATTCGCTTTGCGTTGCTGAAAACCTGACAATATTGGGCTTGTTCCTGTGCTAAATTCATCAATCGAGAGTCCATATGCGGTTCCATGAGACTTGTTAAGGATTTACGCAATTACAGAATTCATTTAGTAATATATTCCCCTCGCACCATCCTCGCTAGTGATTTCTGTCACAAGTATTATCGGAAATATCTATTTGAGCCTATAGATTATCTCTATAAGCTCAAATCTCACACGAACCAGGATTTACTCCGGTTTTTACAAACCAGGAACCGTCGAAGAAATACCCTGAAATTCAGGATTAAGACGATCATTTATTGTTCTTCCGGATAGTTTGGTGGATTTTTTAGGTCTTGCCAGAGCAGTCCTTAATCTTGGATAGGCAGAGAGAATAGCGCTCGTTCCGGAAGGTTATCGAATAAAGGTTTTGCATGCTGTCCAATGCATGCTAAAGTTTCCAGAATGGAAATTTACACACTATAAAAAGCTGAACCAGAGAGAGAGCACGCTGCCTCTGGATCGTGGAAAATTTCAAAATAGAGAATTGTTTTTTTAGCTGGTGGTTCCCGAATTTCTAAAGGAGGTCACCTTGAAAGAACCATAAACATTTTTCTTCTTGATGTCATCCCTCTGCATCCAGATGACTCAACCGGGCGAGGTGATGGCTCAATGTAGCCTGAAAGATTAATAAGATGATTGCAGGATGATTTGAGGTATTTTGCCAACAATGGGGATTTGAAGCATCCAATAAAAGGCTATCTCCCATATCTAAGTGATATGTTTCCTCGTTGATGTAATACTCAATCTTCCCTAAAAGGCAATAAACAAATTCGTGTCCTGGGTGGGAAATAGGTTCGTGGGCAGATCCGGAATGAGGCTCGATCGTAAGCCGAAAAGGTTCTAACTGTTGGTTTGGAAGACCCATACCTAAACTTTCCAGCTCAACACCGTTATTTCTATAACGTACTCCCTGATCATTCTTAACGAATAAGGAGGTAGGTTCTTTTTCGTCATAAAAGAAATCCGTGATGGGTATGTTCAACGCAGTCGCCATCTGGTGTAAAGATGAAACGTTGGGTGAGTTCTCGTTGCGTTCAATGAGGCTGATTGCATTTGGCGACATCCCACAAAGTGTAGCAAGGGCTCTCAATGATAACCCCCTCTGTTTTCTCAAATCGCGAATCTTACTTCCAACGTTCAGATCTGTTTTTTCTTCCAACACAATCCCATCTCCTACTTTTGGCTGATGACTCTATCTGAATGCAAGTCATATTGTATCACTAAAATTGACAGTTGTAAATTAAAGTAGTACAATCGGGTTGAAATAAAATCTGGGCAACGGTAACGAAATTCATGGAATACGACAAAAAACATTCCAAATTGAGGGACGGTTCTCAGATTTCAATCATTAACTATGATTTTCAATATGACCAGTTGCTGTTCACTGTTTAGGAAAGCTGATTTTATGGAAATTACGCAGCTTGTATTCTCAGTATTATTGATCGTCCTCCATCATTGATTCGATCAAAAGCCGTTATGTCAGAAGGAGGTTAGAAAATGGAAACTGTGATCGGTTTATATCCCTCCAAGCAAGATGTAAGTGAGCAATGTAAAAGAATTGAAGAGGCGGGCTTCACCGAGGATTGTTTGAGCGTGATAACCCAGGAAAAATCGATCAAATGCCTCTTGGGTTGTAATCCCACACAAACCATAAAGCGATACGCATCTTGGGGCGCAATACTTGGAATGGCAATCTACGGAATTTTTGTCCTAGTTGCTGTCTGGTGTGACTGCATCATTTATCCAATCAGCCAATTAATCGCCCTAGAAATTGCGCTCGGCGGCATCCTCGCAGGAGCTTTTTTTGGTGGATTCCTTGGCATATTCGTTGGGTGGGCGGAATACGAATCTGACACCCATCTTTATACACAGGGGATTGCTTTTGGCGAAAAGGTTTTCGTACTCAAAACAGAGGTCGAGCACGCGGAAAAAGCAATGGAAGCATTAAGCCAGGTAGGTTGCTTGGGAGTCAGGATGCTTCCTTCAAGTAATTGAGTCCATCTGCAAATAGATCAGCATGGTTGCCTTTTCGTGATCCGGGAATTTGATGGAAATATTCCCTAATTAGTGGAAACATGGTTGTAAGTTGATATGATTATTTGGGATCTCTTATTTCTAAAAATCGAATATCTCAAGATGTGGCGCTGATGATTTACTTTCAATGTTTCGATTGCGGGCATTGCTGGAATACTATTTTCTGGGAGGAAAGGGAAGGCGTAAAAATAGCTTGCCCGCAATGTAAGAGTCTAAACGTTCAGAGAATTGAAAAAATTCGAGGTTGGGACCAAGAAAATTCAGCTGGGACTCACGGGCATCCAGAGCTTCAGGTACAGGGAAATCCCCAACAAAGATCTGAACAGAAAAATCAATCCAAAGATGATGGTCAGCCATCCAGTAAATTTACCAAACATCGCCTGGCTTCTAGTCTGAGGATCGATTGGATGCGGACAAGATTCAATGACATTAATCAACGATTTATTAAACACTCTCCCTGACAGGGAGGTTTCCGAGGTCATCATTGGTCTGCATTGGACAGCGGTTGTCACCGGTGTCAAAGAGGGTAGATATTGTGGCTTGGCTACGACCTATTCGGAACCTCACGATCACCATGAAGCCGCGGATGTTCCCAATGCCGGGGAGCTTGAGACTGTTAATGGTTTGGTGCTGGCAACAAATGCTCAATCAGATCGCCCCGTGATGAGAAGTGTGGGGATCGCAACCATCAACTCTCTTTTAATCCAAAATGATCTAAATCTAGTTGACCAAAACGCTGAGCAGGCGATTGCTGCTCACGGGGAAGGGAAGAAAGTAGTCCTGGTAGGAAGATTTCCATTTGTACCCAGTTTAAGGAAGACCATCAGAGATTTAACGATATTGGAAATTCATCCACATCCAGGCGAAGTCCCCGCATCATCTGCGCAGGATGTAGTTCCTGCTGCGGACGTTGTTGCCATTACTGGAATGTCTCTGATCAACCATACTTTTGAGGACCTGCTGAATCTCTGTCCTCCTGAAGCTTATGTTATCGTGCTGGGTCCCAGCGCTCCCCTCAGCCCGGTTTTGTTTGATTATGGAGTTAATTTAATTTGTGGTTCTCTGGTTACCAAAATTGCTCCAGTCCTGAGGGCAGTCCGCCAGGGAGCCAATTTCCGCCAGGTTCACAGGGTAGGTGTGCGTTTGATCAGTATGGCTCGAGAAGATAACAAGGATCAATAACAAATCAAGGAATATGGAGAAAATGAATACCAACCGGAAAGGGAAACTCTTTGGGAAGCGGATTGGTCTTTTGGGAAAGGGGGGTTCTGGAAAGAGTACCATTGCGGTCTTGCTGACCATGGCGCTCAGGGACTTGGGCTACCAGGTATGCCTGCTGGATGCTGATTCAACAAATATTGGGTTAGCGCAAGCACTCGGATTTGATCACTCACCGAAGACATTGCTGGATTATTTCGGGGGAATGGTCTTCAGCGGGGGATCTGTTACCTGTCCTGTAGATGATCCAACTCCCCTGGCAGGAGCTGAGATTTACCTAGAAAAAATTCCACCCGAATTTTTCGTTCAACAAGATGGGATCACCTTGCTGACAGCGGGAAAAATTGGGGCCCTCGGACCGGGTGCGGGGTGTGATGGTCCCGTGTCCAAAATCGCCAGAGATCTGAAGGTTTATACTCAAGACCAACCACTGGTCACCCTGGTTGACTTCAAAGCAGGGTTCGAAGATACAGCTCGTGGGGCGATCACCAGCCTGGATTGGGCAATTGTTGTTGTTGATCCTACTTTAGCGGCGATCGAAATGGCCAGCGACTTGTCCAAAATGGTAGCTAGAATGAAAGCTTTGGAATTGCCCGCCACTCTACACCTTGATGACCCAGAACTGATCGCTCTTGCAAATAAAATCTTTACAGAAGCAAGAATTCATGGAGTCTTGTCCGTATTGAACAAAGTCCAGGATAGGGAAACCGAAATCTACATGAGCAAAGAATTATCATCCCGGGGAATTGAGCCGATTGGTATTCTCTACGAAGACCACTCGATGTCGATGAAATGGTTGCGTGGAGAACCCCTTTCTGGAAATGATATTACCCAGGAAGTACACAATATCGCAGTAGTATTGGAAGCGTGCCAATCTGATGTTGACAAAATGGAGGCGGTGAAATAATCAAGCGAATGTTTATTAATCGGGAGTCTCGTAGAGACTGGGAAGTTGATCATCACAAAAAAGAGAGTAAAACTGCGGTCATCGTAAGCGTGTAAAGATGGCAATTCGTGAAGTGTTGATATATCCAGAAAATAAAGTGGAGCTGCGGCGGTTAAGCGAACCTGTTCCTGAAGTGGATATTCAGGTAAAGCGTCTGGTACGCGATTTGAAAGATACACTTCTGGCTTATCCAGGTGGAATCGGGTTAGCTGCACCACAAATCAATATTCACCAACGAGTGATCATTTACCGTCCTAAAGAAGGAAGGGAGGAAAAGGTGACCTTTGGGCAACCGATAGCATTGATTAATCCGACGATACTCGAGGCGAAGGATGAACGCAGGGATTCCGATGGCTGTCTCAGTTTCCCAAACCTTTATGGAGAAACCGTGCGGCCTCATTACCTGCATGTCAGTGGTTTCGATGGGCAAGGGAATCCCATAAATCGCGTTTATGAAGGGTCCGATGCTGTTACGGTGCACCACGAGATTGACCATTTGGACGGTGTACTGTTTGTTGACCGGATAAAAGACATGCGCGACTTATACCGGATAACAAGAGATGCTGCTGGTGGACTGGTGCGTGTCCCTATCGAACATGGAGTGAGATAGAAAAGAAATGAAGTATGTCTTTGGTCCAGTCCCATCAAGACGCTTAGGTCAATCTCTGGGGATTGACACCATACCCCTTAAGACCTGCAATTGGAACTGCGTCTATTGCCAATTAGGCCGCACCCGGCCTTTAACAAACAAACGCATGGAATACTTCCCCAAGGAAGAAATTCTTCAGGAAGTTAAGGAATCGCTGAAGTCGCATGCAGCTGGAGATATTGATTGGGTAACTTTTGTTGGATCTGGTGAACCAACATTGCACGCAAATATTGGATGGCTGATTCGCCAGGTTAAGAAGATAACGCATCTACCGGTAGCAGTGATCACGAATGGATCACTACTGAATCTAGCGGAGATGCGCGAGGATTTATCAGCTGCTGACGCTGTGCTTCCTTCCATCGATGCAGGTACAGCTGACCTGTATCGCCAGATTAATCGTCCCCATCCAGCAATTCCATACGAGAGTTTTGTCGAAGGGTTGGTCAATTTCAGGAAGGAATACCAGGGAAACCTGTGGATTGAGGTGATGTTGGTCCGCGGGCTAAATGATACAGAAAAGGCTTTGTGGGCAATCTCCAGAGCATTAGCCAAGATTCAACCGGATGAGGTGCATATCAATCAACCGACAAGACCACCTGTTGAGACCTGGGTGCAGCCTCCGGATGAGGATGGAATTATCCGGGCGATGGCTATCCTGGGAGTGTTTTCCAAGGTAGTGCATCCAGCGGAAGGCACCTTTGATCTCAGTGGTTATGAAAATCCTCTGGATGCTATTGTTAGCATCATCACACGCCATCCAATGAGCCAGGAACAAATTGAACGATCTTTAAGCCAATTGTCTTCCCAACAGGTGGAGCAGGCATTGGCTGATTTAGAAGCCAGCGGTCGGGCGCAAAAGATTGATCGCTACGGCATCCATTTCTGGTGTGCCAGTCCTTCGCATTATCCAAGCGAATCTCAAAGTAAGACTACTTCCCTGGAAGGTGTGCGAAATCGTAGAACTGGGATAAAGACATGACTCAGCGTCGTTATGCATGGTAAAGAGCGAATCTCATATATTTTAGATCAGCGCACCAACTTACCTGAAACCAATATAAATAATTCATCCAGAACAGGTTAATCCGAAAAAAACAATGTCAGAAAAAATGTCTAAGTCAATAATTTATAAAACTTTATCCGAAATCAGGCATCCTGACTTCCCGGATCACGACCTGGTGGAACTGGGAATGATTCCCGAGGTTGATATCGGAGCTGCTCAAATAATATTAACCCTTGCAGTGCCTTCATTGGGTGATCCCGATCATCAATCTCTGATTGACACGGTACAGCAGGTGGTCGAAGGGATGGCAGGAGATCTGCCTGTCAATATCAGGTCCAGGGAGATGGAAGAAGAGCAGTTACGACAATTTTCAACCCTCACGCATGGAACAAATACCTCTCCATCCCCGTTAAATAAGATCAGATATGTTGTCGCGGTGATGAGCGGTAAGGGAGGTGTTGGAAAGTCATCGATCGCTGGATTGCTGGCTTCAGCCCTGGAGCGGCACGGATACCGGACCGGCATCCTGGATGCTGATATTACTGGTCCCAGTATTCCGATGATGTTTGGTGCAAACCAGGTACCAGTTTCCGGATCACAAGGAATTTTACCGGTCAATTCACGCAAGGGGATCAAGCTGATGTCGATCAATCTATTGTTATCCGACACAGACCAACCGGTTGTCTGGCGGGGGCCGCTCATTGGGCGGGCCATACAACAATTCTGGAACGAGATTGAATGGGGTGCATTGGATTTCCTGATCGTGGATTTGCCTCCTGGCACTGCGGATGCCTCGTTAACTGTAATGCAATCTCTACCGTTAGATGGGATCCTTCTGGTTACATCTCCTCAAGATCTTGCCGGGATGGTTGTTCGGAAGGCCGCGAATATGGCCAAACAATTGGAAATTCCCTTGATCGGGATGGTGGAAAACATGAGCTTTATTAGTTGTCCAAACTGCGGTGAGAAAATATTCGTTTTCGGCAAAAGCCAGGCTGAGAATTCAGCCAAGAAAATAGGAATACCCATTCTTGGTCAAATACCGCTTGATACACAGCTATCCGTATTATGCGATAGCGGTTCAATTGAGGATTACTGCAGTGAAGAATTAGACAGCATTACTGACCAGGTGATCGAATTTATATCTCCAACAGAGAAATTTTCTTCTCTATCCATTTCTGCCACATAAAGGTAATAATGAAAAACAAATTAACAGCTCGAGTGATTTTATTGTTCGCGTTATTCATGTTGATTACTCCTGTGAGAGTGATTTCTGCGGACCAACCCGTTGTGCACGCCATACTTTTCTACTCCCCAACCTGTCCCCATTGTTATCAAGTGATCACGGAGGATCTGCCGCCTATCCTAGAGCATTATGGGGAGCAGGTCGTAATTGTGGGCGTCAATACCTATACAGAGGAAGGAAATCAACTTTTCGTAGCCACCCTTGAAAAGTTCGATATCCCACAAGAGATTGCTGGTGTTCCACTACTCGTCATTGGAGAAACTGTCCTGATTGGCTCGGTTGATATTCCCCAGAAGCTGCCTGAATTGATCGAAAGCGGGTTAGCGTCTGGCGGTATAGATTGGCCTGCTATTCCTGGTTTAGAACCGCTGCTGAACGAAGAGGCTGTTAGTGAACCTGCGAAGGGTAATACCGGAGAAAGTGTTAGCGAAGAAACCGCAGTTGCAGAAAATCAGGAAAGTGAATCCGGCACCGAACTGCCGGCGGAAGAAGAAAAAGAAGCAGCAGAAACCCAGGATGAGCAAGTTTCCAATGTGCCTGGTCAAATCGGGGGTTCGATCACTGAGCTCGAGAATATGACCGTGAAGGACCGGTTTATGCAGGATAAAACGGGCAATTCTATCTCGACAGTTATTCTGGCCGGGATGATTTTCTCAATTGTGGTCTCAGGAGTGGTGGTACTTCGCCCCCTCGAATTTCTCAAGCCATGGCCAAATTTGGTTGTTGTCCTATTAATGGTGGTTGGCATCGGCGTGGCCAGCTATATGGCTTATGTTGAGGTCACTCAATCGGAAGCCGTATGCGGGCCGGTTGGGGATTGCAACACGGTGCAGCAAAGCCCCTATGCAACTCTCTTTGGGGTGATCCCAATTGGCTTATTGGGCGTGGTAGGATACCTTGTCATTGGATTGGCATGGTTCATTTCGTTAAGTGCCAATTGGAAATGGCGTAGAGCCGGTTTGTTATGCCTTTGGGGATTATCGCTCTTCGGAACTCTTTTTTCTATCTACCTGACATTCCTGGAACCATTTGTAATCGGAGCAAGCTGTGTCTGGTGCTTAACCTCGGCTGTCGTGATGACCTTATTATTTTGGAATTCGACCGCAAGGATCAAGGAGGCTGGTGGACTACGCCAATTAACCAAATTCTGAGGGCCATTTTGCCTACTCAAATTGGATGGTATTTTGCCAATTCACCCTCCTGGATGATCATAGAATTTCTACCACGCGCCTCTTTTGGCAATGGTAATCAATATATGAATCCTGTGTGATGAATTAATTGGATTTGATTGGCCAGGTAGATCCTATGGCAATGACAAGATTTGAAAAAATATTTGTAAATCGCGAGAGAAAAGGCCAAAGAAATATTCAAAAAGTGCGCTCGCGATTAGATCAACTGCCTGTTGAGAATTTGCATAATACACTTGAGCTTGGCTGTGGAATTGGATCAGTATCGGCATTTCTAAGCGAAGACTATCAGATGAGTGTGATTGGAACAGATTTTGACCCAGCACAGATTGAAATCGCGAAAAGAACTCATCCAGAGAAAGATGGATTGCGATACCAGATCGAGGATGCTTCGAACCTTAGTTTTGAAGATGGATATTTCGATTTAGTGGTTTCACAAAATGTGTTTCACCATGTCCCTAATTGGAAGGGAGCTGTGCACGAGGTGTCAAGAGTGCTTACAACCGGTGGGTACTTTCTCTGGTTCGATCTAACATTCCCGAAATTCATCGTGGAATTATTTCAACCTTTTGTAAAAAATTATGGCTTATATACCTTTGAAGCGATCATGTCTCAATTTGTGGAAAATCGATTGAAAGAACTTCACCATGAGCGATCGCTCTTTGCACATCACCTGGTTTTTCAAAAGATCGGTTAAATTCGGATCCCCTGATTGATCCAGGTAAGTTCACCCTGACTCATTGATCTTGCAAACCTGAGCCCTCAGATATGTGACTTGAGATACGTACTGCCTAGATATTGAAGCAGAAATACAAACCGAATGTATAGTGGAATAATTTTTTGAACAAATCGGGATAATGCATGTGTGTCGGAGGGACGCAGCGAGTGTTACCTCATTACGTTTTTATTCTTCCTGCGGTCAAGGCAGAATACGTGGTGAATTACAACCGGAGATGAGATTCGGATGTTCAGCAAGGTGATGGATATATCACCAAGAGAGATGAAAATGGACCGGTACAAAGATTTATTTTACGACCTGCATCCCTATTTATTGGCTTCTATTGCCAGCGTTCTAACCATCGCTCAAATTGTGCTGGCTTTTTTCCTGAAGAATACTGGATTGGAAGAGCTGCAATGGGCGGGATGGATCTGCCTGTGGGTCGCAGGCATTTTTGGCATGCTACCGATTTTCACATTTCGTAGAAAGGGTGGAGTGCCTGATGGTGAGAGCTACACCCAAACGACGATCCTGGTCGATTCCGGAATTTACGCGATCGTGCGGCACCCGCAGAACGGCACCGCCTGGCTGTTGATCAACCTGGGCGTGATGCTGATCGCATGCCATTGGACCAGCTTGTTGCTTGGCAGCATATCGATGATTCTTGTTTACGCAGATACCTTCAAAGCAGACCAATACTGTATCAAGAAGTTCGGCGATCAATATCGGCGTTATATCGAAAGAGTACCAAGAGTGAATTTCTTGGCTGGGATTCTCAGGCGCATGCAGAGCGATTAGGTAGTCAAAATATAAAGATTAATTCCATCATGAAGTTCTGCATGGCATCTATTTCCAGTAAACAGGTGCTGCAAGGATATCCAGACAGTTCTCGCTCTCCCGAATTATGATGATCCCTGTTTCAAATTGCAGCTTCTTGGATTGATAGCCTAATTTGAATTTTGCAACGAGAATTATTTTACCCGGCGAACCAGCCTCTAGGTTACCTCGCGAATACTTGAGCAGCTT
>Ga0316579_10000813_pt1 | contig 10765 bp, 6 predicted proteins | sample J5NA_2_FD_203074 | JGI IMG/M metagenome (GOLD analysis project Ga0316579, IMG submission 203074) | Rhizosphere microbial communities from salt marsh grasses in Alabama, United States - J5-7_160517rDrA | ecosystem: Host-associated > Plants > Roots > Rhizosphere | place: USA: Alabama | collected...
CCGTCCCTTCGGCACGACCATCTTCGCGGAGATGACGGCCCTGGCCCAGAAACACAGAGCCATCAACCTGGCTCAGGGGTTCCCTGACTTCGAGGGCCCCCCTGAGATCGTGGAGGCGGCGGTTCGGGCCCTCCGCTCCGGTGACAACCAGTACGCGCGGTCCCGAGGGCATCCCGAGCTGGTGCGAGCCATCGCGGAGAGCCGGATGCGCTACTACGGGCTGGAGTTCGATCCCATGGAGGAGGTGGTAGTCTTCTCCGGTGCCACGGAGGGAATCGCCGCCTCCCTCCTGGGGATCCTGAACCCCGGCGATGAAGTCATCCTCTTTGAGCCCTTCTACGACAGCTACCCACCGGGCCTGGCCCTTTCCGGTGCCGTTCCCCGCTTCCTGACCCTCCGGTTCCCGGATTTCGCGCTGGACGGGGACGCCCTCCGAGCTCTGGTAACGAAGCGGACCCGGATGATCGTATTGAACACCCCCATGAACCCTACCGGCAAAGTCTTCACCCGGGAGGAGCTTGGGGTCATCGCAGAAGTATGTCAGGAGCATGACCTTGTCGCCCTCACCGACGAGGTCTACGAACATCTCGTCTTCGACGGCGCGGAGCACATTCCGCTGGCCACCCTCCCCGGGATGCGGGAGCGGACGCTGACCCTCTCCAGCGCAGGGAAGACCTACTCCTTCACGGGATGGAAGATCGGGTGGGGCACGGGGCCGAAAGCCCTGGTGGACGGAGCCCAGGCGGCCCACCAGTTCCTCACGTACGCCATCGCCACCCCCCTCCAGGTGGCGGTGGCGTACGCCCTGGACCACCACACCCACGAGTTCCTCCATGAGTTCAGGGCGGAGTACGAGGCTCGCCGGAACTATCTCCTCCCGGCCCTCGAAGATGCGGGACTCCAGGTAGTAGCACCGGAAGGGACCTATTTCATCTATGCTGCCTTCGGTAAGATCTTCGAAGGCGACGATCGGGAATTCGGCTACTGGCTCACGAGGGAGCACGGGGTGGCGGCCCTTCCCCCTTCCTCCTTCTATCAGGTGGGAGTCGACGAGGGGAGACGCCTCACCCGATTCGCCTTCTGCAAGCGGATGGAGACGTTGCAGACGGCTGCCGAGCGGTTGCGGAGGATGGGGGAGGGACGGAATCGAATCCGAAGGGGGAAACAGAGATGAAGGTGGCAGGCGTTCAGATGGACATCGTGTGGGAGGACCCCGAGGAGAACTTTCCCCGCGCCCACGAGATGGCCGGAGAGGCAGCGGGAGAGGGGGCCAGGTTGATCGTCCTCCCGGAGATGTTCGCCACCGGCTTTTCCATGAACGCCAATCTGGTGGCCGGGTTCTGGGAGGAGACCCGGGACTTCCTGTCCGGCCTGGCCAGGGAGCTGTCGGTCTTCGTCCTGGGCGGGTACGGGGAGCCTGCCGACCCCCGTCCGGCCAACGCCTGTTCCATCTTCGATCCCAACGGTGACGAGATCCTCCACTACCGGAAGATGCACCCCTTCAGCATGGCGGAGGAGCATCTGCACTATCTGGCGGGAGAAACGGTGGAGACGGTGACGGTGGAGGGGGTCCGGGTGACGCCCCTCATCTGTTACGACCTCCGATTCCCCGAGCCGTTCAGGGCCGCAGCCGTGGACACGGATCTGTACTGCGTGGTGGCGAATTGGCCCGAACCCCGTCGCAGGCACTGGTCCCTTCTCCTGCGAGCCAGGGCCGTCGAGAACCTGGCGTACGTGCTGGGGGTGAACCGGGTGGGGTCCGGCGACGGACTGGTCTACACCGGGGATTCGGCCCTTCTGGATCCCATGGGAGACGAGGTGGCGGCGGCCGTTCCCGGCACCGCATCCGTCATTTCCGGAGAGATTGACCCCAGCCAGGTGTCCGGTTTGCGGGACCGCTTCGGTTTCCTTCGGGACCGGCGCCGCGAGATCTACGACGGGCTGGAATCCGGCGGAAGCTGACGCGCAGTCCACCCCACCGGAACCCCTTCGACCTTAGAACCCCTCCGGCCTCAAAACCTGTATGAAGGACGCGTCCACCCAGTAGATCCCCGCGTTCCCCGTCTCCGGAAGCTGTCGGAAGCTCTTCAGGTACCGCCACGTGAGCGTGTCCGGGAGGCTCTCCGTGGGAAAGGGTCGGGTGGACATGAATAAGAAGTACCGGCCGTCGGGAGAGACGTAGGGGGAGAATTCCCCCCCCAAGGGCGTGTTGACTGCCTCCCCCAGATTGATGGGCCCACTCCACTCATCGTCCCCACGCCGAAAGGTCACGTAGTAGTCCACTCCCCCCAGCGTGTCGTCTCGGTCCCCCGTGCACAGGATCAGGTAGCTCTCGTCGGGAGCGATGAAGGCGTTGAACTGGTTGGCCGTGGAGTTCACCCCCGGGCCCAGGCGCTCCGGCTCCTGGTACTGCCCGCCCACCAGGCGGGACCTATAGACGTAGCTCTCCTGGCCACCGTTCAGGCCCCGGGTGAAGTAGAGAGTCCCGTCCAGTGTCATGGAGGGGAAGAACTCCGACTCCTCCGAGTTGACGGGGGCCCCCAGGTTGTAGGGTTCTCCCCAACCGTCTCCCTCCCGGTCCATCACCCAGATGTCCTGGTTCGCCCAGTTCCGCAGGTCCTCCGGTCCCGGGTTCTCCACCCGTGTGGACAGGAACAGGAACCGGCTCCCGTCGGGCGAGATATGGGGCTCCAGGTTGAAGAAGCGGGAATCCCGGGAGAAGGGCGCCACCTCGGGTGCGCTCCAGACGCCGTCCGGCCCTCGATGGGTCTCTATGATGGCCGACGCCGTTCCCAGGAGCACGCCGAAGTAGATCTGGGACCCGTCGGGCGTCATGGCCACGTCCCGGGTGTAGATCCCCGTAGTGACGATCCCCGGGGCGAAGAGCTCCGGCACGTCCCCGGGGGGCGTTTGCCCCAGGTACTCTCCGGTGAGAACGGGAAAGGCCGGGGACCCGGCGGTGGCAGACGGGCCAGGCCCACAGGCTGCGAGACCGAAGAGGGGGAGAAGGGTGAGGAGGACGACCGGGCTTCTGGGCGACAACAGAATCGACCTGTGCATCGTGGCTCCCGTGGAGGGTCTGTGGCTTCCGTTGGTTCGGACCGCCGGGACTCCTCACCATACGTCGGAGAGGGTGGGCTCTTGCCGCCACTCGACTCCACCTGTGCAACTCCGGCGACCTCGGACGTCACCGAGGAATAGAAGCACAGGTCGCACCCCGCGGCCGCAAGCGTGCCCCGTACCAGGAGGAAACATGATCGCCCTGAGATTCGGACTCGTCGCGGTGCTGCTGGCAGTGGGCTGGCCCGGGGCCCAGGACGTATCCGCACCCCTGCCTCCGGAGCCCCCGGACATCGTACTCACAGGCCGGGTCACCGACGCGTCCACTGGCGCGCCTCTCCGCAACGCCCAGGTCTCCATCCAGGGAGGGAGCCGGGGAGCCATGGCCAACGATCAGGGCGTCTACGTCCTCGTCCTTCCCGACGGATGGGCAGGACGGGAGGTCACGGTCGTTGTGGAGCTTCCGGGATACGAGAGAGCCACCCAGTCCATGACCCTCTCCGCCGCGACCAACACGATGGACGTGACCCTCTCCCCGCGGAAGAGCCTGCTGGATCGGTTGTTCCCCGGGAGGACCCGGCCGGCGGTGGAAGCCGAGGAGGTCCGCATGGACGCCGCAGCTCCCAGCTCGGGGCTGCTGTACCGCGTCGGCGGGCTCCGGGGGACAGGGTTCAACACGGAGTCCTACGCCCTCATCAACGAGAACCGGTTTCTCTCGGTGGCCTCGAGCCCCCTCTCCACCTTCTCCGTGGACGTGGACCGGGCGTCGTACGCGAACGTCAGACGCTTCATCAGCGAGGGGATTCGACCTCCGGTCGACGCCGTTCGCATCGAGGAGCTGGTGAACTACTTCCCCTATGAGGATCCGGAGCCCAGCGGGGCCCACCCCCTGGCCATCCGGGCGGAGGTGGGTCCGGCTCCCTGGCAGCCCCTCCACCGCCTGGTTCGCATCGGGGTGAAGGCCCGTTCCGTGGACATGGAGGACGCTCCTCTCAGCAACCTGGTCTTCCTCCTGGACGTCTCCGGGTCCATGAACAGCCCGGACAAGCTCCCCCTGTTGAAGACGGCATTTCGGATGCTGGTGGGCCAGCTCCGTCCCCGGGACCGTGTGGCCATCGTGGTCTATGCCGGGGCGGCCGGCCTGGTGCTGCCTTCCACCCCCGGCAGCGAGAAGGAGAGGATCCTGGAGGCCATCGGGGAGCTGGAGGCCGGGGGCTCCACCGCCGGTGGCGCCGGCCTCCAGCTGGCCTACAAGGTGGCGGCGGAAAACCACATCCGCGGCGGGAACAATCGGGTGATTCTGGCGACGGACGGCGACTTCAACGTCGGCGCCTCCAGCGACGCGGAGATGGTGCGCCTCATCGAGGAGAAGCGGGACCAGGGCACCTTCCTTACGGTTCTGGGCTTCGGCACCGGGAACCTGAAGGACTCCAAGATGGAGCAGATCGCCGACCACGGGAACGGGAACTTCTCCTACATCGACAACGCCCTGGAAGCCAAGAAGGTCCTGGTGAGCGAGATGGGTGGAACCCTCCTGACCGTGGCCAAGGACGTGAAGATCCAGGTGGAGTTCAATCCCTCCAGGGTCCGGGCCTACCGACTCATCGGATACGAGAACCGCCTGCTGGCGGACGAGGACTTCAACGACGACCGGAAGGACGCCGGAGACGTGGGGTCCGGCCACACCGTCACCGCCCTCTACGAGGTCATTCCCGTAGGCGTCGAGAGCCCCGCCGTCGTTACGGACGTGGATCCCCTCCGGTACCAGGAGGAGACTCCCCGGTCGGCCACCTCCGACTCCCCGGAGCTCCTCTTCGTGAAGCTCCGCTACAAGGACCCGGATGGGAACACCAGCAAGCTCATGGAGCTCCCATTGAGGGAGGCGGACTCCCGGCCTTCGGCGGACTTCCGCTTCGCCAGCGCCGTGGCCGCCTGGGGGATGCTCCTACGGGACTCGGAGTACTGTGACGGTTTCACCCTGGGCCAGGTGGCGAAGCTGGCTCGGGAGTCCCTGGGACAGGACGAGGGAGGGTACCGCGGGGAGTTCGTCCGTCTCGTGGAGACCGCCCAGTCCATGGAGCTTCTGAGCCAGGAGTCGGGGGTGAGGTAGGGATGGGGTCCGGAGCCGGGAGGCGGAAGGGACTGCCTCCCGGCTCCGGCATCTCCGGCCGAGGACGCAGGTCGCAGGCGACTCGGGGCCCACGACTTCTCTGGCATCCCGCACAGCCGACAAACTGCATATCCTTCATTCGGGCCGTTCCACGGCCTGGAGCCAATGGGGTGTCCCAATCCCTCGGACCGGATGAACGGAAGGCTGGGCTGAATGGCCCTCATCAGCTGTCGGAACCTCCACGTGGCCTGGGGTGGGCGGGCCCTCCTGGATGACGCCGGCCTCCAGATAGAGAGGGGCGAGCGGATCGGTCTCGTGGGCCGGAACGGGGAGGGGAAGTCCACCCTCCTGAGCGTCCTCTCCGGTGCCCTGGAGCCGGATGGCGGAGAGATCGTCACCGAGGCGGGGATTCGGGTGTCTCTCCTGGCACAGCAGGTCCCGGAGGACCTCACCGGCACCGTCGAAACGGTGGTCCGGGGGGGGATGAAAGGGCACGAGGAGAAGGACCATGCGATTCAGCGTCTATGCTCTCTTCTCGACCTCGATCCGTCCCAGGAGTTTCCCGCACTCTCGGGTGGGCTGAAGCGGCGGGCTCTCCTGGCCCGGGCGTTGGCCGCCGAGCCCGACGTTCTTCTTCTGGACGAGCCCACAAACCACCTGGACCTGGAAAGCATCCAGTGGCTGGAGGCCTTCCTGCTCCGGGCTTCCGGCACCCTTCTCTTCGTGACCCATGACCGAGCCTTCCTCCAGAGGCTCTCCACGCGCATCCTCGAGCTGGACCGAGGTCGCCTGACCTCCTGGTCCTGCGACTACCCCACCTATCTCAGGCGGAAGGAGGATCTCCTGGAGAACGAGGAGAAGGAGTGGGCGCTCCTGGACCGGACGCTGGCCCGGGAGGAAGAGTGGGTTCGACAGGGGATCAAGGCCCGCCGGACCCGTAACGAGGGGAGGGTCCGTGCCCTGGAAGCCCTTCGGGCCCAGAGGGCTCAGCGCAGGGAGCGGGTGGGCCAGGTGCGGCTGAACATTCAGCAGGCGGAGCGTTCCTGGTCCAGGGTGATCACGACCCGGAAACTCACCTTCGCCTACCCGGACACCCCCATCGTCGAGAACCTTTCCACTACCATCCTGCGGGGGGACAAGGTCGGGATCATCGGGCCCAACGGATGTGGGAAGACTACCCTCCTCAACCTTCTTCTCGGCCGATTGGCTCCCATGGGGGGGACGGTGAAGCACGGCGGCGCCCTGGAGATCGCCCACTTCGACCAACACCGGGAGACGCTTCGGGAAGACCAGAGCATTGCCGAGAGCATCACCCTGGCAAGCCATGTGGTCCTGGACGGGGAGCGGCGGCACATAATGAGCTATCTCCAGGACTTCCTCTTCACCCCCGAACAGGCTCGACAGCCGGTGAGCACCCTCTCGGGAGGCGAGCGGAATCGCCTGCTTCTGGCGCGCCTCTTCACCCGTCCCGCCAACGTTCTGGTCCTGGATGAACCCACTAACGACCTGGACCTGGAGACCCTGGAGCTCCTGGAAACCCGTCTCCTCGACTACGAAGGTACCGTACTGGTGGTGAGTCACGATCGGAGCTTCCTGGACAACCTCTGCACCAGCACCCTGGTGTTCGAGGGGAGAGGGGTCGTGAAGGAGTACGTGGGGGGATACTCGGACTGGAGGCGAGTGGTGGAGCGGCGAGCCGAATCCGACACCCCGAGCGGATCCGGCAAGAAGAAACGTCCAACCACTCCCCGTCCCAGGACCCACACCCCGGGGAAAGAGGAGCGGCTGAGCTTCAACGAGCGTCGGGAGCGGGAGGGACTTCCCGACCGGATCGAGGCGCTGGAAGAGGAGTTGGGGAAACTCCACGAGAGGATGGCAGCACCGGAGTTCTTCAAAGGAGACCCGGAGGCGATCCGGAGAGCCACGGAGCGATCCCGGGACCTTCAGGAGGAGATCGACGCGCTCTACGCGCGCTGGGCGGAGTTGGACCGGTAACGAGGACCGGCGCCGGAGGATGGCCGGCACGCGGAGGAGGAGGGAGGGTGGCGCCCCGGGACCCCCTGTACGATCATCCCGGGTGATGTTCTTCGGTGGTTTCCTCACAAGGAAAGGCGCTGAATCCCCGGTGACCGACCTATCACGAGAGTCACCCGCCCCCCCTGCTTTCCAGGTCTTCGCCAAACCCGGGGGCGCCCTCTGCAACCTGAGCTGCCACTACTGCTACTACCTGGGGAAGACCGCCCTCTACCCCAGGTCCGGCCCCGTCCGGATGGAGGAGAGCCTTCTGGAGGCCTACATCGTCCAGCACCTCGAAGCGGCGGCGGGAGGAGAGGTCCGCTTTTCCTGGCATGGAGGGGAGCCCACCCTCCTGGGGGTGGACTACTTCCGCACCATCGTCGCCCTCCAGAAGAAGCACGCCCCCCCCGACGTCCGGCTCTTCAACGCGCTGGTGACCAACGGGACGCTCCTGGACCAGGCGTGGTGCACCTTCCTGGAGGAGGAGGGGTTCGCCGTGGGACTCAGCCTGGACGGACCCGCCGACCTTCACGACGCCTACAGGGTGACCAGGGGAAAGGGGCCCACGCACGCCCTGGTGATGCGGGGTTGGGAGCTCCTTCGTCGACACGGCATTCCCACGGACATCCTCTGCGTCCTGCATGCGCGAAACGTGCGTCATCCCCGGCGCGTGTACCGGTTCTTCAAGGGGATGGGAGCCACCTACGTCGGATTCCTTCCCGTGGTGGAGCGCCGGGCCGACCTGCCTCATGGAGTCAGCCACGAGAGCGTTCCGGCCCGGGCTTTCGGTTCCTTTCTCATCACCGTCTTCGACGAGTGGGTCCGGGGTGACATCGGCCGGATCATGGTGCAGATCTTCGACGAGGCCGCCAGGCCCGTGCGGGGGATGGAGCACTCCCTGTGCGTCTTCCGTGAGACGTGCGGGAACGTCCCCGTGCTGGAGCACAACGGAGATCTATACTCCTGCGATCACTTCGTGGACGAGGAACACAGGCTGGGAAACATCGCCGACACCTCGTTGGCGAGCCTCCTGAGATCCCCGGCTCAACGCCGGTTCGGGGAGGCGAAGCGCGACAGACTGCCCCGCATCTGCCGGGAGTGCGCCGTCCTTCCCATGTGCAATGGAGGGTGCCCCAAGGACCGGTTCCTGGATACGGCGGACGAGGAGGGAGGCCTGAACTACCTCTGCCGGGGCTTCAAGGCCTTCTTCACCCATGCCCGTCCGACGCTGGAGAGGCTCGTGCCTCTCTGGAGGGCGGGGGCTTCGGCGGAAGAGCTCATGAGGGCGGCCCGGGGGGCGGGATAGGGGACCCAGGGTCGGGCCCGGCCCCGTCCGGCCCGACCTCGTCCGGCCCAGGAAGCTGAGGGGACCCCGGAATCACTCCCTCAGGTGTCGCCGGAAGAAGTCCAGTGTGCGACTCCATGCCAGCTTCGCCGCTTCCGCGTTGTACCGGGCCTCGTTGGTGTCGTTGTTGAAGGCGTGGTTCGCCCCCTCGTACATGTAGAGCTCGTAGGGCTTGTTGTTTGCCTTCAGCGCCGCCTCGTAATCGGCGATCCCGGCGTTGATGCGCTCGTCCAGCCCCGCGTAGTGGAGGCAGAGGGGAGCGGTGATCTTCGGCACCTCCTCCGCCGGGAGCTGGCTCCCGTAGTAGGGGACGCTGGCGTTGAGGGAGGTTCCGGCGGCTGCCAGCCGGTTCGCGTACCCGCCACCCCAGCAGAAACCCACCGCCCCGACCCTCCCCGTTGACTCGGGGTGGCCGGCGAGGAAGGGAACGGCGGCCGCCATGCGAATGACGGTCTCCTGCGGATCCAGCGTGCCGAGCATGGTTCGGGCCTCGTCCTCGTCCGGAGGCGTGCCTCCGAGAGGCGAGAGCATGTCCACACCCAGGGCCAGGTACCCTTCCAGCGCCACACGGCGCGTCACGTCCTTGATGTGGGGGTTGAGCCCCCGGTTCTCGTGGATGACGATCACCGCCGGGCGGCGCTGACCCCCCTTTTGCCGGGCCAGATACCCCATCATCGGGGTGCCCTGAGCATCCCACTCAGCGACGGAGATCTCGAGGTCCGGGTGGTCCTGGGGGACCACCTGCCGGGCATAGTCGTTCTGGAGAAGGGGGAGGACCGCCATGGCCGCCCCCGGGCCGCCGGTGAGGCGGGCCAGCCGGTCGAGGAACTCCCGCCGGCTCATCCCCCCGTGGGTAAACCGGTCGTACAGGTCGATGATGGCTTGGTTCATGGAGGCCTCCGGTTCACGCCGACACCCGTGGTCGGCCAGGAGCGGGTCATGTTGTGCAGGAATCCGGTTAAGAGTATGCCGATCCGGATTGGGGGGAAAGGCCGGATTCCCGCGACACCGGATATCTGCGACACCGAAACAGCTATGCCCGAGTCCCGCCCGGATGTGCTAGCTTCACCGCCATGCCCACTTCCCCTGCCCCCCGCACCGTTCTCCGCGAAGTCTTCGGCTTCGACACCTTCCTGCCGGGCCAGGAGGAAGTGATCGAGGCGGTCCTGGCCGGGCGGGACTGCATCGCCGTGATGCCCACCGGCGCGGGCAAGTCCCTGACTTACCAGCTCCCGGCACGGATCCTGGGCGGCACGGTACTGGTGCTCTCCCCTCTCATCAGTCTCATGAAGGATCAGGTGGACGCCCTTCGAGAGCTGGGTTTCAAGGCCGTGGAGATCAACTCCACCCTCGATCCCGGGGAGCGGCAAAGGCGCCTGGCCGGGCTGCGGCGAGGGGAGCACGAGCTCGTGTACCTGGCGCCGGAAGCCCTGGAGGGCCGTCTTCGGGACTTCATCGAGGGATGCCCCATCCGCCTGCTGGTGGTGGACGAAGCCCACTGCATCAGTCAGTGGGGGCATGATTTTCGGCCCTCCTACCGCCGTCTCCGGGGACTGAAGGACGAACTCGACGTTCCAGTCCTAGCGCTTACGGCAACGGCAACCCGTGCCGTAGCCCAGGACATTCTTCGGCAGCTGGGGATGAAGAAGCCCGCGGGGTTCAAGGGTTCCTTCTTCCGGCCGAACCTGAGCATCCGGTGCCGGAAGAAGGGAACGGGGAATACCCGGGCGGAGATCCTCGGCCTCATCCGTCGCCGGGCAGGGGAGAGCGGAATCGTCTACTGCCTGAGCCGTCGGGCCGTGGAGCAGATGGCCGGGTTCCTCCGTGTCAACGGGGTCCGGGCCCTTCCCTACCATGCCGGGCTCACCGACGAGCTACGTCACACTGCCCAGGAGGCGTTCCGGCGGGACGACATCGACGTCATCGTGGCCACGGTGGCCTTCGGAATGGGGATCGACAAGTCCAACGTCCGATTCGTGATCCACCGGGACATGCCCAGGGACGTGGAGTCCTGGTACCAGGAGATCGGACGGGCCGGAAGGGATGGCGTCGAAAGCGACTGCGTGCTCTTCTATTCCTGGGCGGATGTCAAGCTCCACGAACGGTTCCTCGACGACATCGACGACCCTGAGCTCCGGCGGGCCAAACGCCGGAGCACGGTGACCCTGTTCAACCTCCTGGAGTCGGGGCAGTGCCGGCACCAGGCGATCCTCCGTCACTTCGATGAGGAGATG
>Ga0316579_10000814_pt1 | contig 10763 bp, 7 predicted proteins | sample J5NA_2_FD_203074 | JGI IMG/M metagenome (GOLD analysis project Ga0316579, IMG submission 203074) | Rhizosphere microbial communities from salt marsh grasses in Alabama, United States - J5-7_160517rDrA | ecosystem: Host-associated > Plants > Roots > Rhizosphere | place: USA: Alabama | collected...
GCCCTGGGGGGACGTCGGGGGGCAGGACGGCTGACCGGTCCTCGAAGCCTTTGGTCGCTCAGGGGGCCGAGGAGGCGCAGCCGTCGCCCGCCGATCCGAGCCTGACCGTTGGTGCCACGTCCGCGGTGCCAGCGTCGTCACCCATTCAATCCAGGAGATGGTCATGTCGCCGACCGAGCCCGAGGCCTCACCCGTTGCCGACCCGTTCGAACCCGTTAAGGTGGTCTTCTTCGGCCTCGGCGCCGTGGGCTCCAACATCCTGATCTGCCTCGCGGAGCTAGCCGAGCGGGACGGCGTGCCGATCCGCTTCGTGGTCTACACCATCGATCCCCAGGGGGCCCGGGACGCACTCTTCCACGCCGAGCGCTACTTCGACCGAATCACCTTCGTCGGGCTGCCGGATTTCGCTCCCATCTTCGCCTTCAGCCCGCCCTACGACGCGCAGCTTGCCGGCGCGACCCTGCTGGTGAACGCGGCCCTGCCGGACTTCAACAGCCCCATCATCGAGCTCGGGATCCGGGTGGGCGCCTACACGGTGGACCTGGCGTCGGATATGTACAACGAGCGCACCGACCAGAGCCTGGCCTTCGACCAGTACAGGCACGACGCGGCGCTTCGGGAGCGGGGGGTCGGCGCCCTCATCAACCAGGGCATCTCCCCCGGGGTCACGGATTTCCTGATCGGCCGGTCGATCCACGGGCACCTCGGCGCCGGGGGGAGCGGGCAGCGGATCGAGAGTGTCGATCTGTACCTCCTGGAGGACATCGACTCGGACTCCGTGGTCTTTTCCTGGTCCCCGGTGGTCGCCCTGGAGGAGCTGGCGGCACGCCCCCGCATCCTGAGCGATGGACTGATCCGGGTCATGGATCCCTTCAGCCTGGCCCGCTACCACGTCTTCCCCAACGAGCCGAGGCCGACCCGCCAGTACCCCCTCTACCAGGAGGAGCTGCTGTCGCTGCATCGCGCCTTCCCCCAGATCCCGTCCATCGGGATCTACACCGGCGGCTCCGAGGTGGAGCTGGTCAAGGCCCTCTTTCAGCTCAACCTGCTCTCCAAGCAGACCTTGCCGGACCAGCCGGAGCTGACCGTGGAGGCGATGGTGCGGGCCATCCTCCCCGGCATGCAGCGGCCCCGGCGCATCGAGGACCTGCTGCGCTCCGGTGTGATCCGGCGCGCCCACTTCTGCGCCTCCGCGGAGATCCGCATCTCCGAGACCATCCGCAACGAGCGTCAGACGGTGATCGAGACCGTGGGCCTGAGCTATCTGCGCTACAAGGACCTGCTCGGATCCCCCTACGCCGGTGCCACCTACATCTCCTACCCGACGGGGGTCGGGGCGGCGATCCTGGCCTGGCATTCCGTGCAATATGCGCGGGCTGCCCCCGGCAAGATGGTCGGGGTGCTCTCGGGGGAGGATCTGGCGCGGCTGCTGCCCCAGGCCCGGGCCGACGCGGTGCGTCGCGACCTGGTGGCCTGGGACATCGACCTGTTCCAGAGCGTGCGCGACGCCTCCATACTGTAGCCGCCTTCAACGAGCCCCAGTGCGGCGGGGGGAGCCATGACCACGCATGTCGGATTCACGCCCCCGGGCCGCGCCCTGCTGGTCGCCGCCGCCCTGGTGATCGTGATCACGGGTGTGCACCTGGCCGCGCCCGTGCTCGCGCCCGTCCTCCTGGCGGCCTTCATCGCGGTGGTCGCGACACCACCCTTGCGCTGGCTGCAGAGCCACGGCTGGCCCAAGTGGCTGGCCCTCGTCATCGTGGTGTTCGTCCTGCTCGATCTCGGCAGCATCCTGGCCCTGCTCGCCAGCGGTGCGATCGAGGGCTTCCGCAACAGTCTCCCCAGCTACCAGGAGCGCCTGGTGCTGCTCAGCCAGGAGCTCGCGGGGTGGCTCGAGGCGGCCGGCGTCTCCACCGGGGAGGCCATGCCCTCGGTGTTCGATCCCGCCCAGACCATCGGCGTGCTGCGGCGATTCCTGTCGAGCCTGGGCGGTCTCTTTGCCCAGGGGGCCCTGGTGATGCTCGCGGTCGTCTTCATCCTGCTCGAGGCGCCGGGTCTGCCCGCCAAGCTAAAGGTCGCCTTCGATCTGGACGACGCGGGCAAGCGGCGCTTTCGGCAGGTCTTCGAGGCCATCAACCGCTACATGCTGATCAAGAGCCTGACCAGTCTGGCCACCGCGGTCCTGCTCTTCCTGTGGCTGCGCGTCCTGGGGGTGGATTTTGCCGTGCTGTGGGGCATTCTCGGCTTCGTCCTCAACTTCGTTCCCTTCGTGGGTGCGGTGCTGATGACCATCCCGCCGACCCTCCTGGCGCTGGTGCAGATCGATCTCGGCACGGCCCTGTTGGTCGCCCTGGGCTCCCTCACGGTGAATACGGTCATCGGGAGCATCCTGGAGCCGCGGATCATGGGTCGCGGGCTGGGCATCTCCACGCTGGCGGTGTTCCTGTCGCTGTTGTTCTGGGGCTGGCTGCTGGGGTCCGTGGGTGTCTTCCTCTCGGTTCCGCTGACCATGGCCCTGATGGTCGCCCTGGACGCCAGTCCCTACACGCGTCCCCTGGCCGTCCTGCTGGGGCCCGAGGTCCCGGAGGCTCCGTCGAAGCCGCAGCCGCCGCCGCTGCCCGAGGAGACGGGCGGACAGCGGCACGGCGCGGAGTCCCGTTCCTCCGGTGCCGGAATCGGTGAACGGGGCGAAGACCGGTAGCCCCAGTCGGCTGACTGGAGGTGTCCCCATGATTCAGGATTCACGTGGCGCCAACCTCATCGATGCGCGGACCCTGATCGCCCGGTCCGCGGACCGGGACCTGCGGCTCTTCGACTGCCGCTTCTCGCTGGCCGACCCGAGCCAGGGGCGTCGGGCCTATCTGGACGGCCATCTCCCCGGGGCCCTCTATGCCCACCTGGACGAGCATCTGTCGTCGCCCATCGGTCCCCGGACCGGGCGGCATCCTTTGCCGGACCCATCGCAACTGGCCGCGTGGCTCGGCGACTGCGGCGTCACGCCCCGCACCCAGGCGGTGGTCTACGACGACGTGGGCGGGGCCTTCGCCGTGAGGCTCTGGTGGCTGCTGCGCTGGATCGGGCACGACCGGGTGGCGCTGCTCGACGGGGGGCTCCAGGGGTGGATCGCCGCGGGCGGGGAGCTGGTCCGGGATGAGCCCAGCCCCACGCCCGGGGTGCTCATCCCGTGGCCCGATGACAGGTGTTGGATCGGCACGGATGCCCTGGTAGCCGAGCTGGCGGCCGGCCGGGCGACGGTGGTCGACGCCCGCGCGCCGGAGCGTTTCCGCGGCGAGCAGGAGCCCATCGACCCCGTGGCCGGTCACATCCCGGGGGCGGTCAACCTGCCGCTCACCGGCAACCTGGACGCGGACGGCTGCTTCCTCGATCCGGCGGTGCTGCGAGCGCGCTTCGTCCCGGCGATCGGCGCTGGATCGCCCGCACGCATCGTCCACAGCTGCGGCTCGGGCGTGAACGCCTGCCACAACCTGCTGGCGATGGAGGTCGCCGGCCTCCACGGCTCGCGCCTCTATGCCGGATCCTGGAGCGAGTGGATCCGCGCTCCGGAGCGGCCGGTGGCGCTCGGCGCGGGCTGATTCAAGGGTCGCGCGGTGGTGAGGCTACGCTCGGCCTGGAGTGGCACGACGGCCAGGGGCCTTCGGGTTGCGGCCTTCGTGTGCGCGGCGCTCGCCGTGTCTGTAGGTGTCGCGGCAAATGGCGAGGACTTTCAAGCGGGCACCGACGTCAACGGGATCGCCTCCCTCGCATTCGCTGTCGAGCGCCTGGTCGAGCGGAGCAAACCGGCCGAATGGGCCTTGCGACGGTCCTGTCTCTACTACGCGTTCGCCGGTCAGCACCTGCTCGCACGGCAGGGGATCTCGGCCTCGTTGTGGGTGGGCGCGGTGGTCTACGATCCCGGGACCGCCGCCAGCCACCAGATCTGGCCCCATGCCTGGCTCGAGACGGCGACCCACTTCATCGACTTCTCCGCCCTGCCGCGCTGGGGGACGGTGAAGGTCATCCCGCGACACCTGGTGGCTCGGGGGCCCTGGGAGGTGAGACCTGGCACCACGCGCGTGCTGGCCCTGCCGCGGGTGGAGGACCTGCAGGTGGTCGCCTACCTGGCGTTCCACCGTCAGCGCTTCGATCGCAGGGCGAAGGGCGAGAACTGACGAGGGAGGGAGTCCGGGTGCCCCTTTTGAAATCTGATCTCCGGGTCGCTGCGTTGACGGTCCCCGGGCGCCCGCATAAGGCGGGGCACACCTGCCCCGCACCGTGGACGGGATGAATCAAGGTTTCCGAAGGAGATGCTGATCAAATGCCATCCTCGCATTCGAACAAACGCCGGGCGATCCCTCGCCCGGACGGGAAGCGCAATAAATCAGCGCTTGCCTAACCGGCGAGCTTCGGCAGGCCGCTTGCCGAGACGAGAGCGGCCAGACGCTGGAAGACGTAGGCGACGTCCTCGTAGTCGTTGTAGACCCCGTGGGTCGAGATGCGGAAGCCGATGCGGTCGTCCGCCGGTGCCGCGCTGCTGCTGCGCCAGGTCACGTAGCGGATATAGACCTTCGGGGTCTCGGCGGCCAACGCGTTGACGATCTGGCTGATGGTGTCTTTCAGGGTCGCAAACTGGGCGGGGTCGTTTTTTCCCTGGAAGGGGTTGAACGAGGTGAGGGCCGTATCGAAGGCCGGGTCCCCCGGGTCTACCCAGAGCGCCTCGGCTCCCCACTGACCGCGGATCAGTCCCCGGAGATGGGCGGCGAGTGCCACACCGCGCTCGTAGATCGCCTGGATGCCGATCTGATCGAAGAAGGACAGTGAGTCCGTCATCGCGAACAGGGCCGGCGCATTGCTCTCGCCGCGGAACTGCATGTACAGGGAGGGATTCCACGCCCGGCTCTCGAAGAAGGCGCTTGGCTGCGTGAACGGGTTCCCGTAGAGGAAGAAGTTGCCGAGGGCGAAGGGGGGCAGGGGATGGGACTCCGCGTCGCTCGTGCGGACATAGCAGATACCGGTGCCCGGTCCGCCGCATAGCCACTTGTGTCCCGCGCCGGCGATGAAGTCCGCCCCGTAGGCATGGCAGTCGATGGGCAGCATGCCCCAGCCATGGGCCGTGTCGATGATGGTGTAGGCCTCGTAGAGGCGTGCCAGGGCGCACAGCTCCGTTACCGGCATGCGGAAGCCGTTCTTGTAGAAGATCTCCGAGATGGCCAGGTACTGCGTGTTGCCGCCCGCGAGCGGGGCGGCCAGATGGGGCTCGAACCAGGCGAGCACATCCTCGATCGTCAGGTCGGGTGTGATGGTGGACGGCATATCCACGACGCGCACCTCCACCCCATGGTAATCCCGCGCCCAGGCGATGGGACCCGCCAGGGCCGGGTGCTCGAAGCTCGTGGTGATGATGCGGTCACCGGGCATCCATGGGGTGCCGGCGAAGATCAGGCTGCAGGCATCGGTGGTGTTGTAGCTGAGGAAGATCTCCTCCTGATTCGCCCCGTAGGCAGCGGCGACCCACTGTTGGCGCGCGCTGGTCGCTGAGCCATTCAGGTACGGGAACAGATCCGGGAAATCGGCGTTCAGGTTGGCCTGCCAGTCCTTCGGGTCCTCAACCTTGTAGAGGTTGTAGACGGCCAGATTGTTCAGCGAGAACCCCGGCTGCGAGCCGGTGGTTCCCGTATTCATGTGTATGTAGTCCCGGGGCAGCAAGAAGGCCTCGCGGACGTTTTGCCAGAAGCCCTCACCGCGGCCTTTGAGCTTTTGGGGACCCTCCAGCCGCTTGGGGTTGCCCTGTAAGCCTGTCGCCGCCAACGGCTTCGCGATGGCCGCGCCGGGGGCTGCCATAACGCCGGCGGCCGCCGCGGCCGAGGCAACACCCTTGAGGAAATCGCGCCGGTCCAGGCCAGGCCTGCGGGTCTTCTTCGGTGGACGCATGTCGACTTGTTCTCCTGATGTGTGAAAAGGGCGCATAGATTCATTCGGAGGGTGCGGCCTATGCCATTCGAGCCTCGCGGTCCCCCGGGACGACCGCCGCTTGCGCGCCGGCCAGCCACCGGGGCGGTGGGCATGAGATATCCGAGTGGTCGGCAAGGGTGGTGCAAGCGGCGCTGATGCGGCTTGTGAGTCGATTCGGGGCTGTCGATCATGGGGCCAGACGGGCTGGTCACTTACTTGACGAGATAGGGCCTCGCCACCCTGAGTCCGTCGCGGAAATCTCCATTGAGCCATAGGCTCGATTCGATCGGCTCGGGCCTGCCGAACAAGTACCCCTGGTAGTGCTCGCATCCATAGCGCATGAGGAATGCGCGCTGCTCTTCCGTCTCTACGCCCTCGGCGACGACCCTGACGCCGAGGGACTGGCTCATTGCCAATACCGCGCGCACGATCGCGGCGTCATTCTGGTCGATCGTGATATCGCGCACGAACGACTGGTCCATCTTGATCTCATCGAGTGGCAGGCGCTTGAGATACGAGAGGGAGGAATACCCGGTGCCGAAGTCGTCCAGTGAGAAGCACACGCCAAGCCCCTTCAAGCGCCGCATCCGCTCGACCACCTCGTCGACACGATCGAGCAGGACGCTTTCCGTCAACTCCAGCTTCAAGCGGGAGGGATCGACCCCAGAACGCTCAATCTGCTTCGACACGCGTTCTACGAAGTCGGGTTGGTGAAACTGGCGGCCGCTTACATTGATCGACAGGGTCAGCTCGGCCGTTTGAGGGTTCCCCCGCCACCGCTGCAGCTGGGCGCAGGCCTGCTCCAACACCCACTCCCCGATCGGGAGAATGAGCGCGGTCTCCTCCGCCAAGGGAATGAAGTGCACGGGCGGGATGGGCTCCGAATCAGGCGGCAGCCATCGCAGCAGGGCTTCCGCGCCGTGGACGCGTCCTTGCCGATCTACCTGAGGCTGGTAATAGAGCCGCAGCTCGTCGCGTCGGACGGCGCATCGCAAGGCGGCCTCCATCATCATCCGCGCATCGATGGCCGCCTGCATCTCGGGATTGAAGAAGCGGATGGTATTGCGACCCGCGTTCTTGGCCTGGTAAAGGGCGACATCGGCCTGCTTCAGCAGGATGTCGACCGTGACCTCCTGACCACAGAAGAGGGTCACCCCGATGCTGCAGCTCGACTGGTGTGCCGCGCTGCCTCTAGTCAGGACATGGGGCCGGGCCACTGCCTTGTGCACCTTCTCCGCGATCGTCTCCGCATGCACTGCGGCTGTCGATTCGTCGATGCCCAGGTTCTGAACGACGATCACGTACTCGTCTCCGCCTAATCGGGCGACCGTGTCTTCCTCACGCGCGCTAGCCGCCAATCGGCGCGCAACCTCGGTAATCAGCCGGTCACCCACGTCGTGACCCTGGGTGTCGTTGAGGTCCTTGAAATGGTCCAGGTCCAGAATCAATAGGGCGCCAAAGTGTCCATTCCGGCCGCTGACTGCCATTGCCTGACGTAGGCGGTCGAATAGGAGGCGGCGGTTGGGCAGGCCGGTGAGCGGATCGAAATAGGCAAGCTGGTGAATCTGTTCCTCTGCCTGTCTGCGCTCGGTGATGTCCACACAGAAGCCCATCACTGTCGCGTCAGGCAGCGCAATCGCGCGCAGATTGGCGATGATGTCCATTCCGTCCTTCTTGCGGAGCCGGATCTCCACGTCCTGAGGTCCCTCCCGCAACACGCGTGCAAACACAGCGGTGTGCTCCTCCAGAAGTCCTGGAGGCGTCAGGGAGGTGATGTCCATATGGAGCAGCTCAGCGCGGCTGTAGCCGACCATGTCGCAGGCGGAGGGATTGACGTCCACGAAGCGCCCCGAGTTGTCGGCGACGAAGATCCCCTCCGGGGCGTGCTCGACATAGTCCCGATAACGCTCCTGGCTTTTGCGGAGCTCTATCTCCAGGGCCTTCCGGCGGGCGATCTCCTTGGTCAAGTCGTCGTTCTGTCCCTGGAGCGCTATCTGGTTTCGGCTGGTCTGCAGGACGACCGCCTCCAGCCGTTGAGTGCGCCGCAGCATGCGCTCGAACCCCATGGCAGCGAGTGTCAGGAGCAGGGGGGCAAAGCTGGCAACATAGAGGAAGGTGCGGGGGCTGATGTTGTTGTACAGCGCCGACTTCGAAACGAGCGTGACCAGGGAGAGCGTCGCTCCTTCGACGGGGGTCCGTAATAAGAAATCGTAATCCTCGGAGAGGGCGTCTGAGACCTCTTGGGGCAGTATGGAAATGGGCGCGATGGAATTGTTCGGCAGGCTCGAGAGGACGCTCGAAGGCATGTCCCCCGCTAGGGGATCTTCGGCCGGCAGAAGCGGTTCACCCGTCGCCGTGATGAGAAACTGGCGCAGCCCCTGACCGCCGGTCGACCTCCTGAGATAACCCGAAAGCAGGGCCGCCGGGGCTATCGTCATCACCGTTCCGCCGGGGTTGCCCCGAAAGTCGACGGGCGCGGTGGCGATGATCCGGGCCTGCTTCGGCTCCACCAGCAGCCGTGCCTCGTCCTTCCGGCCTGGTGGCAGGGCGATCGGCGGCTCCCCGGATCCGCTGTCCGACATCACTGCCCCGCTCTCGTCGAAATAGAGGATGCGCTCGTACACCGGAACGCCGAGGACCATCTTTTGGCGCAGCTTCCGGCGAAAGCTCTCTTCGATCGCCTCGAGATTGGTGTTCAGACCGTATCGCAGCGACATGCCCAAGGCCTTGTTGATGAGAAAGGTCCCGATCTCGTGTCCCTCGGCGAGATAGAGCGCGAAGTTCCTTTGCTCCACCAAGAAGTCGCCGATCAGGACCGCGATCTGGTCATTCTCCGCAATAAAGCGCGCATTAGACGCCGCCCTCAGCTGCTCTTGAGAGCCAAATGCGTGTCCGAGAAGCGCGACGAGGTAGGCGGACAACAGAACCGCCACCCAGAAAAACCCGCTCCGATGCCAAGGGTCGGGGACCATGTACCTGCCGGCAAATACCGACTACCGGGCGGCGAAGAACGCGGGAAAGTAACGGCGAATTCCCGGGTAGTACTTTTGCAGCAGTCTGTCGTAGGTTCCATCCTCCTTGATCTGGAGCAGGTACTCGTTATAGGCGTCGCGCAGCCGAGGCGCATCCTTTGGGAAGGCGGCCGCCAGGGACTGTTCCTCCGAGATGGGCCCGATGACCTTGAATCTTCCGGCCCACTTCTGCATATCGATCATCAGGTCCGGCACATCCAGGAGCGACAGGTCGGCATCGAGCTTGAGCAAGGCCGGTACCATTTCGTTGATGTTGGTGCTCTTTGTATAGGCCCGGAGCTCGATGTCGCCACCCTTGAGACCATAGTTGGCGGGGTCCAGGCAGGTCTTCTCCATGACCAGCAGACTATGCCCTCCGATGAGGGACTTGGTCTCGATGATGTCCGCGTTCAGGTCGTCGCTACCCCCGATAGGCCGGATGGGAGAATCGGCGCGGGCGATCAACATCACCTGGGATGGGAAGGTGGGCTCCGAATAAAGCAGGATCTGCTCGCGCCATGGCAGAACGGTGAAGCCCGCGGCGATCATGTCCCCTTTTATTGGGAACTCTCCCTCCATATCCACGCTATCGCCGTTTCGCACGACGTTCTTGCCGAGAAGGTCTCGAATGATCGAATAGAAATCGCTATAGACGAGCTTGTAACCGACTCCGAGATACCTCGCGAATCCTTGGGTGAGCTCCACGTCCAGGCCGTCTCCGGCACCCGTCACGAAGTTGGCGTAGGGGATTCCGATGTGGCGCAACTCGCCACGCGCCTTGATATCTTCCAGGTCGGCTGACCACGCGCCGGATGGGGCGCAGGTCCAGAGCAAGAGCAGGGCGAGGAGGTGTTGGCAAAGCGTTGGATGAGGGCGCATGCTGCTTTCCATCTCCGAGCAGAGGAGTGCAGAAAGTTGAGCAGAAATCCGATTTCGAGAATGCCAAGCAGAACACATCGGAACAACGGATCGGTGAGGCGAATACCCCGGCGAGTCGATAGGCGAGTGACCTTTGGGGGCGGAGATTCGAAATGACGCGGCTGGGCAAGCCCGATGATGACCAATCGTCGGGCCCTTTTCGCCCTCCGTCCGCAGGCCCTCTGGAATCGGTTTGCCCGACTGATTGCGCCGGCCGCGCATCCCGCGGCTGGCCCGCCAAGCTCGAGGGCTTCGATGCGGCGAGAGCGGAGCGTCCGGGGACTCGTGGTGGCGTGTTCCCTGGGATCGCCGTCCGCTGGTGACTCGCCCGACCGCTGCCCGTCGGCCGGCATTTACCTATACTGATCCACCTAAAGTCCCGTCTTGCCAGGAGGCCCCATGTCCCGACTTGGCCGACAATTTCGGCTGGCTGCCCTGATCGTCCTCACCCCCGTGTTGGGGCTGGTGTGCGGATTCATGCCGGCCGAGGCGGCCACGCCGCCGTCCCGCCAAGTCGTGCTCATGAAGGACACGGACCTGGCGGGACGGGACTTTCGCATCCTGAAGGACGTGGAGCTTGAGGCCTGCGAATCGGCCTGTCTGGCCGAGCCGGCGTGCCTGGCCTTTACCTACAACGGCAAGGCACGCTGGTGCTTCCTGAAGGACCGGTTCGAGGCGCCCCGGACCTTCGTCGGGGCGATCTCTGGGCGGATCGTCGAGGGAGACGCGAGGGCTCGCGCCGAGCGGCTCTTGGATCTGGCCTTCCTGCCGGTCGAGACCCTCACCGCTGCCGACGCCCTGGCCGAGGGGCTCTCGGCGCTCGCGGCCGAAGATATCGCGGACTACGGTGAGGCCATGACCCAGGCCGCCGCGGCCCGGGGGCAG
>Ga0316579_10000815_pt1 | contig 10760 bp, 6 predicted proteins | sample J5NA_2_FD_203074 | JGI IMG/M metagenome (GOLD analysis project Ga0316579, IMG submission 203074) | Rhizosphere microbial communities from salt marsh grasses in Alabama, United States - J5-7_160517rDrA | ecosystem: Host-associated > Plants > Roots > Rhizosphere | place: USA: Alabama | collected...
CCGGGTCCGCGGCCTCATCGAGGTGCTGACCACCCAGCGGTTCGTCCCCTCCGAGGGCCGCGCGCCGGCCGATCTCTACGACTTCGTCTACACCGATGTCAGCGAGGCGATCGGGGCCTACCGCGATCGGTTCGCGGAGACCACCGAGTTGGCCAAGACGCTCGTGATCGCAGAGATGGAGGCCGACGGGCGCTACCGCGAGGAGGTCCACGACGCGCTGTTCGAGAAGTGGAGCGTCGCCGACATCGACGCCGACACGCTGGAGCTCTTCCCGGAGTACCTCGCCTCTCTGGACGCCGAAGACCTGTCGGCCGAGGACAGCGTGGGGCTGCTCGAAGCCCTCGCCGCGGGCACCCCGATCAAGGTGCTGGTGCAGGTCAACGACCTGCTGCACGGGTCGAGCTCCTTGGCTCGCAGAAAGGGCCAGGGCCTCTCGGCCAGCCGGCTGGCCAGCTCCGCGCTGGCGTCCGGACACTCGTTCGTGCTCCAGTGTGGAAGCTCCGCGCTCTTCCACGCCCGGGATCGGATCGTCGCCGGGGCGAGCGTGCCCGGCTCCGCGCTGTTCGTCGTCTACTCCGGCGAGGGCCAGTGGCTCGGTGACCTGCCGCACTATCTGGCCTCGGCAGCCGCGACCGAGTCCCGGGTCTTCCCGTCCTTCGCCTACGACCCCTCGGCCGGCGACACCTGGGCCGACCGGTTCACCCTCGCCTGCAACCCCCAGCCCGATCTGGACTGGCCGGTGCGCCGCGTGGACTACCAGGACGATGCACTGCAGGCGGTCGCGGTGGACGTCCCGTTCACGGCCGCGGACTTCTGGGCGTGTGACTCGCGGCTGGTGCCGCACCTCGCGTTGGCCGGGGACGACGGCGAGGTCGTCCCGTTCGCCGAGCACCTGGCGGCCGGCACCGATGCCTGGGCCGACGAGCTGCCGTACCTCCTGATGATCTCGGCCGACGACCACCTGCACCGGGTGTTGGTGGACCGACCGTTGATCCACATGACCCGGCACGCCCGCGACCAATGGCACCGCCTCCAGGAGCTGGGCGGCATCCACAACTCCCACGTGGTGCGTGCACTGGCCGTCAAGGAGGCCGAGTTCGCCGAGGAGCGGGCCCGGCTCGAGCTGGCTGCGACCGCCGCCGCTGTCGCCGCGACCGACCCCGAGCGCAGCGCGACCGGGCCGGTCCCGGCTCCGACCGCCTCGGAGCCGACCGAGGGTGCGGCCGCCGCCGAGGACGTCGACGACCTCGACGAGCCGCAGGCACACGACCCGTACTTGCCATGGATCGAGACCGCGCGCTGCTCGACCTGCAACGAGTGCACCGCCATCAACGACCGGATGTTCGTCTACAACGAGAACCGTCAGGCCTTCATCGCCGATCCCGATGCCGGCAGCTACGCCGAGCTCGTGCTCGCCGCGGAGAACTGCCAGGTCGCGATCATCCACCCCGGCAAGCCCCGCAACCCGGCCGAGCCCGGTCTCGAAGAGCTGATCAAGAGGGCAGAGCCGTTCGCCTGACATGCAGCGGGGCGTTGTCGAGTGGACGTGGTGAGGCGCCGCCGGGCTGGGTGCGGGCAGCGCCCGGGCAGCGCCGCGCGTGCGACCCGGGTCGGCGTCGCTTGTGAACACGTGATTGGGGTTCGAGTCCCCTCGCCAAGACCGGTGTGTTGTCTCAAGGCATCGGCCAGGGGGCGAACCTGAGGGTTCGCCCTGTCTCATGGTTCGGGGCTGGTACTTGCGGGTGGTGCCGAGGCTGAGCTCGTGCAGGAGCTCCCCGGTCGCGGTGTCGATCACGATGATGTGGAGGTCGTGCACCCGGGCAGCCACGACATCACCGTCGACATCGTGCCGGGCGTGGACCACGCCGGCATCCGCGACGCCGATGTCTCTTGGCAGCCGGGGCGGACCGTCCTCGTGCCTCGCGGCGGGTGTCGTCCACGGACTGCGGGCCGACCTCGGCCGGCCGGAAGTCCGGGGTTCCCGCTCTGGTCGTTCCTGCAGGGTGGCGGCGTCTGAGCACCGGGACCCCGCGTAAGGGACCAGAGCCTGCTGGAAGGACCAGAGTCGGGGGAAAGGACCAGAGTCTGCGTCGACACCACCCGCGACCACCCCGGTCCTGGGCCGGACGTATCACCCGCCGATCCGGGGGTAGTGGCTTGCGCGAGCCCCGTGCGCCGGCACGGCAGGCCGTGACAAGAAGGGTGGTTCGGATATGACGAAGCGTCGAGCAGCGGCAGCGGTGGCGGTGGTCGCTGCGGCCGGCACGGTCCTCGCGGGCTGTGGGTCCTCGTCCAACCAGAGCTCGTCCTCGACGACGACGTCGGCATCGTCCCAGGTGCCCCAGGTCGACGCCGGCGCCTTCACCGCGGACTTCTCCGTGATGAAGCAGCTCACCGATCTCGCGTCCCAGGGCAAGGGCATGGTCGGTGTCCTCCTTCCGGACACGACGACCTCGACCCGGTACGTCCAGTACGACGCGCCCTACCTCAAGAAGGCGTTCGAGACCGCCGGCCTGTCGTCCGACCAGTTCAAGATCGACAACGCCAACGGCAGCGCCTCGACGATGCAGACCCAGGCCGAGGCCGACATCAACGCCGGCGCGTCCGTCCTCCTCGTCGACCCGCTCGACCCCGGCAGCGGCGCCGCGATCGAGGCCAAGGCCAAGTCCGCGGGCGTCGCCGTCATCGACTACGACCGCCTCGTCACCGGCGGTCCGCAGGACCGGTACTACGTGAGCTTCGACAACGTCAAGGTCGGTGAGCTCATGGGCCAGGGCCTCGTCCAGTGCATCCAGGACTGGAGCGTGTCCTCTCCCAACGTCCTCATCATGGACGGCGACCCCACGGACAACAACGCCACCCTCTTCGCCCAGGGCTACAACGGCGTCCTCCAGCCGAAGTTCGACAGCGGCGACTACACCAAGGCGGGCGAGCCGGCCGGGACCTGGGACCCGCAGCAGGCGTCCACGACCTTCCAGCAGCAGCTGACCGCCCACCCGGACATCAACGCGGCGATCACGCCGAACGACGACAACGCCAACGCGGTCATCTCGATCCTCAAGAGCAACGGGGTCAAGGCCAAGACGTTCCCGACCACAGGTCAGGACGCCTCCCTGCCAGGGCTGCAGAACGTGCTGACCGGCTTCCAGTGCGGCACCGTCTACAAGCCGATCTACCTCGAGGCCCAGGCCGCAGCCGCCCTCGCGATCTACCTGCGCGCCGGTGTCGACCCACCGTCGTCGCTCGTCAACTCCACGACCAAGGACACCGAGCTGAACAAGGACATCGCCTCCGTCTACACCACTCCCATCTGGGTGACGCCGGACAACATGAACGACACGGTGGTCAAGGACGGCACCGTGAGCGCCGGCAAGCTGTGCGCCGGCGACGTCAAGTCCGCGTGCACCGATGCGGGGATCGGCTGACATGACGACCACGAGGGAGGAGCCGCTGCTCCGTCTGAGCGGCATCACCAAGTCGTTCGGCCCGGTGGAGGCCCTCTCCGACGTGGACCTCGACGTCCCCTCCGGCGCGGTCACCGCGCTGGCGGGGGACAACGGGGCCGGCAAGTCGAGCCTCATCAAGTGCATCGCCGGCATCTACTCGCAGGACTCCGGTGACATCGTCTGGGAGGGGGAGCGGGCCCGTTTCGACGGGCCGGCGGACGCCGCCGCGCTCGGCATCCAGACCGTCTACCAGGACCTCGCGCTCTGCGACAACCTCGACATCGTCCAGAACATGTTCCTCGGCCGGGAGCGGCTGCGGCGGGGACAGCTCGACGACCTCTCGATGGAGCACGCGGCCGCCGAGACGCTGAGCGAGCTGGCGGTGACGACGGTCCGCTCGGTCCGTCAGCAGGTCGCCTCGCTCTCCGGCGGCCAGCGGCAGTCGGTCGCCATCGCCAAGGCCGTCCTCTGGGAGTCCAAGCTCGTCATCATGGACGAGCCGACGGCGGCGCTCGGCGTCGCCCAGACCCGGATGGTGCTCGACCTCGTGCGCACCCTGGTCGGCCGGGGGCACGCGGTGCTGCTCATCTCGCACAACATGACCGACGTCTTCCAGGTCGCCGACCGTATCGCCGTGATGCGGCAGGGGCGCATGGTCGACGTCCGACCCATCGACGAGATCGACCAGCGGATCGTCGTCGACCTCATGACGACGGGGGAGAGCGACCGGGAGGTCGGCGAGTCCTCCCCCCAGGAGGAGGGAACGTCATGACCACCACCGACACGAGCACCGGTCCCCGCGCGGCGGCGGCCGACGGCAACGGCAGCCAGGTGATGACCGTCCGCGAGTACGTGGGGCTCACCTGGCGCAGCATCAAGGGTGGCGAGACGGGCGTGCTGCCGGTCCTCGGCGGCCTCCTCCTCGTCTCGGTCATCTTCGAGAGCCTCGACCAGAACTTCCTGACGACCGGCAACCTCGTCAACCTGCTCATCCAGGCCGCCGTCTACTCCCTGCTGGCGATGGCCGAGGTGTTCGTGCTGCTGCTCGGGGAGATCGACCTCTCGGTGGGGTTCGTGGCCGGCATCGGCGCGGTCGTCCTCGCGTGGCTGGCCCAGCCCCAGGTCGGCTGGCCGTGGTGGGGCGCCATCGCCGCCGCGCTCGCCGCCACCGCCGCGATCGGCGCCCTGCAGGGCTCACTCATCACCCGGATCGGGCTGCCGTCGTTCGTCGTGACGCTCGGCGGGCTGCTGTTCTGGAACGGCGTCATGCTGTTCGTCCTCGGCAACGGTGGCTCCATCCTCATCCAGGACGACGTCCTCAACGCGATCTCCAGCGGCACCCTCTCCCGGATCGCCGGCTGGGTCGTCATGCTCGTGGCGGTGGGAGTCTTCGGGCTCCTCGTCTGGCGCCGGGACGCCCGCCGCCGCACCTCGGGCCTGCCCGCCCCACCGGTCGTCCTCACGATGGTCAAGATCGGGGCGACGCTGCTCGGGGGCGTCCTCCTCATCCTCCTCGCCAACGCCGACCGGGGGGTCCTCGCTCCGGTGTACGGCCTGCCGTACGTCGTCCTCATCGTGCTCGGTGTGCTCGTCGTCTGGAGCTACCTCCTCGGGCGCCGGCGGTTCGGCCTGTACGTGTACGCCGTGGGCGGCAACGCAGAGGCGGCCCGCCGGGCGGGGATCAACCTGGCGCGGATCCGGACCCTCGGGTTCGTCCTGTGCTCGCTCACCGCCGGCATCGCCGGAGTGGTCTACGCCTCGCGCCTTCGGTCCATCTCGACGTCGCTGGACGGTGGCACGCTCGTGCTCTACGCGGTCGCCGGTGCCGTCATCGGCGGCACCAGTCTCTTCGGCGGCCGCGGGAAGGTCCTCCACGGCGTGCTGGGCGGGCTGGTCATCGCCGCCATCGACAACGGGATGGGGCTGCTCGGCTTCAGCGCGGCTGCCAAGTACGTCGTCACCGCGGTGGTGCTCATCGTTGCCGTCACGATCGACGCCCTCGCCCGACGCAACCGGCCCGACTGACCGGCGGCCGGTCCGAGCCTGCTCCCAGCGGGCTCGCGGCGGCCGTGCAGGGGAGTCCCAGAGGCTGCTCCTAGCGTCGTCGGTGCGGCCCGGCGCCCGGACCGTGGTCCGACAGCACTCGACGGGACGGCACTCGACCATGGCGACGCTGCACCACCCGACCACCCGCCAGACCCACCCCGGTGACGAGGAGGTCGATGGCCTCCTCGACCGGATGAGTCGCACCACCGACGAGACGCTCCGACGGCGACTTCGCGCCGAGGTCATCGAGCGCACACTCGGTCTCGCCGACGCCCTCGCCCACCGGCACTCCGGATGGGGTCTCGACCGGGAGGACCTCGAGCAGGTGGCCCGCACAGCCCTCGTCGCCGCCGTGGACCGGTACCGGGTCGGCAGGGGTCACGGGTTCGTCGCCTTCGCCGTCCCGACGATCAGGGGCGAGCTGAAGCGCTACTACCGTGACCTCGGGTGGGTCGTCCGGCCTCCCCGCCCCGTTCAGGAGCGGCGGATGCAGGTGCGGTCGGCCGAGGCCGAGCTGCAACAGCGACGTGCCGGCCGGGTCTCGGACGCCGACCTCGCCGCGTTCCTCGGCTGCGGCGTCGACGAGGTGCGTGAGGTGTGGTCGACCGCCACCGGCCTGCACCCGCTGTCGCTGGAGGCGCCGACGCGTTCGGGTGGCACCGTCGGCGACACGGTCCCCGACGGCCACGACGACTACGGCGCGCTCGACGTGCACACGGTGCTCATGGACCTCGTCCGGCGTTTGCCCGACCGGGACCGGCTGCTGCTCCGGCTGCGCTTCGTCGACGAGCGGAGCCAGCGTGAGATCGGGGAGCTCATCGGCGTGAGCCAGGTACAGGTCTCCCGGCTGCTGGGCCGAGTCGTGGACGAGCTCCGGGCCGCGCTCGAGGTCCGGGCGGCCTGAGCCGGGCGCGGCGCCGTCGCCGGACTCGGACCGTCACCCGACCATCTCGTGCAGCCGGACGCCGTGGTCCGACGCGATGAGCTCGGCGGCCTTCTCACCGATCATGATCGCCGCGGCGTTGGTGTTGCCGCTGACGACGTTCGGCATGATGCTCGCATCCGCCACCCGGAGGGCGTCGACGTTCCGCACCCGCAGCCAGGGGTCGACGACGTCACCGATCCGGCAGGTCGACGTCTCGTGGTAGACGGTCAGCGCGTAGTGCCGGGCGAGGTCCTCCAGGAGCTCGTCACTCGGCTCGGCCCCGGCCTCGTGACCGTGGGTCTCGGCCAGGTGCGGCGGGATGACCGGGTCGCCCAGCCCGCCACCGGGCCAGGCCTTCGCGACCTCGAGGGCCCTGCGCATCACGGCGACCATGACTGTCACGTCGTGCGGGTCGTCGAAGTAGTTGAAGTCGATCCGCGGGTGGACGGCGGGGTCCGCACTGGCGAGAGTCACCGACCCCTCGGAGCGCGGCTGCACCGGGTTCGGCAGCACCACCACCTGGCCGCGCGTCGGGTCGAGGAAGGCGACCGGGTCCTCGAAGAAGGCGGCGGGGGGCAGGCGGAAGACGCCCTCCCAGATCGGCGGGGTGTAGCCGGTGGCGAGGAACCCGATCTGGGCGTCGTGGGTGTGCTCGTCCCCCAGGCCCGTGGAGAAGAACGCCACGGCGTCGTAGAGGGAGGACGACGCCAGGCCGCGACCCGTGGTGAACCACTCGCCGATGCGGCGCTCGGCCTCCGCCTTGACGGCGGCGAGCGGCTCGGGCAGGCCTGCGTCGTCTGCAGGGTCTGCCGGCAGCGGCCCAGCGGGGGCCCGCAGCGCGTCCGGCCCGAGGGCCATGGCGACGTCGGTCATCGTCTCGCCGATTCCATCGGCGGCGAACATCAGCGGCACGTGCAGGTGGTCCTTGAGGTGGCGCCCCACGTCCGGCAGGTCGACGACGCACTCCACCCCGACGGCGGCGAGCTCATCACGCGCCCCCACACCGGAGAGCAACAGCAGGTGGGGCGACCCGATGGCGCCCGCACACAGCACCACCTCCGTGCCGGCGGTGACTTCCTCGTGGTCACCGTCGTCGGTCCGGTAGGCGACTCCGGTGGCCCGGGCCACACCATCGTCGGCATCGAGAAGCACCCGCTCGACGAGCGCGCCGGTGACCACGGTGAGGTTGTCCCGGTCCATCGCCGGCTCGAGGTAGGCGTGGAAGGTGGAGCTGCGCCGGCCGTCCTTGGTCGTCGTCTGGAAGAGCGAGGCCACCCCCTCGGGGTCCAGGCGGTCGCGCCCGTTGTAGTCGCCCTGCTTCAGGCCCGCGGCCCCGGCAGCCTCGACGAACTGGGTCGAGGCGGGGAGGATCGGCTGGCGCACCGACACCCCCACCGGTCCGTCGTGGCCGTGCACGTCGAGGTCGGGGGTCAGCTCGGGGCTGGCCACGAAGCCCTCCGCCTTGCGGAAGTACGGCAGGACCTCGTCGTAGCTCCATCCCTCCGCGCCCCCGGCCGCCCAGGCATCGAAGTCTCCCGGGTGGCCTCGCACGTAGGCCATGTAGTTCAGGCCGGAGGACCCGCCGAGCATCTTGCCGCGGGGCACCATCATCCGGCCGCCGACCAGGCCCTTGCCCGCCCCGCCCGGGTCGCCCTCGAACATCCAGTCGGTCTCGGGGTCGTTCTGCAGGCTCGCCACCGCGGCCGGCACGAGCTCGGTGGCTGGCGGGGGTCCGCCGGCCTCGAGCAGGCACACCGAGACGTCCGGGTCCTCGCTCAGCCGGGCGGCGACCACCGCCCCCGCCGATCCTGCCCCCACGATCACGTAGTCGTACGTCGAGCCCATCGCTTACCACCTCGTCGTGGCGCCTCGCCGGGCGGCGAGGACGGTGTCGCCACGCAACCACACCCGGCCGATGTGGACAAGAGCTCGGCCGCGGGCGACGGGCCGCAGTGGCCACGAGCGGAAGGCACTGTTGCCCGTGTGCTGCGGCTTCGTGACTGGGGGCTCCGTGGAGCGGCCCCGGAATCACTCGATCGTGTGATGTCGGCCGCCCCGACGCGGAGCAGCATCGGTGCGGTCAGGCCGCCGGCCTTCAAGGGTCCGGCGCGAACGCACGACGGAGGTGGGCGCCATGCCCCGGGTCATCATCACGCACGACATCCGCGAGGTCGATCGCTGGCTGGCCGGCAAGGACGAGCGGGCGGCGGCCATGCCGGGCACCACCGGGGTCACCGACCTCGTCGCGATGGACGGCAGCAACCGGGCTGCCGTCACCTTCGAGACCGACGACCTCGACGGGCTGAAGGCGATGCTCGAGTCGATGCCGCCGGAGGTCGCGGCACAAGCCGAGTCACACGGCGTCATCCCGCCGTTCAACGTCTACGTCGAGCGGTAGCCACCCGCCGCACGCCCGGCCCTCTGGACGCGGCGCCGCCGGCGCGGGACCCTGTCCTCGTGACCACTGTGCAGGGGGTGGTCGGGCGCGGGGTCGAGTTCGCGACGGCCCATGCCGCCTTGAACGACCTGACCGAGGGCCACGCAGCGGCCCTCGTCATCGAGGGCGAGGCCGGCATCGGCAAGACCCGCCTGGTGGAGGCGCTCGTCGACGCGGCAGGACCTTTGGGCGTCGCCGTCCTGCGCGGACAGGCGCACCCCTTCGAGCGCACTCGCCCGTTCGGCGTGGTCGCCTCGGCGCTGGGCCTGTCGCGCCGCTCCCCCGACCCACGGAGAGCCGCGCTCGCGGGGCTCCTCGCCGGCGAAGGGGGCGCCGCGAGCCAGCGCGACCTCCAGCACCGCGTCGTCGAGGAGGTCGTCGATCTCGTCGAGGCGTGGTGCGCGGACCGTCCGCTGCTGCTGGCCCTCGAGGACCTGCACTGGTCCGATGCCGCGAGCCTCGGCACGATCTCGGCCCTCGTGCGGCGGCTGCCCCTGTCGCCCCTGCTCGCGGTCGTGACGGTCCGTCCGGCGCCGCTCTCCGCCGACGTCGTCCGTCTCCTCGACGACCTGACCGACGCCCGCGCCGCCACCGTGCGGCTGGGGCCCCTGGCCCCCGCGGACCTCCTCACGCTGGCCACGGATCGCCTGGGCGGTCCGCCCGGTCCCGCGCTCACCGCAATGCTGGCCGGCGCGGGTGGGAACCCGCTGCTGGCGCTGGCCCTTCTCCGGTTCCTCGCCGCGGAGGGGATGCTGCGCGCCACCGACGACGGCGTCGAGGCGACGAGCACCGAGCTGCCGTCCGCGCTCGGCGACCTCGTGGCGCGGCGCCTGCGCGACCTGCCGGACGAGACGCTCGCCCTGCTGCGCGTCGCGGCGGTCCTCGGGGATGCCGTGATGCTGCGCGACATCGCCGCCGTCGCGGGGTTGCCCGCCGCCGACGTCGTCACCCGGCTGGCCCCGGCCTACGACGCCCAGCTGCTCGACGAGGGCGAGGCCCGGGTGACCTTCCGCCACCAGCTCGTGCACGACGCCATCCACCAGCACATCCCCACCCCCGCCCGACGGGCGCTGCACCGGGAGGCCGCGGTGGCCCTCATGGCGGCGGGCGCGGAACCGCTCGACGTGGCGGACCACCTCGTCCTCGGCGCCGAGCGGGGCGACGAGGAGGCGGTGGCCTGGCTGCTCGCCGCGGCCAGGGAGGCCGGTGGCCGGTCCCCGTCCGTGGCCGTCGAGCTGCTGCGCCGGGCGGAGGCGCTCCTCCCGGGCGGGCACCCCGACGCCGATGCCGTGTCGGCGGAGATCGTCGCGGCAATGCTCCGCGCCGGGCAGGTCGCCGAGGCAGCGGACCGTGCGGAGGCGGTGCTCGCCCGACGCCACGCGCCCGAGGTCGACACCCCGCTCCGTCTCTCCCTCGTGGGGGCCCTGGCTCTTCAGAACCGTGCCGACGAGCTCGTCGCGCTGGCGCGGGACAGCCTGGACGGCCTCGGTCCGGGCGAGCAGGTGCCGGTGCTGGCCCAGCAGGCGTGGGCCCTGACCTACCGTGGTGACCCCCGCGCGGGGGAGGAGTCGGCGAGGCGGGCGCTGGCCGTCGCCGAGGCCACCGGGCACGGGGGGCTGACGGTGTGGGCGCTCAGCGCACTGCTCGTCGCGGTCGGTCGGCAGGGCCGCTTCGCTGAGGCGCTCGCGCATGCCCGGCGCGCCGACGACATCGCCTCCGGCCTCAAGGACATCCGGGCCCTGCCGCTCCAGCCCAGGCTCTTCCTCGGTCTGGCGCTCTTCGACGCCGACCTGGTGTCGGAGGCCCGTACCGCCTACCGCGCCGCCCTCGACGACGAGCTCGCCTCGGGCTGGTGGCTGGCCGACACCCTCCTGGCCGATGCCGAGGCGTGCGTCGCGGTCGGCGA
>Ga0316579_10000816_pt1 | contig 10754 bp, 10 predicted proteins | sample J5NA_2_FD_203074 | JGI IMG/M metagenome (GOLD analysis project Ga0316579, IMG submission 203074) | Rhizosphere microbial communities from salt marsh grasses in Alabama, United States - J5-7_160517rDrA | ecosystem: Host-associated > Plants > Roots > Rhizosphere | place: USA: Alabama | collected...
CGCGCCCTGGAGCACGGCATGCCGCCGACCGCCGGCGAGGGCATCGGCATCGACCGGCTGGTCATGCTGTTCACCGACTCGCCGTCCATTCGCGATGTGCTGCTGTTCCCACACATGCGGCGGGAAGATTAGCCTGTCGACTCCGGGGGCGCGCCATCGATGCCGCGCACCGATCAGGCCGGCAGGGCGATCTCTTCGCCGGCATGGGCCAACTCGGACATCAGCTCGACCGTCACGCGCGCCCCCCAGAGCCTCTGAATCAGCTCGGCGGCGGGCGCCGCGGGGTCGGCGCTGGTCCAAAAGCGTTCGGCACCCGGCTCGGTGCCCTCGGCCAGCAGGCCCGCCTCGCTCAGACGCCGGTGCAGCTGGCGCGCGACGGCAGAACCGGAGTCGGTGATGGTCACCCCGGGGCCGGCCAGGTCGCGAATCAGCGGCGTCAGCAGCGGATAATGCGTACAGCCCAAGACCAGGGTGTCGACGCCGCGCTGGAGCAACGGCGCCATCAGGTCGGCGAGCAGCGCGCGGGTAGCTTCGCTGGCGAGCTGGCCCGCCTCGATCTGCTCCACAAGGCCGGGACAAGGCTGCACCAGGACCTCAACGCCCTGACGGAAGCGCCCAACCAGTTGCAGAAATCGATGGCTGGCTAGCGTCTGGCTGGTGGCCAGCACGCCGACGACGCCGGAGCGGGTCTGCTCGGCGGCGGGTTTGACCGCCGGCTCCATCGCGATGACCGGCAGATCGAAGCGCCCGCGGAGCAGCTGCGCAGCCGCTGCCGTCGCGGTGTTGCAGGCGACGACGATGGCCTTGGCGCCGCGGCCCTGCAGGAACTCGGCCACGGCCAGGGAGCGCGCCTGGATCTCAGCTGCTGGCTTGTCGCCGTAGGGGGCGTAGCGGCTGTCGGCGACGTAGAGCAGGTCCTCGTGCGGCAGCAGGCGCCGAATCTCGCGCAGCACCGTCAGCCCGCCGACGCCGGAGTCGAACACGCCGATGGGCCCTTTGCCGCGCTGCCACGCCGGGCCTTCCGCTCCGGTCATCGGTGCTTGCCTTCAGACCTGGGCGGGAAACCCGTACGGCGGCGCCTGCAGCGACAGTACCGGACCGCCGTCGCTGAGACGCACCTCGCCGCCCTCGGCGGCGCTGATCTCGACGACCACCAGCAGTGCATAGCGCCCGGGTGCGATCGCCTGGGCATCGACCACCCGGCCTGGCACCTGCTCAGACGTGCTGCCGGGCACGCTGAGGACGTCGCCGGGCCGCGGCGCGTTGTCGGTCTCGACCTCGGCCACGTACATGCGGCGCTTGAGCTTACCCAGATACTGCATCCGCGCGACCACCTCTTGTCCCGTGTAGCAGCCCTTGGTGAAGCTGACGCCGTCGATCAGCTGCATATTGGCCATCTGCGGCACGAAGGCGTCTGTCGTCTCCGGCATCACGGTCGGGATGCCGGCGCGGATGTCGTGCAGGGCCCAGAGTTCCCCGTTGACCTCGACGGCGCCGGCCTCGGAGACCATCGTCTGCCACAGCGCCTTCGCCCGCGCGGCCGGGCCGATGCACAGGAAGCGCGGCATGCCGCCGGCAACCCGGATCAGGAGTGCATCATCGGCTTGCGCCGAGTCGTTGTCGGCCGCGGGCAGGGCACCGAAGGTCGCGCCGAGGGCGGCGTCGGCGCAGTGGCCGATGATGCCGCAGCAAACCAGCAGGTCGCTGACGTCGTCGATGCTGACCTTGGCCCGCAGTACGAACATCCGCAGGCGCTTCAGCAGCGGCTCGACCTGCGTTCGGGGCAAGACGAGCAGGAAGCGCCCTCCGGTGCGCAGCACCCTGAAGTTGGCCAGCATCCGTCCCTTCGGACTGCAATGACTGCTGAGCTGGCTGTGGGTGTCGGTCAGTTCTCGGATATCGTTGCTGAGCTGGCCTTGCAGGAATTGGCCCGCGTCCGGTCCGTCCACCGCGATGACGCCCAGCTGCGACAGATCCATGATGGCGCAGCCGGGCTCCGTCGGCACGCTGTCGAAGCGCGCGTGACCGGTGCTGTCGATGGCGGCGGAGCGAGATTCGAGAAAGGCTCTCCAGTCACTGTTCATGTCGCGATCTCGTTTGGTTTCTTGCTTGCTTGCGGCGCCGGGCTCGGGCAGGCTGATTAGGCGATTTCCGTCAAATCCCATACCATCTCGCTGGTCCTTTCGCCCGCCTTCGGCGTCACGCCGGCAGTCACATAGCCCGGCTATGCTCCCGCCGTCGCTCCTTGAAGGCGAGCGAAAACCCTGCGCGATCTGGTATGTAGTTTTCCGGCAATCGCCTTAAGTGACGGCTGGCGCGCATGATAGCCGATTCGCCGCGGTTAACCGCCGTTCGTGGGGATGTTCGGCGTGTAGCCGCCGTCGTCCACCGCTGACTTCGATAGAATGGGCGGCCGCCCATGCAGCGGTTGCCGCCGAGACGTCCGGATACCTGTCGCGCGGCGCCAGATCAACAATGGACATCATAACGCCTTGTTTATGAATCAATTGGGCCCAAGCGCCGATAGTCTCGTGCTGTACAAGATCCGCCCGGCGCGGGTGGTCTCCGTGGGTGAAAAGATCGAGATCGAGATCGAGGGCGGCCAGACCAAGCGCGTGCGGCCCAAGGACATCGTGGTACTGCATCCGGGGCCGCTGCGTCGGCTCGATGAGCTGACGCCGCGCGCCGGGCAGTTGCAAGAGGCCTGGGAACTGCTGGAGGGCACGAGCACGGATCTCAAGGAGCTCGCCGAGCTCCTCTACGACGCGTTCACGCCAGCCACCGCCTGGGCCGCCTGGCAATTGGTGGCCGATGGGCTCTATTTCGAGGGGACCCCGGAGGCAATCCAACCGCGCCCGCGGGCGGCCATCGAGCGGGACGAGGCCGAGCGCGAGGCCAAGGCCCGCGCCGAGCGCGAATGGGCCGGCTTCCTGGAGCGGGTGTCCAAGGCGCGCATCGATCCCGACGACCGCGAGCGCCTGGTGGAGGTGGAGCGGCTGGCCAACCAGCAGGCCGAGCACAGCCGTGTCCTGAAGGCCTTGGACTATCCGGAGACCCCGCAGAGCGCACATCGGCTGCTGGTGAGGCTCGGCTATTGGACACCGGACCACAACCCGTATCCGGCGCGCGGCGGGGTCGCGCTGGCCGATCCGGCCCTGCCGGTGCCACCGCTGCCGGAGGAGCCGCGCCTCGACCTGACGCAGTTGCCCGCCTTTGCCATCGACGACGAGGGCAATCAGGACCCGGACGACGCCGTCAGTATCGACGGCGAGCGCATCTGGGTGCATGTGGCCGATGTGGCCGCGCTGGTGGCGCCCGACGACGCGCTGGATCGCGAGGCACGCGCGCGCGGCGCCAATCTGTATCTCCCGGAGGGTATCGTCAATATGCTGCCGGCGCAGGTCACCGAGCAGCTCGGACTTGGGCTACAGGCGGTCTCGCCGGCGTTGTCGTTTGGGCTGCATTGCGGCGCGGACGGCCAGCTGAGCGAGATCGAGATCCGCCAGACGCTGATTCGCGCGACGCGCATGACCTATGCCGAGGCCGAGACCCGCCTCGGCGACGCTCCGCTGGCAGCGCTGGCAGCGGCGGCGGAACGCTACCGCGCGCGCCGCGAGGCCAGTGGCGCCGCCGGCATCGAGCTGCCCGAGGTCAGCCTGCGGGTGGAAAACGGGGAGGTGATCATCCGCCCCATCGACCGCCATGGCTCGCGCGGGCTGGTCACGGACCTGATGCTGATGGCCGGCGAGGCCGCGGCGCGCTTCTGCGGCGAGCGTGCCTTGCCCATTCCCTACGCGACCCAGCCGCCGCCGGAGCGCATCGAGCAGCCCCAGGGCATGGCCGCCATGCTCGCCTACCGGCGATTGTTCAAGCCGACGCGCACCAGTATCGAGCCGGGGCCGCACTTCGGGCTGGGACTGGCCGCCTACGCCCGCGCCACCAGCCCACTGCGCCGCTACGCGGACCTACTCGTGCATCAGCAGATCCGAGCCCATCTGCGCGGCGAGCAACCGGCCAGCGCCGAGCAGGTCAGCGCCCGCGCCGGTGAGGCGGATCAGTCCGGCATCGCCGTCCGCCGCACCGAGCGCCAGTCCAACCTGCACTGGAAATTGGTCTATCTGGGCCGCCAGCGGGGTTGGCGAGGCGAGGGCGTCGTGGTCGAGCTCGGCGAGCGGAAGACCGGCGTGATGATCCCGCAGCTCGCGCTGGAGACGCGCATTCGCGCCAAGCAGGACCTGGCCCTCGACCAGCGCATCGGCCTGTCCGTCGCCGAGGTGGACCTGCCGGAGCTCGACTGTCGGTTTCGGGTGAAGGAGTGAGCCGGAGCTGGCAGCTCTGCGACGCCAGCCTCCAACGATCAGCCGCCGGCCCCATGGCGTTGCCGTGGCGAGTGCGGGGGCCGCGGGCGTCGTCGGTTCAGCCTTCCGCCCGTGGTTTCGGCAGCGGCTCGATCGCGCGCTCGAAATCCGTCGCGTTGAGATACTGGATGACGACGCCGCCGTCCTGATCGCGGGCGATATCGAGGCCCTTGTCGGGGTAGAGCCAATGGACCACGCCGCTGTCCTCGGTGCGCTGTTCGGCCGGCGCGCCGAAGTTGCCCTGGATGTCGCGGGGCTCGAGACTCTTCCACGGCAGGTAGGTCAGGGTGCGAATCGGCGTTTGCGCCAGTGGGGCGGCGTCCTGCGTTGACAGAGTCACCTTCTGACTCCCGCTGCCGGTCTTGCTAACGCGCAGGCCGCGTTCATACATGGCCGCGAGCTGGTCCTGATCCAGATCCAAGGTCAGGATCCAGTCGGCGCGGATATTGCTGAGCAGGATGTCGTCGAAGAAGACTTCCACGGTGCGGCTGCCGTCCGGATTCACGAACAGATTCACCTTGCCGTCCTCGCCGAGCAGCGACCGTACATCCGCGAGTGTGCTTTCGGCGAGGGTCAAGCCGAATACCCGCGTGTAGCCGGCCTGATCCCGATGGACATCCCAGGGATAGAGGCGCACCCCGGCGCGCTGGTCCGGGGTCAGCGACAGCAAAAGCCAAATGCCGAGGAACCCGAGCAGCGCGGCGGCGAGCACGGACAGGATGATCTTGCGGTCCATGAGTCGACAGACGTTGGGACGGGCTGAGACGCCGGCGTCGCCGGGTCTCAGCCCAGGATCAGGGCGGCGACGACACGCCGCCCCTCGCTGGCCAGGATGTTGTAGGTGCGGCAGGCGGCTCCGGTGTCCATGACCTCGACGCCGACGCCGCGCTCCAGAAGGGCAGAATAGACGGCCGGGTCGGGAAACCGCTGGCGGGGACCGGTGCCAATCACGACCACCTGGGGCTCCGCGTCCAGCAGCGGGGCCAGATGACCGGCTTCCAGGTCGTCGATCCGTGCCGGTCCCCAATCGGTGACGATGCGCCCCGCCGAGACTGCGATCCCCGCGCGGTAATCGCGCCCGCTGATGCGGATATGCTCGCTGTCGTAGGCCTCGATCAGGTAGCTGCCGTCGTCGTCTATCTGCGCGAATCTCATTGTCGGCACCCTATCCGATCCTTGGGCACGGGACAAGCCGCCGACAGTGTCGCGACTGCTGTGCCCGCCGCGATCGACGGCGCTGGCCGGCTCAGTCCTCGCCCGGCCGCAGGTAGCCGGTGCAGTCCAGCTCGAAGACCTTGATGGGTTTCTTCTTGCGGACGCGGACGGCCGTCAGGCTGCCGCCCCACAGGCAGCCGGTGTCCAACCCCCAGACATTGTGCTCGGCCACGTAGCCCAGCGTGGACCAGTGGCCGAAGATGATGCGCTCATCGCGGGTGGCGCGGCCGGGCACCCTAAACCAGGGAATGGCGGCATCCGTCTGGGAGCCGGGGGCGCCCTTTTCGCTCAGCAGCAGCCGGCCGTCGCCATCGCAATAGCGCAGGCGGGTGAAACAATTGGTGATGAAGCGCAACCGCTCCGTTCCGCTCAGCTCAGGCGACCAGACGTCAGGCTGATTGCCGAACATGGCAAGCAGAAAGTCGTGATGGCCGGGACCACGCAGCTCGGCTTCGAGCTCCCCTGCACAGGCCATCGCCTGAGCCAGGTCCCATTGCGGCGGCAACCCGGCATGTAGCATCGCGAAGTGTTTCTTCGGGTCGACGTGCATCAACGGCCGGTGGCGCAGCCAATCGAGCAACTCGTCGCGGTCCGGCGCCTCCAACACCTCGTCCAAGGTGCTCTTGCTGGCGTGCTTCGGGTTGCCGGCCGCTAGCGCCAGCAGGTGCAGGTCGTGGTTGCCGAGGACGACCACGGCACGCTCCCCGAGGGCCTTGAAATAACGCAGCACCGCCAGCGAGTCTGGGCCGCGGTTGACCAGGTCACCGACGCACCAGAGCTTGTCGTTGCTGGGATCGAAGCCAATCCGGTCGAGCAGTTGCCGAAATTCGTTGTAGCAGGCTTGGATGTCGCCGATGGCGTATGTGGCCATGATGGGGTCTGCTGCGGGGCGGGAAAGGACTAATGGAAGCGCGCTCGATCGCCGAGGGAGAACGCGGGGATCTCGGCGTCGAAACGGGTGCCGTCGTCGGCCAGCATGTCGTAGCTGCCGTGCATGCTGCCGACCGGTGTCTCGATCTGGGTGCCGCTGGTATAGCGGAACGACTCGCCGGGTTGCAGATGCGGCTGCTCGCCGACGACGCCGGCACCGCGCACCTCTTGGGTCTTGCCATTGGCATCGGTGACGATCCAGTGGCGGTGCAACAGCTTCGCGGGGACTGCGCCCCGATTCTGGATGGTGATCGTATAGCTGAAGACGAAGCGGCCGTGATCGGGATCGGACTGCTCCGGCTGGTAGCTGCTGATCGCGCTGACCGTGATCTTGTAGCGCTGGTCGATCTGCGTGTCCAAGGGGGCCTCCGGAAGTTGTACCTGGTGGGATGGCATTGTGCGCGCCGCGGCCGGACTTCGTGCAGACAATGTCGACGGCGGTTGGTGCGGGCCGCTAGGCAAACGCGATCACGCCGCGCTCGGAGCCACGGATGAAGGCGACGATGACCTCGGTCTCGGCCCCGGGAAAGTCCTGCTCGGCCTGGGCCAGGGCCTGTTCGAGCCGCAACCCGGAGCGGAACAGCAGCCTGTAGACCGCCTTGATGCGGCCGCGCTGGGCCGAATCGAAGCCATTCCGACGTAATCCCACCAGATTCAGACCGATGATGCGTGCACGCTGGCCATTGGCCAGCACATAGGGCGGTACGTCCTTCGGGATGCCGCTGACGCCGCCGAGCATCGTGTAGGCGCCGATGCGACAGAACTGGTGTACCGCCACATGTCCCGAGATGAAGACATGGTGCTCCATTTCCACGTGTCCGGCGAGCGTTGCGGTATTGGCGAAGACGTTGTAGTCGCCGACGCTGCAGTCGTGACCCACATGGCTGTAGGTCATGAAATAGTTGTGGCTGCCGATGCGCGTGCCGACCTCGCTCTTGAGGCCGTGGCTGATGTTGACGCCTTCCTTGAACTGATTGTAGTCACCGATGGTCAGCGGCCGCGCCTTGTCCGGGCTGTAGCCGAGGTCCTGCGGCTCGCTGCCCAGCGTGACGCCGTGACAGACACGGTTGCCGCGACCCATGCGGGTGGCGCCGAAGATGCGCACGCAGCTCTCGACGACGCAGTCGGCGCCGAGCACGGCGCCGGCGTCGATGATGGAATAGGGGCCCACGCTGACGCTCGGATGCAGCGTCGCGCCGTCGCCGATGATGGCCGTCGGATGGATACCCACGTCGGGTCCGCCGCCCGGTCGGGCGATCGATCGAGCCCGCTCAGTGCCGGAAATGGCGCATGCCGGTGAAGACCATCGCCATACCGTGCTCGTTGGCGGCGGCGATCACCTCATTGTCGCGCATCGATCCGCCGGGCTGGATCACGGCAGCAATGCCGTTCTCGGCCGCCTGGTCGATGCCGTCGCGGAATGGGAAGAAGGCATCGGATGCCATCACTGCCCCGCGGACGCTGAGCCCGGCCTGCTCGGCCTTGATTGCGGCGATGCGGGCGGAATTGACCCGGCTCATCTGGCCGGCCCCGACGCCAATGGTCGAGCCGTCGCGGCCGTAGACGATGGCATTGGATTTGACGAATTTCGCCACGCGCCAGGTGAATAACAGGTCCTGCATCTGCGTCTCGCTCGGGGCGCGGTCCGTGACCACCTTCAGCTGATCGGTGAGGCGCAAATCGGCCTCCTGTACCAGCAGGCCGTCGCGAACGCGCTTGAAGTCGATATAGGGTTTTCGCTCGCCGACCCATTCGCCGCAGGCGAGCAAGCGGACGTTCTTCTTCGCCGCGACCGCCTCCAGCGCGCCGGCGCTGATGCTCGGGGCAATGATCACCTCGACGAACTGCCGCTCGACGATGGCCGCGGCCGCCTCGGCCGTCAGCTCCTGGTTGACGGCGATGATCCCGCCGAAGGCGGACTCCGGATCGGTGGAGAAGGCGCGTTCGTAGGCCTCGAGCTGGGTTTCGCCGACGGCGACGCCGCAGGGGTTGGCGTGCTTGACGATGACGCAGGCCGGCGCGCCGTCGAACTGCTTGACGCATTCCAGCGCCGCATCGGCGTCGGCGATGTTGTTGTAGCTGAGCTCCTTGCCTTGCAGTTGCGTCGCGCTGGCGATCGACGCCTCGCTGACGTCACGGGCGACGTAGAAGGCCGCTTGCTGATGCGGATTCTCGCCGTAGCGCATCGGCTGCTGCTTGCGGAACTGGACATTGAAGGTCCGCGGCAGGGGTTCTTTCTGGCCTTCGCCAGTGTTCACCAAGGCCCCAAGATAGTTGGCGATCGCGCCGTCATAGGCCGCGGTATGCTCGAATGCCTTCACAGCCAGATCGAAACGGGTCGTATCGCTGACCGCGCCATCGTGGTCTGCCATCTCGGCCAGCACCCGGGCATAGTCGGCAGAGTCGACCACCACGGTCACGGCGGCGTGGTTCTTGGCGGCCGCACGCAGCAGCGCCGGGCCGCCGATGTCGATATTCTCGATGGCCTCTTCCAGCTCACAGTCGGGCCGGGCAACGGTCCGCTCGAACGGGTACAGATTCACGACGACCAGGTCGATGGGCTTGATCTCATTCTCGCGCATCACGGTCTCGTCCACGCCCCGGCGGCCGAGGATGCCCCCGTGGATGCGCGGGTGCAGGGTCTTGACGCGGCCGCCCATGATCTCCGGAAACCCGGTGTGGTCCGAGACCTCGGTCACCGGCACGCCGACCTCGGTCAACAGGCGCGCGGTGCCGCCCGTGGACAGGATCTCAATGCCGCGCGCACTCAGGGCGCGGGCGAATTCGGTCAGGCCGGACTTGTCGGAGACGCTGATGAGCGCGCGGCGAATGGCGTGCATGCTGACTTCTACTCTCGCGGTTTGTGCGCGGCTGCGGTCGCCATGCGGAAGGTTATCCCGCGGTCGCCGCCGGTGCCCTGTCTCGGCTCGATAGCATAGGTTTGCTGCTGGCCACCGCGCTCAGCCCAGCGGCAAGTCCTTCAGCTTCTTGCGCAGCGTGCTGCGGCTGATGCCGAGCATGCGCGCGGCCACCGACTGGTTGTTGTTGGCACTCTCGAGCACCGTTTCGATGAGTGGACGCTCGACCTCATCGAGAACCATCCGGTACAGGCCGCTGACGTCGTGACCGTCCATATTCTGCAGATAATACCTTAGGGCGCTGCGCACGCACTCGCGCAGCGGCTCTTTCTGGTCGACCTGAAGCACGGTCAAACCCTCCCATTGTTCCAGTTGAGGGGCCAAGGCCGCGTTAGTGAATGTCATGCCGCTTCCTCCTTTTGCACGAGCCTATCGAAGAAGGCACGCACCCCGTCTGTTTGTTGTCTTGCACGCTCGGCGTGGATCCATTGGCGCGAGCCCATGCGCCAGTAGGTCTGGGTGTCCGGTCGCTGTCGGCGGGAGACCAGATCGTCCAGATACCAAGCGATGTGCTTGCGGGCGATGCGCACGCCGCGCGTCTCGCCGTAGAAGTCGTAAATTAGGTTGAGGTGACCGAGCAGGATTTCGCAGACCCAACTGGGTGAAGGCTCCGGCAAGACCTCGCCCGTGTCGAAGTAGTGGGCGATGTCGCGGAAGATCCAAGGCCGACCCCGTGCGGCGCGGCCGATCATAACAGCATCGGCGCCGGTGTCGGCGAGGACGCGCCGAGCGGTCTGCGGCGAATCGATGTCGCCGTTGGCGACCAGCGTCAGATCGCTATGCTCGCGCAATGCACGCAGGCTGTCGAATTCCGCGCTGCCGGCGTAGCCGCAGGCGCGAGTGCGGCCGTGGACCGTCAGCATCGCGATACCGCTATCGCTGGCCATCGCGGCAATGCGCGACAGGTTGCGGGTCTCGGGCGACCAGCCGGTGCGGATCTTTAGGGTCACCGGTACGCTGACCGCGGAGACCACTGCCGCGAGGATGCGCCCCACCAGCGGCTCGTCCCGCAGCAGCGCCGAGCCCGCCGCGGCGCGGCAGACCTTCTTCGCCGGGCAGCCCATGTTGATATCGATGATGTCCGCACCCCGATCGACGTTGTAGCGCGCGGCATCGGCCATCTGCGCCGGGTCGGCGCCGGCGATCTGCACCGCGATCGGTCCGGGCTCGCCGCTGCGATCGCCGCGCTCGACGCTCTTACGCGAATCGCGCAGGGCCGGATTGGCCGACAGCATCTCGGAAACGGCGAGGCCGGCGCCCATGCGCCGGCACAGGCTGCGGAATGGACGGTCGGCGACGCCGGCCATCGGCGCGAGCATCAAGCGGTTTTCGA
>Ga0316579_10000817_pt1 | contig 10754 bp, 11 predicted proteins | sample J5NA_2_FD_203074 | JGI IMG/M metagenome (GOLD analysis project Ga0316579, IMG submission 203074) | Rhizosphere microbial communities from salt marsh grasses in Alabama, United States - J5-7_160517rDrA | ecosystem: Host-associated > Plants > Roots > Rhizosphere | place: USA: Alabama | collected...
CCCTGTCCGGATCCTGATCCGGTTCCGGGGCCTTGCCCTGCATGCAGTGAATCTTGTTTACCGATAATCCCGCCTGTGTCAGGTTATTCTGCAATTCCTGCAGGTGCTGCTGGAAAAAATTCACCGTTTCCGAAACTTCCGCCCAGAACAGAACCGACACATTATCCCGGGCCATCGAGATTCGCGACTGCACCGGTCCGAGTCCGGGTAAATCGAATGCGAGCTGGATCGACCATTTCGACGCGTCATTTTCGTTTTCCGTTGCCGGTTGTCCGTTGTCCCTTTCGATCCGGAAATGAAAAATATCGGTCTCCAGGTCCTTGCGTACCGGGATTTCGAACAGCCAGACCTGTTTCGTATCCTGGTCCACCGTCTTCGACAGCAGCTGGTTCATCTGCACGCGCGCAATCGAGCTGTCCGTATCCTTCAACAGCATGGCGAGGATCTTCGAAATGGAATCCTGCTGAAACAGGCTGCTGGAAGAACGGGGCTGGGCATGCGGCTGATGCAGCCGAAAAGGAATAAACGCACCGGGTAACCAGATATTTTCCGCTTTCTCCTGCGTCATAAACACGGGATTCGCGGTCATCTGCGCAGTGGTATTCATTGCCGTCGTGGCCTGGTGCACCGCCGTGCCGACATTGGTCGGGGTAGTGGCCCGTTCCACGGGAGATGCCTGCACCACATTGCTGCGTGCGCCTTCGGCCGCAGGTGTTGCGGGATTGCCTGCACCCGCGGGCGCGGGGGACTGCGGATTCGCGGGTGTGGCAGCGGAGGGCACCGGGACCTGGTTCGGGAGTACATTCGGGGGCGTCACGGCGGTAGTGTTTGGATTTACTGCCTGCGCCGGACCGGCCCCGCCGGGATTGATCGTGGGATTTATCGAGGTATTTGTCGTGGGAGTCGCAACGGGATTCGCGCTCCTGGTCAATTCCGGATTCACGGGAAGGGCGCTCGCGGATTCACGCACCGCGGGCCGCACAATATCCGCCGACGGGCTGGTTTGTGTGGCGGCAGGAATGTTCACGCCATCTGCACCGGGCCGCGGCGTGGTCAGCGGTGCGCGCGCGGCGGTCTGTGGCTCGGCCAGTACCTGGCTCGCGCCTGCCTGTACCAGGGCCCGCTGCAGACGCATCAGGTTGGCCTTGAAATCGGCTTCCAGCGCAAGCGCAGGCGATGTCGTTGGTTTCGGAGTGAGTGCGGATTCGAGAAAAATTCCCGAGTTGCGAATCGCCTGGCGTACACCATCCTGTGTCGCCATTTGTTGTGCGTCAGGGAAACTCTGCATCAGCGTCTTCAAAACCTGTACAACCGCCGCAGGCAGGGCCGGTGTATTCCTGACCTGTGTCAGCAGGGATGCGATATTCGCCAGAAGGTCCGCGTGGGGTTTCTGTTTTGGCAAACTATTACGCAAGGCATCATTCAGTATGGTCTGTAGCGGATCGCCGGGCACGGCACGCAATTCCGGCAAGGTTCCCAGCTTCACGACTTCCAGGATCAGCTTCTGACCGATATCGACGGAAGCTTGTATTTGTGCGTTATAGATGCGATTGTTAATCAGTAACGAGACCAGGCCGTTCTCGGGCTTTGCCTGGACAGTGGCTTGCAGCAACTGACCCACACGCCAGTTTTGTACATCGGCTGTACTGCCGGTTTGTAACGTCACCCGGTTCAGGGCGGGAATCGTGGGTCGTATTTCCATGCGGTACTATACTGCGGGATCCGGTACTTCGAACTGTGTGTGCGGTCTCACTTGCAAGACAGCAACCAGGAAAAAAGCGTCATTCATAACAATATCGGCACATAACTTGTATTATTAAGCCCATGAAAGATGAGCACGATCAATCGAACTACCTGTGGTATACCCGCATTAATAATGAGGTAAAAGGTCCGTTTACGGTCGGCATGGTTCGCCGTTTCGTACTCATCGGCCGTATGAGTATGGCCGATGAAGTCAGCCAGGACAAACAGGCCTGGCACCGGGTGAAAGATACGGAGGAGGTGATTCCGTACGAGATGCGGAATATCACGACGGACGAAGATCGACAACGCCTGCTACAGGCTCAGTTGCGCGAGGACGAACGTTCCCGGGAAAGACGCCGCGCGGATCTGGATGAATTCAAGAAATTGCGCCGCCGTACCACGGACCGGCGTAACCCCGAAGATATGACGATACGGATGCATCGCGAAATCAGGAACCGTTTGCAGGACGAATATGCACGGGAGGAGGCGCGACGTTGGCCCGTTTATCTTACTATCGGCTTTATCGGTATCCTGGCAGTCACGGGTATCTATATTTATATCGTTTCCCGGAACCAGGTACCCGAGTTATCGAACTGTGATGCGAAACCCGCTGCCGGCGTGAACTGGAATCATTGCCAGATGGAAGGCGTCAATCTCAAACAGCTCAACCTGCAGGGGGCGAGCATGAACAATACCAACCTGAGTGGCGCGGATCTGCGTGGCACAAACCTGTCCGGTGCGGATCTGTCCTATGCAAATCTCAGCATAACGGACCTTACGGATGCGGATTTGCATGATGCCCAACTCAAGGGCGCGGGGTTGCGTGGCAGTATCCTGAGCGGGGCGAACCTCGCTAATGCCGACCTGTCGTATGCGGATCTGCGCGGTGCGAAACTCGATGGGGCACAGCTGCGAGGGGCCTTTCTGAACAAGGCATTCTGGCTGGATGGCAGTATCTGCGGCCCGGATTCCGTGGGCAAATGCATACCCCTGCCGAAAGAAGGGAACTGACAGAACCGATTGACCTAGCCGATCGATTCCGTGCGATACCGATAGACCTTGAGTGTATCGGACCAGTAATCCTCCGGCAGTCCCGCCTTGATTTTCAGGTGTTGCAGAAAATCTTTGGGGGTCGGTAGCGATTCCCATACGGAGGGCAGGAACGTGCCTTTCCTGCCCAGGTCTTCCAGGATCAGTCCGTCCTCCCCCGGTTGCATTTGTCGTATCAGGTCTTCCTCGGAATCAAATTGCATCGGCTCGGCGGGTGTGAGTACCGAGATATGGATTTCCAGTTGTGCCAGTTCGTTCGCCCGCAGCGCCGGAAAGCGGGGATCCCGGAATGCAGCGGCATAGGCGTGTTCCGCCACGTCCGCGGCCAGGGGCTGGTACGCCTGCAAGGTGCCGATACACCCGCGTAACTGGCCGTTGATCGTAAGCGTTACGAACGTCGCAGCCGTTTCCCGCAATGCTTCCGGAAAGCCGGAAATCTCAATACGCGGTGCACGGCCGTGTTCCAGTCCGTAGGCAATGGCGTCCCGGGCGATTTGCAGCAGGATCTCCTTGTAACGCAGGTAACTCATTCCAGGAAGATATAGGCACCATAGCCTACTACCTGGTCGCGTGGCCCCGCGGTATCGCCCGAGTTACGCAAGTCCAGCGTCTGCGCATGGAGCTTGTGTTTCTGCGCAGCGCGCAACAGGCCACTCACGGGTATACGTCCGCAGGCATCCTCATAGCCCAGTGCCTCCGGGTTGAGAGACTCGATGGCCTTCGACGTGCGGCTGTCCATTTTTCGCGCGGTCTGGTAGTCGTGATAATGGCTCAGGTCCGAACTGATCACGATCAGGGTTTCCTCACCACCCCATAATTTTTCCAGTACCTCGTCGACCTGGTCCGCGGTTGCATCGCCCACGACCAGTGGCACCAGTTTGAAATCCGACAGGATCATTTGCAGGAAGGGTAAATGGACTTCCAGGCTGTGTTCCATTGCATGTGCCGCATCCATCTTGTGTACCTGTGCCAGGCCGGATATGGTCTGGATTGCGTCCCGGTCGAGCTCGACACTCCCGAGGGGGGTAATGAAGTGCTCGGCCGAACTCGTAGCCAGGCCCAGTAATGGCACCCGGTGACTCGGGCCCAGCAGGATGACACGCTTGATCCGGTCGCGGACGGGGAGCAGTCGCGCATACGCGCTGGCCGCAATGGGTCCTGAATAGATATAGCCGGCATGCGGCGCGATGATGGCCTTCGGTCCAGGCCCTGAGGCGTCTGCATTCTCGAGAAAATCCTGGACCATGTTACGTAAGGCAGCCGGGTTATCGGGATAAAACATCCCTGCGACTGCGGGTTGACGGTCACTCATGGCATTCACCCTCCGAAAGCATGTATTTTATAAAGATAAGGGCTGTGGGTTTCCGTTTCAAGCTTGCACTCAGGCAGGCCCGGGTATAACTTGTATCTTAAGAATATAGTACAGGTTATATGCCATGACAGAACCCATTACCGACACATTTCCGACGCAGTACTGGCATGCACTCGACGATGGCCGGGTGCAGTGCGATGTATGCCCGCGTGAATGCAAATTGCATGAAGGCCAGCGGGGCCTGTGCTTCGTGCGGGCCAACAAGGACGGCAAGATCGTACTGACGACCTATGGGCGATCCAGCGGCTATTGCATCGATCCGATCGAGAAAAAGCCGCTGAACCATTTCTATCCCGGTTCCTCGGTTATGTCCTTCGGCACGGCGGGCTGCAATCTCGCCTGCAAATTCTGCCAGAACTGGGATATCAGCAAGTCGAAGGAGATCGATATCCTGGCGGACCAGGCCTCTCCGGAAAAAATCGCGCGCGTCGCGAAGGAGCTGGGTTGCAAGAGTGTCGCGTATACCTATAACGATCCGGTAATCTTCATGGAATACGCAATCGATGTCGCAAAGGAATGTAGAAAACGGGATATCAAATCCGTGGCCGTAACCGCAGGCTATATCAGCCCGGAGCCACGCAAGGAATTCTTCCAGTACATGGATGCGGCCAATGTGGACCTAAAGGCATTTACCGAGGATTTTTACTGGAAGATTACCGGCGGCCATCTGCAGCCCATTCTCGACACGCTCGAATACATCAAGCATGAAACCGATGTGTGGCTGGAACTGACCACTTTGCTGATTCCCGGGCACAATGATTCCGACGAGGAAATCGAGAAAATGACGCAATGGGTCGTGGACAAGCTCGGCCCCGACGTGCCCATGCATTTCACCGCCTTTCACCCGGACTGGAAAATGCGCGATGTACCACCTACGCCAGCCGAAACCCTGACCCGTGCGCGGGAAATCGCGATAAAAAACGGCGTACGTTACGCCTATACCGGGAATGTGCATGACGAGGCGGGTGGCAGTACGTACTGCCATCACTGCGGGGGCAAGTTGATTGGCCGTGACTGGTATGTCATTACCGAATGGAACCTGGACCCACACGGTAACTGCAAATCCTGCGGTACCGCCTGCGCCGGTCATTTCGATGCAACCCAGGGAACCTGGGGTGCGAAACGTATGCCGGTTAACCTGAGCCATTATGCATAGCACAATACGACAGGCCGATTGCAAATAACAAAGACATAAATTACGGGCAGAGAGGTAGTAATGGGGCAGGCGCAGGACCTGGTACAGAAAATCCAGGAAGAATTTCGTTCCGGCAAACTCGAGTTACCCAGCCTACCGGAAGTCGTAGTCAAGATTAACAAATATGTCGGCGATCCCGACGTCAATCTCGCCAGTATCGCCAAGATCATACAACTCGACCCGGCACTATCCGCGCGGTTGATCCAGATCTCCAACAGTCCCCTGTATCGCAGGCAAACCTCGGTCAACGATTGCCGTTCGGCGATCGCGCGGCTCGGGCTGACCACGACCCGCAACCTGGTCACCAGTTTTACCCTGCAAAGACACTTCGACATGAAAACACCCGTCATTCGGGATATTGCCCGTGCGATCTGGCAGCACAGTAGTGAGGTGGCCGCTATTGCCTATGTGCTGGCCAAATTGACCAAGGGCATGCAGCCGGACAAGGCATTACTGGCGGGCCTGGTGCACAATATCGGCAGCCTGCCGATCCTGCGCTATGCAACCGAATACAGGGATTTGCAAAACAATCGCAAACTGCTCAATGAGATCATAGACAAATTAGGCGCGAGGCTTGGTAAAGCTATTCTGACGCACTGGTCATTCGATATGGACATGATTGATATTCCCATGGAACTCAATAATTACGACTACCGCCCCGACGATAATCCGAACTACGTGGACATCGTTATTGTCGCCTATTTACATAGCCAGTTCGGAAAGAGCAAGCAGGAGCAGGCTGCCGGATTGCACGAGGTGGCATCCTTCCGGAAACTGCCCATGTTTCAGATTGGTCCGGATGCGAGTATCGAAGTACTGTACGAGGCACGAGATGAAATCAATACGATGATGAAAATGCTGATGGCGGCCTGATGCGCTGCCATGGCGGGGCTACTTTGTGAATCATTCGGCGTGAATAAAACCGGACTGCCTGGGTGAATAGTAAGGATATCTACCTCACTACCCAATAATAATCACAAATCCTACCGTCGTAAGATTCCTGAATTCTGTTCTATGCTTTTTGCCTAAAATTATGGCCTAGATAAACAGGGTCATTACGCTAGCGATAATCACCAGGATTACGGCCTCCGTGAAATACGATTCCAGGGAAATCTTGGGTGGGCAGTTTTGCAGTTCACTTTTTGCGTCGAGATAGCTCATCAGTAGTCGCCTTGATGTTTAAATACGTTGTATATACAATAACTATACAATACATACTTAAAAAGTCAAGAAAACCAATGTCAAAGCATAAAATCATCAATTTCAGGATAGATGCGGATACGAAACAGAAGGCAAAAAAACTGGCCGAGTCCGATGGCCGTAGCCTGTCGAACTGGATCACCTGGTTGATCGAACGTGAAATCAGAAAAAGCAAAAAATAACCATAAAATACATTGATATAGAAGTTCCCGCAGTGTATTTTTCCTGCAGAAGCCCTGAAATTTTATGCATTTCGCTATACTGTTTAGTATAAGCTAACCTTTCAGCGTAAATCTGCAGAGACTGATTATATTTGCTGTGTTTGTATCAGATAACCCTACATCTTGCTCCATGCTGACCACCGGCTTGCGTATCCTGTACGCGGGCCTGTTCGTCTTTATATCCCTGTTGTCATATCCCCGGTCGGCAGTGTCCTCGGAGGAAGTACAGGAAATCCTGATCGGGGTACGGGCTAACCGTGGCGCGGAGCAAGCCTACCGGCGTTGGCAGGCAACGGCGGATTACCTGACGGCATCCCTGCCGCAATATCGCTTTAGACTCGTGCCTTTCGAAATCAACAGCACGCTGAACCAGGCGGTCAGTCGTAATGAATTTAATTTTGTCCTCACCAATCCGGCCGCCTATGTGGAGCTGGAGATGCGCTACGGTGTGCATCGCCTGGTTACCCTGATAAACAAGCGCAAGGACAAGGGCTACACGAAATTCGGTTCGGTGATTTTTACGCGCAAGGATCGTGATGATATACAGACATTCCAGGACCTGCGTGATAAATCCTTCATGGGCGTGGACGAACAGGGCTTCGGCGGGTGGCGGGTCGCGTGGCGGGAATTACTGCATCATGGCGTAAATCCGTACAAGGATTTCTCGTTGCTCAGTTTTGGAGGCGGGATTCAGCAGAACGTCGTGTATGCCGTGGCCAAGGGAGCAGTGGATGCGGGATCGGTGCGCACGGATATACTGGAACGCATGGCGCAGGCCGGAAAGATCAGGCTCGACGACTTCAAGGTGATCGGCGCCAGGCAAAGCAAAGACTTCGGGTTTTTACATAGCACGCCCCTGTACCCGGAATGGCCGTTTGCCAAACTCGCGGATACGGACGATGCATTGGCAGAGCGTGTCGCTTCCGTTCTGCTGCATATCACCGCGGACCAGCCAGCGGCGGTTGCCGGCAAGTATGTGGGCTGGCATACGCCACTGGATTATCAGCCCGTGCGGGAATTGCTGAAGGAATTGCGTGTGGGCCCGTATGCCCGCATGGAATCCGTTAACCTCTCGGCCTTCCTTGGCCAATACTGGCATATTGTCGTATTGACACTCCTCGCACTGGCATTCTTTATCATCATGTTCATGCGCATGAGCAGACTGAACCGGCAATTACTGATGGCGGAACAGGGCCTGCTCGAATCCAATCAACATCTTCGTGGCATGACGGTAATCGATGGTCTTACCGGGGTTGGTAATCGGCGCAAGCTGGATGAGTTCCTCGCAAATAACTGGGGGCAGGTATGTCGAAACGCGAATCCGGTCTGTGTCATGCTGCTGGATATCGATTATTTCAAAAAGTACAACGATACCTATGGACATATTGCCGGCGACGAATGCCTGAAAAAGATTGCACACACCATCAGTCATCTGTACCGGCGATCGGGTGAACTGGTAATCCGCTATGGCGGCGAGGAGTTCCTGATCATGGTCGTGAATTGCGACCCCACTGAAAATGCCGTTCAGGCGGAACAGTTGCGCAAGGATATCGAAAACCTGCAGATCGAACATCGCGCCTCCGAGATCAGCACGGTGGTAACCGCCAGTATTGGCGTGGTACGCATCACCCCGGACAAGGATTCCGTGGCCGAAGCGCTCATTCAGAGTGCCGATCAGGCCCTGTATCAGGCCAAGCGCAACGGCCGGAACCAGGTATTCACCCTGAATCCCTGAAAAATACCGGAATACTTATTCGCCGGAGTCCGTGTCCTCGAGCTGTACATGGAAAATATCTATTGACGAAGGGTCAACAGTAATTCTCAGCCAGAGGCTGCTGGTACCGCCCGGGGTAATAACACGCGTAAAATTTGGCAAGGGAATACCGCTTGCCAGTGTAGGCCTGTCCAGACGATAAAAATGTGTGTCGCCATGAGCAAGCATGACCGGCTTGCCATAGGATCTGACGGCCTGCTCGAGCGCACTGATAAAGGAATAATACGCGCTGGATCGTCGTACGGGTCTGCCGATACCGGGATCCGCGTGCATCAGCATAAAAATACCGGATATATTTTTTGATCTTGCATACGCGAAAACATGCTGCACCCAGTATATGGCCGCACGCGTACGCCGTTTTACTTCGTCAACATCCTTACCGGATCGTTGCACGTAAGAATTTCGATCAAAAGATTGCAGGCCGTTTTTACTGCCGACCATGTGAACGGTGAAAAATAATAGGTTGTCTTTTACCCAATACACATTTTCAGAAAAACTCTCAAAACCCGATATGCTTGACTGGGAAGTGACGGCCATTGGTTTCCGGCCCAGGGAATGTGCGGGGTCATGCCAGAATACCTGCCGTAGTTTGTCCAGTCTTTCCCGTGGTTGGAATTCTCCGGCGGACACCCTGTGACAGTCTGTCCATTCGTTATCACCCGGTGTCAGGATGAAAGGCTTGTTGAATTGATTAAATCGCTGATATCGATCAAGGAGCATGGCATCGGAACACGGCGACCTACTGCTCTTGATATCGCCCGCATGTAATACCCATTTTATATCCCAATCCTTATTTATTGCCTGAACCAGGTAATCAAAATCGACGGAATGCTCGCCGGGTTCCAGTCTATAAGGCATGTCGCCGAGCAGCGCAAATTGAAAAACATCGCTTGCTACCGCCCAGCCCACATGCAGGGATAAAATACAGGGCAATATCAGGCGAAACGAAGGTAACATTGGTATACTTGATCGGGTCTGTGTAGTAATAATAAAATTCGAAATAAGCAGCGGAGATTATGCTGTACAGTACTACAAAATGATGAATGCATGATATCGTTTAAATATTACAGGTAATAAGGAATCCCATCATGACAGATAAAATCCGTATCGGCATCGTAACGGTTTCGGATCGCGCCAGTCGCGGCGAATACCAGGATCTGGGCGGTCCCGCGATACGCGAATGGCTGGACAATGCCCTGTCGAGCGAATGGGAGGCCGTCCCGCGAGTGATCCCCGACGAACAGATTATTATTGAAAGAACCTTGATCGAATTATGCGATGCGGAGCAATGCTGCCTCGTGGTCACGACCGGCGGAACTGGACCGGCGAAACGCGACATCACCCCCGAGGCCACCGAAGCGGTGTGCGACAAGATACTCGACGGCTTCGGGGAACTCATGCGCTCGGTATCCCTGCAGTTCGTGCCGACGGCGATCCTGTCACGCCAGATTGCCGGCACCCGCGGCAGCAGCCTGATCATCAACCTGCCGGGCAAACCGTCCGCCATCGCGGATTGCCTGAACGCGGTATTCCCCGCGGTGCCGTACTGCATCGACCTGATCGAGGGCCCCTACCTCGAATCGAATGCGGACGTGATCAAGGTATTCCGCCCGAAGAAATCCTGATGGCTCTTTTCACAATTCTTTCATCGCGAGTGGAAGCGCGGCGATTCTGTTTTATTTGAAAAGAGAGATTGCTTCGTTTCACTCGCAATGACAGGTCGTTACATGCTATTTATAGAAACATGAATTAAACAATTTCTATGAGTGACAGGCATATAACATGAAAGCCGAAGAAATACGCATAGGCGGCTGCTACAGCAACGGAGACTTCGGGCGCCGCTGGTGTGTCTGGCAAGTCGTGGATATTGCCTGCAGCAATGATGATGATCCGGAAGAAACGGTTCGCTTTCGCATCGTAGTGGGAGAGAACCGGCGTAAATACCGCACCCTGAACCGAACGGAATTTGCAAACCAGGTACGCTACGAAGTCACTCTCGTCGAAAACACCTGGCAACGGCTGGAAGAGTAGTTGTCAGCGTAAGGTGCAATAACCGAAGGGCATTGCGCCGAATGTTTCATATCAAATAACCATATCATACCTGAATATCGACGAGCCTGGCATCCGGGTGGTACCTATTTCTTCACGGTGAATATGCTGCAAAGACACAACAATGATCTAGTCATTCGCCATATCGAC